>Ga0209367_1011852_pt1 | contig 11500 bp, 8 predicted proteins | sample WorMetLIZISLAND2_FD_187412 | JGI IMG/M metagenome (GOLD analysis project Ga0209367, IMG submission 187412) | Marine gutless worms symbiont microbial communities from Max Planck institute for Marine Microbiology, Germany - Olavius geniculatus... ... | reverse complement strand
CCCCCCCAACTAATGCACCCCACTGCAGAGGGGCGCAGTGTACAAGTCTGCAACCACGTGGCCAGTTAACTGCGCAACCCCATCACTGACCTGGCACTCAGGATCAGACCTGAAACGTGAAGATATGGTAACGACCTTCTACAAGTCGCAAGATCCGAGATGGTGACAGAAGACCGAGAGTGACTGAGATCTGAGATGTCGACATCTCCTCAGTAATGAGTAAGAGTAAGCTAATTTCTATAGCGCAAAATGCCACGCTGTGATCTTTCACAAGCAAAATAAGTACGTATTCAGCTGGCATACGTAAGCATCAGCCGTTGAAACGTGTACTAGTACGGTAGCTAACATAGTAACTTACCTTTCTTTCTTAACGGGGTTAAACTCAAACGAGCTGAAGACTCCCATGACCATCACTAATCTGCGAAGAGGAAACCGCAAGCCTCAGGAAAGTAAACCTGTGCTCCGGGACGCTGAAGTTTCTCTTTTTCTTACGCTCCAACAAATGCGAATGTTAAATGGTCTAACATGCTAACGAAGCCGGCTGACTTAGGTTTAGCTGGCTGACTGAAAGCGCCGTCGCAAAAGGGACGAGCCCCATCGCAACACTAAAAACGTCGACATGGCTGATTAGCTGCTACAAGGGCACTTTACACATGAGCTAGCGTTCCGTTTCCTAGATAGGTCCATGCGAAAATCTTATTCTTCTTCAACAAAGAACCAACGTGTCCCCCATCTACAGATATGGGAAAGACACCGGTAGGTCTCCAAGACTGTTCAAAGCAGGAAGGGGTAGGCAGCATTCCCCTACCCCAGCCCACCCACAGCGGCGGGTCACATCAAACGCCGTAAATCAGATAACACCAGACGGATTAACGATCACGGGACAATTAATTTACAGACTTCGGTAATAGCCGTCCGTACGAGAAACCATGCCGTTTGGCTAACTGCACACTGAGAGAAATAAAGGAACAAGACGATGAGTGAAATGCACTGCAGCCCATGAGGTCCAGCCAACAAGAAGTAGAATACGCAGAATATATACAGCACGGCCTGGCTAATGGCCAGTATACAGTAATCAGTGATGCCTACTGACCACTGCTTATAGGCAGTCAACGGCTGTTAAAACGAGCAAAGGTCCTTTGTAAAGTTCTGCAGTCTTCAAGTTTCAACGAACTATCCACAAAAAGCTCAGCTGTCACTAGGACGGACCAACCGTACCACCTATAGATATAGATACCGACTTCCGGTTACAGAAAGACAGCGATTTCCCAGAGTGACTACAGTCCCGGACACACAATAGCGACGCTGCTATATCAAACACTGCAATCAATGCTACGGCAATTCGGTGCAGGTAGGCGACTTTGCACTCAAAATCGTCGCGAAACCGCTGTAGATAGAGATATGGTTACTATTGACAGTCGTCATCGCCTTATCTACCGGTACCGTAGCCGACACCCTACGACGTACAATTTAGCCACAATACATGCGTTACAGACAGACAGATGAGAGTCAGACAGATACATCGTACCCAAGGCTTGATCTAACGGTCAGCCAAAAACCACGTCGCGATCAGGTAGGCAGGTAGCATCCAAATGCACAAAACACAAAATGGGGCATGCAATCAAAATCCTTAGTACTTAGTACTGCTACCAATGGATCAGGAAGAATAAAGTTCAAAGCATCACACAAACAGAAAAATCCCGAAAGTTACTTTCACTGACCGTGGAGCCGTTTCTCTGTCGTTTGACGTCACCAGGATATTTATCTGCAACCAATCGTCATATCACTCCTACAGGAACTGTAAGGCTGTCACTGGAATCATTCAGTAACAATCAATATCTTCTAGCACGTCTATGAATTCAGTGCTTAAAAACAGTTGGTTAGTAGAGAAGCAGAGCATTCATCATCCGGCCATGCAGTAAATCTGCTGCATCAACCTTCAAAGGCACTCCAAAGAACATGGCCTAACCCAAGTAACTCCATAGAAAGAATGACTGTACAATAATAGTGACTGTGTATTCTATTTAAAATGGACGCACGAATGACGATAGCAAGAATAAGCGAATCACAGAGAAGCTGAAAAGAAGAACAAACAATATACGCTAACGGACGAGCAAGACCTGTAATATGGCCTATTAATATGGAGTGAAACCTGTAACGTACCGTCGTTGCGAGTGGATCGTTTGCCGGACAAACCAGTCAGAGGATGATTGTAAGCATTCACTGCTGATCCATCATCCACCTTCACAGCAGACATATGCATTAGACGATAACGATAATAATTAATAACCTCAAGTTCTCCAGTTACTCTCACAAGAAGGTTCCTTCATGTCTGGGGTCGTCACAGCTTCCACAGAACAAGCAGAGTCGACTATGTACAGATAAATCTACGCCGAACCAATGTGCAAATTTTAATGACTTAATTACAAAAAAACAATACGCCACGCCCATTTATGTTGTTCGTATACACATACATGGAACAGGAACATATGCGCATTTTTAAAAATCTCATCAAAACAATCTAAATTGATACTAGGAGAGCCACCAAACGGTCTTCACAATCCACCTAGAAGCAAAATTTCAAATTCAAATCGCTTTTTGCGAAATACTGACGACGAAATGTATTAAGCACATTAAATTTTTTTTTCAGTATGCACTAAATTAACCCTTTACTTACTTACTACTTAATGTCACCCAGAGAGTCAGCTATAAATAAAGTCAGCTCAAACAGACATCGGAGAGTTCTGCTGATAAAAAATTAAAAATCAAACATCGGCAAAAATACAACGGGCACCACACTAACGCTGAATGCCAGGCAAAATACTTGAGTTTTGCAAGGTTGCTGATGACATCTTTACATCTGAAGTTTTAAATCAACAACAAACCTAAGCAAAGATTAAAAACAAATCCATAAACCAATGCTAATCCTAATAATCACCACGAGCTTATGCTACTGGCAAGGCACAAGCATGGAGGCGGATAAAAGCATTTGATGCCAGTAAGACTGGTGACAGTGCTGCCTAATTACCGCAAAGATCACAGAACAGGCCAGCAATAGCATCTGTGATCAACGGCATTAGCGCGACTGGCCGTGGCGTTAAGTTCAGAGACAAAACGACTTATCATCGCAGACCCAAACCGGCATCCCACCGCGTTAATCTGCCTGCCTCGGCAACCATGCAGTGAGATACGTGATCGGGGTCGGATCATCGGGCAGGTAATTACAGGTAGCATCGCAGTCAACATACCTGGCTGGGGACAAGAGGAGGAGAGGAATGAGGGTAAAGGGATAACCAGATCAGTGATGGGGGCCGATCATTGATCAATGCGGTAGGTAGGTACTAGCTAGGCAGACAGGTAGACCAGCTACAAATCCGATTCAGCGCAAATCTCACATGCACACCTGCGACCCCGTCACGCAACCAGTATAGCATCGGAACTTACCCCAAGACAAAATCCCTCCCTTTACCGGCGGGCTATGACTGAACCAACCCCCCACGCGTGAAGCCCGTTAAGCTATGGCACGTTAAAATATATATTTGAGAATTAAATGCAGGTCTTGCCAACAAAAAGTCTGGCAAGGCAGAATGTTGTCCGTCAGCTAAAGGAGGGAGAGGATTCTGTTCTAGAAGGGTTATGTCCGAGGAGGGGGGAAGACTCAGTCCTACTTAACACGCAACCACCCACCCAGTCAGGCATCTGTGGGTGATGGGCAAATCTCTAACTACCATATAAAATCCAACGTGCAAAACTGCAAATCTTTGACAATAAAGGTTGCGATTTAAAGGCTTCCCAACCAGAAATTTATCGCGAACCTTTTGCTCGAAATATCCAATTATGACGACAGTTTCATTAACAAGCGGAGTAGCTAGCTATATATACAAAAAATTGGGCAGGCAATAAATGTTCTTTTAATGCACGAGTACAGAAGTTTCGTCTTCTACTGGGCTGTCCAACTGACCGCAAAAAGACAAAAATAGTACACACGAACAAGTGATTTTACGCCGAAGCTCGCACTCAGTGAAGTCAAATCCCGAAAGTTTGAATTAAACTAAATCCCAAATTATGCATCAATGTGATAATCGAACGCCTACACATTGCACCAAAATCGTCATTCGAATCGAATCGATATTCCAGTTTGCCCAGCACTACTACGTATAGGTGTCCAGCGTCGGGTGAAAACCAATCACTGAAGCTGACGTGAAGGGATGCGACCGACCGACCACACACACACCTGAAGACCCAGGCGACGAGATGCGCACAGCGTCATGGGAAGGAGAGGGGAACTGGGGAAAAAGGGGGAATAGAATTTATTGCAGCTGACGTCGATACGCACAGTATAACTAACGCCGAAGTAAATAAGCCTACACATTTTTGCGCATTAGACTTTTTTTAACGGTACGTGCTGTAAAAATTTATATACGCGTTACTTATATACCACTGATATAATTAATACCGTTCATTCCTCACATGCAAGCTGAGCCTAAAAGCTGCATAAACGTTTATCAGAAAACGCATACTTCGTACTATGTTTTAATACAGAATTTCTGCTGCAGAATCGTTCTAGAATACGAGCAACGTGTTTGAGACTGGACGAACGCCTTTTCTGTATTCAGAAAGCATCACAACAGATATAATCAAATAATAATTAATTCACTAACGTCAGATAGACATATAAATACCTTGAACGAAGGCTGAGCGATGAACGCAGGTGAGTAGCTACCTGTCGACGGCTTACCTGTAGCACAACAGGTAACTGATTAGCTATAGATCGAAAGCACTCACAGAGAGTTAAGTTCAAACCCCTGAATGCCAAGAATACCCCAGTGGGTTTTATTGGGTAAAAGTCCACCCCAAACATAATTCACTTTTAGTTTAATTTTCCTACAGTAGTGAAGTACTATAGTTTTCCAATTTTCAGGATGTAGTTTTGCCCGACCGAATGAAGAATGTACTGTTTTCACCAGAGTCGACTGTCGGGGGCACTTATGAGTCAAGTAACACAGAAAGCAGAAATAAACTTGTGTCAATAGCAACGAGAAAGCCAGCAACACAGATAAAAGTTAGGTAAATGTTCCAAAATATGAAAAAATGCAAAATATGAAAGTAAGTTTAAGCAGCTCACCATCAGCAGAATGCAGCTGATCTGTCATTCCACCAAGTGACTGTTCCGATCCACGTACCTAAACATTCGAACGGCAAGAACTCTGTCAAAATGGTTAACCATAAAATATGAGGCCCAAATAGCCAGAATATTGTTTACTTATTCATTAGGCTGCTTATACAGAGGATGCAGCATTAACCCCAACAGTAAACTGAAAAGTAGCAGAGCATTAGTCCACTATACGCACGTCTTCTTATAATTACACGGTTGCTTCACACACTGAGGCCACATCTCATTTCCAAAGTTCATCGCACTGCATGCAATAAATTAGTATTTTACCAAGCTCACCAAGTATGTGTGAATACAGAATACCAGCTAGTTCAGCTGCTCTACTGCAAGTTCTGAAACTGTTCCACATAAAGTTATAAGATATTCAAACCCACGAGTCCATGACCTTAACTCTGACCTCTTAACCTCGCTAGCCTGAGCAAATGAGCAACAGTAAATTTTAACTAGGGCCTCAAATTTCACACAAAAATTCCTATAAGTATAACAGTGATGTGCAAAACGTTAACTGACATTCAGCATTCAGTAATCGAGTACTAAGAGCTTACCATGCCATCGTACGTAGGATTGGCTGGTCTACCGTTAGTATGCCAGTTGAACCGACAGCCTTCCAGCTCTGGACACGTTAAATACACCAATACAATGTAATATATACTTTGACTGTCTGTGTGACGTTGATACAGGCCTATACACCTCACTGACGTGCCCCTTAATGAATCAGTAGCTAAATGAACAAAGTAAAGTTATACGGTGAGCAACGTCATCAAAAGACTTGCTTAATCAAAGGCAGCCAAGGTATATGTATCGGCAAATTCTCGATTTCAGATAATGACGTTGTTGCCCTGGCTGTCATCCACCCGATCAACTCAGCCTGGCCATCCTTCCGCGCTAGACGAAATGAGTATCGGTTTCACCAGCCACAACAGCAAGGCTGTGGTTAATGGCTATGGCCAGTGCAAAAACTAACTAGAAATATGGGACAGAGCCCAACGTGAGGCTGCCCGGCGCCGTAAGTCCAATTAAGGGATAGTTAAGAAGTTGAAATTTTGGACGCAGCACAGTCACGTGGCCCGAACGCTACTGCATTATAATATACATGTATAGCAAGTGCAATGTTAAACTTGGGTGGTTCGAAATGAGACAACAGAACTTTGTTCTTTGTGAACCCAAGCTCACGAATTTTTTGCGTTCGACGTGGAATCGATCACAGTCGTACGGTAAATGCTGTTTTGCTTTTATTGATATCTCTATCCGTTCTCGAGATATATACAATCAAAGTCTAAAGTTCTCAGAAAACGCGCGAACTGTCGATGTTGGGTAGGTCGAAATGAGCAAACACAACTTCGTAGTTAGTGGACCAAAGTTCATCCAATTTTTTTGTTCAGCGCAGAAGGGACAGTAATTGATAACGCCATTGACCGCTTGTCAATATCTCAATCCATTCCAGAGATATTTGCAGTCAAAGTTTAAAGTTGTCCTAAATCGCGCCGAATTTTGGACGTTTTTGCCTTCCGAAATTTTAAGGAGGCAGTGCTACCCAAATTTCGTACACGCGTTAACACTCCCATCCAGCGGCACATCAGGTGGTAAAATTTCATTAGGCTAATCCCCTTAGCGCCAAAGATCTAGTGGCTCATACGCTAAATTTTGAGCCAAATTTTGACCCCCCATTGAAAAAATGTTGGGGGAGCCCCCACCCCCGGTGGGGTATACGCTAGCAAGAGTTGGACATTCTGTAGCGCGTGTAAAAATTTCGGGACGCAGCACACCCTAGGGGCCGCAATATGGTATTCCGAAAAATTCGATGTTCGGGCACTTCTAAATCTCCGTAATTAGTGAACCAAAGTTCACCAACTTTTTCCGTTGAACGCGGGAAGGAACGCTATAGTGCACCAGGTTTTCAAATTTTGGATATCTCTATCCGTTTAGGAGATATTCGCGCTCAAAGTGGGAAGATGTCTGAAATCGGGCCAAATTTAGCATGTTTTTCGCCCCCCAATTTTTTTTGGAGGGGGCATGCCCCCAAATTTTCGGACCAGCACTTGTAAATTGAACATGCTTCCGACTATGTGGCAAAATTTCGCGGAGATCGGCCCACGGACCTAGGAGATCTCGCGATGAAAAAAAAGAAAAAAACTGTTGTAAAACATAAGGCCTTCCGAGAACTAACGTTCCGGGCGGCCTAACAAGCTGCGCTAGCGTTCTATTTTTCACGCAGCAACGTTCCCGCTGACAGTCGAACGAACGAACGTCCGAAGTCACGTAGATAAACAACGTGTATCCGCAACGACTTTACTTTAATCGCAAAGTCTCTGCCCAACAGCAACGAGCGAACCAGCAATCACAGAAAGTGAATTAATAGGACTCCGCGCTAAGCCAGTTAGCCAACCAGAGACAGCCCGCTAACTAAGCTAACTAGCAACAGACCGCGTGATTAATTCTCCCATGCATTTTCACCAGACGTAAAGCCTCCCCGTCCGACAATTTACCGGTAAAAATCCGTCCCGCGGCGCAGGGGGCCGCCGGGCGGGACAAATTTTTGCCGGTAAACTGTCGGCCGGAAGAGACTTTTCTGCGGGAGGATCCTATAATGGGTGCAGAGACTTTTTATGAGGCCGGCAATATTTTAATAAAAGGGAGACATATCAATTCCGCGGGCGGATTTTTCATGGGGGAGACATTTTAGTGTGACGCCGGCGACGCCCGGAGTCAGTTGCTCAGTCAGTAATCAGCACAGCGGGCGGGCGAAAATGAAAATTGGCGACGACATGCAGGCTTAGCGTAGCGTAGAGCAGCGGATATGCCGAGATAAAGCCAGACAAACCGCCATAGCAGCAGCAGCAGCAGCAGGCAAATCCGTCCAGTCGTCGGGTAGGGCTACGAAATGCTAAACCAATTAGCCCTGCACGACACGAACTGGGGCCTGGCGCCGGCCAGCAGTATTCATTTTAATCAACCGATTAAGCACCCGCTCCACTGCCCGCGGATTAGTTGAACGAAAAAGGATCTACACCAAATCCACTGTTCACAGGCTGGGGAGTGGAAAGAGAGGAAGGAAGGAAGAAAAAGGGAGTTGAGAAGAAAAAGGGGGGGACCTGACGCCGATTTAGATTATAGATTTAGAGGGACAGAAGCCTTTGTCCAAAGCAAGTTGTCCGACAAGTCCAGCACATATGCATGAAAAAAATCATGGAAACCTACAACAAATTCACGGCACCCTGATGGTTAACAGGTCTGCGTAAAACTTAAAACTGAAGCCAGATCCCCGATTCCGGAATAAACGCCCCGAATCTCGAGTCATACAGGCCGAGGGGCAGGACTTCGATTTTTAGTTTTAGGGTATATAAACTGTACAGTTTCTGGCTCTTCAGCAAAATCGCACCCGGACACAGAATCACAGTGTAGTAGACAAGGGGGCCCAGGAGGCGCAGCCCCCCAACCAATCCTCCAGACAAAACAAGCACACGTTTAAACTGCACTAATTCTGGTCAGCTGATTCCAGCAAAATGATTAGAATTGTTGCCACCAGACATCATATTGTACAGATACAATGCTACAAATTCGATGTCGACTGTGTCCCAGACTCCAATGGGGAGCTCAGAACGCTCCCCCAGACTCCCTAGCTGAATTTTATAAGTCCTACCTTTAAAGCGTAAGAGGGGAAGAGAGAGGAGAGAAAAGGGATGGGAGGGGTTGGGAGAGAGCGGAAGGGAAACAGAAAGGAGGTCCAATTATTCACATTTCTGGCTACGCCACTGCATAATCTGTCAGCCAAACTTGCTTAACACTGACGAAACTCAACTCCACTGATTGATTGTATGACTTGTTGTCTGACCAATCCGCGCAGTGGACAGTAGACACAGGGCTTAACGCGACCGCCGGGCCAGTCAACTGCAGAGTCGAGCGGGACGGAGACAATCAGTGGGCAGTGGGAGAAAAATCGCTCAGAATCTAGCAGAAATCTCACCCCCTCCCCACTCTCCATCATTCTCCATTCCCGTCGCACGCCGCACAGCGACTCTCTTAGCACTAACCGGAGACCGGCAGTAATTGGCCCCCGCGCCCTCGCGCACCATAAACTAACAGGCGACGAGACCGCGGGAAGAGAGTGCCCGCTCGCTCGCTCGTCTTTTTGGATCAATCGACTGCAGATAATTTCCACCGACGCCCGAAAAACAATTCCATCAATTTTCTCCCGCCCGGCTCGGCCCAGCGGCCGCCGGTGACGGACAGAAACCAGGACCGACCAACCCGATTTCCATCCGTCATCGACACGGCCCAATGACACAGTCAGCACAAGTCTACACGGCGCGCCGAGAAAAAGCGAGCTTCGAACTCCTGTTCATACCTTCGCCAAATAATAGCAAATTATCGGAAATTTTTCCACCGTTACACTCAGCAGGAAATTTGCAATCAATGGATTACTACAAACCTACTAAGTGTCGCTATACAACCTACCAAAATGCCAGTTTCTGTAGCGGTGTAGTTTTCTGACTTCACTGTGCTTTCGGTCGATGCAGTTGTTGCAAACAAATACTTGGCAAGGCAGTGTAGCGACAATATTTAAGTGTGGTGCAGTGAGCTAATCCCGACAGGAAACTTCCTGTTTGAGTGTCAATTCAATCAAACAATCAGAGTTGCCTTAGTAGCAGAGCTACTTCAAGGTTAGACAAAAACAAACTGTTCAGATAACCTCATATGTCTGAATTAAACTGGATTGATTGATTGACTATGTTGGTATAAAACTTTCCGAAAAGCCAGGTTTTCAAGTGGCGACACACTTTGAGAGTAAGTGAGATGTTGTTATGTCCTTTGGTAGAGTGTTCAAGACACGAGGTCCAGCAACCGAGAAAGCCCAGTTGCCGACTGCTGAAAGTCTGACAGGTTGCACCGAGCAGGCAACTGCTGGGAGAGTGGACGAATTTTAAAAATACGCTAATATTTAGTACATTGGTAAAGATATGAATAAGAGTTTGGAGCTTTAGTTTTTGTACCACCCTGTGCCTGTATCGCAGGCACCACGGCGGTGTGCATGCAGTTAGATGCAGCAAAGCTAGCGGCTATACGGCAACAACCACCGTCCTGTCTTGACCAGCGACCACCATTATCACTAGCCACGTTACTCGTGTATTGTACGCTGCCTAGCCAGGCAGTCAGCGCTATCTGACACCAGCTAGCAACGCTATTGCAATGCCACACACATTGCAGTTTCTCACCGCCACAGCACAGTTAAGAAAAAAGCTTAAAACTTGTAAACGCTGAATGAAAAACGTGGCTTTTACTTGATGAATTGTTTAAATCCAATGCTTAGACAGATTTCTCATGTTCGTCAAGCGGTCACAAATGAATAGCTTTTTTATTAAACACATTAGTCAAAATAAAAAAAAATCGGCTATAATTTTTGTTTCTGAATGCAGCTAAATTTTCAAAGAATATTAAAGAAATAAAAGAAAACATTAAAAACGTGTGCTTTAAAAAAAAGAAAATATTTACTACAGCTATGCATACTTCTAATTTATATTTGCTGCACAATAAGGTGGCATTGTGGCGTAACGATAGGGCGTTAGACTTATGATCCTGATCGAGAGGTCGTGAGTTTGATTTCCGATCGGTCGAGGGTCGCTATCAAGATGTTGGTACTTGGATGGGTGACTGTCTGGATAGGGAAACTATCAAGCTATATGACCAACACCAAGGTCAACTAAGCCTTCTACCTCTCCAGGGTAGGTTAATACGTAGAGGTCCGGCCTGCGTGGCTGGGATTAAGGCAAGGTGCGTTCACCTACACTGGGTTGCAGGCGATCCCATATGGCAGGTGACGCGATGGATTTCCCATACTGAGCTTCCAAACCACAAAATACTAAAGTTTGGGGTTAGAACTTTAACACATCACCATATTTAGGCAAATTCTGCACACAGTGAGTAAGTGAGTAGGGTTTAACGTCCCGCCCGACACAGTATAGGTCATTCCGGAAACGGCCTTTGCAGGAAAAATTGCACATACACATAATAACGAAACAAAAAGTTTAACCTTTACAGAAAGTGTAACCTTTAAGAAACGTAAAAAAACAAAGAACGACCTGAACCTAAAATTGTAAGAACTGCCAATTATACTGTGCATACGTAACGTTGACCGTTCTAATAATAAATGTACAAAACATTAGTTTATACACTTGTTAACGGCAACATTTAAGGACTTGCACATCGAAAACAGCAAAAATTACAAAAAACGATATTGCCCGCATCACACTGACTGTGTGTCACTGTGCTGCTGAATAATATCACCTTTTGTAATTTTTGCTGTTTTCGATGTGCAAGTCCTTAAATGTT
>Ga0209367_1011850_pt1 | contig 11502 bp, 3 predicted proteins | sample WorMetLIZISLAND2_FD_187412 | JGI IMG/M metagenome (GOLD analysis project Ga0209367, IMG submission 187412) | Marine gutless worms symbiont microbial communities from Max Planck institute for Marine Microbiology, Germany - Olavius geniculatus... ... | reverse complement strand
TCTTTTGTTTGAACCATCCATCATTCCGAACACCAGGGTCTTTATCTTTCTGCTGTCGTTCATTCTGCAGATATGGCCGAAGAGGCGCAACTTTCTCTGTATCACTTTCTGCAGTAGGGTTTCTGTAACACGTGCAGGAATACAACTCAAATCATTATAAGACATTGGAAATTTATTGCAAAGTTGTGATTTTTTTCCAGCTACCATAAAAACTACCGGTCATTAAATTACAAACCATTGCAGTGCACAGAAAGACAACAGAATGTGTCCCACTAAGTAAACAGTTGCAAGTGCGAGCCTTTTTTGCACAGCTTTTTTGGAAAATTAGAGGGGATTTATTACCTTCCTGGAAAAAAGCTAAGGTGGAGTAGGAGAAAATGTATTTCCGCCCCCAATGGAGTCTCTTGGTTACGTATGCGCATACAGATTGCGCCGGTACAGACTGCAGTCCGTCCGTCATTTAGCTGTCTCAGAGGAGAAGCGTCCAACGTTGACTGTCGCTAGGGACAAGCTGCATCGACTGCACTGATAGCAGCAGCAGCAGCAGCAGCGGCAGCAGCAGCAGCACGCCCTGGCGAGTGCCCTGGCGACACACTGTCTACAATCAGAGCCCCAACGTTGTCATTATAATCGTCATCGTCGTTCCCCTGAGTGTAATTTATAGGGACGGCCCTAACTGTTTTGATACGGGGGCACGCCACGTGCCCAGTTTTTAGTTTATAATAGCACAGAATAGTGATGTGTTTTGCGGTTTTGTCGGTTTATTTTAATCACTAGCTGTTGGACGTTTTTAAAACGTTTTGACATGTTTAGAATCTTGATGATGTCTTCTCACACTTTGAGTTGGCCCCTCTCCGATAAATCTCAACTACTGACTAACTCAATTAGCTAGAAAAACTATCTTCCCCTGGAAGAACCCATGGGTATCAGAATTTGGAATAAAGAAAAGGTTAGAAAAAAATAAGGGAAGATAAAAGAAGGAAAACGGCAAAGAAAAAAATAAAAAAAGAAAAATGGAAAAAAAGTAGAGCTGTCACAGTTGACGCGTTAATTAACGCGTTAATGCGTTAATAAATTAACGCGAGTTAAAAAATTAACACGAGTTAAAAAATTAACGCGCGTTAAAAAAAATAACGCACATGCGTAATCCTTGTATTATACAAGGATTACGTTACAGCAATTATACATGTAAAACAAATTACTTTAGCAAAGTAGCATTAATTATAACCGGAGGTCATGCGGCGACGTCCAGTGAAGACGTGAGGAGGACGTGAGTGCGACGTCGTCATATGACGTCCCACGCTCGTCCTCCTCGCGTCCAGTCAAGACGTCCAAAGGACGTCGGCGCGACGTCGCCACACGACGTCCAAATGAGACGTGCCGCCGACGTAGTAGGCCGTATGAGCAAAATGACGTCCTCCGCACGTCGGCAGACTACGTAGGCACGACCAAACTGGACACGTAGGCAAGACATTTATTTATTCACCAATCACAAATGAACAGACAGACAGACAGACAGACATACAAACATACGCAATTCGCGTAAGCGTAACCCAATAAGAGTCCATCACAAAATGATGGACTCTATGATGGACAAGATATGATATACAAAATAAAAATACTGTAATAGTTAAGTAGTAAATAGTCTAAATACGTTTAAAAAATAAAAAAAATTATATGTGTTTTACTGTTTTTAAAACTTTTTTTCATTTTTCTAACTTTCTATATTCTACAGGCGGGTCCGATAAACGTCTCGGGCCCGGGGTAATTTACCTCCTACTCTCCATCTCGACGGGACTGGGTGCGTTCATTTACGCGTTAATTAATGCATTAAAAAATTAACGCACTGACTGCGTTAATGCGTTAAAAAAATTAACGCCTTGACAGCTCTAGAACAAAGTAAATTAAAGAAGGTAGTAAAACTTTTTTTCAAACTTTTTTAGTCCCCGCTGTTTGCAAAGTAAATCGTTAACGGTTAGGGCCTTTACAGCAAAACAAACGTTGTTTCAGTATATAATCTGATGTCGTAAGCCGATATCCAATGATTAGGCGGAGCGCAATAATTGACAGTCAAGCTGCACGACGCTGTGGGTTTTGACGCGTCTTTGTGTTTCCAAGTCAACTTCAGCAGCTGATTGATTGAGTGATTGAATGATCAATGGCTGGACTCATGGCGGGCGGGGCGTATACAAGCACAATTATTACATGGTGAATGTCAAATGTATGATCGGCCAGGACTGAATAGAAGTTAGTCGGCAAAATGTAATCTAGTGCTCAGAGACTGTATAATTTTCCTACTTTTTAGCTGTATGCTCTATGGTTTATATTTGGCATTTTTGCGGGCGTGTTCTCTGGAGAAAAGGCCTCAGCCTCAAACTACAGTGTTTTTTTAGAAAAAAACGAGATTTTCACTTTTAGTATTCTTAATCGCCAATTACTTTTTAAACCGCTGGAATGAAATAACATTGTGACACTTGTACGCCTTTGTCGGCTTTCTATTGACCTTGAAATTGAAATGTGTGACCTTGAATGATTTCGAGATGTCATTTTGCGTTGAAATTCTGTTGCCTGCGCCGGTTTGGTTAGAGTTTGCGTTAGCCGTCGTCCAAGTCGACTTGAGCAATTGATAGATTGATTGAATTTATGATAAATAGTTGGATGGACGGGCGGGCACCGTAATATCAATGCATTGTGAAATGATCGGCCGGCATATAGAAAAGTGAACAGTGGTTAGTGGGGCTTGTCGGCAGTGTAGTGTGGGCCTATAGCTGATGATTTCTGACAGCAGACGTCAAGACGCAAAATAATAGCAAACGACATGAGGTGCCAGCCGCATTGGGGGCATAACAAGTTTTGGGGGAAGTTGCAATTTTTCAACAAACCCCTGCAAATTTCGGACATCGAAAATACGGACGTTTAAAATTTCAGTTTTGCCGCTTAATTTTCCGCCAGAATGAAAAATTTTAGTCCCCAATTTTGCATTTGAAGAAAATTTGGACAATTATGACATGTTAAAATTTGGCTGGGCAGCAGTTTCCCTGCGTCTTGCGATTCTTGCCCTCCCTTCTGCGACGCTACAACAGGGTTCTGTGTAACAAAGTCTGATGGTCTTAAACGTCTGTTTGCGATGTCAGTAATTTTTAATGTCGTCACAGACGACTGGTGGCAAATTGGCAGTAAAGCACCAAAACGTCCGACACACACACAAAAACTGGGTTAGTAGAACAAAAACAGTTATGTAGGCCTATGCATAACAGCGAGATCGGAAGTCGAATATATGATAATAAAGTAGGCCACAGTGCGGCATCCGCATAATAATCAACATTATTCATCGAAAAAATGATAGAAAATATACAGTAGCCGCGTAAGTGGCACGTGTCGGAAGATAAACACAACTGATGGATTAACAGTCACTCGTCTAGGATTACGCTCTTCTATAGGTCTATTGTGATCATCCGTATTGACGCCTACCGACCCGTGTGAACTGAATAACGCTACACAATGCTGTAGTGGCGCCCCCTGGCGTGTGAACTTGCAGCATCATTATCTACCTCTGACCTTCATGTCACAAAAGCCGCCCGCTCTCGGTGAAAAGACTGCGGCTATCGCCGTAAAAAGAGCAACGTGGTAAAGGGCAAGGGTTGCCAGATTTGATGAAAAAGCGCTAATTGGACGAACTACTTTTGGCAGCTGATGACGAGTTACAATTTGGTTTTTTCATTCTTTGGGCTACTGTTGAATCACAGGCCTCCATTTGGCTATGCATGAGAATGAGAAACAGATATCGGGCTACTTTTTGCTTGTCATTTGCGCCATGACTTTAAATAAAAAAATATTTAAAAAATCTGGCAACCCCAGCAAAGACCTTAGGACAAGACGTCACTCAAAACGTTTTTCTGTTTTTCATCTCATGAGATTAAGACAGTGCTGCTCAACGTTTTGCTTCCTTTATGTTCTGTCTTCCAGCTGTAAAAAAAATAAAACAGTGGCAATGAAAACACGAACCAAAGTAATTCTGCTAAAGCCGAAATCGCTCTCGCAAGTTTGCTCAACTCTGCATTATATATTCGCATTTCGCCAGATGGCAGCATGAGGCTCAGGGTCTGAGTGCATGTAATTTGCATTTGCAATTGCGTGTCTGGACGTTGTCGGTATTGTAGGCCTATACGTCTTGCAATTTGAATACACTACTTAATCGACTACAAGACAGTAGCTAGCTGTAACAAAAACACAGCAGTAGCCTAGTAAAGCATGCATAAGACAACTAGGTATATAGTCTGAACTAGCAAAGCTTTTCTGTTAACCCGCTGCTACGGTATTTCGGATAAAGTTGTCTATTAGGCGACGTTTCTTTTATGTGCCGTAACAGAAAGCCCTGCATGGGAATGGCATGGCATGGCCTATTACATACGCTGTGTGGCCCATAAACGAATACTGCCCAATCCTACCTGTGATCTCATAAGTTACAACTATACAGGCGAGAGTAATACCGGTACATGGCAAAGATCGACGCACACTCGTGAGAAATTTTAAAGCTTCCCATAACACGTAGACAGAAGTCATTCGAAAGGGTCACGCGTCGGTAACCACCGTGCGAACACCAGAACAAGACGTCCGTCAACACAGCCAGGCTTTGCCGCAATCTACTGCCACTGCACTGCCGGCATTATGTTATTATTATTGTTATTATTATTATTAGTGTCATTATGATCATTATTACTGTTGCCATTGTAACTCCGCGCTGGCCTAGCAGAAGTGACGGTGCGGACGGCGGATTAATCGCAAGTTTTGATCCACTACGATTTCAGGATCAGGTCTATGGCAAATAAAGACGAAATGGAGATAAACCGCTGATATAACGTAGACATTTGTAGTATGTAGTTATCTTATACCCCGTTTACACGATCAAGCAATCATCAAGCAAACATCGAGCAAACATAGAGCAGACATCAAGCAAACATCAAGCAAATATGAAGCATGCATAAAGCATAGCCTACACGAAGCAAACGTCAAGCAAACATCGATCAGATATCGAGCAGACATCGAGCAAACGTCGAGCAAACGTCGAGCAAACATCGAGTCAGCTCGTCGAGCCAGCTTCATCGTGTAAACGCGGTATTAGAGTGGTTTGCTCAACATTAAAAAAACTGTCAATCTATAGAACGAGCTTCCGTCTTCTGCACCGTTACTGTCTGCATTCGTGCAACAAACAAAACTGTCGTTAAAGTTTTCACCTCACGGCCTCACCTAAATCACCTAAATCGTGTCGTATTTCTGCATTTTTGTTCCTGCATTTTCGTCCCTTATTTCCACTTCCTAGGACTCCATTTTCAGGCGACCCGTTGTTTCTTACGAAATCGAGTGAGCTTTGCTTTTGATCTGCCTTGCAACAGTGTTATGATCGAAAGGCGAAGAAGAACATTTTCGGCTCGTCTTAAAAACTGTTGTAAATGTGGCTGTGATTCAGTCATTTGATTGTTTTTCGGTTAGCGTTTCTACCATTATCATGGTCAGCAAAAATCCGCAGATCAAGTTTCAACGAAACTGCGGACACGCATAGCGGATCTGAATTGTGCGACTCCGCGCACCTGGCCAGGTAAAAGTCGTGGGACACTCGCCGCAACACGACGTCGTGGGCTAGGGTAGGTAGCTTTCGCACGGGAACCTGCTTCCGGTACCTGGCTATGAAACCGACGTCTGTCACTGTGGTTGATGTATGGTCATATAAACACGGGCGCAGTCTGATATAATATCAAAGCGATCGGAAGGGTTTGCCGCTGCGTATAATTTAGCGTTTAATAGTCGCTCGTCGGGGTCGGTCGCATTGCGTCGGCTGTCACACTGCTGACTGAAGTCGCTAACTAGGCAGATATAATGACGTGAGACGAGTGGCCGTGTTGCGGCAAATCTTTGCTCTCAAGTGCCTGCGTCTAATAATGCTTCGAGCCAGTGACTGCGCCGCCTTTCGCATGTCATGTGTAACTTATGTAACGTACTGTCGCTGTCGCGCCTGTCTGTCTGTCTGTCTGTCTCTGTATTCGTCAGTTTGTCTCGGTGTGACTTCCTGTGTTGGTCGCATGTTCTCCCACGGTCGTGGCAGAGAGGAGGTTAGATGGGCAACTGGGTGCTCTCCCCCTATAAATTACAGCATGTCGAAACAATTTTTTTTATTGTTAACCTGAAATCGTGCGTTTTGATGTGCAAGTCCTTTATGCAGGCAGATTTACTGCATGAGTGCTGCATTTCAGAATATTTATCTATACGTGCAATACAAAAATTCAAAGGAAAAGTCTCTGATACTTCTAACGACGATTTTGCTGTGGTATTTGCGACTGTCTATCGGAAAATAGCAACTTTTTGCTACTCTTAAAGTCACAATAGGACGCATAACGCGTCTGTCACTCTGTTTCAGTATTTCCCGCACGGGCTCGTAACTTGAAAACTGAAAAGGACTAAAAGCCAAGATTGGCGCGAACATTCCTTGGCACAGAAAAGTAATCAACAAAAACCAAGTTCAGAAAAACAAAAGTCACGGTCTGGAGGGTTGGGCTCCAGTTTGGCCAGTTTCCGAGCTTTGTGCGGACGGCCGCATAATCCGCCGAAACTGGACCTACATATTTTAATGGTTTGTTGATTTAGGTGTTTATTTTCTATCATTCGTGATAAATAGAGGTGATAAGCGTGGAATGGGTGTACTGTTGTGGATTATTGACACTTATATCTGGTTTACACGATGAAGTTGGGTTAACAAGCGCTTTTCGAGCTAGCTCGTTGAGGAATTAACGTCGTGTAAACGCAGCATTAATCGCGCAGTAGTCAAACGGCAACAATTCACCGGGCAAGCTGTCGTCCACGCATCCAGCACCGTGGTCAACCGTATCCCTGATTCGAGTCTGTTATTCTGAAGGCCCGCCATTCAAGCGCCCGCCAAAAATCTGTTTCAGACGAAGACGAAACCGTACTTGTTAAACACTGAACTTATTTTATTTTTATTTATTTTATTTATTTATTCGTATCAGGCAACAAGGCCCATAAACATCATAAACACGAACGATTTAGCAAACGTCCAGCAATTCACGTGTATTTTGAATACATTTGCTGGACGTTTGCTGGATCGTGTAAACACCTTATAACACTGACTTAAATCTTAACTCTAACCCTATCGCTAACCGTAACGACCTTTCGGAATGGCGGACCTTCGAAACAGCGGGTCGACATCGTATATCTGGGCGACTAATAACCGTTAGCAGCGAATCCTGGTGCTAATTAATACTCGAACACTGCACAAATTGACAGTTCCTTGTTTCCCGGGAAATAGTAACATTATGATAATGGATGATGATGTTGTGTTGCATATATAGCGGTGTTGAGCGAGCGATACAACTGCACGGACAATCAGTTACACCGGAGACTACAGCAACGCATACACCACAGTCCTCATGTCTACACAGAACTAGCTCTTACCGACACCTCAACCGTACTACAGGTCCCATCACGCCTACGTTCTGTTATGATATGACTATATTCCAGGTATGGGGTCTTCGAGGAATGTTCTCGACTTCGAGCACAGCTCGAAGTTTTGGCTTTGACCTTGAAGATGTCTGGCCTTGGCCTTGGCCTTAAAGTCGTAGATCACTGGCTTTGGCCTTGGCCTTAGAAATGTTGGCCACGAACATTTACTCTGCTTTATTCGTTATTATGGTGGTCTGGTATAGTGTAACGGTCAGAACGTTGGACTTATGATCACGAGGTCGTGGGTTCAACTCCCGGTCGATTCGCTATCAAATGGTTACTACTTGTATGGGTGACAGTCTGTGAACAGGTAAACCATTTGATTTAGAATTAACCATCAAAATCAACTCAGCCATCCATTCCTTCGAGGTAGGTAAATCGGGTACCTGCCTGTTTGGCTAGGATTAAGGCGGGGCGCGTTCGCCGGTGTCGGGTGGCAGTCTGAGTGTAGTGCCCATTATGACAGTTTGCTGGTTACCGTAGAAATTTTTAAACACTTTCCAGGAATTACCGGTATGTACATCTTTATTTCGCCGTAGATATAGCAGTGAACACTTTTCTAAACTTAGTTAAACATAATTAAAAGAAAAAAATATCCCAAAATAATTACGACGTAAGAATCACAATAGCGTTGTGTCGTTTGATTTAAATATTTCTCGAGGGGAAAAGTAATATTTTATTAGTTTTGTTTATTCACCTTATTCATTTTAGTATCTATTTTGTTTATTCTAGGCGCTGAGTGGGTTCCTGTTTGTGGTGACATGCGACGGTGAAGTCTTTTACGCTTCTCACACCGTGGAACAGTATCTCGGATTTCACCAGGTATGCAACCTACACGCATAACTTATAATATACAATAACTAGGGCCCAATCTAATTCACGGAAAAAATATAAATTAGACGAACGTTGGGGGAAAGAAAATTACACGCCTGTCTGGTTAAGGTTAAGACGGGGCGCATTCACCTGCGTCGGGTGGCAGCTAACACTGTGTAATCCCATACGGCAGGTGACGCTTTGTAGCTCTGCAAAGGGTTTTCTATTTAAGAGCTATAAGCCTAATACTGTAATACACCTTTATTGCCTTTAAATTAGCCGAAAGCTTAAAATGTCCTGAAATTATGTTTTATCCACGGCAGCACATTACGTATGTATATTGTAAACCAGAATTAGTGGCATTTTAGCGGACTAAACAAGGATGCAGCCAACTGAAAACAGTATGTTTTGCTCTATCTACTAAAATATGTGTACTAGACATTGTGAAACTAATGAAAAATGCAGGAAAAATACAGCAATCTTGGGATTGCACGAAATTTTGCGGACATCTCTAATTACAGGAAAAGCTACCAGTAATAATTTCCGTGAAATCATGAATTAGGTTAAGGGTCTTAACGGCAGGCCATTATGCATTACCTTTTTTTAAAGCACTAGACTGAAACGAATGCGATGGTTGTGTGTTTGTAGTCGGACATCATTCACCAGAGTGCGCTGGAGTTGATTCACTCGGAAGATCGTGAATCGTTCAAATCTCAGCTCGACTGGCGATCACAACTCAACGCTGACAACGCAGATCTCTCCGTCGACCAGCTTCTGCAACCAGGCAAGTAATAATCTAATTCTGGGGGCATGTATTCAACCATGGGGGCCTGTGTCTTACACAGTGGTTTATGTAGGGGGAGGGGTTGATGCGATGAAATTTTGCGGGAACATGCACCTGGGCAAATTAATATCGTCTCGGCCAATTAAGGCAAAGCGATGAAGGAGGTTATAGGCTTGTGTTCTAATTGGTCACTGGGTCAGTCGATAATAACTGACAGCCGGATAACTCTAAAAGTTATGAAGGGATTGTGGTGATATTTCGTGGATAGTTTGAGCATGATTCGCGTATGATGCTGTTAGATTTTGGCGGTGATGCGGATTTTTGGTATACTTTGGACCATTATCCACGATTCTTTATCATCAGCAGATAGCAGTCGTAGTAAGCCCAAATTCGTTCTATTCGACGTTTGGCAGGAGGACTAGCCTATTCTTGTCGTGATAGGCTGTTATACCCGATTCACACTTGAGACACCGACGCGACTCAACTGTCGAGTTCAGTCGCGTCGTTGTTGTGAATTCATTTGACAATCTAACTCAACGAGTCTGAACAGTCGTGTCGCAGTTCTCAATTCCGACATCATTGCATTGTTTTGTACTATACTTAGTGAATAATAATTGGAGACCGAGTCAGGACGCTGGAAAAATAGAAACATTGTGAACTTCTTCAGTGTCAACATTTTCGACCGAAATCCGTCGGCAGTCGTCGGCAATTCAATTTACACGTAAGACACCGACGCGACTCAAGTCGGAAGTCGTGTCGACGTTGTAGACTGTGTGTGAATTGGTTATAAGATCTCTTCTGGTTTTTGCACAAATGCAGTGTTTTATTCTGTACTAAACATCAGTAGAAACAGTATTAAATCCAATATTACTGACGACATTATTGTGTTGATTGTTGCGTGTGTGTCAGAGCGAAGCCATCTGTTACAGCGCTGTTTCACTGTCAGGTTCCGATGTCTACTCGACAACGCTTCCGGCTTCATCGTATGTATAAGCATAGCATATAAAATCACGTTATGTATGCTATGGTATAAATACTAGCCGGAAGACGACCTGCTCGCAAGCTGCAGTGCAGAAAGATCTTTGGACAGCTCTAGCGATAGCAGACGCAAAAACGCAGCCACAGATACGGTTCTTGACAATAAGGGTCGCTTGCAGCTCGCAAGCCGGTAGCGTATCGCACATGCTAACCAGGCCCTTCAAGAAGAAAAAGGGGTAGGGGTAAGTTACCCGGACCCCGCGACGTTTGAGAGCCCCGCCGTCGCTCAAAAAAATATAATATATCGGAATGTGCCATTTAAAAAATCCAAAAAAATCTCCAAAGAAGAGCCCGCGATATTGTTTTTTCCCGGGCCCCGCTATGGCTCTCGACGGGCCTGATACTAACCTATTTCGGCATTATAGGCTTCTAGGCGTATGTGGTTTCAGCCAACTTAGCAGCACATTTTATTCGACGATGTGCCGTACGATAATAGTAATTAAAAGCAAATAGACCTATTTAGTTATCTTGCACAAAAAAATTACAAAAATAAAGTACCACAGAAACAATTTCTGATTAGATTTAAGATTGTTTTTGCTGTCACAGACGCTGGAAATAAGCGGTAAGATCAAGCCGCTGATGGGACAGAACACTCGAGGTAAACCTGCTCCTCTGGCATTATTTGCACTCTGCTGTCCATTTGGACCTCTACCGCTACCCGACGTGCCATGGAGAGATTACACGTTCAAGACGAAACATTCCATGGATCTTACACTACTTTCCATGGACGCACGGTAACAGCTCCACCAGTTCTTACTTGTTGACACTTTTATTTAGCAAGGCCTGAGGCCTAAAAAAGTTTTGCGCTTTCGTTGCAGCCGGCGAAAAAGTAAGGTAGAAAAGCTCGCTTCAACGTTTTTTGGTTTTCCAACTTTTTTTCAATTTTTAGTCAGCCGAAACGTCAAATAATCGGTGTAAAGTACTTATGTGCAAAAAATCGAAATGATATTGACTGCGTGTAGATTTTTGCTGTGTGTGTGATGACAAAAATCTGGCGAATATGTAGCGTAAAAGTTCTGATCTTTAACGAGTGGATTTAGTCAACACGTCAACTAAAAAGGGTCACGTTTTTATTCCACGTTTAAAACGAGTTTTTTTAATTAGTTTTTAATGCGTTGTTCATAAAATACCCGCGTTTTAACACTTTTTTTGGGCGGAATTGCTATTTGAGCGGAAGAGATTGCGTGATTTTTTCGCCTACTGCTTTTAGCTACACGTTTCTCCATACCGTGGTCTGTCTGTAAGTAAAGTAAAGTAAAGTAAAGTAAAATGTAAATTTATATAGCGCATGTTGTTAAAATTAACCTCTAATGCGCTTGTCACACTAGTACTGACTGAACAGGATTGTTTTAAAG
>Ga0209367_1011847_pt1 | contig 11503 bp, 6 predicted proteins | sample WorMetLIZISLAND2_FD_187412 | JGI IMG/M metagenome (GOLD analysis project Ga0209367, IMG submission 187412) | Marine gutless worms symbiont microbial communities from Max Planck institute for Marine Microbiology, Germany - Olavius geniculatus... ... | reverse complement strand
CTGACGATATAAAGCTGTATTCTGTTATGAGAACCGTTAATGAGTGTAAAAACTTCCAAGAATCTCTTGATGCACTGTATAACTGGTCAAATACTTGGCAACTGCCAATCTCTTATCAAAAATGTTCATTTATGGTCATTGGCAACCTAAAAAATGATAAAGATTTATCTTTTTCATTCCACTTGGGTAATAATGATATATCCCGCCAAGAAGGTGCCAAAGGCCTTGGAATTTACACAGACAGCAGCCTGAAATTTTCTAGGCACATCAATCACATCGTTGCTAAAGCACATGCTAGGGCTAGCCTTATACACAAGTGCTTCTTATCCAAAGACCGGAATATATTGGTGAAAGCATATGTAACATATGTATGGCCACTGCTCGAGTATGCTGTTCATGTATGGTCACCTTACCAGCTTGAGGATATTGCAAGAATTGAATCCATGCAGTGACGCTTTACAAAGCGACTGTCTGGTTTGTCTAATGATGATTACAGTAGTAGGCTGGCAACACTGTGTCTCAAAAGTCTTGAGCTACGGAGACTCCACCAGGATCTCATGTACACATACAAAATAATTTTTGGCCTAGTTGACTTGGATTGTTCTAGGTTTTTCACTCTTAGTCCTAATGAAACAACTCGTGGGCATACTTGTAAGTTGTTTGTGTGTCATAGCCGTGTTGATGTCCGGAAGTATTTTCTTTGTAACTGTGTCGTGAAAATTTGGAATAGTCTACCCGCAATACTGGATGACTTCGCAAGCATACGCAGTTTTAACTCCTTAGTCAAGCGTACAGATTTGTCTCGGTTTGTGAATTTTTAAAGTTAGTACTGACTGTTTCTAATTCATTCGTACTGTTTTTATATTTTTTATGCTTTCCCCTTTGTGCTGTCATATGCCTAATTTGTATGTACTGTGATGCCTATAAGTGCTCATGGCCTTGGCATTGTACTTGGTTTCCAAGTTTCAAATAAATAAATAAATTACTCATTGGTGCAGCACTGACTTTGAGAATTTTGTGCTAGCCGGATGTGGATCAGAATTTTGTTTTGTCCAGCTATGCAGCATGGAATTTAATATCAGCAATTGTTTTGGCTTGTCGTTGTCGGTTTCCTGTTTTTGCGGTTGATTGTGCCATAGCACTTCCGTTAGCATAGCTGTGTAGGGTTAAAGGAAGATAATCCATCTCCGAGCTACAAAGCGTTAGCTGCCATATGGGATTGCACAGTGCTAGCAGATAGGTGAACTCCAGCCAGACATCTCTATGGCATCTCTATGGAGTGTGCTGTGTTTGAATCTGTGGTGTCTCTATAGAGTATGTTATGGTGGTTTGCATGCAGGTGCGGTTGTCTGATTTACCTAGCCTGGAGGGATGGAAAACTGAGTTGTCCTTAGTAGTTGGTTATATACGTAGATAGTTTAACTGTTTAGGTGTCAAGTTTCAAGACCCATTTATGTACTAATTACTTGGAGGTGACCTGGCATAACGGTAATGCATTTCATTCCATTAACGAAGTTGCTGTACACTGGGCTGGGTTAGTACTGCGATGGGTGACTGCCTGCAGGCAAGTAAACCATCTCGGTATGTAACCAGCCACCTAGGTCAACTCAGCCTTTTTTCCTCTCGGAGTGGGTAAATCGAGTACCAGCCTATCTGGCTGGGGTTAAGGCAGGGTGTGTTTACATGTGTCGGGTGACAGGTAACACTGTGTGATCCCATATGGCAGGTGACGCTCCGTAGCTTTGTAAGGGGTTCAATCTTTTAAAGATCTATGTACTGACCTTTACCTTACTTTACCTTGTGATAGTAGTGACCTCACCAAGAGTTGAGCACAAGACTCTTGATTGTAAATCTGACACCTTACCATTATGCTACCACGCTACGGTAAAAATAGGCAAACTAAAAAAAACTTGCTAAAGTGAACTGAACTTTTCTGAATGGGAATTAGTTCACGCATTGATTTAATTATGTTTATTTGATTATTATGTTTATTGCTGACGATGCTTTTGTGCTGCGTGTTTGTGGATTAGAATCCAGAGGTATTCCGTGATCCCGTTGTCAACAAACTCTGGTCTGATTGGCTGGGTGCCGAACTGTGACACGCTGCACTCACTGATTCGAGACTATCGAGAGAAGAAGAAAATTCTGCTCAATCTTGAGCATCGTATCATGCTCCGGGTCAGCAGACTGTTAATAAACACCACTCCCAGCACTCTGTTTGATACAGGTCAAAGGGCAGTGATGATTTCTGGCTGGGAAGCTGGGAAGGTAACCGCAGGCCTGGTGGAAAGTACTGGCTTCCTACCACCAGGTTTATGACTATGTCACCTGCAGGCTGACTGCCTTTGACCGGGATCAGCTCCGGCCCCTACGCTCGTTAGAGTATGGGTTATCTTTACCTTTTTTAATAAACACCACCATGTCGAACACTAGTCGCGATAATCTGAAATGTCAGAAAATTTGAAAGCCATCCCCAAAATTCAGAGAATTGACCAGATTTCAAGAAATGTCGGAAAATTTTTGTGGACAGTTTTGTAAGAGAAAAACTGTTTGTTGATAACTTCACATTTTGGGCAGCAGTGTCTTGTAGCATAGTAGCGACATAATAATGGTTTAGATGAGGCATTTTTGTAGTGGACTGCAAAAACTGCATAATAATACCGGTACTGCTGTTATTATTACTGTATTATTTTAATATATTTATTACTTTAATGCTTGACCATTGTAAGCTTCTGACTGCTAAAACATCCTGCTGCAACAATTAAAAAGTTTACCTTCATCTGTGAATTGCCACTAAAAAATCCAACCAATTTGGCCATACTCAACTCTCCCGGAATATTTAGTCAAACTTTACTCATAACTGTTTGAGTTATCTTTCATACATAGAGAAGCACCCTGTGGTATAGCCTTTCACTTGTGCGAAGCTGATAAATGAGAGGCTCTGTATTGTGAAGTTGTCACCGGACTATGATCACCTGGGCCGGTATGCATAACAACGTCGTAACTTTTCTTCCAAACTAAAATCAATTTACGTCGGGCATACTGCTAAGTCGGTATGCATAACGATGACTTAGCACTAGTCAGACGCCTACGTCCAAACTAACGCTAATCGTTCCAGCGACCTGTCGTAAATATTTTAGTCAGTCGTTGTCAGCAAACTAATGTCGCTAAGGAGAAGCTGCAATCACGTCATGCGTCGTAAAGGACTTCCGGCGAGTCAGTTACACTACTGAAACTAATTCCAGTATTCAAAGTTGCTTAATAAAACATTTAGCGTTCGATATATTTCGTTTATTTGCATCACGCATTCTTACTTAGGCCATGGAGCAGTAATTAGGCCCAAGCACACCCGAAATTGCAACAGATGACAAGTTTGCCTGTGTCTATTTTTAGCTGCACGCTGAGCGAGGCCGGGCACGTTTATGCCAGGAAATTTTAGAGTCAAACTACCCGACGTCAACTACGTCGTGACTAGCTAGTCGCTGGCTACGACATTGTTTTGCATGTTGTGGAACTAACTTTCTAGTTTGGAAGTAGTTAGTCGCGACGTAGGCCTTACATCCCAACTAATCTATGACGTTGTTATGCATACCGCCCTTGGTGCTACTGATGCAGAACTGTACGAAGCTCGTTCAGTAATTACTGAGAATCGGTGTACTAGACTGCATGCACTGATTCTAAGTAAGTAAGTAAGTAAGTAAGTAAGTAAGTGATTTATAAAGTGCCAAAGTCTCAGAAAGAATCAGGGCGCATAGGATGATGGACGCTAGGTGGCAGAAAAGGCTGACTGAAAGTAGTGGGTGACTGTAACGACTGAACAACTCTCATACCGTGTGTGTGCGCATGTGAATAGATGGCTCCAGACTATGATCACCTGGTACTGATGCAGAAGGTTGAAGTATTTGAATATGCTCTCGAGACCACGACTGGCGATGATTTGGCCAAGATTCTCTGGTACAAGAGTCCCAGTTCTGAGGTACGTAGAAACTCAGCTTCCCTCCCCAGCACCGAGAACACAAGAAGTTTTTCTGCATTTCATCGTTTTATATGATGTGTCCTAGAATGTTTTTTTTGCATGGTTTTTCACAATATATTTGAAAATTCAAGTTCTGTTACTACTTACCAGTGCAGCTGCTTGATGTAGATTATAGCAAAGATTTTGGTGACATTGTTTTGTTCTGAGTTATTTTCGGTGGCTTCAGTTACCATGTTCTCTATGATGTTTCTTGCCACTAGGAAAATTTATATAGTTATAATAATAGGATTTGCAGATTGTCATAATATTTGACAGTGCCAAGTTGGTATCGTAACAGTTAACTGGAATCTGCGCTTTATTGTCACTGTGGTTTATTCAAAGATTTATAACAGATATTAACTGTCAACTGTCTTTAATGTTGATTCCTAACTGCAAAACATCCATGTAATTGGAGCACAGCAGATTGCCATGAGCCATTTTGGGTTTTTAGGCTGTTGTTTATTAGTTTGCCCGAAAATGATAGTTTTTGGAGTGGACTTATGTTTTATCGCAGATGTTAATTTTTTATTTATTTTTTTTCAATGCGAGATCTACGAGTTCCGTCGGTCGATGGCTTCCAGATTGTGGCAGAATGGTCTGTGGTAGGCTGAATTTTGACAATTGGGTCCAAAAATTTGGGGGCTCCCCCCCAAAAAAAATTTCAGGAGCCAAAAACATGCAAAATTGGGTGCAATTTTGGATGACTTCGAACTTCTACGGTGCATATCTGCAGAACGTATGAAGATATTAAATCGGACAAATGTTGGATCTCCCACGATTCCTCTCGCATTTGTCAAAAAAAGTCTCGTGAATTTTGGTCCGCTAACTTCAGGGGTCTAGAGGCCAAATCATACCAATCAAAATTGACTTTTTCCGGAGATCATATTTCGGCCCTAGGAGGTGCTGCACTCCCACATTTTTACATGCGCTAGAAAATGACCAAGTCTTGCGAGTGCACCCCCTTCAGGTACAGGGGTCTCCATTACACTTTTTACAATTTGGGTCAAAAATTGGTTTGAAATGTAATTTTCTATAACGTCTATAACTTTGGGGTTAGAGGGAATGACCACCCAAAACTTTGCCACATGACGTGACATAAGGTGGGCATTATCATTTATGTACAACCTTTGGCGGGCACCGCCCTCATTAAAATTTGGGACGGCAAAAAAACATCCAAAATTTGGCATGATTTAACATTCTTCAAAACAAACAAATATTTTTATTTACCACTAATGACACTCCTGGCACGCTCGCCATTTGTTGTGATCGTATATTTTTGCCTGCCAAAATTCGTCAATTTTGGCAATCAGACTGACAAAATTATAACAAGTAAACTGAGCAATATTACCGTCTGGATTGGCTTCATGCGCCGGAGTGATTAGCTATAAACCAGTGTGTCCATGGCGCCGGCCTACCTGGGTGACGCTCTATTATTAAATTTCCTGGTTGACGACCCCTTCATTTAGTTCGTTCATCATCGAACTCGTATACAATCTCCATCGGCGAGGCGACCGAGCGTTGTCCGTCTCTGCAGCAAAAACTTGGAACAGACTGCCATCAGATGTGACGTCACCAAAGTGTCAACGATCATTAAAGTCTTTAAACCTCCTGTGTTTTCCGTGTTTGCCATAGCTGACTGTAAAGTGACCAAAAAATACTAGGCATCTTTTTACTTTAAAATTTAATATAATGTAATGCAAAGCATCAACACCAACAATTTATTTATGCATGGGCATGAAAAGTGGAAGGGGGCAAGCAATACCATTCGAAAAAGTGAAAGGGCAATTGCCCTCCTTGCCACCGTGGTTCCGCGGTCTATGGTCAGACGCCGGTAGTGACAATGAAGCTGTGAGTAAATTATCTGTACACCCGGACAGTGCATTCTGCGCCCTCATAATAGTTGCGCAAGATGTTGACAATTTTAGCCGGTATTCCATACACCAGCACTACCTTCCACATGGACTCAAGATGCACACTGTCGAAGGCAGCTGAAAAATCAATGAAAATCGCAACAAACTTCTGGCCACTTCTGATTTATCACTATGCTGCTGAGCGTACGTATGTGTCAATCGTAGGCTATACATTTGTGACCAAATAGCAAATATCAAAATGTATTGATTTCTCAACATAAAATATATATAACGTATATACAGTTATGTACAGCTAGTAATTTAAATGTCACTATAAAGTGATTTAAAAGAAAAAGCACGATATTATGTACAGCTGAAGTGTAAAAGTTCATAGAAAAGTGTGTCACTGTCACTGTCACTGTTACTCGAAGCGCACGGTGTGCGCGACCGCACGCTGAGTGTCCTCCACAAACTTCTATCCATCGCGACGTGCGGCACAGATGGTGTGCAGCCCCCGATTCCGCGCCTGGCACTGGTATTCGTCCTGTCGTCGCCGTTCAGCGTGGCGACATATACGTTCCACGTGGACACCGGGAACAGCGGCGGCAGCGGACGCAACGTGATGCGTGGAACAGAGGCGTTGCCGCCGTCGTCGTCAGCTGCTGCAGCCGGTCTCTGCACGCGCCTCGCTTCCCCGTTGACGTATGTTGCGTGGAAATACGCCAGGAGCGTCTGCAGCTTGTCTGCCTCCTCGCCGATATAGATTGTACAGCGCTACAGCCAGTGACGAGTTCGATGATGAACGAGCTAAACGAAGGGGTCGTCAACCAGGAAGTTTAATAATAGAGCATCACCCAGGTAGGCCGGCGCAATGGACACACTGGTTTATAGGCTAATTACTGCGGCGCATGAAGCCAATCCAGACGGTAATATTGCAGCTTGTGATGCTTCAAAGATGCAGCTCAGAGCAAAATGCGAGTAACTGAGCTATTCCAATTTTTTTGGTGACTTAAGCCTACCATTTCAGCTTCAAACCTGTGCAGGCTGTGCAACGTCCCATATGATCGCCTCGGCGCTGAAATATTTGCACAGTTTTTTTAAAATTTGTGTATCAGTTTACAAACGAGAAGTCCAGCTGTCGCAAGGGAAGACGCGCTACAGCATAGGCTGCAGTTGATGATTTTCATTTTACCTGAAATGGCCTATTCGGTTTTATCAACCTTGGCCCTATCTCGCATTGTTTAGCCACAATACAACCGTGACCCACAGACGAACGGACGGACAACAGACGCATCGTGCATGCCAGAGACTACAGCATAGCTGTAGCGCGTCAAAAAGGAGTTTGCTTCTGGGGGACAAAGTTCTATTCCACAGACCGTATATGGCTAGATGGTGTATGAAAGCAGAAGGGGATGGTACGATGGCCACATTGGCGAGACAACACAAATGTCTGGTTTTCTGTGTTTCTAGATTTTGGAAAAGTAGGCAAATTTGCCGCTTCCATTGAACATCCAACAGCTAAAAGTGTTTCAGCTTCAAGGGGGCTTCGCCCCCTATTCCCCCAGACCAGGGACTCTGCCCCTGGACCCCACTGAGGGCTTCGCTTCCAGACCCTCGTTATAGGCTCGCGCTTCGCGCTCGCCATGCTTTGCCCCCAACTTTCAAATACCTTCCGCGGTCTCTGCGTCTGATAAGGCTGCATACTGTCCTCCCCCCCCGATGATTTTTACGCGCGAGAGCTAGCATAGCGCATAATAGCTATGGTAATTATGTCTGTCTGTCCGTCCCCCTGTCCGTCACAACCCGGTACCGTTTCGAGACCAGGCGAGATAGAGACTTCGGGTTTTCGCCACATGATAGCCTAGTCTCTAGTATTTCATGACAAAATTTCATGCCGCTGGGTACAGAGGGTCCCCCCGAACGAGGTGGCGAAACAGGGGCGCCCCCTTAAAAAGGCGTTATTCTGCCGCTATTGCCTCCTCCATGAAAATGGTTGCAAATAGGCACAGACATGCGGCTAATCATAACAAGCACTGGCGATGAGCTTTTTGGAAATGTTAACATCGATGACCTTGAATGACCTTGAACCCTCAAAATAGGGGGTTTTAGTAAATTTTTCGCGATTTTGGGCTGAAGCAGGCATTTCAAGGGTGAATTGCGCCGAAATGGCTGGAGATAGACCAAGACAATCTGCGTATAGGAAATTTTCAGCATGGAATGTAGATATTAGCAGTCTAAGTCCGGACCTTCTATATTCAAGGAGGCCTGAGCACGCGGGTGTCAAAGAGGGTTATCCTTCTAAAAAGTGGTTATTCATCCGCTGTTGGCTTGTCTAGCGTGTAAATGGTTGCAGATAGGCACAGACATACTGCTTGTCTACCTGCACTGACCAAGCACTGACGACGAGCTTCTTAGAAATGTCAACATCGATGACCTTGATTGACCTTGAATCCTAAAAATATTGATTTTAACTGATTTTTTGGCGATTTTTGGCTGTAAAAAGAGTGAATTGCGACGAAATGAATGGAGATAGTCTAAGATTACCTGCGAGCAGGAACTGCTATAGGCTCTCGCACGTCTCATGAGCATTGACTCAGATTTCTTGTTAATATTATCATTGACTGGATCGTGAATCACGCTGGTGCTTCCCCCATTTGTTGTCGACAATGATTTGTCAGTGCAAGACCGGACTACGCCGATGACATCGCGCTTCTGGCTGACTCTGCTGAAGCTGATCAGACATTTCTAGACAACGTAGTCTCTGCAGTCACAAAGTTAGGAGTAGGATCAGCGGGCCGAAAACCAAGGTGGTGAATTTTGACCCTTCACGCAAAATTTTATGTAAATCTGCTCAAAGGGGGGAGAGGGGGTTCTCGGCAAATAGATGAAAAATATGCAAATTTTTTTCTAGCTGTACATATATACCTTTTTTCAGAAACTCACCTACAGGTCAGACCCTTCGGCGGATTTTTTGCATGCGATGGCTCAAACGATGCAGTCTCACGCAAGGATGTTCTTTTGGGGGTTAAAAAATTTGAAATTAATATTTAACGTATTTATTCAGAAAATTCTATGTGTCTATGGGGAAAATTAAACAATTATTAAAACTGTCATAACTTTGGCTGTGTATAAGATAGAGTCATAGTTTTTGGTTCTACGGTATGGTTTTTGGGGATGGTCAATCTAATGTTGTCATCTAATTTTACCCTGGACTTTTTCTTGTTGCCATGGCTTGGGTCAAAATTTATAACTCGGTCTGTGTAAGAGATATCTGCGAGATTTTTGCGTCTACAGGGAGGTTTTCGGGGATGGGCCATTGAATGCTGCCAATCGCATTTTCCCCGACCAATCCCCGTTGCCGTGGCAGTGAAATTTGGGACAAAATTTGCTATAACTTGGCTTGTGTAAGAGATATCTGCGAGATTTTTGTGTCTTTATGGGGGTTTTCAGGGATTGGCCAGCGAATGCTGCTAATCGAATTTTACCCCAACTGACTCTTGTTGCAATGGGAACAAAATTTGGGACAAAATGTTCTATAACTCGACATATGTATGAGATATCTCCGAGATTCTTGCATCTAACAAGGGGTTTTGAGGGTGGAACAAATAAATAATTTTAGTAAGTCTGCCATAGTTGACTTTCGTTGCCTTGGCAACAAAATTTGTAGAATTTTTGCCAAAAATTAGCTAGAACTCAGTTAACTACGAGATGAGCTCAGACTTTAGTTTGACTCGACTTTATAGACGTTTGTGGTCGGACATTTTATGCAATGGTCCAATAACTGTAATAATACGATTAGTTAAGTTAGCATTATTGAATTTTTTTCCGGGCCTATATTAAGCGGGTGATGCGTGCAATATTGGTTTGTTTATTTATATGGCCATTTTGTGGATATAAAAGGAATTCTGTTTAGTATTGTCAGCAATGCAGGCCAGTGGTGACATCATGCCTGACGTGTGTCGTCTGTCACACCATTAGTAACAGTTATTAGTGGCTTGGCTACTGCATGAAATATCTAAAGCGCAATATCTTTGTAACTGATCAGCAGTAGGAAAACAGTATTTTAGTAATAAAACAGCAAATATAAATATACAAAACATCAGTTTAAGGACATTTAAGGACTTGCACATCGAAAACAGCAAAAATTAGTAATTACGAAAGGTGATATTATTCAGCAGCACACTGACACACAGTCAGTGTGATGCGGGCAATATCATCTTTTGTAATTTTTGCTGTTTTCGATGTGCAAGTCCTTAAATGTTGCTGTTAACAAGTGTATTAACTGATGTTTACTACATTTATCAGTTTAATAGCACCCTGGCACTATGTCAATTATTGATTGAATAATTGACTTGTAATATTTTGAAGCTCGTGACAGTATCAGTGCCCAGAGACGTCCACTCCAAAGAAGTTCAGTTGTCTAATCCTGACCCATCTTAGATTCATACTGTACGTGCTCCGTAGGCTAGTGTGATTGTGTTCAGGCTACGTGACGTTACCAAGAACAGAATTCTACCCCTTAATTGTCTTCCCATTTGAACTCACGGTGCCGGGCGGCCTCACGTTGAGCTCTGCCCCAAATTTTTAGTTTACTGTGGTGTTAAAATGGCGGTTTAGCTTTCATGCAGCAGATCTGTGAATAACTGGTGTATTCTGTTGTTAGGTGTGGTTTGATCGACGTACCAACTATACGCGGTCGCTAGCTGTAATGTCGATGGTGGGTTACGTTCTCGGCCTTGGTGATCGACATCCTTCCAATCTGATGCTCGGTCGTATCAGTGGCAAGATTATGCACATCGACTTTGGCGATTGCTTTGAGGTAGCAATGACACGGGAAAAGTTCCCGGAGAAAATTCCGTTCCGCCTTACTCGCATGCTCATCAATGCAATGGAGGTGATTGTCGTTTCTTTCCAGTTATTTTCATTTTTGGTCATTAATTATTATTATTAGAGCTGTCACAGTTGACGTGTTAATTAACGCGTTAGTGCGTTAATAAATTAACGTGCGTTAAAAAAATTAACGCATACCCGTTCAAATTACTTCGGTATCATCATCTCCGCCAGGGTGAACGTAATGAACATTGGAGGAGATTAAGAGATTGGTCGTTCTGTCCGTGTTTCCGTCGTCCCGTCGTTCTGCGTACGTGATAATTCATAACAGCAATGACGTCATTGCACTAACAGCACAAGCAGCAACGCCGGCTATTAAGCGGCATTCACACTACGCGCGGAGTCCGTGCGTACTACGAGCGTACTACGCGCGTAGTGTGAATGCTAGGTGAAGACGGACACGGAGCGGATCCGCGGCGTATCCGCACAGCACTGCGTATCCGCCGCGGATACGCGGCAGCATACGCAGGTTTAAATACGGATACGTGCCTGTCCGCAGTCCGCTCAGCTCGGCGGATCCGCCCGAATCGAGTCGAGTTCGATTTGAGCGGACAGCGTACACGGTAAGTCACAACAACTATCACGACATGCGAGGAGTGCGTCAGTCATCTGAGCTAAGAGCTAAGAGCTTGCTTGTGACCACCATATAGAGAGTTAGAAAAATTTTCTAACTTTCTATATTCTACAGGCGGGTCCCATAAACGTTTCAGGCCTGGGGTAATTTACCTCCTTTTCTCCATCTCGACGG
>Ga0209367_1011845_pt1 | contig 11506 bp, 10 predicted proteins | sample WorMetLIZISLAND2_FD_187412 | JGI IMG/M metagenome (GOLD analysis project Ga0209367, IMG submission 187412) | Marine gutless worms symbiont microbial communities from Max Planck institute for Marine Microbiology, Germany - Olavius geniculatus... ... | reverse complement strand
GCTGTACTTTATACTGTAACTTTTGTATAGGACGTACATTTCATGAAAAAATAAGAATTTTGACCCTGCTATTTTACTGGGTTTAAAAGAATGTGTCTTATAGAGAACTAATTCGTCTGTAGAAGCTGGAACATGTAGGCATATTCACGTACATGTATGTAGGCATAAGCTAGTACACAGATTAGCCGTCGCACAACAATTGCCTACACCTGATTGGCCGACACGTAACTTGGCAGCAACCAATCACAGACTTCGCTACGCTTCGCTGGTCGCCCCCCACTTCGCCACGCCCCCCGGTAACACTAACGTCAATTCGTGCCTCAGGCAAGGTCACACTAATGTCGCACAATCGATGAAGCTACGGGGTATCTACAGACTCATTTCCCTAGCAGGGCACTGAGGGCAGAACCGTCATGACGACGACAAAACAGACAAAGATGACCAATATGAAATTTGACCGCATTAGTAGGCAGCAGTATGTTACTGTATGTAGCCAAACACGACGGGCGAGGCGGTCGTCGACGACCGCTTAGCTCCGCCACCAACCCAGAAAATTTATCACGTGGACGCCCTCGAAAAAGACAGGCCTTCGTGTCTTTCTAATTTTTTTTAGCTGAGTTTTTAAAGAATTGAATTAACTAAGTAAATGGCCAAAAGATTTCGTAACCATAACTCTAATCAATACGTTCTTGTTTTCCTTTTTTATTTCCGATACTGCCTCGGAGTTGAATAATGTCGTGCGTAGGAAGCTTACGATATAGGCTTAAGCCTAAAATGCAAATATGTCAAAATTTCTGACAACAAAAATGATCCAACACAGTATGTCTATGCAAAAAGATGTATAGAAACGCAATTTCAACAAAAAAATCGACGCTGAGTATTTCGACGACATTGTCTGGCGTGATTTCGCACGCTAGGTTATTAGTTACTGGCTAGATGCGGAACCCTTGGCAGACGCTCGCGGAACCCTTGAGTTCCGCGGAACCCCGGTTGAAAAACACTGACGTATGGAGTGCAATATTGGAGGCTTACCGCAACTTAAATCGAAGCCGAAAACAAGCGCCGAACTCAAGGAAGCGCTTCAGGTTATCTGCGGCAACCTGCCACAGGGACCGATCAACAAGGCTGTAAAAGATTTCTCAAATAAGGCGACTGTAGGCTGGTGTTGTAGCTTGAAGCTGGCCTTGAACACTTCTAACATTTGCAGTGACAATGGAATTCTGGCATCTGATCATTATTTAACTGTGTTGTTTCAACGATGTTATTAAATTGGTGTTGTAGCCAGGACATTTTTGAATGCTGGAAAATCGGTAGGCGGTCATGCTAAAAAGTCTATAACTTTGTCATTTTTCAACAGAATCACATTTTACTTGGCAGTTAAATGCAGAAGGTTTTAGTAAATAAATCTGTAGAATTTAAAGTTAAAATTTCAAATGGTTGCTGAGAAAACAGGGAAAAACTTTAGGGGTTCACTTTTTTGCTGCACCCTGTAAACGTTAATGCAGGAGCTGATCAAAGTCTGTCACTATAAATTATATCTGTTTGATGTGTTCAATGTGTTGAGCACTTTGTACATAAAAAGTAATTTGGCGTTTCTTTTTCCTGTTTGGAGTGAAACGTTGTTTGCTGATGCACCATGATCAGAGTGCTCACTCGATGTATAACTTTGTAATGTTCATTTGTCATGATTTGTGTTGTACTGTTGTTGTTATTATATTTGTATGTTTTTATGTGTAGCAAAGTTTATCATCTTGGTGCTAATATGGTAGGGTAACTAGAGTTGGTCTTGAAGCCAGTATTTTGGCTTTGGCCTTCAGTCCCAAGATCTTGGTTTTAGCATTGAAAAAATTGTTTTTGAAGCCCAGCCCAGCCCAGCCCAGCCCAGTGGGTTTTATTGGTTTTTCGTAAAACTGGTTTTTAGAGGCCCATTTTGTTGGGTTTCAGCCCTTCGGCGTTGTCATGGGTTTTCACTCTTCAGTTATCACAATTTTTAATTTTGACATTTTGTAATGCACTCCCAGACTGGGCTCGATTAGGGAGGGCACAATAAATTTTAGGCTACTATTTCTACTACAATAAACAAATAGGGGTCTTAAGTATCTAAACATTTGCAAATCTGTATTTTTAAAAGTTCTAAAAACTTAACTGTAATAAAACATTTTATTACTCATGGAACAAGAAACTAAAATTGGATTAAATTTGTGGTGGTTTTTATCCAAGAAAACCCATAGGATTTCTGTTATGTGCCTGAACGTCTCAACTGCTTGGTTTTGGCACCCAGGGCATCGATCTTTTTGTGCATGTTTTTGGCCTTGGGTCTTGTGATGTTGGTAACGTCATCGTTGCATGTTTGTTTATGGCAAAGTTAAAGAATGGATAATTGAAGCTGTGTATTTCTGATAGACTTGCAGCTGATTAAACGTAAAATATGCTTTTTGTCTGTCCAGTGCTATGCATAGCATTGGACAGAGTATAAAATCACCTGAGTGTCCGTGCGTCCGTCCGTCCGTGCGTCCTACATTTATTAAGCTATCTTCCTTCCACCTTCCCTTTCCCTTCTCCTTCCTCTTCCTTTCCCCTTCCCCATTTTCCTTTCCCTTCCCCTTCTCCATCCCATTTTCCTTCCCCTTTCCTTTGCCCTTTCCTCTTCTCTTTTTCCCTTCCTGTCCCCTTTCCCTTTCGCTTCCTCTTCTCTTTACCTTCCGCTTCTTTTTTCCTTTACCTTCCTTTCTCCTTCCCTTTCCCTTTCCTCTACCTCTTTTCTTTCCCCTATCCCTTTCCCTTTTCTTTTCCTTTCCCCTTTTCCTTACTCTTCCCTTTTTTCCTTTTTCTTCCCTTTCCCCTTCCCCTTTCCCTTTTCCCTTACCCTTTCTTTCCCCCCTTTTTCCTTTCCTTTCCCCTTTCCATTTCCCTTCCCCTTCCCTTTACCTTTCATTCTTTTTCTCCTTCCCCTTTCCCTTTCTTTTCCACTTTCCTTTTTGCCTTTTCTTCTCCTCCCCTTCCTCTTTTTCCTTCCATTCTTCCGTCTTCCTTTCAGTGTCCAGGTCCGTGCATCCAGTATTTGAGGCGCTATATCTCCATAACTGCGCAAGATAGATGCATGGTCACTATGAACCACGGATAGGAAGTCGACCCCCGCGAGTCGAATGGTCACGTGACCGATGACCTCACGTGACCTCAAAAGGTCAAACTCGTGACCCCATTATCTTTGAGGCGCCATATCTCCGCAACGGTGCCAGATAGACGCATGGTCACTATGAACCACGGATAGGAAGTCGACCCCCGCGAGTCGAATGGTCACGTGACCGATGACCTCACGTGACCTCAAAAGGTCAAACTCGTGACCCCATTATCTTTGAGGTGCCGTACCTCCATAACGGTGCAAGATAGACGCATGGTGACGATGGACCTTTTATAGTATGATGACGAATCGAATGGTCTCATGACTGACAATGTTTATTGTTTAGTTAAAATAATACAGAAGGATGAAAGGATCATTGCTGCTGTACAATTTGAAATTAAACCTTTTGTTTTTTCTACCGGTCTAAACAGCTCATTGATTATATTTATACGGACATATAGGCCTACTGTAAACTGTCAAAATGTATTGGACAGACTCTGTGTTCATATGAACATTGTCTTGTTCTTTGAAATAATTATACTTGCAACTGTAAGTCGAATTGTGAAATAATTGTAAACAATAACTACATTGCAATGGTCAAACAAACAACATGTGAAGTAAAAAGCTAGTTAAAATAGTTTTACCGAAATTAACAGTCAATAGAATAATTTTAGAATTGCATAACAATTAGCATATGGAAGCAGAAACTCTGAACGTAAGTTTTTGTTATGTAACAGATGCACGTTTTTCAGAAACTGCTGAATGCCTCCTGGATAAGTCCTAAAAGGCTGTCGTGTGAAACCAGGATTTTATGGATGGACATATCAAGAACGATAAGATACAGCACTGAAAATAAGCTGGAATCATAACGTCTGTGAACACTGACAACTTCTGAACCTGAAACAGAAAAGTTATAGCGTCACATTACAAAGTAACTAAATAATTACTAGAGGGGTTCCTGCGACACGGGCCAGGAAGCAATTGTTGCAAGCAGTGCTGGCAAGCTTTCTGGAGGTACCGACATTGATGACCTTGAACGACCTTGAAGCAGGTCTTCGGTGAATTTTTCACGACTTCAGGCTGCGACGCAGATTTAGGCCTATATAGAATGAGTAGCGCCGAAATTCGATTAAACCATCGACGTCTCGTGGGCAACAGCTGAGCTCAGATGTCTTGTCCTATAGGTTGCTGCAGTGTCAGGGTCGTTCAACTAGCAGTGCATCGATGTGAGTAGCGGTGAGCTTGTTGTACATGTCTTCGGGATCGTTCAAGATCAGCTGGTGCAGGTAGGGTCCCACGGTCTGGGCAAGACGTTGGTTTATCGCCAATGCCTGGTCGTCGCCGGAGTGGCAGAGAGCTGACAGGGCGACGGCTGCCTCGCGCTGACTCGGCGGGTACTCGGTGTTCGCTATGGCACACAGCAGCTTGTCAACCGAGCCCAGTGCGACCAGTTTGTCGACCACTCGACCGCGGCACTGCACCACCAATTTGCCGACACACCGCGCCGCCGCAGCCTGTTGCAGTCATAGGGAAAAGTTAAAAATTTAAAAAGCTGTTAACCAATTAGTTTGATTTGTTTAGCTTGGTTGCATCGATAGTTAAAATAAAATAGATCAGCTACAAATGTGAATCAAGTAGGCCTATTAATTTTAGTTCATTTGAAAAAAAGTTAAACCACTTGTGCAGTTTTTAACCTTAAGATATCTTTCATGTTACAAAAGCTGTAACGTTACTTGTCTACTTTTCCAGGACAGGTGTGCTCAGAATGTTTAGATTCTTTTAAAAACAAAGTCACGTACAGAGCGACGTAGTTGAACTGAACTGACATGGTTTAGTTTTTGACGAAGAGACCAATGGGCAGGCAGTAATGCGTTACAGTAGATACCGCCAAACAGCGTTGGTGATACGAGACTAATCACGTACATGTCAGCCAATGACGAATGGGCTCGTCCTGCTTGCTCATTGGTCAGTTCGTCAAAAACTAAACCGTGTCACTTCAGTTCAGTTCAGTTACGTCGTTCTATATGCGCCTTAACAGTTCATTCGTTAGGCCTATACATAACGAATATTAACAGTAAGGGCCTATTTGATGGCGACAAATTTCAATGTAGGCCTACTACTGTCACAGTTGTCGACAATGTAACGCCAATTTGCTTCAAAATAGTTGCAAATTAGTTGGGAAAATGTATTTAGGCCTAAAATATTAACCCAATAAATGTTTAGTTAGGCCTACGTATATTGCCAAGATAGTTGCTGACTTATAGTTTAATTAATTTTTTTTAGTTAAAATATAGTTGTAGTTTAATTAATTTTTAGCCGACCCTATACTAACGGTCGCGCTTATGGTATCGCGCTTAGGCCTATGGCTTAACGTTGTGTCCGTCTGTCTGTCCGTGATGTAGTTATTGTAGATAAACCATACATTTCATCCTACCGAAAAACTGTCTGTAGAAACAGATAGGGTTGCCCGACGACTATGCCAAGCAGGGAGTGAGGCAGGGGTGCATTCTGTCCCCTTACCTCTTTAACCTGATGGCTGAGTTGTTAATGCGCAAAGCACTTGACGGTTTCGATGGAGGGTTCAAGATTAGTGGAAGGTGCATCACCAGTCTTCGGTACGCAGATGACATTGTGCTAATCGCCAGCACAGAAGAAGAATTGCAGGACTTAGAGAACCGCTTGCATGAGGCGGCTACTAACTGAACTGGGCATGAAGATAAATACCAAAAAGACTGAAGTAATGAAAGTTTGCGATGATCCGAAACCAATAACTGTAACGGTAGCTGGATGCACCCTGAGTGAAACTAAGTCGTTCAAATATCTGGGAGCTATGTTCAACTCCGAGGCGTCGTGTGACGAGGAAGTCAAGTCGCGACTAGCAATCGCGAGGCAGAGACTGGGCGAGCTTGTCCCTATCTGGAAGTTACGTACAGTGAGCAATAAACTGAAAGCTCGACTCATCAAAGCACTAATCTGGCCTATCGTCACTTACGGCTCGGAGTCATGGACACTGAACAAAGAATTATGTGAGAATGTAGAGGCGTTTGAGATGCAATGCTACAGGAGTGTCTCTTACGTTGAACATGTGAATGAAGAGGAGATTTTACGGAGGGTGGGCCAAGACAGGGGCCTGTTGGGGCAAGTGAAATCACGCAAACTGAAGTACTTCGGTCATACAACGCGACACGAGAGTCTAGAGACAGATATTATGCTGGGCATCATGGCCGGAAAACGCCGGCAAGGCGGTCAAAAAAAGCAATGGATCGATGACATTGTTCAGTGGGGCGACAGGAGTCTGGTCGAAATGGTAAGACAGGCTGAAAACAGAAAGAGTTACCGGTGCTTAGTTTATGAAGCCGCCTACGCTCGTACATCGGGCACGGCGAGCTGATGATGATGCCTGTGGTACCGATTCGGACCCCCTGCGTACGACCCTCCATGGCCTCCATACCCCAAACAGGCCGGAGTACTGACTGCACCCCGAAATACTTGCATTGTGAACTGTGGCCAAATCACTGCAGATAGCGACATGGGGTCACTACTGTAAGAACTTTCCAACAGCTTATCGGACGGACGGTACAATCACCGACTCCTGCGGACATTTGTACTCCCAAAATAGAGATTTCAGCCCCCCCTCCCCTCCGCGCAAAAAAATTGCATGTTGCCAGCCTTACGGTTGGTTATCCTAGCGATAGCTAGGCTTCTTGTTTGTTACGCCTGACTGGCCTGCTGGACGTAGACGGACAGTAGGCGTCCGGCGGTCTGAACGACGAGTTCGTCGTCGTCCTGCGTGGCGTTGGCCCGTGCTCGTTCGACCTCGTCCGAGGATGGACTCAGCAGCTGGACAAGTCCTCGCAACAACTCATCCTTGTCGTCGTAGTTTATCAGCTCCAGTACCAGCTCACACGCTTCCACCTGCATCATGCACCACGGAGAGACCGTTTATTTTCCAAAACACACACACATATAATGGCGAAACAATGCCTGATAACATACGAGGAAAACAATGGTTGCCAGAAGGGCACATGCCCATCAAATTTAGCCACCATCAGAAGAGGACCTGGACTATAGGCTGGACAGTTAGTTCGAAAAATTAATTTTTTAATTCTTGAAACCTCAAAAGTCCCAACGTTTTTTACTTCTTGTGCAGTTAATAATAGGTCTACAAAACAAAATTAATTTTATATTTTAATCGTAGGCCTAATTTGCTAGTTTTTTACTTACGCCAGTCACCCAACAAAAACAATGTGACACGGAAATCGGTGTATCCCACAGGATGGTTTTCTTGGGGTTTAAAATTTGTTACCGTTTCTTTCTACACTGTAAAACCTTAAAAACCTTTAAATTAAAATAAACAATCTTTTCAAAAAAATCTAAAACCTGAAAACGTATCCTAAAACTAAAAAAGCATCATTGCCAGTCTCTTGATCGAGTTATGTCACATTGCTTAAATCGAGGTATCCTTCTTTGGTATGGCGCCAACTTATCCCCCAAACCTAGGTGGTTTTTTTCAGGTCTGACCTGGACGTCGACGCTGAGTGATTTGAGCAGATCGTAGAGAGGGTCGAGAATGCTGAAAATGACGCTGCCAATGGTCGATTGAAGTCTGCGCACGGTATTCGCAGCCATCCGCTGGACTATCGGCAGTCCAGACGAGAAAAGCGCCACAACGCCCTTGTAAACACCCAGAGTGTGGCGCGGGTTGGCCACTGCCAGACAGTACAACAGTCTCCGCGCCGCCTCGCACGTCCGCTCCCAACTCGCTCTCACCTGCAGAGATTCAACCTCTATGCGCTGTGTCTCAAAAAACAAACTCCGCGGCATTATACTTGGTCTTAGGAAGATAGGCCCATACGGTTGAATTGAAATTGAACAAAGTTCGGTTTTTCTCTAGTTCCAGCAGCATTCAACATTATACCCCGTTTACACTATCGAGCAGACATCGAGCAGACATCGAGCAAACGTCGAGCAAATGTCAAGTAGACATCCATCAAGCATCGAGCAAACGTCGAGCAAACACTGAGCTGGCTCGTCCAGCTAACAGCCAGCTCGTCGAGCCACCTTTATCGTGTAAACGGGGTATTAGGCCTATGCAAGATGTTGAACAAATTAGGGCTAACTTTTTATTCAACGTTTTTGAACGTTTTTTAAAAATTCTTTGTGGAATTTTTTTACGTCTATGTGTAGCCGTAGCTGCATCTGACCATGCACTCTGCGACGACGCGGACACCGAAGCACTCGCAAACGTGCTCCTTGTACTTGCGACCCGAGTCTGCCACTGCGTACAGCACATTGATCGCTTCGATCTTGGCCTGCTCTGTCGCCTGTTTCACCGATATCAGCTCCAGCAACGTCTGAACTCCGCCCACCTACGTCAAGAGCCGGCAGCATACATTACCTCATTACAAAATACGAACTATTCAAAAAGTCGTTCATTGACTGTCGAGCACTGGCGCTATGACAGTCCTTTTTGTTATACACACAGATTCACTGCAAAAAGCGTAGCGTATTCTTTCATTTTCCTTATGGTTGTCTGTGTATCTGTCCTAGCAGCTGTCCGAATTGGACGGACGGACCGGCCAAAGATGACATAATCACCATCTCTGGCACTCGGCGTCCGCCTGTCTTTGACAGATATTATTGACGCGCTACAGCAATGCTGTAGGCGTCTTACACGGTTGTCGTCAGTCGTCGTCTGTCGTCCTCTGTAACGGGTGTATTGTAGCTAAACGGTGCAAGATAGGGCATAGGTTGCTATTGATCACTAATAGGAAGTCGAATACTGGCTTTCAAATGACATTAAAATCATTGACTTTGGATGACCTTGAACACACTATGGTGTGCCAATCGTGCGGTATTGTGGCTACACGGTAAGTCGCAAAAAAACTCGCAATAGCCATCACGACATGCGTAGAGCGCGACAGTCTCCTAAGCTAAGAGCTTGTAAACACGGTGTGCTGGTATCTTTCCAATGATCACAAGCCGGTAGGCGAGATGGCTTGCGACTTGGCCTATTAGCGAGCGCAGTTTTGCGGACCGACTGGGGACAGGCAGACAGCGGACGCAGAGACGCAAACACCCAGATACACTGTCTGACAACAAGGGTCGCTTATAGCAATACAAGACTAGTGACATTAGGTGAAGTCAAGTTTTGGTAGCCTAAGACTTTAATCGAAGAACACGTGACCAATGGACTCGTCATGATTTCCTGTTTGTGATCGGCAATGATCGTGCGTCTATCGTGCACGGTTATAGAGATGTACACGGCCTCAAAGATATTGGGGTCACGACTCACGAGTTTGGGGTCACCTGCCGACCTCGGTCACGTGACCGTTGAATTCGTCTACGCAGCCTAACCTACCCTGAAACCAAACCCGGAGTTGAGATAGCCGTTGTTGAGATAGCCCTATATCCATCTAAAGATAGGCCTACCAAAGTCAGGACGCCGTATACACGCCCGGCCATGGCACAACGACACGCTGTCTGAACCTAAGGCATTACTAAGCAGAGAACTATGGCTAAGCTGACGCGTCGCAAGCTAACATTGTATGGTCCGTTTAGCCTGAATCTACTTAGTTTTTACACGCGAAAGCAGCTACTGCTTTAGCGCGTTTTAGCCATCGCAATTCTGTCCGTCTGTCCACGTCTGTTACACAGGTGAATCAGTCAAAACGATGCGAGCTAGGAACACCATATTTTTATCTTCGGCTGCCTGGAGGACTCTAGTTTCAGGCACCGTAAAAGTTTTCCAAAAATTCGAAGAGAGTCACCCCGAACGAGAGCGCTAAATGAGAGGGGGTAGAAAAAATTTGCGATTTTTAGCCAATAAGTCGCTGTATCTCAGTAACAGTGCGAGATAGTCTTTAGGTTACTATTAACCACTGAATTCAATGACCTTGGATGACCTTGAACGCCAAAATAAAAGTTTTATGGATTTTTTGTAGGGCTGGTACTGATTAAAATGGTGTCTCGCAGCCCGAGATCGCCAAAAAATTTTTTTGGCGATCTCGGGCTACGAGACACCATTCAAGAGCGAATTGCGCCGAAATCAATTGAGATAGACACGGAGAAGCTGCATATAAAATTTTCAGCATTGAACGTAGATTTCGACGGTCTAAGTCACGGTTTTCTAGGTTTAAAGAAACATGCGCACGAGGGCGTCAAAGAGCTGTACCGCCATAAAAGTCGTTATTTGCCGTTGTTGGCCAGTCTTTCGTGAAAGCGTTAGCAGGTAGGCATGGGCATGCTGCCTATCACAGCAAACATTAGTGACGAGTTTTTTAGTCGTAACAACATCGATGACTTTGAAAGACCCCGAACTTTCCAAATAAGGGGTTTTTATTTTCTCCGCCAATGAAACAAAGTAAATTGCAATCTTACAAGCGTTTTCTAGTTAATTTTTTGCGATCTTCGGCTTCAGTGCACACAGCACAATCTAAGAATGAACTGCGAAGAAATGGCTGGAGATAGACCGACAGTTTGCGAACAGAAACTTCTATAGGATTTCGCACGTCTCGTGAGCATTAGCTCAAATTTCTTGTTTTTAAATGCTGTTAATTATTTTTGAGTTTTATTTCAGTCCGTATTGCTTTTGCTGATATCGTGTGTACGCATGTTACGAGCTTTTACGAAAATTATCGTTAATCGTCACCTCGAGAAACTCGCGCAGATAGGTCTGTGCGGCTGCGGAGGACAGGAACACGTTGATAGCTCGTAGCTGGTCGCTCAGGTGCTTGCCGCTTAACGACAGGTAGCTGACTCGGACCAAGGCCGTCAGACGAGTGAAAAACAGGCTGGCGGCGCCGGAAAACTGCTGTTCCAAATCAGTGGCGGTCTTGTACTGTTTGTTGGCTATGAACCGACGCAGTATTCGCACTCGGCGCTGAACGCTGGACGAGTCCCAGTCACGAAGGAAACTGCTCACCGACGAACTACAGGACAGCTCCATAATCTCCAACTTCACTCACCCGAGTCGCCTTTAGCTTATAGTTCTGTAGACCTAATTCTTCAGCTGATGTACCAGCATGCAATAATAAGTTGCACGACAAATCTAGCGAAACGAAATTTGAATGGCGTAGGCCTACTTCAGAGTAAGCGTACTCTGATGACGTCACACTATTGTTAGCACGTAATATGCCATTCGCTTTTCATGACGTCACGACTCGTAACGAAAAGTGGTGACGGAAGTGAACTGAACTGAACTAATTCTATAAAATTATTAGTGTTTTTACTGCTATGTAACATAAAACAGTGTACAAAAGCAAAATTTTTTTTCACAAGCTCGCTGAAAAAGGTTTTCGGCGGTTAGGCCTAAACGAATTTTTCTTTCGTCGGCAGGAGTTTGGATAAAATTCGACGGTTACGGCGGCTAATCGAACATAAGAC
>Ga0209367_1011843_pt1 | contig 11507 bp, 11 predicted proteins | sample WorMetLIZISLAND2_FD_187412 | JGI IMG/M metagenome (GOLD analysis project Ga0209367, IMG submission 187412) | Marine gutless worms symbiont microbial communities from Max Planck institute for Marine Microbiology, Germany - Olavius geniculatus... ... | reverse complement strand
GAGGAACCCGACGCCTGCTTCATGCTTCTGTTCATTCCCTGACCAGATAACCTTACAGCCATGCATCTCTCCTGATGCAGTCCATCGCATTTCAGCCAATCCTAGTATATCGAAGCGATATCTTTCTATTTCATTCTCCAGCAGTTCAAGTTTGCCTGGTGCCCACATGGTGCGCACATTCCATGTTCCAACTGTTAGCATATGTGCGCATGGTTTGAGTTTTCTCGCTTACTTACTGGCTATAATATTGTTACGTGCAGGTCGGTGTGTTTGATCCATTCAGTGACGACCCTCAGCTAGGAGTTCAGAAGATCGTTCTCTGCTGTACCACGGAGACATTGTTCGTGGGTGGGACTGCGGGGCAGGTGGTTGTCCTGCACTTTGAACACCAAAACAACCAACTCGACGACTTACGGGTATCACTATCAGTCTTTAGTATAATTCTTATGTCACAGTTATTATTATTATTATTTTTTTTTAATACCATTCAAAAGAAGGGTTAAAAACAAAAAAAGTAAAGTTAAGAACTAATCCATGGATGGCCAGAGGTCTGAACACGTGGGAAAGCTGTCGTGGAGGATGACTGCATTAAATCGTTGCACTGTGACCGAAAGTTATTATTATTTTCAAGTTTACCAAAGTGAACCAAGGAGGATGTCTTTGGGTCAGTCAGTTTTTGTCAGCTAGATCACTCAGAAAATTATAGACACATTCTGGTAAAATTTTGTGGAGGATCTTGCTGTGGCCCAAGGAAGAAGAGTTCAGCTTTTGATGGTTATCTGTGTTTTTTTTATTCTGATCCAGAATTTTCTGCCGTTAGAAAATAGCTTGGTTATCTGAGTGGTAACTAGGTTCGGCTTAGAGCACCTTTGTCCTTCGAGACCAATGCAATAACGTTACTAACAGTATTACTCACTCGGTTAGTGTAACTTGTAAAATTTACAATTTGATTTTTCCAGCTAATCAATCTCGTACGGTTGTAGGTGATTCCATTGACCATCGTGAGTGACCATGACTCGTACGTCTGGAGAGGTCATGATCCACTCACTGTGAAGGTTGATGGACTCAGTTTTGCGGCAGGGTTTCAGCCGTCGTGCGTCGTACAGATCAAGCCGCCCGTCATGTGTACCGCGTTGACTGTCAGTGACCACTGGCAACTGTCAGTACTTCCCGCTGTTTAGACACGTTCTTTTCTGTTCTTCTTGCAGTGTATATGTAGACCCTATAGACAAATTTATCTGTATTCATTTTTGTCTGTTTCTGTGGTTAACTGTATCGGGTTTTTTTAAAGATCACTGTCGATATATGCAGCTGTAGCTACTATAGTCAGACATACCTCCCCTCACCAGTTCCCCAAGTAAATTGGAAAAAATGGCCAGTTAAACAGAGAGTACTTGCACTGGCAGTAATACTCTAGTAACAGTGCTGTAGTACTATAGTTGTTTTGTGACTTCCCACGTACATTTTTCAGGCTGATTTTAAAACTTTCTCGTTTGTCTATCACTAAGAGCATGTTAGAAACCTTTCTTCCTGCTGTGCAAATTTATCGTTGAATTTAATTGTAGGATTCACAATGATGGCTGACTGTTAGCTGATAACTGAATCAGTGTTATATTATCATAATTAGAATGCTGTTCTGTTGTCGCTGTGGTCTGATGCAGTCTGGCCGTTGGCACCGCTCACGGATTTGGCGTTGTTGATTACGCTCAGAAGAAGTCTGTATTCGAGAAGTGCACACTTGGCCCGCCAGGTGGCACACATGTTACTTTTTTGCTTGCATATAGGGTTAAAGTGCTGACTGCATGTTTGTCATGTCTTACAGTTTTCACTCAGCGCGATGAAACAACTTTTCTATGATTGCCTCTGTCAGCTAAACGTAAGAAAGGGCATCTCGACTGTAAAAAAGCTACTTCAGAAATTCCAAAAATGCAGGAAAAATCAGCTAATAAACCACAGTTAGGTAGTCATTAGGAAGGAGTTATTATCTTGCTGTAACATTTCTGAAATCCGACTTTATTTTGTTCAGCATGAACATAAATATTGAGGCGTGTTTGATCTAAGAAATTTGCTGTAGGCCTACATGGACGTGTGAGTTTGGCATGGAAATGAAATGTTTTCTGTATGAAAATTTCGTTTACGCCAGCACTTGTGAAAATAGTTGGGCAGCTTTGTTTTGCTCAGCATGTAGCATACAAGAGGAGACCATGTGCTGTGTTGAGAACTGCTTGTTGTCTAAAGTTCAATGAGATATAGAAACCGTCATCAGCGTAGCATACTAATTTTCCTGAACTGAAAAGTACTTCTTTGCTTCTGATCTGATGCATGTGTGATTTTCAGCAGTTTTTTCATGTGGTACTTTATGTAATTTTGTGTAGTTTTTATAGTTTTACAGTTTTTAATTTTTAGCTCATTGTCTATCTTATATTTCGTGCTGCCTTTTAGGGTAATAACGGCTGATGGATTGATTGATAAGGATATTGATGAAGATAGTAAGTAAGCAATCAAGTAAGTAAAACGTAAATTTATATAGCGCATCAATGCTAGAACAGCATCTAATGCGCTGTAATTGCATCTGTGTAAGTTAGAACATTGAAGAGAAGCATAGGATGTGTTTGAGCATAGAAATATATCAAAGTGGTGTGCAGAGGAGTCGGCGACGCCGCGTCGCCGGTCACTGCGCAAGTCGCTGCGTGAATCGTTCCGACACTTGCGCAAGAGACGCATTCCGATATCATCGTTGCTCCACCGGCGAGGACGCACTGACGCCAAGGCCACAACCACGGCCGCTGATGCTGACGCCCCCGGCAAGTCAGCCGTCGACGAGGGACGGATGGAACAGCCAGCGGCAGAAGCGGAAACAGCAGCAGCTGAAACTGCACCAACAGCAGCGTGAGTTCTTGAACACTATGATTTCATCAATTTGTTATTAAAATTGTACACACAGTACACGTATGTTTAAATCTATTAGTATATGTAGTATGTGATCTAGAAATTGTCAGCCGAACCGATTTTTCATGTAGCCATTTAATACTAATATTATGGATACCGTTAGTCGGTAGAAAAAATTACACCTCGTCAATGCTGGTGTTTTTAGACATCTTATTAAAACCTTTTCATGGGTGTGACTGGCAGCGAGGAGACTCCGAAGAAGGAGCCGGTGGCGCCATCTGGTGGTGCCGAGGGTGAAGCCGACACATCGGCAGCTGCAGTAGCGGAAGCTACAGCAGCAGTAGCAGACACCGAGGCATCGGCTCCATCCTCATCAGCTCCAACAGCAGCAGCAGCCAGTAGCTCGTCACCGCCTGCATCACCCAGTGCTACAACCTCCCCTCCGATGACACCTCAGCATCAGCTGAACGCAGCCTCCGTTGACCAGATGACCAATTCCGTCGTACGCTGTCTGGCGTTTGCCAACACTTTCGTCATGTCTGGTCTGTCAGTTCTGCTATTATTAATTTTTTAACCCTTAGTACTAAATTTTCGAGGGTGAATTCTTATTAGCCAAGCAAATATATTAGTGGTTTATTATTATTATTATTCTTTTGGTAGGGCTGAAATAAAAGTTAAAATCGTAGGTGAGATGGCTATAGGTCCAGACTCAGACTGTGGATGCAAAATGAATTCAGTTCAGTTCAGTTCAGTTCTGTACCAGCATTTTATATACGCACAGTATTATAACAACATTTGTGAGGGCTGTGCCGACGTAGGCTATAGTAGCTGCTTGTAAACATCTCTGTTTTCAGCTGTCAGTGACGTGTTGTTGTGATCCGATGGCAAACTGTTCCATGCTGATGGGCCAGCTGCTGGACCAAGCTCATAGAATTGTGCAAAAGCACAGCGCTGAAACGTTCATTCGTGACAGAATTACAAACATAGGCAAAGACAGCGCTGTTCTTCTTCGTTTTTTTTCTTTTTTATTATAATGATTAGGTGGACATTTGAGCTGAAGGTAAATTAAGCACAGAACACACAAAATCTCCATAGAAAAATACTATAGAACAGTCATTATTTATTTTATTGTGGCAGTTCAGAGATTGAACTGCCACAATAAAATAAATAAAACTGGTTAACAGAACGTGTATACTGTATATGTTGTGCACATGCATTGTGGTGTTTGTTGTGTCTGCACAGGACAAGAGCACAGTCCAACGCTCTGGGTCGGCACCAATGCGGGAACAGTTTACATTCATCAGCTGACAGTGCCGTCGACCGACAACCGAAGCACCGACGAAGTCCAGTGTGTTCTGTGTAAGTTTAGATCTACATTCTGTTAGTATTTTTCGTGTTACTTTTTTGTGTGAACCGAGTTTTCAGTCACAAGACTTGTATAAGTTGATCAATTAGTCGAGTTTTTGAGTGTTTTTCTGTTGCTGCTCTGCGTTTACAGGACTGCACTGATGACTTTTCTATTTAAATCAGCTGTTTCCAACTTTGGTTTTTCTACTGTAGGCTGCCGATTGTATATTTGGCCGCCAGTCGGCTTTTGGGCAGTAGGCAACACGTTATAAGCACCTGACATTGGGACATTGGGTGAGATCAACTACTGTTGAGACTTTAGTTGGTGACTAAGGTCTTAGATTACAGTTTGCTCTAAGACCAAAGACAAGACCGAATTGACTTCAATTTTGTCAAAAACCAAACTTAAGTCTTAGGTTTGGTTTTACTCATAGACTTAATTCTCAGTTCATCTATTGTGATTATGATCAACTTGGTTGGTGGCGTGGTGTAGTTTGTAACGCGCTTCGGATGAAACAAAGTTACTCTACGCCAGGCCTGGTTAGTACTGCGATGGGTGACTGCCTGCGGGCAGGTAAACCAACTCGGTGCGAAGCCTGCCAGCTAGGTCGACTCAGCCTTATATCTTCTGTGGGATGGTAAAATAAGTACTGGCGGTGGTCATGGCCATCGCCAGGTAAGAAAACGGCGAGTTCTGCGCAACAGTAGCCTCTGTGGCCAGGACTGCTAGTATACTGACCCAGTCGGTTAAAGACGCTGGCTGTTAACTTGAGCCGGCCACCCGGCCGACCTGGGCTGTATGCTAGCTTAATCGGGCTTAGTACTGCGGTGGGTGACTGCCTGCGGGCAGGTAAAACCATCGCACCGGCTTCGCCCTCGCCAACTCAAAGCGCCACCAAGGGGATGAGCTCCCACGCAACGGACTTTGTCTATGCAGAATCTTCTTTTTTTTCTTTCTTCTTGTAATTACTGACTGTTCGACAGACCTCATTGTCGATGTTGTTGCCTGTACAGCGAAGGAGATCCAGCTGCAGCATCGTGCAGCCGTGATGTCAGTAGCAGTGATTGATCGAGCAATGCAGCCACTGGGCAGTGCACTGGCCGGCCAGCTGACTGGCGCAAAGGACGTTGATATGACTGCTGGACATCAGGTTGTCATCTGCTCCGAACAACAGATCAAGGTCGGTGATTGCGTTACTTGTTGTCAGTGGCATTGTGGAACATTTCGCCCTTCTAAATTTTGTTCAGTCAGAAAATATACTTTTTAGGAAATTTTTTTCTAATTTTGTTTTGAAAATACAAAATTTGGGGATAAAGATCCTCATTTTGGGGGACTTTTGGGACAGAATTGAAACGTTGACCACCCATAATCTTCTGTGTCGGAAGTTTGCAACTGCTTGCTCCTCTGCTTTTTTAATCGACGACTCCACGGTTTGCTGAAATTGAGTAGTTTACAGTAGAAAACTGTTGCTTTAAACGCGTTTTGTTGCAGGAAATTGAGTTGCATTGTAAGCGTAAATTGGGATCTAAAGTGACTGCTGAAAAACTCATTGTGTTGCATTTGCTGCATGGATTATTCAGAACTTTTTCTTTTGATTGTGTTTAATTATTGTATTGCTACCACTCTGTGGTGAATAAATATTTTCAAAAGAAAGAAGACAGGAAGAAGCATCCGATTCTGTATTACCACCTGCTTCTGTGTTCTTGATTCAACATGACATCCAAAAAGCATGGATAGATGCACAGATCTTTTGTACTGTAGCGTTCTTGCTGTTTAAGTGGACTTCATACTAACAGATGCAGCATGTGGGCTGTGAACTTAAGTTGACAGACTTGAACAAATGGCTTTTAATTGGGAGAATTACAAATGGCTTTTAATTGCAGAATTACAGAGAGCAAAATTACAGAGTTGCCAGTATTTTTATTTGATATTAGTAAATGTAGAATGTTTCAAGTTTGTTTCTTGTTGGTATTTCAGATATTTTCTTTGCCGAATCTCAAGGCCGTTGGAAAATTCAAAGTGTCTTCTCGTGACGGATGCCGAATTTGCAAAGCAGGAGTGATTAGTTTTCGTAGCAAAAGTGGTGCGTATACTTTGCTGGATTGGAGTACTTTTCACGATAAATCGTCTCCTTCTCAATCTTTTTTCAGCTATTTTTGTCTACCCAAATTGCTTTTCTATGATGCAAGATATTTTATATTGCATGTGTGAGAATCGTTACGTTTGCACAGCCTTTTATCTTGTTCTTAATTGATTATTGTTACTGTTATTAATGTCAGCATTATCTTAGAGGGTCTCATCGTAGCCTGAATAATAAGCATTTTTTTAGGACCAATTTTGGGACGTATTGCTTGATTTGTTAACATAATGATTAAAATAAATACTGCAGTGATGACGTGATGCTATGACGTGCGTGGTTATCATGTCACAGATGAGAACTACTTGGAGAATGACATTGCATGTTTGACCACAACTGGTGACATTCTTGTTCTATCGCTGCCACATCTGCGCCAACAGATGAAGGTCCAAGGAATTAAGTGCGATAGCAGGTAAAACAACATAATATGAGCACGTGTACAGTGATGGTACAATTTCTAATGGTTGTTCTTAGCTGAAAGTTTTTGTCGAAAAATAATTTCGTCACTGGGAGAATATTGAATATTCGTTAATATTTGATGAACGTACAGCACGTCTGCATCTACTTTATATATAGTCATAGTCTAAGAAAGCCAACGATTTTTAGCGAGTAATTAAGGAAGTAAGTAAGTTGCTTTTATTTGACAAGTGACAATTAACTACATTGCAAGAGTTTGTAAATTACATGAAAATGGATAGCAAGACATAGCGAGGAAACAAAGTAGATTCAGTTCAGTTCAAGAACAATGGCGTTTCTTTTATAAATTTTTTATAAAAGTGTCTACACATTTTTACTGACACCGTTCTGCGATGTTGATTGCGACAGCACGGTGAATTCGAGTCTGTTCGTGCTACACGGCGAGGCGTTCTTCCTCAACTCGCCGTCGGACTATCTGCGCGTGTCTCTGTCGGCCCAGCGGGTCGTCAGACCGTCGTGTCTGATCGAGCTACGTGATGATGATGATGCGCTCAAAATGCAGCTGGAACCCGAGTCTGTTGAACCTCCTGCCAACGAAACTGCTGCAGACGCCCAGGTCGTCCTTACCGAAGACCAGGCACCAGCTTCTGAGAGGTCGGTTAGATGCCATACGTACAAGTTACAGGACTGCTTTGCAGAAAATGTTTAGCAAGATTTGTTAAAATGTTCTGCAGTTATTAATTTTTAGAGATTTTTCTTATCTCAAACGTTTATTCTTTGTACGATTTTGTGTAGTGGTACATATTTTGTATATACGAAAGTCTGTTTGTCTGCTTAAAGCCTTCGCATATTTTTGTACTCTATATTGTAATCTGCGTCATTGGTGAATATTAGTTACATGTACTGTCCATCCATAACCTAAGAGACCCACTGTTTTATGTCCTAGTTTTAGCCAGGAAGTCGAATGAAGTACAGTTTTAAAATGCTTGTGTGTTTTTTTTTCATTTTTTGGGTCTTGTTTATGTTGATATTATTTTACACAGCTTGAAGAGCACACTTCTGTCTTCTTATTTTATTATTATTATATTATTATATTAATTTTTCTTTCTTATCTACGCTTGGTTGATCCCAATCTTACTTCAGTGTGAAGAGGACACTTCATGGCATTCTACCCAGTTTCATAGCATTCTGCACGTTAACCCTAACCCTGACCTTTGACCTTTGATTTGTAAATTTGCACGTCAGTTACTGTTGCACGGGGGAGCATTTGCGCCAATTTGGTTTTTACTGTGCTATTCAGTTTTTGGTGGCAACAGATGACAAACAGAAGAATGGGAGGGACTCATTCTGTGGCCTAATGAGACGGCCGTAGAATAATGTCATCAATGTGTGTGAAACAATAAAACGATTGATCTGATTGCTGTGGATCTGGTGTGCAGTGCTGGTGATGCACCGGTGGTGAATGGAGAACATAAGACAGCGGCAGCTGCTGAATCCGGCTGCCAGGATGCGGTGGATGACAGCCAGGATGATGCTCTGACTGCCCATGATGCGACAGTCAATGACACTACAGCAACAGTCGACACGTCAGGCCTTGACGTCACTGGCGACATTGTCACCGTTCACGTCATGTGAGATATTGTGCACATCTTCATTCACCGACATAGAATGAAAATAATCTGGCAAAATGCGTAATTGATGATCGGTGCTGCCCCCTGGTGAATCATAAATACGCAGCTGCAAGTATCGGCTGTGGGGGTTTAACCTTTCAAATTTTTCCTTCCTCTGGGGGTCAGAGACTATTCAACACAGTGTGTCATCGAAATCCGTCGAATGGTTTAAGCACAAATGTGACAGACGACAGACACCAGACAGACAGACCACGCCATGCAGAAACGTGCAATTATAGGCAGAATCGCTCTAGCGGAAGTGGTTTAGCCTAGAATGTGATGGCATACGGAAAATATTGTTAACTATTCTTAATTAAAGATCTAATTATAGTAGATCACACCTAGACGTTACTGACGTTTAAATGCAACAGATAATAATTATGCTTCAGAAATAGTTAATCTGCAATACTCAACAATTTTTTGACATTTAGCGTAGTAGAATTATGGTATGTACTACTTAACTAGTGCTTTTGCAAGTGAATATATGACGTTTTACGTTTTTTCCCGAAAAATAATATTAACTCTTTTGTGCTGTACAGGGAGCAGTCGTCATCGTCAACGGTCATGACGTCATCCGGCAAGACAACGGTAACCAAGACGACCGTTACCAAGACGACAGATGACAGCTTGTTTACGGAGACGACGACGACGAGTGTAGAACAGCACGTCAACAGTAGTGACGTCGAACTTGCGGAGGACGGTGGCCCCGCCCCAGCTGCCGTGCAATAGACTGGTGTCCGTAAAATAGTACGTCCCTAACTTCCATGCACTCATGACTTCAGCGAATAGCAACGAATTTTGAAAATTTTACAATCCAATTTAGTGGCAGGCTTGAAAAGCACTAATTAAAGATCCCGTCGTGTCCTAAACGTCACGTGAAATGTAGTGAGCTTTAGAATGCTGCAGGCTACCTTGTAAGTCACTTACTCTAAAGCTGACCGTATTTCACAGGGTAGTGTAGCGACACATCTGGAGTGGGATGGAATGACTGGGGTATTTAACGATTGCTTAACTGCAACTTTTATGTGGAGCATATTGTTGAAACAATTTTTGGAAAATAGGTCGATATTTGATGTACTGTAAACATAGCATGACTGAAGCATAAGGGTTTACTTTTCAGCGGGACACACTCCCCCCCCCTGTATATTGCTGATTGGACTATGCATGCTTGTGCTCGTGTCTCGTTGTCTCATCTGTCTGTGTCGGTGTATGTATGTTTGTGTGTGTGTCTTGCTTGCTAGCTACTGGGCGTAGTTTACAGTAAGTGTATGTACGTATGTGTGAAATCCTTACGGCGGCTAGCAGGCGCATCCATCCCCCCTTGGGTAACTTTTCCCCATATTGCAGCAATTTTTCCCATCCCCTGCATTTCCCGTTACCGTACTCTTTTTCCCTCCACTTCTTTTTTCACTGCTTTTCCCAAAAATCCAGCCAGACGATCTGGAGGTAAGCTCCTCTGGCGGGTATAGGATGGGCCACTAATGCATTTTTGGGCTTTGAAAATGCGACTAATTGCAACATTTTTAGTCATTTACGTGCAACGAAAATTACTGTGTTTGGTTGATTTGTCTTGTGGAAAAATTGCCACCTCCTCAGTTTAACTTCAAATAATAAGTTGCCCACAAACTATTTCCAGGAAGCATCCTGCTTCTACTTGTCAAACGCAGTGGACGCCCCTGGTAGTCAGCATTGTTGCCTTTACGTTTTTTCCTTCTTCAACTTATTATCGTTGTCGTACATTTCCTATAAGCTCGTTTTTGTACTAGTTTTGCTGCTGCATAGTAACCACCTAGGTGCTTTGGTTTTTGTTAACTGAGTGAAAAAATTGTATTCAGTCTGTAATACTGCAAACAACTGCTAAAGAAGGTTCACTGATAGGAGATTGAATTATTCTAGAGTAACATGTGGTAAAATTGTTCATTTGAATGAAAAAAATCAGAAGTATTAGGTCTAATAATGTACTAACATTACACAGTACATTTTCTGTATTTCGTATAAAAGTGGCAGTCTAATAAATTCATATCGTAATATATCTGAATTGTAGGGTACTGCATCAGTATGCATGTACGACGTTGTATGTTGATGAATTAACACATTATTCTCATGTATGATTGACGGCTCTTGTAATATAGAAATTTTCAGCATTGTATTCAAGCATAATATCTTAGATCTATCACAGCTGCAGTCATTATAGAGCATAGATTATTCTGAGTTTATAATCTTGTCTCATTGCATGAATGGTGTGCTGAAAATGCAGGAATGGAAATATTAGCACAAACAATAGGCTGGAATTTTGGAATCAACAAATAATTGAGAAACCTGACATATATCTGTGAATGTTTACGAATTGCACTGCAAAACAAGCATTTGAACAGCTGAAATGGGTGCTAAAGACATTTTGTTCAAGTGCTGAGATTCTGCAGCCCACTTGGGCTAACTGCTCAATCACACCTTGCAGGTTATCGCGTTTTGTAAACCGAACTTCTGGTTTGTACACTGTGTTTGACAAAAAACATCCACTTACGTTTTCCTATCTTTCTGAAAAAATGCTTAGATATACACAGAAATTTCAGTGAATGTTTGTGTTACTTATTTTTTATGGGTAATTGTAAATCATCAGTACTCAGACAGTGATGTGTTATTTAATTATTTTAATTGTCATGTCTTATTCGCAATTGGTTACTTTCGGTATTTCCACTCTTGCATTTTTCTGCGTGTAAGTATACGTTTATGTGAACTGATGCATATGTGCTATAGAAATGCTGCTGCTGCTGAAATTTTTGTTGGATGTTTTTGTGCGATTATGTTGCACCAACTGCTTTTCCTGTCGATCCAATAATGGGCGAAGTGTATATAGCTTATTGAAGAGACAAGCCAGCTGGCATGCATAGCATAGGCTATAAACGACACTAGATAGGTTCATCAGACTATTATATATTTGTTATTCAGGTAATGATTATGATGATGATGATGATGGTGGTGATGAAAGTTGTCAGGGTTATTAGGTGTTCAACTGTCCAGTCTTTTGTCCAACCCCCCCCCCCCG
>Ga0209367_1011842_pt1 | contig 11508 bp, 6 predicted proteins | sample WorMetLIZISLAND2_FD_187412 | JGI IMG/M metagenome (GOLD analysis project Ga0209367, IMG submission 187412) | Marine gutless worms symbiont microbial communities from Max Planck institute for Marine Microbiology, Germany - Olavius geniculatus... ... | reverse complement strand
GTTTGCAAGCAACTGAAATTAGTGAACTACAGCTGATTATAGCCTTATATGTCGTCTACATTTGGCTGATAGTATTCATTCTGACATCATGCGCTTTATCTTCATTGCGACTAGGTCATTTTATGACAAAAAAAGACTGACATGACGCAGTTCTTTTTTATGATAAATAAGTAAATGAAAGTGTAAAAACATAGTAAACGAATACATCTAAGCCACAAATGTCATGCTGGTTAATATCGCTCTAACTGCAGCTATACAGTATGCACGGCGCGCCTGCACAAAACGTCTCGACGAGACGCAATGGCCTGACATCCGAGGCGAGACCTACTGGGCCGAGACCAAGACATATTGCTCCGAGACCGAGAAGAAACCGAGACGGGACGTTAGTACGTCTCGAGACCGTCTCGAGACCGAGACGTCTCGACCGAGACCACATCGCTGTGGATAAGTCCATCCCTAGTTGATTAGGGAATCTTGGAGAGCGTCGCAAGCTTAGCTGGGTCAGAGGCACAGCCCCAGCCGAAAATGATTTCGGTGCATTTAAGCCTCACAAAACACTTCTGATGGAGCGACAACTGCTTCCCTGAAGTCCTGAAAGTTGGCCTCCGTTGAAAATTGTAATGCGCTTTGAGGCTCGTGTAGTCCTCACTGAACGTAGACGCCACTGAGACGTTCAGTTTTCATTGCTGTCTACTCACTATATGCAACGTTTCCGGCTGACATTGCTTTCTACTGATCACGTCACGAACGACCGAGCAACCGTCTCGCCTGTACGAGTTAATGGCATGGCCGGGCTGACGCGTTGCTGTAAAAAAACGCGAGCACATCCGGCTGAAACTCGCTTTTCGTCTGACTCCAGCCGTTGACTGCCGAGGGACGAAAAATAAGCCGCCCGTCGAGACCCACTTTCAAGTCGTATTTTTGGGCATTTTTCCCGCCGTCTACGCGAGAAGCCTTCGCACACTTGATCAAACACTCGGTTTTCTGTATGAAAGTAAGTAAGTAGCCTGTATGATTAAAGCAGGCAACATTAAGTCCCGTGGGTGGTGAAAGCCTGCATTAATTCAGCAGTGGCAGAAATGCAATTGGCTGTTTCGATCAAATCACCGAATAGGAATAAAGAAAACAAAGTATCTTTGCAAACGGTCGGCCATGCTGTACGGTAGCACGGTTCAGTGAGTTTTTAGCTACTTTGCACCCCCCCCCCACTCCACGCCGTGATATTTAACATACAGTAGGCCTAGATAAGTGCGCAGTGCTGATAAGACTTTCTGTCCGCTTGCCGGTCGGTGGTCGGTCTAAAGTGCGCAACTGACCGACGGCGACCATTTCTTGCGTACAAGTGGTCCTGCTATGAGGACGCTGAAAACGCGGGACTGAAAAACACGGGAACAGCCTGCGTATGAATGGCGAAATGTCAGTCATTCTCCCACAAGCCAGAACTTGCTGAAAGAACTACAAACAGTTTTTTGAAAAAAATATTAATTGTACTACAACTGAAGTGAGTTAAACGAAATGTGTATTTCACATGTACTAATTGTATTTTACGCTCACGCATGAACAATGATCTTACCCGCTGTACATTTGGCGTTTTATAAACGATGGTCCTGCGTCTTCCGTTTTTGCGAATTTGCTCGCACGTTTTCCAGTCTTGCATTTTCAGTTCCCGCGTTTCGGTCGCCCCGCTGCTATCAATTAACGTACGCACGGTAGCTTGTGTATTTGTTATGTTGCAGACGCGAACCCGCGCCTCGGTGGCGGTGACTGCTGTCAACCCTAGAGACTGAGGACTAGGGGTCTGCACGCTCGAGGACCTGGCGACAAGACCACCGCTCGCCAGACGGAGCTTCGGTCGGAGTCGACGACCACCCGACGCAGACGACGTTCGTTTATTTGTTTTCACCGAAGCAGCGGGAGCCAGCAGCAGCAAACGAGCTGACCGTACGCACGCCAACGACCGACCGACCGCTGCTTGCTGTTCAGTACAACGTCTGCAGTCAGACTTGAGAGACATCAACGTGCTCAGCTATAGCTTCCACTGTTCCACCTTTCCCGCCAACTGCCTCACAGTAGCGTCATGACGTCATCGTAGTAGCCCACGTGACTGTCGTCCTCGGAAAGGCGTAAAGGCTGAGTGGCAGCAGAGATGGGAGTCGGAGTTTTATCATGTTCGTCGTCCTCGTCCTCACCGCGGCTGCAAAAACTGCTGTTGTTGCTGCTGCTGATGCTGCTGCATCACTACTCTACGGCTTCCGCACAAGGTAAGACGCTTCCGATGTCAACAGCCTGCAGCCGTACATACAGTATTTTAAGTTTTTACACGTTATGCCGTGGCTACACGGACCGATTCCCTCGTAAGAGAAGCTCGGACAGGACCTTGGACGAGGAAATCGTTGCGTGTAGTGTAGCCACGGCATAAACTGTAAAAGCAAGTAGCCTGTAGACGACGTGGTTTTATTGACGATTTTGTCGTAATCCAGTAATGATGCCGATTTAGACTCTGAAATTGCGAGAAAAGTTATTCGTATTTTATTACGCTGTCCTGCATGAGGCACAGTTAGCACAAGTTCGTCTGAATTTTTTTTCAAAACGATTAGTTAATTTAGTCCGCTTAGTCCCATTTCCGGTAAAAGTCATTTTTATCTAATCGATTACTGTTAAAACCACTGAACAGCTGCGTGGTCCGCGGTGCTTTTAACTCTCTCTCTCTCTCTCTCCCTCGATGTTTTGTTGACGCGCCCTTGGCCCGCAGCATTTTTGCACCCAGAAACAGAATAAGCAAGTTGGAGAAGCTATACGCCAGCGGTCAGGACGGGTGTTTACTGTATGGGAGCGGATATTTTCACGTCGAGCGGGCGGAGCATGTAAAAGATTTATTGCGCAATGAGTGCCGCGGTTAACATCGCGGCACATGTTCGCTGTCCGCAACACAGTTTTGACGTTTTTTATTCCAACTCTGGCACATTGTTTTGACACGAACAGTCGAAATGGTCAGATCTGCCAATAAACGGTGTTAATATAATATCTTCGTTCGTTTTCGACTAGTCTTATGCCCGCCGTAGGCCTACCGAGTTAGAGCTGGGAATATCGCTTTGTCGATGACTGTTTTATTATTGTGTAAACGCAAAAGCATGTTATCATGCTATTACATCAAATGAACTTTCAAACGCTTCGCTACACTACCTTATAAATTATTTGCATTTGAAAAAATGGCACTAAAAAGCGTAGAGGGAACTTTTCGACCTGTTTAAAAGAACTAAACCGTCGCATACGATACCTATATTTTTACTATCGCTTCCAGTTACGATACTGCAAGCAATCTACACTGTAGGTCTATGTTGATTTTTCCCGCTCTACAGTTTGTTTAAATCGATACTGTTTAGAATCTAGCGGCATCGTTTTGGATGGATCGATTCGCTCAGCTCTAGTCGGACTAATCGGTGTTCAATGCGTCTTCTTGTCGACGTCTGTTGTGGCGTGTGGTTGAACGCTGCCGAGGCTGATGATTGCTGCCACGCGATATCGACGATCGGCCAGTTTTATTCTCGCGCTCGTTTCATGATCCCGACTCGTCCCGGCATGCACTTTGATGTCGATGATAACGGCCGGTGCTCGCGTGTGTGTATCCCCGGGGGAGAAAGGGATGGTCGCCGGACACGGGCAGGGGCGCGGGGTCCGTGTTGATGTGATGATGTCCGTGATCTCTGCGGCCTCTGTAGCCGCATCGGTTGGTCTGCCCGTGACAAGCTGCTAAACTGCCATCAACTGCAAGCCGGCCAGTGCTCGTTATATGGCTCCGACGACGAGCTAAGCCACGTCGTTAGCGCGGATTCCTCTATACGTGCCCGTCGTACGTACGTTACGATCTGTCTGTGTGATAGCCGTTCCGTTCGTTAAGTTAACCCTTTCGCTGCTGTAAGCGTTGCAGTTGTTCTTATTCCGCCAGTCTTTCGGTGAATGGCGACCAGACATACTAGGTCTTTAGTGGCGGATTCGAGGATTCGAGAAGAAGGAATTGACTTGATGCATTTCGAAACATTTGAAAACTTTGCACAAAAATGTATTATTTTTGACATAAAATTTTAAAAATTGCCCTCCCAGAGGCCACCTCTACACTTCCCTCCCCTATTCCAAATTTCTGAATCCGCCGTTGGGTCTTTCTAGTATCTCTGACAGCGACAATCAAAAATATAGTATATCATTTTCAAAGATTTTGTCAGAAGTTCATATTGGAGTCGATTTTTATAAGTCATTTTTTGTTGCACGAATAAACGGAAATATAAAATTAGCGCCGACCTACTGTCGTGGCGAACGGACCGCGCACGTTTATTTGCGTTTACAGTCGAGCTTCCGCGTGACGTGAGTCACGTGACACGCTACACCTAGGTTATAGATAAAAAAAGTACGTGTGAATTACGACGATGTGTATTGCCCTAAAAGGAAATGGTTCCCGATGTTGGGGTCCCGAGAGCGAAATCCACGAGCGCATTACTCGTGTAATTAGGGGGCGACTGAAATCGCGGGAGTGGACATTGAGGGAGTAGCGAAACAGCAATAAGCAGCGATCAAAACCTCCAGCGGTGCGGGGGACAAGGGGGACAAGAAAATCTGGAGAGAAACGACACTGGCTCTGTTGTACGCCACATTGTATATCGGTAAAATAACGCTGTATATACCCTCTTGTTTTGTGAGATACGGTGACATATCGGTTAAAAACCCACGGCTACAACGTCGTCACCGTCGGCCGTGACAGAGTCACAATTCTGCGAGGTGTGTCTGCACCGCGCGAGGGGTTCGCATTGGTGCCGTGTGGGCACGCACGCTTTTGTGAAAACTGTGCAATGCGAATTGCTGAGATGGATGCAGGGTGTCCGATGTGTCGTGGTATGATCACGATGGTGATGCGTATTTTTCATTAGAGACAGTGCTTTTAACTAGAGACAGTGTGAACTTTGCTACTAATGTACACTGTTTGTGTGCTTTATTTCACACGTTTGCGATGACTTATTCAGTATTTAGTAGCATCGTAAATATCCAAAAATCTCCACTATTCACATTCTTTGAGTTGACATGTCCAAAAAACATAGCGTTCCGTTTCATGGTTATAGGCTACATGAGAGCTTTCTACTACCAATCACTCCCGCGATGTCCACTCCCGCGATTTCAACGCCCCCGTAATTAGCAGCAAGTAATCCGACCTACTGTATGGCCACGATATACGATAGCGTTGCATGCATGGACAACTTACGATACTAATACTGCACTTTGCACTACGTGCATCTGGCGGTAAAAAATTGACAAACAAAAGTGCCGCAGCCGGTGTAGACAATCCAACTGCAATCACATACTTTGGCTTTCGGTATGTATTTAAACGTCTTTGGAAATGTCATGCCCGTTTGTCATGTCTGTTTGACATAGGCTACATGCCCACGCTAGTTCAACTTCGATCGGAGATAAATACTGTACTGATCTGCCGCGTACTGTAGCAGTTCGAGTACGAGCGGTTTTAACGCATTGTACCATCACGTTCAGTACGTCATATTTCAGTGGCCCGCTAATAGCGCGGACCGTACGTACGAGTCGTCGTCGGTTCAATCCGTGAATTAGCGTAGCAAGCACCTGCTGTCTGTGCAATGCACGTGTGCATGTGTGTGGCTATTTGCCGATGACGACCGTGAGGTGTGCGCCGTGTCGGAGAACTTCAATCCGCGGCCGGATCGCAGATTCGACAGACTTCCCTAATTTAGCGGATTGCTTAGTCCATTACGCTTAATCCCAAACACTATTCTTACCGCTAGCGCAGACAAAATGGAATTAAGCGAAATGGGAGGACAGTGGACACCAAAGCTGCGTTTTGGATGACCTAACATGTTAGGTGTACCATAGATAAATATATTATAAATATGCTAATGATAATAATACTTTTAATAGTTTTAATACTTTTAGCTAATAGTTTTAATTTCTGCTGACGGCACGGCAAACGAAAAATTCGAAAGAGTTTTGTTTTGTCGTATAGAGGCAATATACTAGAAAATTTGTTTTCATGCTCCAGCATAGACTATTTAATTTGACACCTAGCATGTAAGAAGTAGGCCGTCCAAAACGCAGCTCAGTTTAGCAGTTTGCTGCGACCATCAAACAGTTAACCCATAAACCCAAAGTACCGACTGTGAACACTAACTTAAGGATTAGAAATTCAGAATAGCGCAGAAATACTACGTCCTGGGGCTTCCTTTTTTACGTGAGTCCAGACGGAGCCAGACATATTTTGAGGTTTAAAATGCACATCTCTGGTGTCCACGCTGACCATTATTCATGAAAAAGGGATAGCAAAAAATAACAGACAACTTAATATGCCTTAGAATGGTGATAAGCTAGACTTTTACGCGGCTGCCACTGTTAGGTGGTTCCGGTCACCATGGAGCATCATGTTTTCATGACGTCTGTCCTTCCTATCATGTTGCGGTATTTAGAGTTTCTGGTGCGCTTATTTGGAAATTGGAATCAGCATTTTGTCGGCATCCGTCCGTGAATTTCAGCTTCTCTGTCGCCAGCGGCCCGCGATTCTAATGACCGTTGCGGATTCGAGTCTGCTGATCTTCATTCCCAACACCTCTGCCAACGAGATCCTGCTCATAAAAGCTGACTAAACCGATCATAAAATACAACAACAGCTACTGTCAAGTGTGTCGTCGTACGACGTTTAGGCCTAGTCGGTAAAGACGCGACCGTATTTGCACTACACTTCGTGCAAACTTCACATATGTGGCATGCACGGCAATAGCATTATACCGATGACCGTATATCACGCCGTGTCATGGCGCTGAGGCCCACACTGCTGGGTAGTTTACATTCACGAACCATTTCACCGAAATCCTTGTCATCAACCTACAAGGCGCCATGACACCGCATGATATCAGCAGATGAGATTAATGTAGGGGCGAGATTTTAGGTAGCCTACTCTTAAGTCCGCGAACGCCGAAACGTCAGCGCATGCACCACGTTTAGCCTACGACTTGCGTAAGCGTAATGCAGTGTTTACACGATCGAGCAAACATCGAGCAGCTAGCTCGACGTTCTGTGGTAATTAGCATGCTAATTAGGAAAGCGAGCGGGTTGTAATTGGAAGGCCTATAACACGTGATCAGCTGCGGACTAATAGCCCAAGCCTATGCCTACGTTTGAGCCAGGGGGCGGAGTTCCAATAGGCCTGCACCCAACACTTTTCAGGGATTTTCGAAGATTTATTACTTCTGTTTGAAATTACAGGGCCTATGCATATATTTGATAGTGAATGTGATACAAACGTGATACGATTAGAAAGATTTGTGAAACGAAATAACTGTGACATTTCTGCATCTGTCGCGTTTAGGTAACACTTTTTACAGCCGCTTTTTGGCCCCAACAATAGGTCACTCTATTCTTATTATCCCAGTTTATAGTGAGAGTGAACAAAATGGCCAACATGTTCGTCGTTACTAACGCTGTGATTTATTCGCGGTAGTCTTGTCGCCTCTCTGAGGTGCAATATCGAGCTTTACGGGAACGAGATAATTTATTCATTACTTTCATTGATTACGGGTCGGTCGTAAGTGGATTCAGAAGTTGCAGGTGGCGCGTTGCCCTTCCATGCAGCAGTGCAGATTCATTCACGGGTTTACACTGGCGCCGGCAGAGCACTCTCCAAAGAGCAATAGCCGCTTAAGCCTAAACGTTTTACCTCATGCATCTCTTCTTCGACTTCTGTTAGGCTATATATATATATATATATATATATATATATATTACATTCGTCTATGATTTCCAGTAAAACTGTGCTCTTCTACGTTAGTTACAACTTATTTTGTTACAGCTTTTTAATAAAGCATAGCATATAGGCCTATTACCAATTTTTTTCTGGAGGAATTATACCTTCAAGACCCCTGCTTTGCTGACTCCAAAATTCTGACGGAAATGTGGACGTTGAAACTTCTTTTCTCTATTTTTCACTTACTTCGTTCTTCGTTTCTCACATCGCTCACCAAGTTTCATATACAGTACTCCAAACATGATATTTTGAATTTTGAATTATTATTGAGTTTATTTTTGTAAAATATTATGCGATATTCGTATTTATTCTTTTGATCACGTGACCAGACTTTACCGTTAACTGTTGACCTTCGAATTGCTTTAATGTTTTGCTCCAAAAGTTCGTAACTGCGGCGGTTTTTTATCCGAAATTCGTTTGTCTTGCAAAATTAAATATAGAGCCCGTGTTTAGGCCCATGGCTTTGACGCATATTGTTCAGTAACAGAAAAGCAGCCGAATTAGCTAGCGATATGTTGAAAACTTGAAAGGTGTTTTGATTGATAATGCTTAGTGCAACAACTCAGTGGCCTAATTGCTATATACCGTTAATCCGTTTACCAGTCGGCATTACTATACTCATCGTGCAGCTGTATTACTATGTATACAGGGTGTTGTGTATGCAGACATTTGCTGCACACGTATATTGTATATAGGCCTATAGGCCGTCAATGTAGGTGGTCTAGACGTGAATTTTTTGCCGATTCTTCGCACGCAGGTGGCAGGCGCCGATGAAAAGCGGTAGCCGACACCATGACAGCGCAATTGAATTAGACCTACGCCTTCGGTATAGCCAATGCCATGATGGCGGTGAGGTAGCACGGTGATTTACTCTGTAGATTTTAGCGAAACAACTCTGCCAGAAGAGATATAGTAAGATATCGGTGTTCTTGGTCAGGGAAGAGTGTCATTCGGACTTAGTTTCTGCGCGCTCGTTCTTCAAATCGCCAAGTCTGCACGCACGACAAGTCGTATAGAATTGAAATATGTTCACTGTTTTGCCTAATGTTTATCTTTTTCGATATTTCGTGACCCCCTAATTTGCCGTCACATAACTAACTTGGGATCAGATAAACCGTTGAGTAAGAGTCCTTGAATAGCACTCTGCTTGCGTGTTGCTTATTCTCCGTACGAAATTATTTCATTTTTTCGCACAGCAGAGCATTCATGCACTATATAGCTTTTCCTGATTTTTTTCTGACTTTTGTTATCGTTAGTGCCATATTCTTGTGGTAACCGTCACATTATGGTCACACGGTGTATTGGCTGCAGTCATGCTGACGCCTGCGGCGACTATGGATGTGGTCCGCTGGTCCGTGCAGAACGCTGCAGTACGGCGATGAATGGAGTGCAGATTGGATTAGAAGAACGGAGGAAGAGAGCTCCCCGCGTTTACAAGCATCGCGTGCTTCTTTTTTGCGTGTCGCCTTCAAAACAGGGACTCGTGGTGGCGTGGCGTAGTTGGTAACGCGTTTCGGCTGAAACGAAGTTACTCTACGCCTGGCCCGGTTAGTACTGCGATGGGTGACTGCCTGCGGGCAGGTAAACCATCTCGGTGCGAAGCCTGCCAGCTAAGTCGACTCAGCCTTCTACCCTCCCTGGGACGGTAAAATGAGTAGTAACTCATTTACATGGGTTACGGAATGTGGGGACCTTGGTACAGCTGACTGGGGTTGCCTAGCCGGCCGCTGCGCCAGCCTGTGTCAGCAGGCTGCACACGGTGGCCGTGCGGCAGGCGGCTTTGGTTAGTGACGAAAGCGCATTAGAGGCGTGTTTGCGACGATGCGCTATACAAATTGACGACCTTTACCTTTTTTGCTCGAGTCGACTGGCTGACCAAGAGATTAAAAGAATGGCCGCGTGCGTAAAAACCGCTGACGGCGCTGAGACGCTCGCCTGCATATGTACAGAATTTTGCCACAATTTGTTCAACTTTGATCAGCTGGCTAGCAGGTTTGGGTTGCCAGTGTGTTTTGTGCAATTTTTGGCATGCACGGAAACCCCGACTTCGAGTTTCAAAGCTTCTCTCTCACGCGTAAAGAAGGCATTTTAAAAATTAAAAAACCAAAACTGTAAATAATGTAAGCGTTATTCCTACTTTTCACTTTTTTAACGTAACAGATGTCTATTCCAAATGTTTTAAATAACGTGACGTGGCTATCTGATCCCCTCTACAATGTACAGAATTCAGGCCCACGTTTAGGCCTACTCTTCCCTGAGAAAAATATTTTTGGCTGCTGAGCCAATGTAGTCTGATATAAAGAAGGTTTAGGATTCTAGCAAAAGAAGGTGTCGAATAGATCAAGTGTGCAGCTGGAGGCCTATGGTTTTTGCTTTTGTAATTTGTATACTTATTGTTTTATTGGCGTGTAATTTGCCCACCGTTAATATCGTTGCCGCACTTACCATTGTCTGCTCGCAACTGCTTGTTCTACTGAAAAGCTGCAGTAGGCATTGAGCATGCATGACATGTTACAAAAACTGGACTGTCATTGGCAACGCATAAAGCATAACTAATCATAATTGCTGTCGTTCTTCTTTCCATAACGAAATTAATGAAGCACCGGAAATCTTCGATCTGAAGCCCTGTGCTTTTTGCACGTTTACGGTTACATTTTGTATACTGACGTCACTAGCTATTGCTGCTATTAATAGCTTTTGCTGCGCGCCCAATGCAACGTATCGTACGAAATCTAATAGCATAGCGTTGTAGTGGCCGTTAACTTTGTCGGCCAAAGTTATGACCGCGATATTAGCACCTTTACCGTTTTATGCGTCCCTTGATGGGCTTGATATCACTTACGCGTCGAAACTGGGACAAGTAATGCGTTTAGCCGTTATGGCTTAATTGTTCGCGCGTTACTGTCCACTGCAAAAGATGGATGAGATGAAGCGGTAGAATGTTAAGATGGCTTGATGGACTTAGGATGGACTTATGATCATGGCAAGACAAGTTGTGCGCCGGCGGCGACTGCTTAGTGGTTTCCTGCAGACGTCAAGTGAAGGAAACTGTCGTAAGGACTGCTGATGAGTGTAATGACGTGCGGGGATTCTCGTAATAATTATTATATCTCGTGGATTGTGACCGTATATGGGGACAAATCGTGATAACAGCACAGTGGGTTGTGCTACAGATATTCATAACTTCATAATATCATCGACGGTTCATGCAAACTTTGCAATGTAACATTTGAGGCAAAGATTTATCCGACTGAGAGCTTTGTCAACTGATTTGTCTCCTATATGCGTGGCCTCAAACATCAGACATTCTGCATCATGCAGTCATTCAAATTACTGCAGAACGTTGTGGAGCTCAAACACTATTGCTTCAATACATCGCGTCGTTATTTCGTTCGAGACGAGAGAACGCTTTTGCATCTCGGTGTACTTGTCCACTTCTTATAATAATCACGCATGAAATAGCAGTTAGGTTACAGGTCACTAGTCCGAAGGGCCATTAGTTTGAATTTTGTCTGCAGTTTCAATTTCCAATGGTCTGAACATGAATGCGTCTTTTACGTCGGCGGGAGTCCAGTCGAGTTTTTTTAATGAACTGAAGCACATGCAGATGAGTACGAATGCAAAAACAACAAGATACTGTTCAAACGAACACGGAGTCTTACAAACTGCCAGCTAATAGACCGTAAATTGCGCTTCTAAAT
>Ga0209367_1011841_pt1 | contig 11508 bp, 6 predicted proteins | sample WorMetLIZISLAND2_FD_187412 | JGI IMG/M metagenome (GOLD analysis project Ga0209367, IMG submission 187412) | Marine gutless worms symbiont microbial communities from Max Planck institute for Marine Microbiology, Germany - Olavius geniculatus... ... | reverse complement strand
GTGTGGGACAACCCTGCAGGAGTTAAGCCACGCTGCCCTAGATAGGCAGCGGTGGGCAGCGATAGTAAGAATGGCGTCAGACACCAACGGGCATTGAGCCCACGGTTGTCGATGATGATGATGATGATGACTGACTGACTCAATTGATAATTGATATTGAAATCGATCAATATCTGGTAAGTTATGACGTGAGCTCAGCGGCTTGGACCAGGGATGTGTATGTGTTTATGGCACTCGTGTATCTATAGCTGTGGACTGCGGCCCGCCGCCGATCCTACTCGACTCGGTGAAAATCATCAACCCGTCACAGAGGACGACGTACGGGTCGCAGGTCGGCTACAAGTGTGTCACGGGACGCTGGTTTACACGCGAGCGATACACTGAAGTCGCTACGTGCACAGCAGACGGACTCTGGGAATCCGGCGGAGAAACCAAACTCAGCAAATTGCCCACCTGCATCCGTAAGTCCAATATGCCAATGGCGTCATGGGTCGAAATGTGGAGAGTAGGAATTTGCAATTTTCCATCAGACACTCGCAGCTTTCCCACAGAGTAGATTGTTTTAATTTTGCTTCTAAATATCTCCAAAATGGGAGATTTCTGACTTTATTTCTTGTATTTTTTTAAATTGTCTGGCCAGAATAACGTTTTCGACAGGCGAAAATTTAGTGGGTTGTAAATTATCCCCTTTTCTCTCTCCCTTACCATGACGCCACTGTTAATGACATCATAGTCGATGTTTTCAGATAACATAGCAACCTACTGGTTATGCCTTTAGCATTCTCAGAATTTCATTAACCATGAATAGATGTAAACTAAAGTCGTTCATAAATACAATTTTCTTTTAAAGTCATGTGCTGATTAACCCTCGCTTTTCCACGTTTTATATATTGTCTCGAGAAACTTTGCATTTGTCTTGGAATTTATTGTAAATGTTCTGTAAATAAACCGGTTGTCATTACTGTGTATTGGCTGTTGGTCACTTTATATTTGCTCCAGTAATTCTAGTATGCCGCTTCTTTTGTAAATTAAACGTACCGATATCGGCCAATGAAACATAGAGGTCACATTAGAGATTTTGTCTTGATGATGTGTGGTCACGTTACTTAGGCCTATTTACTGATTTTACGTATTGTTGGTGGGCGCAGCCATAGAGTGCCTGCCCGTGGCATTCTCTCGCGTGGTCAACACAACCGATACCACCCCCGGCACTGTGGTCAACGTCTCATGTCCACATGGTCAGATATTCAGGAACCTCAAGTACAACATGACGGCTCTCTGTACCGCCGGCGGACAATGGATGCCGAACATACCCGACTGCAAAGGTAATCGCTTTACTTCGTTATTTTGATTTTTGTCCAGTATGATATCATTATGATGAATAATGTGCACTGAAAAAAATGGCACACAAACTAAAAAACTAATACTGTTTTAAAACGAAACTTACGTGACAGAAGTGAAAAATACTGTTATGTAAAAAATTCAAAACATTTAGAGAATAGAAGAAATGTGAGAGATCAGACATTTTTTTTTTAAATTGAAAAACTAGACAAAAAATAAACGAAAAAAATGAGGTGCAAACAACCACGTTAGTGAAGAGATTATTTCATGCCAACAGCCGATTATTGTGTTGTGCCTTTCGATTGCACTTTATAAAAACTTAAGCGGCTCCGCTGAGAGCATCTGCAGTGCTGACTGTTACGGGAGACGCTATACCGTAGAGTAGTTTGTTTTTGTTCGCCCGTCCGTCTGTTACACTCGAGCATTTTCTAAACTTGATGGATGGAATAAGATGCCGTTTATGACGGATAAACATGTGGAGTGCAATGACAGATTGTGTTAGATTAGGTCCCTGACCCACCAGGAAAAGGGGAGATTTCAGGGTCAAATGCCCAGCGAAAACATGCAATTGCAAGTTGCTGCTGTCATCTGGCGAATAGAAACGAAGAGTTGGGTGAACGACTTGCACGACGCGATTCCGCTTTTGGCCAAATTACTTTGGTGCTTGTTTTTACTCGATATGTCTGTTAATACTAATAGTTGATGATGATGATGAACATGATGACGATGGTGATGTGTTGTAGACGAAGTAAAAGTGCCTGCCCCAGTGCCGACTGAGGCTCAAAATGCCAATGTTATCGCTGGAGTCGCCGTGGCAGCCTGCTCCATCGGCGCAGCAGTCATTGTCGTCTTCGACCTCGCCTCCATCAAGGCGTCAATCTCCTTTCTCGTGGAAAATATTCGCACCATGTCTGCTCCCTAATCGCTGCTGACGAACACCGGTGAAGTTGCAGAACGGCGAGAAGCTGAGAAATATCGTAAAACTTCTAGTGAAGGCCCGCGGTTTTTTTTAAAGTAAGTGGCCCGGAACATCAAGCTTGTATTAGATATTTGGCTTTCTTTTAAAATAAGTGAATTTGATCACCAGATTTTATTTCAAACCCGACTTTTGTTAGAAGTTTTACGGTGTCGAGAAACGAGTGAAAATGCAGCGTTGAAAGAAAGCGATCGGTACCCGTAATTTTCGTACTGTATGTTCGGTCATACGGTTCGCACATTTCTCTGCCGCATTTTACACCGACACATTTTTTCTGTACTCTTTAATTTCTATCTTTTTTGTTTCTATTAACTTCATCTCTCATCCAATTACCCGTGCGCACATGGGAGCCCGCAAATATTTTTACGAGGGGCAAAAACCAAAACTTTTTTTCCTTGTCTTACATTCTAATATTCCACCGCTTAATTTTGTTCCATTTCTGCACTTTCGCAAGACAGTTTTTTTACGCCATGGATACAACACGTTCTCGTGACAGCTTGTTCCGAAAAAGCATGGTATCCGCTTGTTTTCCCCTGCCTGCTTATCCCTGTGGGTGCTCATGTTTGCACTGGTTGTTAATTTCAACACCACTGTGCGACTGATCTGTGCGTTTGACATATACGCACGTAAGCTTACAAGTAGACAAAACAATGTATAGACCCTACCAGTAAGCGTCTATGTATGACCGATCATTGAGACATTATAATTGAATTAAATCTTTGGATTCGAGGTAGTCCAGATTTTGTTTTTTTTCTGCTCAATAAACTGTTTACGTTGATTTATTTTTTGCTTAAGCTTCGTGTAGCCTATATTTACCCCTCCGAAGACTGTATGTTCGTCTGTCCGTCTGTTATAAACGAATTTCGACTGAATTTTGCAGAAGTAAAGTGGAGAAAACTTGAAAGATATTAGATTTTATTGGCTATTCGATTTGCGGCTTGATCCAGAAATATTCGTATAATCCATGTAGTGAATTATGCTTGCATAACCGCTATTATTAGTTGTCATTGCGGTATCTGTTCGTTCTAAAGGTAATGCTCATTTTATATAGACTTTGTAGTTAGTTTAAACTTGAAAGCAGAGTTTGTATTTTCTTGCAAAACTCCATCGCATATAGTGCTGGCACCTGGCGAACACAACGGAAAAGTGACATTACCGGTACGTTGGAAGAGGTTTGCGCTCTCAGTGTTCCCTTCTAGCGAAATTGATAATTAGACCTCTGGCAGAAAAAAACTATTTCTGTCGTATATCAACCGCTAGCTGCGCATAGATATTTATGGTAACTCATCAGCTTAAAACGCATGTCCGTATAGGGAAAGACAGTTTGAATTCGTTATGCTATCTGCAAACATTGACCGATGTTATAATAATTATACATCGTTATTTATTGTTACTCATTATGCGATTGTCTTAATAGTCGCATTGTGGTTTTTGCCCATTCGTCCGTCCGTCTGCTCTAGATCGGACTGTCCGTGTATCTTTCACCCGCGGTCTCCAAACTCGAAAACAAAACAAGTAATTTGAGCAAAGCTCACGTAACGCGCAACAGCAGCGGTCCTGCCACCTGGGCAATCAGAACAGCATGCAATGAAATAACAATGTGTCTTAAAGGAGCAGCCTAACCAAATCTGAAACCTGCGTGCGGAAGACTCCTTGAATTTAAGAGGTCGAAACTTAGATGGCTAAAATGTGCGTTCTATATGCTGAAAATTTCATACGCAGTTTGTCCAGGCTCTAGCCATTTCGGCGCAGTTCACTCTTGAAATGTGCGTCACACCCGAAAATTGCAAAAAAAACACTAACACTCCCTTTTTGAAAGGTTCAAGGTCATTCAATTTCATCGATGTTGACACTATTCAAGAGCTCGTCACTATGCTTGTTATGATAAGCAGCATATTTGTGTTTATCTGCAACTGTTTTCACACTATAGACGAGCCGATATTAGTAAAATAACCACTTTTCAGGGGTACTCCTCTTTGACGCTCGCCTGCGCAGGCCTCCTTAAACATTGGCGGTCGGGACTTAGACTGCTAAAATCTGCGTTTAATGCTGAAAATTTCATGTGCAGGTTGTCTTGATCTATCTCCAGCCATTTTGTCGCAATTTACTCTTGAACTGCGCGCTACTGCGAAAAATTGCAAAAAAATACAAAAGACCCCTATTTTGGGGGTTAAAGGTCGTTCAAGGTCAACGATGTTGATAAATCTAAAAAGCCCGTCACCAGTGGTTGTTACGATAAGCAGAATGTCTGGACCTATCTGCGACTTTTTTTACACTAAACGAGCCAATAACGGCAAAATAACGTCTTTTTAGGGAGGTACCCATTTTTGACGCTTTTGTTTGAGGGGAACCCCCTCACCGTGGCACAAAATTTCGTCACAAAAAACTACAAACCTTGGGTCAGCACAGAGTGAAAATTTTGTGATCCTAGCTTGCACCGTTTTGATAGGGCTGCAGAGTATGACAGACAGACAGACACACACACAAAGACGCCAAGGCCATGGCTAAGACGCGCGAAGCATACATGTAGCTGTCGCGCGTAAAAACGTAGAAAAACCTACTTTGGCGTAAAAATTTCCCAGGGCAGGAATAATCGATGTGACAATTTTTACTTCTAAATGTCATGGTTATAAGGTTAATGTTGGCAATGTTGCACAGCTGTAGGCGGACGGCCGTATAAAATGTTGGCAGTGGGCTGACATCTAGCTTGTTCTGGTTTAATATTTATTACCTCCGCCAAGGAGGTAATGTTATTGCCGGTTTTTGTTTGTTTGTTTGTTTGTCTGTGAGTCAGCAAAATAACTCGAAAAGTTATGGACGGATCTTTCTGATATTTTGAGGGTATGTCGGAAATTGCACAAACTACCAGTGATTCAATTTTGGGCGTGATCCGGAAGGAATCCTGGATTCTGGATTACTTTGAGATTTTCGTTACCATTGCGTTAAAGGGGGCATAAGGGAACCGCTGGAAAAGCGAAGATGGTGACGCCATCTGGCAAACAACATTGCCTTGGCGGAGGTACTTGCGGGCTATGACTGCTTTCTAGTTGTTTACTGCAAATGCATGATAACACGTTTGTGAGACAGCGTACCATGCTATTTTTTGTGCTTTTTACTCGGTTAAGATTTGATGATGTGAGTGTGGAATCTGACGTCTTGAACTTGACTTTCCACTGTTTACTATTCTATCATTTGTAGCTACGTTACTTAGTTATTTCTGTTTTACTTTTTTAAAACTTTCAAAAGAAGTTTGTGACCGTTTCTCAACAAAAGTCGACAAAACGTAATTAGCGCCCAAATGCGCTGTTACATGTCGTGTTTATGTGAATTTTGTTAAATAGAGGCCTAGCAACGCGTACATGTCAGCACTGGGGGGTGGACTTCTTTGTTTCTGCTCGGATCTATTTGGTACTGAGAATGACAGTATTGTGCCTTTGTATCGCCGGCGATCTTGCTCAAACGACTTTATCTGCTCTCGGAATTTTCAATCGTATCTTTGCATGAGAATCGTAAAAATTATTGAGTAAATGTTTCTCGATTGAAAATAAAAGTTTTTGATATCAATATCGCAGAAAAAATAATTCGAAGTCGCGATTTCGTACTTTTCGTTTAAAATTTTTACCACCAGTGTCGATGGCAAGTTAGCAGCAACAGTGCTTGGATGATTCAATAAACTGTCTAGCAAAGAGCATCTCTTGAATGACAAAAGGTGTGGATTATAGACTCCGTGCAAGTGCATTGCTTGTGATGCCTGTGCAGCCCGTGCTGTCATTTGGATTAGAACGTTTCATTGGGGGCCTTCTGAAAAACCGAAATCGATTTCAGTCGCAGTGCTTCGGTATAGTAGACGGAGACGTACAAGTGAAAGGTTGATAAAACGTGGTTAGTCACTCGAGGCTGCTGCTGCTGCTGCTGTAGTGTTTCGGCAAAGAGATTGTCGTCTCGTCTCTTTCTGGCGAAGACTCTGAGCTCCTGGGAGTCAGTCGGGATCGACGCAGGATTTTCTTACCTCGCCGCTCGCCCGCTGGTCAATCTCCGCCGGCTCCAGTGCTCGCTGCCCGGAACCGGCCGACCGTCAAAATCCTTCACTGATCCTGGCGGATACAAAGTCTGCGACCTCGCTCCCGGACCGCGGACACTGCCGTATAGGACCTTACAGCTTATATACAACAACAATAGAAACAGCAGAAACCTCCGCCAATTGTGCTCCGGATTCATGATCCGTGTCTATCGTCCAGATCCAGAAATCTCGCTATGTAGGACCTTACAGCCTCGTTTCTCGACGGCTGCGGACTGCGGTTAATTTGGTGAAGTCAAGTCGGTCAGCCCGTGGCATCAACCGATGACAAGCGACGCTTGTTCATTAGGAACTATGAATGGATCGTACCTGGAGGCTGGAAAAATTCGTCCTGAGACAAAATGACGCTACAACGTACTGAACTCCATACACATTCACTCACTCATTAGGATTTAGGAACTATGGATTTCAGCACCGACTGCTACTCTGCATTGACTTCTATTACTGCAGCATCCACAGCCGATCGTGATTGTTTTTGTTTGACGACATTCCGCCGAAGGCGAATTTATTTGTATCCGTTACGACCTTGAATTAAAACGCGTTAATTGCGGTTTTCCCGCTGTCGGCGTATACCGAAAATGTCGTTTGCTAACACCGGAAGTGCATGTCGTCGCAGTTATGTTACCGACTTCCGGCAAGACGCGCTCGTCAACTGCCAACTACAAGGTTCTTTTTTTCTTTAATAGGACCTAGCTTAACGTTAAATTAGGAGACATGTTTGTATCATGTAATAGCCCATAAAGGCCTTTGCGTCTCAGATTTAACGTTTTTTGTCGTCGATACCGTGCACTGAGTTGCTTATTTTTTTCAGAAAAGGTAGGATTTGGCTCAAGTTAGAGATGATTAGATTTTGGTGGTGATCCAGCATCTGGGTCCAAGATAAGATTAGCATTGAACGATTCTTTGCTATTACCAGAGAGGGCAAACCTACGCCAAATATAACGCTGCCACCTTGCAAATACAACGACAAAAATGGCGGAGGTCTGCGCGCGCTCAGTGCCATTCTAGTTGACTTGTCGGACGTTCGGTATACGAAGTAAGCAAACTAGCAAGGATAAGAACCAGCGGCCATGTGGCCTGCAGACACGTAATTACGGAAGACGGTTATATAGGAGAGTATTAGGCCTACTGTGCCGCAGTGGCTGACGCACGTCGCTGATGGCCGTTGGCTCATAACGTGCTAGAGGCGAACATGGCAATAACTGTGTCGCTCGTTATGCTTTGTCGTCGTCCGTCCATCCTGACATTCTGTCCGTATTTTCATATCCCATAGTCCTTGCCGGATCTTCCAGTCCGGATATTGACAGCTTAGTCCGGCCGTCCACTGCAGGATGTGATTGGGACGCAGGATGAAACGCGTGGACCCACTTTGTGCTGTCACAACACGATCATGCATATAGGGGCCTATGGTCTATCGTATTGTCGACGTCAGTCGGCCACTGACTGCTGCAATAAACGAAAATGTTTTTTTTTTCCAGTGTAAAAGTTACGATGTTTTAAAATAACTATATACGAAAAATCGAATTGCTATATCAAGAAAAAGTGAATTTTGCATTTAGATATATTTTTGCGTGTCATATCACGCAGTCGAGCAGAATCTTTTTGATTGGAATATTTATATAGACGAATATGACAAAACGGTATTGATCTACTCAACACGTCACGTGGAAAGGAGGTTGTGCTGTGTACGCCGAGTACAAACGTTTTAATGTTTTTTTTTCCATAAAACACATTTTTCAACTTTTTAAATTGTTTAACGTGTGTTGTGTCTATGCTGACAATGATATACCGCGGTCATAAATTGGTAAACAGTCGCCGCAGCGGCTGCACCGTGACAGCACTTCAGTACGACATCGTTTTAAAGTGAACGTATGTGTGTGTGCATTATTGGCTATCCTCATCATCGTCATTATCATAGAGGGATTTAACCTGGCTTAAATCATTTATTATTTTTAAGGCTACCGTATACATACACGGTGTTTCATAAAAGGCACCCTTTTTGTTTCTTTTATAGGCCTAACTCAGTCAAATGGAGATCAATTTGCATGGAATTTTGTTACCAAATGTAGCTGAAGAAATACGAATTCAAATTATTTCAACAAAATGTGGCCGTTAGTTAAATATTCTTTGCTAGTCGTAATGTAATGCTGACGTCATAATGTGTCGTGAGTGCAAACTGGCTTGTCTCAGCTGATTCTGCCAGTAGCTACTCTGCTTCGATGGTAAACTTTATCTGGTTTACTGATGAAAAAAATGTTCATCGTGTCAGTACGGCAACATGAAGGCATAAAATCGGGTGTCTCACAATCCAAAACCTCATCCATCTCGTAAGCAGAGTGTGCTAGTGCACTGTCTTGCTGAAAGGTGTAAAAGTTAAGCTATCTCCACAAGTGCGTGAAAGTGATCGTTTTAGGCATTTTTGTGGCTGTTAAAACTTCAACAGTTTGTCATCAATAAATCAGATGAAGTTCGCCATCGATGCAGTGCAGCTATTCAGCTAGCAAGTCTGTCAGCACCGATTGCAACAAGCCAGTTTGTACTCGCAGCATACTATGACGTCAGCATTACATTACAACTAGCAAAGAATATTTAACTATCAGCTATATTTTGTCTAAATATTTCGAATAAGTATTTTGTTGGCTACATCTGGTAAAAATTTTGTGTAAATTGATCATCATTTGACTGAATTATGAAAGAAAGAAAAAGAGTGCCTTTTATGAAACACCGTGTCTGTCTGTAAGACGGTGCAGAGGTAATGTCCGATAAAAGCTCGTTTAATACGTTGGCACCAAAACCGGAAATGCGTCTTCACTGAATGTGGTAAAACAGAATAACTGCTGGACGACTGGTGGAGGCTGATTTAAGCTTTTGTCAACCAGATACGTTTGGTTAACAACGAAACAAAATCAAAGTGTGTGCAACCAAGAAAAGCATTTTGAAAGAAATGACTATAAACAAGTATACAAACATTTGGGTACAGATCGCTTGAAGTTCTTAATTTTACTGCAAATATGATTTTTTGAACGTTTTATATGATTGGGATAAATATTGATTAATTTGATGAATAAATTTATCTTCTTCGTCCTTTTATTTTAACGCTTCGCTGCAGGAAAATATCTATCTAGTGGAAAGTTGCTCAGACAGGGTCGTCAAATCAGCGAAGCGGAGAGAACATAACGCTCTCTTGAGGTAACTCTCCCACCCGACTACCCCCGTCATCAGCTTCCTGTCCCACAAACTCCTTGATGGAAAGGTCTGCACTTCGCGCGCTGTGCGCTGCGCCGGCAGTACATTCACTAATCCACGCCACTGACGTATCGGCTTTACCGCTAATCCATGCGCCGGCGACGACTATGAACGTTGACTCCGCCCCGCGGCGCTGTGATTGACAGCTCTAATCCTTTCGCCGCAGCCAATCAGCGTCCGCGTCCACGTGTGTGGTCGCCTCCCCACTCCACCGGATCAATGCACTTCCGCCGCTCGACAACAAATCCGGCGCGATTTAAAATGCGGACGTCTCGGACGTCGTCGTTGCTAGCGCTTTAACCGGCGTGCGATCCGCCTGCATAAACTGGATTTGTACTGGCACCGGAGAAAAGTCGCCGCTCGCCGCCCCAAGAGCTTGGCGGATTACCGTCCGAAATCCTGCAGTATCCGGCAGCTAGCGCGCGGCCAGCTTGTCGATACTTGTGATTAGATGGATCGGCGCCTGCATCAGTACTCAGTCTTGGACGCCGGCTCGTCGGGTGTCTATCGTACCGTTGGTAGTCAGTCGGACGGCGTCGACCTGGCCGCCGCTGCAGCAGCGTTCTACCCGGACTCCGGGACTCTGCCGTCCTGCCATCAGCTGCGCTCACCGCGGACCGCATCGGTCGTCGACTCAACGCTTGACTCGACTCCGAGCTCCGCGCTCGTCTCGAGAGACTTTGTCACTCGCACGTTCTACGACACTGGCGGTGCAGGGCGCCCCGGCGTCACGGCTGCCGGGACATTCTGGGACCGGCCACGACGGTCGTCCTTCCTGCCCGATAGCATGGCGCCCGCCGTGCTTAGCGGCGGCGGGTATGACGGCGTGGTTACACTACACGGCGAAACACGTCCGTGTCGTAATGGCGATAACATCATCGGCAAAGATACGGAGGCGAGAGCCAGCAACAACAGCGTCTCTAGCGCGTCATGCATTACGTCGTCAATGACGTCATCGTCATCTCTGCCCCGGAAAAAGAAACCGATAGGTAGGAGGCGCCCAGTGATTTCAACCCACTGTTACAAAGCCGACATGTCTATATACTTTAGCCATGTTACGTTATCGGTGTTTTTGTATAGCTATACTAAGGCTATACTGTTTCGTTCTGTGATTCATCGTATCAAAAGCAAGTAAACGACTCTACTTTTTAAAACAACTTAGGAGATTAGGTGTCCCATCACACCAATTACTACTTTTTTACACGTCAGTAATTCGCCCGGTTTTTGAGTATGCTTCTCCATTATGGCATTATTCTATTACCCGCGCCCAATCTGAGCAGTTGGATAGGATTCAATTCAAAAACGAGCAATACATATTATCTTCACCTTTTCTCGTGGTATGTCATATACCAATCTCCTATTTGTCTCTAATCTAAATTCATTAAAAGATAGAAGCGATAAACTGTCCCTATCTTTTTTCAAAATATGTGCAATCCGTCTTCATGTCTCCATCACCTCCTCCCACCCCTTCGCAACACTTCTGTAACTTCCAGGCTACGTTCTAGCACACCTCTGCCTCGCCCAACCTCACGAACAAAAAAGTTTCAGTCATTTGTCAACTTCGCTCTCAATAAATACCAATCACATATATAACCCTATAGCCATATTCCAGACTGGCCCTTACGAGACTAGCCGTTCTAAATACTTGAAATAAAAATACAAAAACAGAAGTCGCAAGCCAAAACAATGTAGTACACCAGTCCGTGCTGACACCACGTATATTGCAGTGAATGCCCATGGTAGAAAAACACGTCCAGGCATGTCTGAATTTTAGTCTATCGTTCTGTCTGCGTGTGCGCGCAGTGGCGTGACGTCATAGTGACTATGACGTCAGTAGGCCAGCAGCAGATTATTCATTGCCTGTGAC
>Ga0209367_1011838_pt1 | contig 11509 bp, 4 predicted proteins | sample WorMetLIZISLAND2_FD_187412 | JGI IMG/M metagenome (GOLD analysis project Ga0209367, IMG submission 187412) | Marine gutless worms symbiont microbial communities from Max Planck institute for Marine Microbiology, Germany - Olavius geniculatus... ... | reverse complement strand
TTTTTTATGCAGTGACAATACACTGGTAATGTAACGTGCATTTAGCAATGGGGACAAGGCTTTAAATAAGAACTTTTTTGAGTTCAAAAATGCAGTTTGCAAAGAATACTGGCAAAATTTCTTAAGACAAACAGAAACAGGGGAAAATTGGGACACATTACTAAAAAGTTTTGGATAACAGGAAGCACTGAACAAAGGCATGAGAGCGGCAGACTGAAGCATGCACGCACTGAAGAAAACGTGACCACTGTGGATGAACTGGTAGCCTTACTAAACCACGAAGGCCAGAAACAAACACTCTGTATAACACGCCAGATATCCACAAAGACGGGTCTAATACAGCATAGCATTGTACAGGTCATTTGTCGCGATTTTGGTCTGAAGTGTCTTTCATCTTCCGACATGCCTGTTGCTTAGTATTGTTAGCTTTTTCTTGCATTTATATTTCACAAGATAGTGTAGCGACGCAGTTATGGTGTGGTGGGATATTCAATAACTACTTTATTGCAAATTGTCCAAAAAGTGTGCGAGTGAAAGAATTTCAAAAATTGGCTAATATTTGTCAAAGATATGGACAGTTACAAAGTGGGACATTTTTTTGAGACACAGTGTATATATTTGACAAAACGGAGTCACGGTACACGTTGGGGATCTAAGTTTTGTGCACGAACTAAAGATCAGTTTCTGAAGCCAGTCTGTAGAGCATCAGTTTGCACATAGTTGTAACTGAGTTGAGATTTCTCTAGCATCTTCTTGCGACAGTTGTACTGAGACTGAAACCTGCATCATACACAAAACATTCCTTGTGGATTTTTTTCTAGTTTTGTTATATATAGGCCAACCACCACATTAACTCTATAATCTCTATATAAGATACACTATACAATATACCGGGGTACACACGCTTAATGACACACAAAAAACTCGGTTTAGTTTATTAGGTTGAGCACATTTCTGCCAAACGTCTGTAATGAAAAGTACCGGTGGGTTTTTCGGAACTCGAGTGGCGTTACGTTACCTGCGAAGGCAGACAACTCCGCAGCAGATGATGGATAGACAAACTGCCAGACCAACAAAACCAACCGCTATCACTGCTGCCACTGCAACATACATCATCATCGACAACCTTTGTTCTTATGACTTTGTTCGGTAACAAAATATAAAAAAAAATAACGTGCGGTGTTACATTTGTTAAAAACATCATAGTTTTGTACGCATATGGAAAGGACTACACAACACGATTCAGTTAATCGTGACAAAAGATTTAATGTCAAATTTCTGACAGTTCCTAGTACATGATCATCAGTTAGAAATAATACGCACAATCGTCGTAAAATATCCATCAAATAGCAGACCTTGATGCTGTGCTAATGCATTTACGCTGGAACTAACAGAAGAGCCCATCTTTGCAACTTGCATACCTGCAAAAAACAGACAATTGGTGAGCACGAAAAATTAAAGAAAAACAGCTCCGGAATCCGTGATCCCGCCAGGCATTCTCAGATAGACAGTACTGAATCACTTACAGAAAACTGCTGTTAACTAAGCCTCGGCTTGGAATAACATAGTATATTTAGCTATATAGTTTATACGCAGCTGCACGCACAAAAATAACAAATAACGAATTTAGGCCCATAACAAATAAAAAAGTTCGCAAAGCGTAATTTGAAAAAAAAACTTTTATTTCAAATTGTGAAGCAAAAACATTACGACAAAACCAGTACCGATATGAATATAGCGATCATAATATTGATACATGTAAACTGCCAAATCGTGGAATCAAGCATTACTGCTATTACAACATCGCGCTAGGTTACCGCGCGATATGTCACTGCTGCAGTTGGAGACGACGCCGGTCCATCTGCCGTCGCGACAGCGCAGCTGCCACGTCTGTCGTGACGTGTAACAACCGATGATGATCTTGTCATCTTCTCGTTTGATCCACGCGTCCTCAGGCGGAATCAGGTTTGAACAACCTACGGCTGAAGCGACAACAAAGACGATAAAAGCCAGATTAAAATTTAATCTAAAACACTGCGGATAAATTAAAAAAGAACGTACATCATTTGCAAACATACCGTTGATTTTGAGCAGAAAGTTAGCATTGGATCCTCCGGCAATAACAAGTTGTAGAGTGTTTGAGGTGGACAAGTAGATGTGCGTCTGTCTGTTAGAACGAGCGTGACACACAGACACATTTTTGTTGTTCACTGATGACTTGTCGATGATGTAGCCGTACTGCTGATTCTCATCCACACAACTACCACTGCTGCTGCTGCTGCTGGTGGTGAAGACGCGTGATGTAGAGCGAGTAAGATGTTGTGACGTCTGACGTGCTGCTGCAGCTGTGAAGTCAAGTAGACTGATGTTGATTCGTTGTCCAGCAGGTGCCTCCAACATCCACGGTTGAGTCTTTGTACCACAGCCGATGACGTTAGACTGTGTAGACTGACTTACGCCAGCAGCAGCAGCAGCAGCTATGTGTAGTGGACTTGACGTCACTGACACCACGCAGGATCTGTCCGGCTCCACAACTGCAATCATACGCATAGTTTGTAAAGGTCTATTTTGTAACGAGTTAAACCAACAAACCTAAGTGCCATAATTCTTACTTGTTAGAAAATAAAAATTTTTGCAATTAGTTTTTACGCGTTTACGCGCGATAGCAGAATCCTCCGCGCGTCTCAGCCATGGGCTGGGCGTCTATCCGTACGTCTGTGTGTTTGTCTGTTCGTCACACTGCTGTATTGTATCAAGACGCTGCAAGCTAGGATCACGAAATCTTCACTGTGGGCTGCCCTATGTGAGGAGGTTCCCCTCGAACGAATGCGTCAAAAAGGGTACCCCTGAAAACAACGTTAGTTTGCCGTTATTAGCTCGTCTAGTGTGAAAACGGTCGAAGATAGCTACAAAGATGTTGCTAATCATAACAAGCACTGATCACGGGCTTTTTAGTTTTATTAACATCGATGACCTTAAACGACCCTGAACCCACAAAATTAGGGGGTTTTGTAATTTTTCGTGATTTCGGCCTGCGACACACATTATAAAAGTAAATTGCGCCGAAATGGCTAAAGATAGACCCAGACAACCTGCATAAAAATTTTCGAACAAAAACGTAGATTTTAGCAGTCTAAATCGCGACCTTCTAAGTTCAAGGAGGCCTGCGCACGCAAGCGTCAAACATGATTATTTTACTGCTATTGGCTCGTGTAGCGTGAAAACGGTTGCGGATTGGTGCATACATGCTGCTTATCATAACACGCACTAGCGACGTTTTCTTAAATTTATTAACATCGATGACCTCGAACGACCTTGAACCCCCAAAAAGGGGTTTTTAGTAGTTTTTTTTGCAATTTTTGGCTGCAGTGCACATTTTAAGAGTGAATTTCGACGAAATGACGGTAGATAAACCAAGACAACCTACGTAAATTTTTTTTTGCATTAAATGCAAATTTTAGCAATACAAGTCTTGACCCTCTAGGTTCAAGAAGGCCTGCGCAGGCGGGCATCAAACAGGGGTACCCCCTTAAAAAGTGGTTATTTTACCGCTATTAGCTCGTCTAGTGTGAAAACAGTTGCAGATAGGCACAGACATGCTGCTAATCATAACAAGCACTAGTGATTAGCTTTTGAATGGTGTCAACATCGATGACCTTAAATGATCTTGAACCTTAAACGATAGAGGATTTTAGTGTTTTTTGCAATTTTCGGCTGCGGCGCACATTTTGAAAGTAAATTGCGCCAAAATAGCTGACGATAAACCTGGACAATCTACATAGGCCTATGGAATTTTCAGCATAGAACGTCCATTTTGTACAATGTAAATTTTGACCTCTTACATTCAAAAAGTCTTCCGTAGGCTACGGAGGCCTCAAATTTGGGTACTCCTTCAAAACGCAGTATTATTTTATTGCATGCTGCACACAATTGCCCAGACGGCATGACCGCTGCTATCGCGCATCACGTGAGCTTCGCTCAAATTACTTGTTTCCCACCATTGTTTGAACAGTTTGTTTAGCTGAAACAGTTTACCTTCGACGCAGTGATGACGAACTTCGAGGAACAGTTTCAGGTCCTTCAAGCACGGTTTCGTTCTCTCCAGTTCGACGTCTGGAATACGCACTTGGCAGCTCTGACGTCCGGAGCACTTGGCGTCAAGGAGATGGAGAACGTTAGCAAAGCAGCCCAGGTACTGTGGGTTATCTGCGATCTCGGAATAGATATCGTCGGGCGAGATACATTTGCCGATATGTCGGCGTCCGTAGATCGCTTCGTCTATCACAATGACCTCATTCTTCCAGCATTCGGGTTCGTATGTTTCCAGATCACAGTATTCTTTTATTTCGCCTAAAAAGGTAAAAAGTTTCTTTGTCAGCAGCTAAGCAGCATAACGTGCGAAAGTTCGCAATAGTTATCGCCTAAAAATAAGGCGAGAGAACAAAATGCATTCGGCTTTTTAAAACCGGCTTCTACGGTGAATGATTGTCACTGCAGACGACATGCCATGTTTCATCTTATTCAATAATTAACTAGAAAGCAGTCAGAGCCCCACACCTCCGCCAAGGCAATGTTGTTCGCTAGGTGACAGCATCATCTTCGGTTTTGCAGCGGTTTCCCTTATGCCCCATTGAAAGCAATGGTAACGAAAATTTTAAAGTGATCCAGAATCCAGGATTCGTTTCGGATCACCCCCAAAATTGAATCACTGGTAGTTTGTGCCATTCCCGACATACTCAAAATTTCAGAAAGATCCGTCCATAACTTTTTGAGTTTGAGTTTTTTTTGAGTTATCTTGCTAACACACAGAGAAACAGACAAAGTCTGGCAAAAACGTTACCTCCTTGGCGGAGGTAATAAGCCCAAAATGGACTCTCTGTGTTGAGGATGTAAAGTCTGCTATGTGTATTGGTCTCACTTTTGCTTTTCTTTCTTGAATTTATTGTGTCGCATCTGCTTCTCTGTTTGCTGCCATTGTGGCGAATAACGGTTTATAGGTAGGCTTAGACCTTATGTTAGTTCACAGTAACCTATGATTAAGCAAATATGGTAGGCATGCTTAGTAATAGACCTAATTAAGCTTCAGAATAGCTCAATAGGCCTACATTTCATTGAGCGCTACTGCATGGGGTCAGCGTTGGACGTCTTTGCAAACTTTGATTGGGCCAACTTGAATGATTTATCGAAACGTATGAGCTAAGCCTAAATCCCAAGTTTTTAAAGTTTCTCTCTAATAGGCTTAATTCTGTCTTTGTGCCCCTGTGGACTAATAACAAATAAACGGTTAATCTATAAGCAGTATGCATTTTGCGTTTGAAATATTTACAAACTTTCGCGACGTCTTATTAGCTTAGGCCTATACCTTGCTGATGCCGTGAGACAAAAAGTTGTCTGGAACTGGTCAGTGCGCTGACAGTCGCTGATAACAACAACAAAACAACTACATGTAACAGTCGATTCATTATGCGAACAAACTCGCTCTGTTAATGCTCACAATAATCTTCGACAGAAAAAAACCTATTGTAGTTCTGCCTGTCTCACACTGCAAGCCGCTGGTCGAGAGATCACGCGTGATGAGCTGTGCCTGTGGTCGTCGCGTAGTGATTCCACTAGCTTGCTTCCCATGCAACTGTGTCGGGGCCGTCTCAAAACGATTCGTATGACGCAACTACAGGGCGCGACCAAAAAGTAACCCCAAAGTTCTTTACTGTTTTCTCTGCAACCGTTTGAAATTTTAATTTGAAATTTTACAGCTTTATTTACTAATACCATACACATCTAACTGCCAAATAAAATTTGATTCTTTCGAAAAACGACGAAGTTATAGACTTTTTAACATGACCGCCTACCGATTTTTCAGCATTTAAAATGTTCAAGCTACTACACCAATGCAATAACATTATTTAAACAACACAGTTAACAAATAATCAAATGCCAGAATTTCATTGTCAACGTGAATGTTCAAAGTGTCCACCGCCAGCTCCAAGCTCCAACATAAGCCTTCAGTCACTTACTTTGATAAGTTTTTCGCAGACTTGTAAATCGGTCTTTGTGGCAGGTTGCCCAGGATAACCTGAAACGCTTCCTTGACTTCGGCAACTGTTTTCGGCTTTGTTTTAAGCTTGCAGTAAGCCTCCAACATTGCACCCCACACGCAATAGTCTATGGGTTTACATGTGGCAAATTTGGAGGCCACAGGTAGTTTGTGACGAAATCTGGAGAGTTGGCCCGCAGCCCGTTCCGTGCGCTGCGCGCGCCTCTGTGTGTGCTGCCGCGCCGACCTGCTGGAAGATGAAGCCGGTGGGCACCGGCGATTGCTTTAAAAGAACGATAACTAAGTGATGATTTATAAACAAAATAAATTAATGTTCATCAAGTCATCACTGTGACGTCATCGGTAGTAACGTGATAACCGGTTTTTGAAAATTAAATAGCATTTTTAACTTAAGTCTATGACGCAGGGCTAATTATTCGTTAAATAGATTTTTCTACAACTTACCGTTTGGTCACAATACATCTGTTACAAACGACAGACGGACGACGATGACGGACGACAACCGTACCATAAGCTCGACCGTTACTTAAGTACGGTCGGCTAATAAAATTCTTAAAGCCTATCATCTAGGTTTATGCGACGATCAACTGTCGTTTTTCAGATGCACAATCGGTTAACACGCTGTTGTCGCTGCAGCGATCGAGCGGTCGCATATCACACACATGACGTCACATGACTGGGCTAGTCGCATTTCCGTTCTCATAAGGGTCAATTAGATACTTCTCCGTCTTCGGCTGACGTACTTCATATCTACAAAACAATATATTACAATCAAACCGTCAAACGTCATTTTATTAACTTGTTTATTGCAACTTTGTCATCAGCTTATAAGCACAGGGTAATTATTGTACAACAAAGTCAGCAGATGTTTCATAAATTGCAGCTCGCTGATACAAAATTAACTAGACCTGATGCTCAAAAACAGTCAATCATGTAATTCTTAGTCCAGTGAATGCTTGCATGCATTAAAGGCAATGACTTTATCAACCAGAATAAAACTTATTTTGCAATAGGCCTAAGTAGCGCTAAAACATACCGAAGATATGAAGCTAAGTATTGAAAATAATTTTGACTAACTGATACAAAGCATCGCACTGAAAGTGAAAAACTACTAGCCTTATTTAGTATAAACGAGTATGCTCACAACTTTTGCTTATTTGTTCAGTATTTCAGAGCGACAACAGAGATCTGTTTTACTAGCACAACCCAATAGTAAGCTACGCTAGTCTGTCAACAGCAATGGATGACGTAAGCCACCTGCGAGCGCAGGCGATGCCGACAAAGATAATGATGAGACAAACAGCGAGACCAACGAACGAGATTGACATGATCAGCAGAACTGCAACCACATACCAGAACAACGAATCGTCTTAGGCAGCAGATACTGCTGAAATATTATCTTTATGCTTTCTGTCAAGATGTAACAAAATACCGGTTTCTTGGTAACCTAAAAATATAATAGGTCTAAGTAAGCAGAACGATATGACAAGCAGAAAAAGCGAGGAAGCGATGCATCAACAGCGCCACCGCAAAGTTAATTCAGAGAAATAAAGTTAAGCTCTTACAAAATCGAATTCCTTAAGGCCAAAGTGAATCACTTGTAGTGACAATAATCGAATATAATTATTAAGATTTACGAATATATATTTAATCAATTATTGATTAACTGAATATTGTACATATTCTCATTAAACGCTTGCAACAAAGAACATCAATCGAGTTCGTAACCGACATAATAGAGTCAGCGTACCGTTGATAAAGTGCAAGTTTTCTCTCTCTTCTATATTTTCGACATGAGAATCAGACATTGCTGCAGTATCTGCGGCATCATCTACAAGTAAAAGAAAATTTTGTCCATAAGAGACTATTTCTGCAGTATTTTCATTCGGGTTTGGTCTGTTCTAAAGCGTTTCATAATGTTTAATTTTCATCACGTTTTAATTTCGTAAGATATTAACGTGACCAGAAAACAATCAAGACTAAAAATACAGAAGTCAGTTTAATAAATAAATAAAATAAATATGCAGACGACTGCCTTGATGCGGATTGCAGACGCCGATGGTTCCTATCCAGCGGTTGTCGTGACATCGTAGATTCCATCTCTGACGTGTTGTGTAGCAGCCGATCGTTGCCTCGTTCTCTGTTCTTCTCAACCACGCCTCACTCGGAGGCACCAGGTTGCTGCAACCCACCGCTATCAGAGCACAAGCAACAACGCGCCATCGAATTATAAATTATTATAATTAAAACGTTAGATTTAACGTGCCGTATAACAACAAGCTGCAAAGCCCGATGATAGAGAAACGTCGCGATTTTTTCAAAGCAGTCATTGATAGCGTACAGACGAACGTAGACGGCAGATCGTTCGGCGACACGGAAGGCGCGATTACCGACGATAATTAGACTGGTCTCTGGAACATCAGCGTCTGTGTCGTTACTGATCGTAGACGTCGTTGCCGCTTGTCGTCGGCTAACCAGTGCAGTATTGGATATTTTGTTTATCATAAAACTGACGAAAATTGCACGAAACTAAACGAGTTGAAGATAAAACTGAAAAAAACGTTACAGAATATGCGACAGTATTCTTACTAACCGATAAAAGAGATGAGATAATTGCGACGTGTAGCAGTGGAATCGTCATTTGTCAGAACGATTTCGACGACATTGCCGGTCGACTGATAGAGATGTTTGTGTCTTTGCTGGGCAGCGGTTGAGCAAATGGAGACGTTGTTCTTGTTGGACTTGTCCACTATGTACCCATACTGGACATGAGCTGGACCGCAGTCATCACTGACCAGTCGACGTGTGTCCAGCTGTGTGCGTTGAGCGTGTCCACTAAAGTCCAATAGACTCATGTTGACCTGCTGTCCAGTCTGTGCCTCCAACAACCACGGATGTGATCGTGAACCACATCGAATACGTTGTCGACCGCTGCCGTTGTTCTCTGACGAGGATCGGATGTGTTGGCGCAGTCCATCCGTCACACTCATCACGCACGAGCGGTCTTCTTCAACCACTGGCAAAAGTTTGCAACCAAAATAATAAGCTGCAGTTCAAGAAAAAATTTAAACGCGCCTAATATACAGTTGTAACTTCAAACTTGGTAACGATGTAGAAGTGACTACAATAACCGGTCGCTTTTCACGAAGCATTGCAAATAACTAGATGTGGTAAAGGATCAAAAAGATTATAGCTCTAGTCCGAAGTTATGGTCAATGATTAAGCAAATATGCGTTTAATAGAATGCAATGATGATCATTGTGGAGAAATGTAGCCTACGAGGCTACAGCAACAATAAAACTGACCTTCTTGCCTTGAATGACAATTAAAGCATTAATGTCATCAGTTTGCTGTCTGAATTAAAAAATATAATCCTTCACGTGCTTTAAACATAATTTTGTCCATCTGACACATGAAAACAATAATCAATTAATTTTGTTTTAAAAACGGCAGCAGAAGTGCAGAAACAAACAATTATAAGTACATTTGACTAACGAATAACCTGAGAGACACGAGTACGATGCTTCAAGATACATGGTAAGTTGGTTGGAGCACGGTCGGGAGCTGAGGAGCTGTCTGTTCGGCACAGAGATGTCACATGAAGTCTTGCCAGAGCATTGTCGACTGACGTAGTCGATGACGTCAGCCTGGCAGCCGAGAGTGTCTCGGAGGTGGTCGGTTAGACTGGCGGCGTCAATGCAGCGACCGACGCGCATACGACCGAACGTGGCTGACTCGATGACGATCACGTCGCTGTGACCGGCACAGCGAGGACTGAATATCTCTAGCTGACAGTACTCTCGACGACTACCTGATGCATGCCACAATACACCGTTTCATTATAACCAGCTGCAGCAAGAATTTACCATTCAATCATTAGGCCTGTAAAACAATCGATCAGCGATCAGGACACATTTATATGGCGCCAAATCAAAACTTTGCGACTCGAACGTTATTGTCTGTCCAATGCAATGCATAGCATTGGACAGAGTATAAAATCACTTTTGTGTCCATCCGTGCGTGCGTGAGTCCAACATTTCTTAAGCTATCTTCCTTTCACCTTCCCTTTCCCTTCCAATCCTCCTTCCTTCCAAATCAATGCTTCAACATGGACATCATGAATATTAATGTGCGACGGTGCAATCAATCAATGAATTAAACAACGTGGGGATACTGAAACACCTATAATGCTGGTAAGAAACTTGATTTATGGCAAGGACTGAAAGTGGAGGCCGCAGGCCGAGTTGAAGCCAAAAAGGTCAAAAATTGAGGCCGCAGGCTGAAAATCGCGGCCGCAGGCCGAGCTAAGTCCCGAGGTGCCAAAATGGAGGCCGCATGTCGATGCTATGGCAAAGATCACGCACCGACTGTTATTCATATTGTCAACTGCCTAACATACCGGAGACGTAATAAAAATTAGGCATCGGCGACGGTTAACACTGCAGGGTATTTTTCACCTGGTATTGCTAAGTTGGCTGTCTCAGCAGCAGCGGCAGCTGCTGATGCTGATGATGATGATGGAAGAGCGTCGACAAGTTGTGTGATGACGAGTGGCATCAGTGACAGCTGCAGAAACTGAAACATCTCACCAGATTGACGTCACTGTGTGCTCGTGCAACAGTAGTCTTCTTAGTAACACTGTGCCAACCTGACATAATGGAATATTATTTCGACTATACACTGTGTCTCAAAAAAACCTCCCCGACATTTTTGACTGTAACTCGAAAAACAATTATCAGATTTTGATAATTTTTGGTACAAATATTTCAGACATGACTTGCCATCAAATGACTATTCAGTTTCCCACCTCACCCAACTTTTGTTTTTGCACTACCTGGGAAAAGCACAACCAGCAAAATATCACTTTTTAGCCGATGCGATATGACTGCTTAATTAACATAACGCATAAAACACATTTTGTTCACATTTCTAACACTTTGGCTAACATTTCATTTAGTTGTCCATTTTTCAACTGGCTACAATAAAATTGCTTGAAGTGTTGACAACACTTCACGTGTGTGCGAACACAGGCAAAAAGATGCTTTCTCCATTTATTTGACAGCAGTATCGATAATGTTCTGCTCCAGACCAATACAGGTTCTGACAGTCACTTCTTGACTTTACAAACATTCCTAAACTTTATCTGGTAAACAGTCTGTTGTAAGACAGTCAAACCTTGTAACAGACTTGCTGTTGAAGCCCAAAGATTAGGACAGATGGAATTTATTGACGTTTTTCCATTCATTTTAACAGGTATTATGCCTGGTCTGATTTCCTCAGGTAGTGCAAAAGCAGACGTTTGGTGAGGTGTAAACTACAACACTTATTTAATAGCCAGTTGTGTCAGAAATATTTCTGCCAAATATTATTAAAATCTGCTAATCTTTGTTTAAGGTACGGTCGATAATGTTGGGGATGTTTTTTCACGTTTTCTGTTTATTTTAACGCATATTT
>Ga0209367_1011837_pt1 | contig 11510 bp, 7 predicted proteins | sample WorMetLIZISLAND2_FD_187412 | JGI IMG/M metagenome (GOLD analysis project Ga0209367, IMG submission 187412) | Marine gutless worms symbiont microbial communities from Max Planck institute for Marine Microbiology, Germany - Olavius geniculatus... ... | reverse complement strand
TCTGTGATTTCCCAAGGTAAGACAGTTGCACTAAATAGATGAGGTGGGAAATGAAACCACCATTCGATGACATATAGTCTCATTAATAAGTGTGCCAAAAATTATTATAATCGGACATTCATTGTTCCAGTTATTGCAAAAAATGTAGTCACATGCTTTTTTTTGAGACACAGTGTATATGTTAGAAACACATTTTGAACGTATAATCAACAATAACTGACGTCATAGAAATCGATTAGCCTGTCGTCGAAATAATTACTCATTAACAATAGTGATATGTAACGGCAACTACAGTTTAGTTACTTAACCACAGTTTAACGGAATATTGGAACTTTTGCTTTAATGAATTTAGTAAATTAACATAAATTTACGTATGTGCGTTAATTTTTTAAGGCGCGTTAATTTGTTAACGTATTAACGCGTTAATTAATGCGTTAATTTTACAGCTCTAGCAACATTGAATTCATACCGGGTAGCACATTCGTCGGCTCAGAAATTAACTGAACAGTGACAAACACGACTGGCAATTATTGTCCTACAAATTCACACGTCTATATTATGCCTCGGCTATAGCATGTGCAAGGCCTATCATAACGAGCTATCGGTTGCGACATCAGCTGACGAGTCGATCATGATGACGATGACGATGACGTCACGGTCACCGTGTCATGTGACCGACGTCGGACACATGTTGATGGGACTAGCTTCTCCATTGAGTGACGCTGCAAATGTTCGCCTCCCTGCATCATCAACGCAAGCGCGTAGACGCTGACGCCACTTGCCAATAGCAAGTTCAATAGCCGCGTGACTCGGAGCGGCCCACTCGCTGTCGTTAACGTACAGTCTTAAAATGGATACGACTAATATTAAACAAGTAACAGATTTTCAATGATTTTGCAGTCTCAATGATGTTTTGAGCCGATGCATGTGCTACCTGGTATGAACTTATTGTTGTAAATGGCCAAACTACTCGTACTTTTGCATTTTACAAGGTATTATGACAACAGTATTAAGGTGAGGTGGGCAAAACTGCAGTCATTTACGTCAAGTTTCTTCGTCATGTCGCATGCCAAGTATTAAAATCGGCCAGTGTTTTTCGGAGTTATTCAAAAAATAAAAGTGCCAAGTTTTGGCCGACCGTTAGGTCGAGGCTAGGGTATGATGTGTCTCTGTCTGTTTGTCTGTCTGTCTGTCTGTCTGTAACGCATGCATTGTGACTAAACGATACGTTGTAGGGGGTCGGCGACAGTACCGTTGGATAGGGCGATGGCGATTTCCTATAACTGTCCATAGTGACTATGTCTCTACTTGCAGCGATTTGTCGCAATTTTAAATGCAAAGTTGCTGCCTGCGCTGCAGCCATCAATCACCTACGTGCGCCGAATTACTGCCTAGCGTTGATTGTAGCGTTTAATATAGCAGCGTCACCATAGCGTGTATGGTTCTGTAGTCTCTCTGGAAAATTGCTTTCGCCCGCGACCGGAAGTCGTACGCTGGCCTTCGGATATAAGCGGAACGGTCGGCCCACCCTAGCGACAGCTGGGCTTTTTGCCGAGACACGGTGTATAGTACTGAGACTACATGTACGCGATAGAGACGAACCTGTGAGCGGCAGGAGGCGCATGAAGACGATACACTACTGGTAGGCCTGGTAATTGTGTAGCAGTTGTTAAGCTGCAGCGACTGATGACTTCGAGTAGACCTACCCATCAGCACGACGTCATCAACCATGTCATATTCACGTGACGTCATCGCTGTCATCGGCATCGTAGACTACATGGTGGCCCAAAAACTATGCATAAAATATTTAATAAGTAGGGGGAAATATATTTAATCAGTTTCTTGCAAATTTCCTGAACATAAAAGAATAAGTAGAAAATCGTTCCAGAAAATCAGTTTTTCCATGCGTCGTTAGAGCGATTTTTAAACATTTCACAAGGTAGTGTAACAACACAATTAAAGTATGGTGATACAATTAATAAGTTTGGTCATGTTATTACAAATTTTCCACAAAATATGCAGCTGAAAAAAAATTAAAATTGGTCAATATTTGGCGAAGCTAAAGATAAAAGTTAGAGACATACATTTTTGGCCACCCTGTAGTCAGTCGTCAGTTGCTATCATAGCACCAGTTTGTCATGACGCTGAAAGAAGTCAATTAAAAGTAATTAAAATAACACATGCAACTCGAGCAATTGTCCAGTCTCTCGAACCGTTAATAGCCTAACAACTATCGTTGACTGTGATGCCACGCTGCTGCAGCTGCTGTTGCGTCTTGGCCAATCAGCACGCGGCGCCGGCAGCGCACTTGTCACGTAGCCACGCCTGGTTGTCGCGACGCCGCGGCGGTATCATTGTGACAGTATCAGCAGGCCCCAGTGGTATGAGCTAGCAGGCAGACACAATCGAGTCGTTACAGTACGTTGATTGTTTTCCCGAGGTAGTGCAGGAGCAGACGTTGTCTGAGATGGGAAAATGAACGATCATTTGATGGCCAGTTGTCTCACAAATATTCGTACCAAAATTATTAAAATCTGGTAATCTTTTTTCAACTTATAATTGAAAATGTTGGAGATATTTTTAAGACACTGCAGTGTAGGCCTAGGCCTATATGATTTAACCCGACATGACCGCCTAAGGCCCAGGCCGCCTATAGTCGGACCAACATCGATGAAATAGGCTCAATAGCAGCTTACCTGTAAATTGATTTAATAGTTAACTACATCCAACAAGTTTAAATGCAATCATACGACATCAAGTTCGCGAATTATTTTACAACTACGTCGAGTAGATTTAGATCTAATGGCGTCAGGCTGGAAAAAACCAAGGTTTTTAAAAAAAGTGTTAGGTTTTATAGGTTGTAATTACGTTTCTTAAAATTTCTAAGATTTTTTTGTTTATTTTGGTCTAGTGTTTAATTAACGCCATAGGCTACATATAATTACGACCGAGGAAAAACATCTTATACATTGTGAGTGAACAACATAATGACGTGATTGTCTGAAAAAACATAACTAAAATATGAAATAAAGTATGATATGTAATAAATTTCACAACAGACAAAAACCTAAAAAACTGAACTTGGACTTTTAGGTTTTTAAGGGTTTTTTAAGAAACCTAAAAAAACTTCGGTTCTTTAGACCAATTTTCCTGCCATGAATGGCGTCGAACAATGGCTTTGCGAAAGGAAGGCCCGATCGCGTTGACTGTAAAACTGCACCTCCTGTGAACATTTTTAGGCCTAACCTGCAGTTAGGAGAGTACGCCATTATAGTCATTATTATCATCATCATTAGGTCTTTTTCTTGCATAGATTGGTTTAATGTGGTCTAAGCATTTATAGTAGCCTACTTCTCGGGCGAAGCTGATAGCTGATAAGATCAGTTTGACATTGTGAATTTGTGACGTCCGTTCGTCTATACTCCATGCAGGTAGACCTATAGGGATAGATCGAGCTATATAGCCAGTAGGTCTTGTTCAGCTGTCGTTCAGTGGTCATCAGTCAACATCATCGCGCACCTGCGCTACTGAATGTCGTCGAATCGTTCGGTCAATGCGTCAAACGTGCGTCGCTAGCCCATATCGTGGCTGGCGACGACCAATATATATGGCCTAGGCTTTATGCAGTCTGTGTCTCATGGCTCGCTATTGTGATTATATGATCGACGCCTGTCTGTCTGTCTGTCTGTACGCTGGCAAGTCACAACGCATTGATTAATAATCTCATCGTCGCAACATCGCGGTTCACAGCTAGGCATATACGTTGACTGACGACATCGTATTGTATCTGCAGCATAGGCCTAGACGTCGGGGACTTTGGGGGCAATGGGGCGATTTTCCCCACGGCCAAAACCTTGCGGGGAAACGCATCGAGGATTGTTTGCAACAGCAGAATGATATATACCTATTAGAACTTCCTAAATTTTGTGTATGAATATTGTTCTATTGATTTAGCCTATATGACAAATAAACTTCTCTCTAGTTTTTGACGCGCTACAGCTGCGGCGTCAACGACAAGATGTGTCGTCTATCTGTCCGTCCCCAATCTGTCGTCGTCGTCGTCGTTTGTCGTCCATAACAAATGTATTGTGGCTAATCGGTAAGTTATAGGCAAAAACGTTTTACACTAATAATCAGCTTTGTATCGTAAACCTAGGCATGCAAAATTTGGGCAATCTAGTGCAAGGGGAACATTTTCTAATGTGGGGTTGAATGGAGAGTGGGTGTAGGAAAACATGTGCGTTTTCAACGGAAAGCTGGCCATATTTCGGAAACTGTGAGAGATAGGGACAATGTTACTGTTCATCACTAAGTGGAAGTGGTATACGCCTTGTCAGACAAGATAGAAGTCACTGAGCTTGGATGACCTAAAAGATCAGTATTGCAACAAGAACTGTATTTAGCTGTAGCGCGTCTTTCCTAACGACAGCTGGGCTTTCTTGTTTTGCATTTCGGCGTCTAGTTCAACTTTGTTGCAAGTCACCATTTCAATTTTGTTGACCTGCATCCAAACTAAATATAGAAGCCCGACCGCCAAACTATTTATGGTACATTTTGAAGCTAAAACATTTCTGCACTTTTGTCACTTGCACAAGGACGCATTTGTATTTGTACTCGGCGGAGAAAGCGTAAGCTTAGAGCAATTACCATGCACTTTATACCAGACAATTTACATTCGTATAGGTCCTATAGTTGTTATAAAGCCTTGGAATCTGAAAGAAGAAAAGAATGGACGAAAGTAAAAAAGGAAGAAAGAGGAGAAAAGGAAAGGGAAAAGGAGAAAGGTATGTGTATGGAGGGGAATAGCCCCCACGAATAATGTCGAGAAGTGGTCGCCTATAGGCCTATGATCTGCGGTGCGACACGCGCCTTAAGTTCAGTGTCAATTGTCGATTACTGTTTGACTGATGCGAGCGTTAGAAGACCGACACTTGATAACTCGTGACATTTATAGCGATGTATTATGGAGTCTTTGTCGTATTGTCAGTCAGTTGACTTATACATGTATTTGTCGTTGCCACCGCTCACGTAGCCCAGTGCAAACACACATCGCAAAGAAGAATTATAGTTGCAGGTGCAGAACCTTTTGCAAGGTTTTTTTGGGAGTCTTGGCCGGGGAACTGGGGAAAAGCTTTTCCGGCTCCGAAATTTGAAAATCGGCCAAGAATTTCTGCATGCTATAAGCTTATTCTGTCCTTAAAGTCAGCCAACATGCACAGCGAAGCCAATTCCTGATCAAACGATTCAATGGTCTAACATTTATAATGACAGTGTATAGCATATGTCCCATACTTATACTCAGTAGGCCCTACGCTACAGTACTCGGCGCAATTAACGGGCCGGTGAAGCAACCTGTTATGGCCGGGTGTCGGACATTTGCCCGTACGCTGCCGACTTTAGTGGTGGGCCTATGCACTGTCTTGCCGCCTTAAAATTTGACTCAGCTCCGTCAGGTGAGTTTTGCATAGAGTTTATTTCTCAGAAGTGGTCTCTGTCAGCCTATTTCATGACTTATCCATGCTTGCGGCGCAAGAAACTTTTTGACAGCCAAATGCCGTGGAGGGGTAGGGCGATACAGGAGCGACAGAGAGGAGAGAGAGACGGATATTTCCCGCCCCCGGACACTTCTCACCACGGACGTTTTCCTCTGCTTTTTTGCATAGCCGGACATCCCCGGAGTATCTATGTTGGCGCTGCTTGCAGCGTGAGGCGTGTTTGAGAAGTGCTGCATGTTTTAGTGTTTTACTACGGCACGAGTGCGTTCTGCGACATGATACTTTGCTGTCTTGAATTGCTACATATGGTGGTCCGTTTGGCTGTTCTGGTTTGCTAATTTGACGCCTTGTTTCGTCCGTCGCTGACACTTGCCATGTTACGACGTCTTGCTCTGTGCTTACACATGCTGGCCGGCATGTTGGACGTGTGCGTCTCTAGGCCAGGCTGCCATGGCCGTGCGTACGCGTGTTTGCGACTGTACGCATTCGACCGTGACGGCGTGCCTTGCTGACCAGCGTGCACAAGATGGATCGTGGAAGCCAACCGACAACGTCATCAGCGAACAGTCAACGGATTTACAATCTGATGTTTGAACAGTTTGCACAAGTACTGACATTACCGGACCTGTCGCAGTTTCATTTCTTTTTTAGCGGACACTATGAACTTGCAGTATTCATACTCGACCGCCAAGCGCACTAAGAGATTTCTTCGAAATGATAGTGCGCTATATAAATATTCTCTTATTATTATTATCCCCCCTTATGTATGACCAGCGCGTGCGTCGCTTTCCTCCCCGAGTCTGACGTCGTCGACGGCATGCAGGTGCTGCACAGCTGCGTTACCGACGTGCAGCAGACCGACAAACTACAGACGCTGCTAGCTACCTGTTGCAGCGGCTGACGACGGCGCCTCTCTTCGGCGCATCACGCTGCGTCCGCTGCCGCCGCTGTTCCCGGTGTCCACCTGGAACGTGCATGTCGCCACGCTCAACGTCGACGACCAAACGAGGCGTGGAATAGGGGCTTCGCTGCGTTGGTCGGTCGTAACTACACGTCGGTGTAGTGCGCCATCGAGTCACTGCAGCAGGATGCGGCCGCGGCGTCGACGACATTGCTGCAGAATGCACGTGGCCAGCCGCCGACAAAGCATCTCGAGATGTCCATCCAGATTCTGCAGCGTCAACTGCACACCATTTGTGCAGCAGACGTGATGGCTAGAAGACGGTGGAAGAGACCTTGCGTGCGGTCGCGCACACAGTTTACTTCGAGTGAAAGTGACAGTGACACTTTACTGACTATTACACTATTTCTTTTTTGGAATTAGCTGTTTATAATATCGCTTTATTTTAGTGACATTTAAATTAATATATCTAAAGACTTGCTGTGACGTGACTTGATTTACTTACAACTTTCAGTTGGTTGTTTTGGGCTGATCTATACTGGCGAATGCAATAGTGCAGTAGTACGATAGTGCAATAGTACAGGCCTAAATTGCAACTCCGAATTCATAAAGGACTTGAATTTCCAATGAAGCGCGGCGTCGTACGAGGGTCAAAAAAGTAGCAAAGCAGGAAGTTGCAATTTTTCTACAGACACTGCATATTTTTGAAAGAATTTTTGACAAAAAGTCGCAAATTTTCAGCAAAAGAAATTATGGGTGCTCAACATATTATTTTTTTTCTTTAAATTTTCTCAAAATATAGGTTTTTTTCCAGCACTAAAGTTTGCATTTTGAACGAACATTTTTCGACAAGAAGATATTTTGATAAATTTTCGACAGCCAAAAATTAAGGGAGGGGGCATTTGCCCTCCCCCACTATTTGCCCCCTTGCCACGACGCTGCTGCTAGTAAATCGAATCGAATCGAATCGAATCGAATCGAATTGGATAATTCGGATTTGTTGTCAGCTGAATCGCCCACCTCTATCATTTACCAGCTGAGAAATTTCATATTCTATGGTGCAGTGACGTCATCATTTGTTTACGTTTGATGGTGAGTTCGAAGTTTATTTTCACATAGTTAGTTATGCAAATATTTTGAAGGTAAAACATTTTTGACGTATGCGTGTGCATAGTACTGCAGCCGTATGTTGCTTTTATGTCGGCAAACACGACTGTCATATTTCGATGTGCAGTCAACTTGCCACAATGTCAGTGATCATCCCTTCACACTCTCAGGAAATGTCGCACATTGGGAGCACCGTTTACGTGGCTAGCGTGTGACGAGATGACTGGCAGCCTTCACACGTTAGTCTCATCTCACTGGTGTTTTGTTGGGTAAAAATTTATATTAGCTCCGCCACCCCAGATTGCTTCAGAAGTGACTGAAATATGTAGAATTAGTGTTGTTATGCATGTTTCGGACTAGTTTAATTATGGGAAACTGCAAATAATTGACTATTGAGACCAAAGAATAAAGTTCAGTTTTTGGGTGAATTCCATCATTCTAAAGAGGGTTTTTTGATGAGGCCTATAAAGAACAAAGGGGCTAGGTCTTTTGGGGGAAAACTCAAAAAACACTAGTGGTGCCACCTAGGGAATGAAACTTGTATTAAACTCAATAATAAAAAATAATTTTATAGCAGAATAAGCCGCATCTACAATAAAAAAAAAACTAGCTAAAACAACTTAGTGACGCCACCTAGCGAATGAATATTATACCAAAAAAATTTAGAAAAAAAATAAATAAGCTGAGTAAGAACCAATAAATATTAATGTAAAATTACCAATGTAAATCATAAATGAATACAAAAATGCCCGAAAACAGCAAAATCAACTGCCACCCTCTGCGAAAAGAACAACGAATTGCAGATACTGAATAAGCAGCATATAAAGAACGAAGGAATTAATATTATTGCTGATCCCCACTCAAAACCCCAAATTTATTCTCGGGTAGCAATATGTCACTCAATTGCAGTTTTCCATAATTAAACTAGTCTGAAACATGCATAACAAGTTAACAACACTAATTCTACCTATGTCAGTCACTTCTGAAGCAACATTAAAACATTGTTTTTGGATTTTTGACTGATTACTTTATTACTTAGTTTTGTTATAAAAAGAGTTTTCTGATTTTTTCATTGTAGTTTATACTAAGCTGGCTACATTTTGGAGTATGTTGTGCAATTGTATGATACTAGCTGGAAGGATTCTGGCTGGGCTACCCCACTATAGTGAAGGTCTGCCATAGTGAAGAGCCACAATAGTAAAGGTTTGCAACACCACAACCACCACCACACTGCTACGACTACCATACAAAATGACATTCAACTTTAACCTTATGGCAGAGCTTTGCTATGGCGGACCTTAGCTGTAGTAAACCCTCACTATCACACTGCGGGCTGTTACTGCTGGAAGCAGCTATGTTTGTAGTATACATGTGTTTATATGTGATGTAGAAGATGTGTTGTAGTGTCAGGTGAATGATGAGTGATGTTGCTACTGAGACATTCTTGCAGTGCTACGTCATCAGCTCTGTATCGGAGACATCTGCACGTTGGTGTCTGTTTCTGTCTGGCATCCAAGCCAGGGCCACTGCTGGCCAGTCAGTCGGTCAGTCATTGCTACGCTGTGCTCAATGTCTCGGCCACATCTAGCACTGATGAGCTGCGCGATGCTTACCTGCACCTTGTGAAGAAGTATCACCCGGACAGCATGTCGGGACATGCCGATGCTGACAAGTTTGCACAGGTTGAGGATGCATATCGACAAATATTGGTAAGCTCTGTGCGTTTGTATTGTGTGCATTTTCTTCTATACACTCCTTGACATATTTGTAACATAGAGCCTGTTGATAGCATACAAGATAAAGCTATCAAGACGATGGTATGATATTGTCTGATGTGGCTGATTGTCAGTCATTAGATCATGAAATGTTAGGACACAGTTATTTTTGTAACCACAAGTAGTAAAGGTTTATGTACTTGATATAGCTCTGCTTAAATGAGTGAGACTTGTGACCTAGAAGGCTTTGTAAATTGCAATCTTGGAATGGGCAGCTGATTGGCACTGATACCACAGCACAATGGTGCTAACTGTTGTTTTTGCTACTGTTCATTTTCCATTTAACTGTGGGTAAGAGGCTGAGTTGGCTTGAGCATGCTAGTCTACTGCAGCTTGTCGATGGCTGTGGTTCAAACAGCAAGCTGAAAGAGATCTGCTCACGGGACCTTTTGCTTAACTTTTTCAGTATTGGCTCATAACTTGATAGCCACTGTGCTGCAAAATACAGCTTTTAAATTTCTAAACTTATTCAGTATATTAGTGAAGAAATACACTCATTTGCATTGCTGCAGTTTTGTGCATCAGTGAATTTAACTTTCGGGCATCAGTGGCTGTCTTGTTGGTTCATTGTATCATACGTTCAGTTATACAGCTTTGCAAGTACGGAATGCCATTTTTTAAATATCTGTTATACCACGTTTACACGATCAAGCAAACATTGAGCAATCATCGAGCAAACATCCAGCAAAATTCAGAATACGTGTGCATGACGTTTACTCTAATTGCTCAATGTTTGCTCAATGTTTGCTTGATGATTGCTTGATCATGTAAATGGGGTATTACTTAGCATAAGTTCGCTCTTTCAAATGCCAGCTCCAAACATTTGATTTCTGTGGCTGCTGCTTTTAATTTCTGCCATATGCTAACAGTGACTGCTGCAGATCTTATTCTGCTATTCTGAAACACATTTTATGCATGTTGTAAATTCTGTGTATGTATGTTTGATGTACCAGATTCACAGAAGAGACACGGAGCTTGCTCTTGCTGCTGCAGAAGAAAGAGAACCGATTACTTTTGACATCAGGCACACGGCACCACAGCACCGGCAATATCTAGAGTATGGAGTGAGTACTGGCATTGTTGATTGTTGTGTTGTGCTCTGTGCACGTCCAAGGAGCTGTAGCATTCATTTTGTAACAGTTTTTACAGTCCATCACAAAAGTGAGTTTTGTTTCCCATATTTAATTCCTAAAACATATTTCTTTAGCCCTCAGCAAGACACCAGCTTACGCTGTGAGACCATGGATACAGGGCTAGTGGATTATGTGGTGTGTTCGTTTATCTCCCAGTTTTCAGTGGTGCCTACCCACAGAGGGATGGCCAGGCTGAGTTGACCTGGGTGGCTAGTTAGATGGTTTACTCGCTTGCCTGTGGTCACTCATCCGACTACTACCCAGGCCCGGTGTGGATTTACTTCATTGATGCCACCAATGGCATTGCCATCTAAGCTAAACCACTGCTAATTTATAGAATGCATCATGTAAAACTATGACAAATCTAAATACTGTAACAGAGAGTGTAATGTTATATTATTTTTGTGATGTTAATTCAAAGCCAGAACAGAACTCACTTTTGCAGTGCACTGTGGGAATGTGATAAATCAAATGGGCAGGATTCGTGCCCAAGGAATTGCTTGGATAGACTCATCCCTAAAATGACCTGTACAATGCTCATCACTTTGCCACTGAATAAACTGATATCTGATATTTTGGCAGGGCGACAAAAAATGCGAGACATGGAAATGTGGCTCAGGGAAAACTGCAAGGCTGTGAAACGCAGGAATGGAAAATGCAGTAAAAAATGCAGGAGAACCTCCCAGAACCTCAGTGCATGGGATTGAAGCTCTGTGTTACAAACTTCATATTCCTACTGATGTATTTTAAATGTCAATAAACTTAATATTGTCTTGTAATTTTTTAAAACTGGTAAGCCATTTTTGTTCATTTGATTTGCAGTTGTTATGTTTAAAATTTAAGATAAAACCGATACCAGTACGTTTTCGTTGAGTCACAGCTATTTGTTTTGGTAGCTACTTTTAATTGGAATAAATGTACAAAGCGTTAGTTTATACACTTGTTAACAGCAACATTTAAGGACTTGCACATAGAAAACAGCAAAAATTACAAAAGGCGATATTGCCCGCATCACACTGACTGTGTGTCAATGTGCTGCTGAATAATATCACCTTTTGTAATTTTTGCTGTTTTCGATGTGCAAGTCCTTAAATGTTGC
>Ga0209367_1011835_pt1 | contig 11510 bp, 5 predicted proteins | sample WorMetLIZISLAND2_FD_187412 | JGI IMG/M metagenome (GOLD analysis project Ga0209367, IMG submission 187412) | Marine gutless worms symbiont microbial communities from Max Planck institute for Marine Microbiology, Germany - Olavius geniculatus... ... | reverse complement strand
CCCCTACCCTTTCGCCCCCTATTCCAGATTTCTGCATCCGCCACAGGGGAAAGTGTAACGGATACTTTTAAGATGCCGTACAAAAGCTAGCAGGGCTTTTCTTGAGGAAGGGCAGGGGCCTCGTTGTCGCCTGGCATCGAGCCCCCTTGAAGGTTAAGACGACCCTGCGTGACGCAAATAAAAAAAAGTTGAAAACGTTGATTAAAAAACGTTAGCCATAATTTGTTTCAAGTTTTTTGCCTAAAACCTAATCATGTAAGTGTAGTTTAGCTAGAACCAAAGAAAAATAAGTTTATCTAACTTTTATTCAACTGTGTTGTCATAAGGTCAAGTATCACTAGGTTAACTACCACGACTGTAACCTATTAATTCGTTTCGTGTTTTTCGATGTTTTTGGCGAAATTTTCAAATTTTAATGAACGTTGCATATAGAAATAAAAAAAACGTTAAAAAAATTTTTAAAAACGTTAAAAACGTTAAAACGCGGCAAGAATAAAAAAAACGTAAAAACGTTTTTTACATCTATGGTGAATTCATGGTAGAGAATTGGGAAGTAAACAAAAATTGATCTGACTAAGAGCTTACATTTTTTTTGTTCCGTCGTCAAACAAGATGCCGCATTGCCTGGGACGTCTGGGAGCCTGCGAATCAACGGTCAAAACCGTAAACCCAGGTTTGTAAAAAAACATCTCGCGAGTTTGGATTCCTACGGAGACAGAAACCGGCGAATGCTGCAATGCTCAACTCTTCAGAATGCCGTAGTGGACTGACAAGACTTCATGTCTACTTGGGAGCACATGCTGACATATGAGTGGAAATCTGGACTGGAGTGTCCACTGTCCAAGTCACGATCGACTGCGTAGTGCAGACGGCGTACGTGATCGCTGCACGTTCGGAGTCGGAGTCGTGAAGTGCGGAGCGGATCTTCTGCAGCGAGCCTTCATTGACGACATGCTGCTGAGTTTCACAGTAAAATAAGCGTGAGTTTTCAAATGGCCAATTTCGGGAAGAATGATAAAATGCACTGATCAAGCGTCGGTCACACTTGCAACAGTCAACAACAACGCATAGGCCTAAATCTAATTTTTGGCAAAATTTTTCGGTTCTACACATGCGCGACCTTCTGAAAGTTTCAAATTAGGCTGAAACAAAAGGCATATGGTCTACAAGCCTAGGCCTGTAGCAGCGGAAGTGTCATTCTATGTGTTTGCTTCTGTCGCAAAATGCAGCTGTGATAGGCCTATACTGTGACGACTGCATAGTCAAGCGCCGTTTCTGGGTGATTGGTGCTATGCGATGATGCACATAAACGGGCATAAATCAGACGGTAATGCAATTAACCTGAGTGTTGATGCCTGTCCGTTTCTAATGCTGCCATCTCCAGTCGACGGCGCCGCATCGCCGAAGTGAAAGACGCCGAGTCATAGCAGCCATGACGGCTCGTTAGCACTGTCCGTCTGGCTGGCACAGCGGCTTTTGGCGGATTACTTTCAAACGGTAATGTACTTGTATCAGTCAGTAAGGGCGACTGCAGCTGCAGGTAAAGCTGTGGTGGTCTATAGGCCCACAACACGCGCATGCAGAACAGTCTCCGCAGCCGCACACACCTAGACCTACTAACGACTGTCTCTGTCTCAACGTCTCGTTAGTCTTGAGACAACTCGGCCACGCTTTGGCTTGATAGCTCCGACAAGTCGCCAGAATACCTACACGGTAAGTGGGCTATATACACAGAGCAGACACTTTGTGCTGCTTTTATTGCTTTCACTATACGTAGAGTAGAGCTGCGAAAGTTAAGCGATTGATCGCCAGATCAATGGTAATAAAAATTTTCAACGATGAATAAAATTTCAGTCGTTCAAATTTGGATTACAACATTACAAAGTAGATACAAGGACATCGTGACAAACATCTGAAATTGTCTGCTTTTCCGGAGCAGGTTAACATTTTAGTTCGTCTACAATAGTCTGTTAAGTAAACAATTCCGTGGGCTTTTTTCAGTGCAGTCGGAAAATATTTTTTAAAAACAGAAAACCTTTCTTTGACAGCCTACGACTATTAGCTTTTGATGATAAAAATTAACAATTAATTAATCGTTAATTTTTGTAATCCCTTGCAGTTTTTAGTCCTGCTTGACACTAAAGTGAACAAGAAATCTGAACTAACCGCGAAAAATTTACTAAAACCACCTATTTTGGGGGTTCAAGGACATCCAAGGTCATCGATGTTGATATCCTAAGAAGCTCGTTGCCAGTGCTTGTTATGATAAGCAGCATGTTTGTGCTCATCTGCAACCATTTTCACGCTAGACAAGCCAATAGCGGTGAAATAACGCCTTTTAAGGGGGTGCCCCTCTTTTGCCCCCTCGTTTGTGGAGACCGCTGTTACCCAGCGACATGAAATTTTGTTACGAAATACTAGTAATTCTATATGGTGAAAATCCAAACTCTATCTCACCTGGGCTTGAATTGGTACCGAGTCGTGACGGACAGACGGACGGACAGAATTACCATAGCTAATTCGCGCTATAGCTATTCTAGCTCTCACGCGTAAAATCTACAAAGTATGCTTGTTTTATTGAAAAGAAATGTTTCCAAAATTGTACAAAAATGTGAAATTGTGGAAATTTGTTAAGTCGACATCTATTTCGACCAAGGTTACTATTAATCACTAATAGGAAGTGGCACACGCTTTTTTTCAAATAAAATAAAAATCATTGATCTTGAATGACCATGAAGATTAATGACAAACGGTCGGCTGTCCTAGTGACAGCTGGGTTTCTTGTCTTATTATAGCTGAAGTGTCACTGGCCAACCCAACTGAAGGATAAATACCGTACGGTACGTACGCCGGAATGAAAAATATTAACATCTGTAAATGAAGACAGATCACGTTGGAGGTATAGTAAGTATGATTGACAGAACACGGAGTGGTCAGTGGCAGTACCAAGGTCAAGGTGGATTAGGTGGCCGCTGATTTTTTTCAAAATCCTGGATTTGCTACTCTGAAGTGCTGCATCAAATCATTCTGTAGTCCAATCAACCTAAAGGCCAAGTAAGTTTTGCCGATTATAGCGCATCGAAGCCAACTGAACCATATACAGGGTGCGGCAAAAAAAGTGGACCCCTAAAGTTTTGTTGCCGTTTTTTCGGCAACCGTTTGGGATTTTAATATGAAATTTCACACCTTTATTTATTGATACCTTCTATATCTAACTGCCAAGTAAAATGTGGAAGGTTTTGGTCAATAAATCTGTAAAATTTCAAATTAAAATTCCAAACGGTTGCTGAGAAAACAGCGAAAAACTTTAGGGGTCCACTTTTTTCTGCCGCACCCTGTACATGTAGGCTTAATAGGCTATTAGGCTAATACGTCAAAGTCTATGCAGACAACACATTGAGCATGAAACTGACCTCTTCGAACTGAGGCCATGTGCTTTTTATGAACCACGAAACCTAAACAGAGACCAACTCAATTTTCGTCGCTGATCGATATAATGAACAAAATTAGAAAAATACATCAGCCCAGTGCCGACATTATGCGGTCGTATATAGGCCACCAAGTACAGCTGCACGACCCTAACACTGTCCTTTACCTTTAACCTATCGAACTAAAAATTGGCACACGATAAAGAATTTTAAGGAACGTTTCTGTCAATTTTTTTTGCACATGTTTGTTTTTAAGTTAGAAACACATAAGGATGAACGTGTAAAAAGTACGAGCGTATGCTTAACTGAGATAACAAGAAATTTGAGATAATGCTCACGAGACGCGCGAAAGCGAAAGTTCCGGTTCAGTAGTTTAGCTGAAAATTGGGGGTGATTACGCTAAGTTAATATACAAATACCAAATCCTCTATTTGGATCGCATAACGATAGTTCCGTGGCGCCGTCTGTGGCGCCATCTTGTAAATGATATAAACTTGTGTCGGAGCCCGAAATCGCCAAAAACTCCACAAAACCCTCTGTTTTGGCGTTCAGGGTCATTCAAGGTCATTGAATTAGGCGCCAATCGAGAGCTAGTGTACGACTTCCTATTAGTGATTAACAGTAACTATAGGCCCTATCTCGCACTGTTACTGAGATACAGCGACTTATTGGCTAAAAATCGCAAATTTTGCCCACCCCTTTTCATTTGGCGCCCTTGTTCGCTATGACCCCCTTCGAATTTATGGAAAAACTTTACGGTTCCTAAAACTTCCAGGCAGCCGACGGTGAAGATTTGGTGATCCTAGCTTGCACCGTTTTTGACTGATCCACACGTGTGACAGACTGGCGGACAGACAGACAGACGGACGGACAGAATTGCGATGGCTAAGACGCGCTGAAAGCAGTAGCTGCTTTCGCGCGTAAAAACTAATGCACACTATGAATATAGCAGTCAAATTCACTTATTTAATTTACGTGATGAGTATAGAATGCTGTGTTAGAAAAAAGAGATAACATATTTTGTTGTAGACGATCATAGGCGTACGGTAAGATTACACAGCGGATTAGCACACGGCAGTCGACATACAGCTAGACAGCAAGAATTATGAGGCGACTGGAAGCTGCTCGTCTGACAAGGTGGAAGACATGCGTAACGCCGGTGCTTCTGCTGTGGTTGATGTTGCTGTTCAACTCGGCATCCACGGCCGGCAACAGCACCGATGTCTCACCGTTACTAGCACTCATAGCATCACTGCGTCACCGGCCTGATGGCATACTGGCGCAGTCGTCTGCGGCACCGCGCGATGCTGTCGTACGACCTCAGCTGGAAGAATGGGCGCCGCTGATGGTTGGTGAGAGATTGCGGTCGGTGAAACGGCGGCAGTCCAAGACAACGTTGTCATCTCGCCGTCTTCAGCTGCAGTTTCCAGATAGGCGTGACTCTCAACCGCAAGACGCATTGGCCTCGCCGAGAGCTTTCTCTCGTCTTCGCCGTCTCTTCTTCCGGGTAGCTATCCGCACCGTGTTTTTATACACCGACGCGTCAATTGTGACTTTTACGAGCTGCAGTGAATCGACCGACGTAGTCATATATTGTTGATATAGTCATGGAAACAAAAACCACAGTAATGTGGCAAAGAGCGAAACCGCTTTTTTGTATTCGCCAGGTGACAGCACCCATTTAACACAGTGTGTTATTGGGCCGCATAAGCGTACCTGCCAAATGGCATCTGAATCCGTCGAATGCTTTAATTAAGCAGCTAGATGCACGAATGTGACAGACGACAGACCACGCTATGGAAAAATGTGCATGAATAGGCGGAATCGCTTGCTCTGCAAGAACCGACTTCGCCTTAAAATATTGAACGAAGACCACGTGGGAACTTATCGACACACTGACCTAGTTCTTGAAAATGAAAACATTGTCAGTAGGCCTAAATAGAACATTAGGCGCCGCGCGGCGTCTCCATACGACAGCTGAGCTTTGTGTCATTCAGTGACACGAGTGTTCCTATAGCACTATTTATTGTGACTTGGAGGCGACGCTTAATATACTCGTATAAGCCTATGGTGTGAAACTTAGATCTAAATTAAACAGACTGGGGCGTACATGTGTTCGTGTAAAGTAAAACAAAGTGTAGCTCAAAGCATGATTTAGTGTCTGCTGTATATCACCCTAGTGTTGGTCCAGACATGTCTGTTGACGCAGTTGTCCGTAAGACGGCACATTTGAAATATGCAAGGCTTTTGACGCGTCAAACGCTTGCGCATGCTGGTTGTTGAATTGCTAATGTGAAATTTTGTGGAAATTAGTCTTTTAAAGGCAGGACATTCTTTTTGTCTCGAGCCCAGAGGGACTAAGTGGTTGAGCGATATCTTCTTACTTCGTTTGGGAATACGGTAACAGCTTATTAGCTGAAGGAAATTAAAGTAGACCTTCGCTCTCGACTGCTGATTTGTCATAGTGTTAAAGTGATAGGCCTATATAAAAGCCACTGAATTAGTAAAGAGATAAAAAAAGCCCTGTGTTAGCCTACGTGAAAAATCAACACAGCCGATTTCTTTATGATAGGCCTATAGCGTTTGCAAAAAGCTTTAAGTTGAGAAGTCGCGCAGCACCCGCATTGCATTAAATAGATGAGTGATCTCAGTACAGTGTGGTCCAAAATATCGTAGCCATTTACCACAATAAATGTACAAAACATCAGTTTATACACTTGTTAACGGCAACATTAAAGAACTCGCACATCGAAAACAGCAAAATCACAAAAAGTGATATTATTCAGCAGCACACTGACACACAGTCAGTGTGATGCGGACAATATCACCTTTTGTGATCTTTGTTGTTTTCGATTTGCGAGTTCTTTAATGTTGCCGTTAACAAGTGTATAAACTGATGTTTTGTACATTTATATTTGCGGTTTTATTACTAAAATACTATTTTCCTACTGCATGGTGATCAGTTACAAAGATATTGCGCCTCAGATATTTTTTACAGTAGCCAAGCCGCTCATAACTGTTAGTTACTACCTAATGGCGTGATTGCACAAAGCAGACGACACGCATCAGGCATGACGTCACCGCTGGCCTGCATTGGTGACAATATTGAGCAAAATTCCTTTTATATCCACAAAACGGCCATATAAATAAACGAACTAATATTGCACGCATCACACGCTTAATATAGGCCCGGAAAACACTTGAATAATGCTAATTTAACTAATCGTATTATAGAAGTTATTGGACCGTTGCGTAAAATGGCTGACCACAAACGTCTATAAAGTCAAGTCAAACTAAAGGCTGAGCCCATCTCGTATAGGCCCTACCGAGTTCTAGCCAATTTTTGGCAAAAATTTTACCATTTCTTTGCCATGGGAACGAGAGTCAACCATGATAGACTTACTAAAATTATTTATTTGTCCATCCTTAAAATCCCTTGTCAGATGCAAGAATCTCGGAGATATCTCGTACATATGTCGAGTTATAGCCCATTTTGTCCCAAATTTCGTTGCCATGGCAAACAGGGAGAGTCCGAAATAAAATTGAATGACACCGTTAGATTAGCCATCCCCGAAAACCATAGGCCTACCATAAAGCTAAAAATTATGACTGTATCTTAAACACAGCCAAAGTTATGACCGTTTAAAGAATTGTTTAATTTTCCCATAGGCGCCATTGTAATTGTTTTTGATTTTTGCGAATAAATATTATAAATATTAAATTTTAATTTTCTAACCCCAAAAAGGCACTTCTTTGTGCAGAACCGCGTCGTTTGACGTATTAAGCATAAAAATTTCTTAAGAGGTCTGACCTGTGGGTGCGTTGAAAAAAAGGCATAGGCCAATAAATAAAAATTGCGTATATTTCACCCATTTGCCGAGAAGCCCCCCCTTGGAGGGATTTGCATAAAATTTTGCACGACGGGTCCCCTCGCCGACGTAATCAACCGTACCAAATTTTATCTCGATCGGTTCAGGGGTTTTGATACTGTGGGGGTCGAATTTTTGGCTTCCCCATAGGAAAAAGAAGTCGCCGTTAACACAGGGCTTGAACTACCGTTCCCGTTCAGCCTGTGATTGCAAATGTACACTGCTTGGTTAAAAACAACCACTGCAGTTATTTACGAGTCGGGCATTATATTTCTGCAAAATTGTCTCAGATTTTCAACATTTTTCCACTGGCAGATTTATCGGAAAATTTGCAATAAACTTTCACTAAAGTTTCTATTACACTTTAAACGCGTCGCTGCACGACCTTGTGAAATATTAATGCTGTAACCCATAACGTGACTTTGTGTGTCTTGCTGTTTTGCTAAAATATGGGGATTAATTGATGACAGATTAAGTCCAAAGGATGCGCTTTGTTGTCGTAGATAACTTAAAGCCAAATGATAACAGATTTTTGTTTGAGTAAAACCTTAGTTATTAAATGCAGTTTAATTTTCCACACAATTTTATTTTGCTGTTGTTTGTTTACAGAACGTCATTCAAAAGAAGGCGGGAAACGTATGCTGTTCAATGGACATGTATTGTTTTATGTGTGTGAACTGAACTCACTGTCATAGTTATAGGCCTATGCTGAAACCTGCAGTGCCAAATAAAATGTTTGGTATTTTATTCGCGGCTTACATGTAATCTAAGTGTGAGTAACTCATTTTTAGCAAGTCACGATCACGTGTGTAGAGCAATAGCCTACCTTGGCACCGTTTCTGACTTTCTGAGATTTGAGGTGCGTTCTCACTGCGCGTGTTGACGCTCGTCGATGCGCGTTAACGCTGCGTTAGCGCGCGTCACCTCGCGGTGACGAGCGGTAACGCGCACTGACGTCGCGAGTGCGCGACAAAGCGTCATTTTTGGTTTTGACTAACACTAATAAAAAACAAGAAATTTGAGCTAATGCTCACGAGACGCACGAAAGCCTATAGCAGTTCCTGTTCGCAAATTGCTTTTGTCTATCTCCAGCCATTTTGTAGCAGTTCACTCTTGAAGTGCGCGGCGCAGCCGAAGATTGCAAAAACAGTAAAACCCCTTATTTTTGGAGTTCAGAGTTATCCAAAGTAATCGTTGTTGATACGACTAAAAAGCTCGTCATGACTGTTTGTTATAATAGGCAGCATATCCATGCCTATCTGCAACCGTTTTCACGGTAAACTGGCCAACAACGGTCAAATAACGACTATTAGAAGGTACCGGTAAAAAAATTGACCCCCTAGATATCGTGCAATAAAAATGTCAAATATGAACGAATTTGAGTAACGTTGCGTATACTTAATCCGCAATAAACGTCTAAAACGATAGCCAAATTTCGTTGAAAAAATGTTATTTTGTACCAAAATTATGATATGTTAAATATCGATAACAAAATATCTTCGTCACCAATATGGCGTTATATACTGCAGTCGTTCAAGCGGAAGTGACGTTTGTTGACGCAATCAAAATAACGTGAACAATAGCCAAATGGTGTTTTCTGCAGATGATCGTGTTTTAGCTTTTAACTAAACTGTTGAGACAAAAGAAAGGGTATGGTGCTAAAAGGTTTATCGCGGAATTTCCCAGCAAGCCGTCAGGATTAAACAAACGGTTGCCTAATACTTGACATTTCACGTTTTGAGGCGACCTCACAAAAACTGCTGTGACTATTGTTTGCGGGGACAAAGTTAACTGAAATTTTGCATTTCGATTGTTGATGTAAAATTTTGCCAGAATCAGATGTTGTTTGTCAAAGTTACGCAAATGTACACACGAGTTTACTCATGGGCGTTGGAAGTATTTGAAAGTTGGGGGAGCAAGCAGTGTCCGGGGCCATGGCGAGCGCGTGGAGCGAGAGCCTATAACGGGGTCTGGGGGCGGAGCCCCCAGCGGGGTCCAGGGGCAGAGCCCTTGGTGGAGGGTCAGGGGGGCGAAGCCCCCCTGAAGCTGAAAGCTTTGTGATTCTTGAACGTCCCACAGAGCGGCAAAACTCTAAGATGTCTAAGTCGATTTGACTCAGTTTAACATCGCAGTGCAGAAGGCTCAAACTTTTGGGGGAGCAAGAGCTATGGCCTGCTCCCTCTGCTCCCCCTGTTCCAACGCCCATGAGTTTACTTATGTAACACCATATTGGTAACAGAAATATTTTGTTATCGATTTTCAACAATAATTAATAATTTTCGTCAGAAAAAAATATTCTTCAACGAAATTTGGCAATCGTTTCAGAAATTTATTGGGGACGAAGTGTACGAAACTTAATTCAAATTCGCTTAGATGTGACATTTTTATTGCACGATGTCTAAGGGGTCAGTTTTTTTACCGGACACAGTGCAGAAGGTCGAGACTTAGACCGACCGTTAAAATCTACGTTCAATGCTGAAAATTTCATATGCAAGCATGCTGTATACAACAGTTCAATATGCAACCAGTCCAAAATACCTGATTCGCCGACTTTTTCCAAAATACTTTTCCAGCTACCGGGTACACTGCAAGTACATGTAAAGCCTCTGTAACGTAAAATTGACTCTCGACACGTCTTGGCTGCCCATTAATAAGGAGTTAAGGACCGTTATAGCCTCGCTGCTGCCACAAAAAATACTGACGCCGCTTCTACTTAGTGAGTTTTAAGGCGCGCACAGAGCGACGCAACGAAACTCAACTGAGATTTTGACGAAGTAACCAATAGGCAAGCAGTAATTGCATTAGCCTACAGTAGGCACCGTCTAACGGCGTCGGTGACTGCGTGCCGTGACTACGAGCACATACGCGTCACCTACAATGACCATTGGGCTCGCTTCGGCCATTAGTCAGTTCGTCAAAAACTAAACCATGTCCCTTCAGTTCAGTTCAGTTCAGTTACGTCGCTCTGTTGTCTGTACGCGCCTTCACATAGAGCGAAATGATCAGTAATTGCATATCCCTGATCGCTGCGACGGTAAGCCTATACGACTTCACACTGTCTCGTTACTATAGTAATTACCACACTCATGCGGTTCACCTGAGCTGTACCGTTTTACACTTTCAACTTAAAGACTACGATTGACAAAATGTCACCAATAACGTTATAAATAACGATAGTTATAGGCCTAATAGTTAATTAAGCGGCAGATAAAAGTCTGTTTGACTTTTTTTGAGGAGTGAAAATAAAATTTTAGTAAGTAAGTAAGTAAGTAAGTAAATGATTTATAAAGCGCCAAAGTCTCCGAAATAATCAAGGCGTATAGGATGATGGACGCTAGGTGGCAGAAAAGGCTGACTGAAAGTAGTGGGTCTTTAAGTGACGTCTGAAGGTGGCCAAGGTTTGACATTGACGAATTTGATAAGTTAAGGAGTTCCAAATTTTCGGTGCAAAGACACGAAAAGAACGAGAACCAAAAGATAAGTTATGCCGTGGAATTACAAGTAACTGACTGGTAGAAGAGCGCGTGGACACTGAGGATTTATGATACTGCAGAAGATCAGTAAGGTAAGGTGGATGGCCAGTGTGCAGTGTTTTATAAGTTACTGCTGTTTTAAATGTTTAACCAAAAATTCGAGTTATCACGAAGGCACATGATTTATCCTGCAGCCGGATGAACAGCCTTGCAGATAAATAACCTGTTCTAACCGGCCCGGCTATTTATCCGGCAGCAGTCTTGAGCAGCCTTAGCCGGTACGTACCGGCTAAGGCCGTGTCCCTCTCTGGTGCGGGACAACGGTAGTCGGCCAACTGACGACCTCAACCCTAGCAGCTATGGTATTACAGATAGCGCCATTCGACAAGTTGAATGCTTGCCTCCAGTACATTTGAATTCATGACCGATGTTACAGCTTTAATGTGGTTGTCCATTCAGCGTCTGAAATACGTTAACCCTAACCTTAACCCTAAAGGCCAAAGTCCATTATGCTATCCTGTTCGCTAGCACGCTGGAGACCTGCTCGCTAGCAAGTCTCAGACTTGCGTGCGTGCGTGACAGTGTCGTGATAGTGTCGTGATAGTGTCGCTTCGTCCAAAGTCCACCATGCTAGCAAGTCAGAAGACTTGTTCGCGTCCATGAACGCCATTGACCTGACCTGAGCAGTGTGACCTTCTCTTCCTCTGAGGAATTTAATTAAGTGTTCCACACACTAGGTT
>Ga0209367_1011834_pt1 | contig 11511 bp, 4 predicted proteins | sample WorMetLIZISLAND2_FD_187412 | JGI IMG/M metagenome (GOLD analysis project Ga0209367, IMG submission 187412) | Marine gutless worms symbiont microbial communities from Max Planck institute for Marine Microbiology, Germany - Olavius geniculatus... ... | reverse complement strand
CAAAATATACCATGAAAATAAATATAATTTGTGTTTAATCATACAACAAATAAAAAACAAAACCTAAAAGTTAGACTTATGAACTTTTTAAACATAATTTTTCAAAAAGCTATAAACCTAGATTTTTTCAAACCAATTTTTTAGTTACGTTTTCTTTAGCCTTAACTCCAATTTACTCGTATTCTGCGTGCGACAGCGTCTTGAAAGTGCCAAATGCAAGCCTACTCGCGTCGGTCAGTGTTTTTCAAGCATTGCGCACAACTACACGACTTGAGAAAATTAATGTGGCTTCCCTTCTTCTCGTTGATCTTTACTCACGCAGTGACATTTACACTTGCGAAATTACGCTCGTTAACTGAAGGCGATTTATAACTTCAAAGGTTATACCTAGTCGTATAAAGATAAAAAAAGATAAAAAAACTGATTTCTGTCGTATGTCTACAGGTCTCTTTAACTTATAGACTCAATGACTCACACATACACACACACATCTCTAAACTCAAAAACCAAAAAATAATACGAAAATTCAAAGAGCATAAGTATTTTATTTGTCATGTGGATACTATACAAAGGTGGTAGGCCCTAGGCCATAAACTGTGCGATCAGTAAGCTAAGTCAAAAGCTAGCTAAAGTTTTGTAGTAACCATACCGCACAAAAATCCAATTTTCCATATTCTACTGCTATTTTACTACTCAACTGTTGACTGGATTTCAGTTTTCACGCTTAATCTACTGTTATCAGTAATTTAAAGTGTAATAATTGGACAGGACACTTGCACTGTTACCGTCTGCATCTTGCAAAAGAATGGCAATTACCCTATAGTGCATTGGTAGTATCATGGCTTGCCGCTAAGGTGTTCGCGATTAATGATGGATGATGATGTTTTCTAATGATGCGTTCGCACGAAGTAGCACGCATACCGCGTATTTTTATACTTTCCGTCGATTAAAATCATAGGGCTCAGTATATATGCAGACGGTAACTGCGAGTGATCTGGCAGATGTAGCACTGCAGAGATGCAAAGTTCCTAGAAATATGCAAGGCCATCGCCATCGATGCATGTACGTACTCCAAGACTTTATGCATCTTTAGAATGACTCGTTGCGGTAGCGAAAACCATTGGAAGCAGCGTCGTATTCGTGTGCTGTGCAACGCATCTGTTGTGCTGATGGAAACGCTTACCGATTCTGATTTACTACAATGTGAATATACGTGAATAATTACCTCCGCCAAAGAGGTTATGTTTTTTGCCGGTTTTTGTTCTTCTGTCTGTCTGTCTGTGTGTCAGAAAGGTAACTCAAAAAGTTATGGACGGATCTTTCTGAAATTTTGAGGGAATGTCGGGCATGGCATAAACTACAAGTATTATTAAATTTTAGGGGTGATCCGGCAGGAATCCTGGATTCTGGATCACTTTGCAATTTTCGTTACCATTGCGTTAAAGGGGGCATAAGGGAACCGCTGGCAAAGCGAATATGGTGACGCCACCTGGCGAATAGCTTTGCCTTGGCAGAGGTACCTGCAGGCTACGACTGCGTTCTAGTTTGCATATATAAAAAATAAAAGTTGCGGATTAATCTGACTTGGGCTCTAAACTTGAGCACGGAAAGTCTGCAAAAACAAGTTGTGTTTTCTTTTGCATTTTTTTCTCACGTCACCAGTCACATTTGAACATCAATGATCGGTTTCAAGGTCGTTCGTTTTCTGAAAAAAAAACAGCTAAAAGCGATCAAAGATCTTAAACCTCCACTGAAAATGATGCTGATGCCTGGCGAATACAACGCAGCTGCTATCTTTCAATAATAAACAATACAAAGCAATTATCGATTCAAAATCCACAAAAGAATTCGAATTGTTACCAAAATCTCAGCACTTTTTTTCTTAAGCCGTGCCCAACTTTCCACAAAATGTCATCAGAATCTGTTCGTACATTTTTGAGTAATCCAGCGGCAAAACGGCCTTATCCGTCGCTTTGCGGAGAGCTACGTACGTAGGCCTAAATTGAAGCAGGTTTACTGCGTAAATGCGGACTAATAACGTGTACGGACATCGCTATTGGTTAAAGGCGATATATTATTTTGTTACTTTAAATTGTAGCTAAAGACTTTAGTGTAAAGACGTCGGAGTTGATCGACTGGATTGATCAAGTCGATCGAAATTCGCTCCATTCGAGTCGATGGAAAACATTGATAACTCAATCGACTCGGTTGCTAAGTTGGTAGAATTTTTTCAAGTTGAGTTGGTCGACTTTTTGTTGACTTGGTTCAAAAATTTTATTATTTTTTTACTCTGCTGATCTTCGAAAATTAGAAAGTTGGTTTTCCACTGTTTTTCTTCTATACACAATGAAGTGAGCAGCGCTGTTGTCTTTGTAATCCTATTTCTACCGCTCTCCCCAGTATGAAAATCTAGTAAGTGGCCGTTTCACGAATTTTTTTTACTATTTACCTATTATTAACCTCTTTGGCATTCGTGCATACTAGTGATAATGAGCAGACTGTGTCATGTGAACAGTTTACTGGCAGTTCGTTCCATTTAGCATATTAACAAAGGTCATCGTATATTTATCGTAGAGATGGAGGGAGTCGTATTGCTGTGTGGCGGCCAGGGCGAGACAGCCAAACACCACCCAATGACTGTCGCCCATCGCTCCGTGCAGTCTGTTTGTCGTCACCGACTCGACACGGTCCACGACGTTCAGCTCGCCCGTCACGCTTTGCCGTCACGTCGAGCTGCGCTAGAGAAGCTACGGTACTTTTCGATACAGCAACGCCCTTCATTATAGCGTACACTCGCCGTTCGCTTATACCGACACACCATATGGTTCGCCATTTTGTCACTGATGTGAAAGTCGGATATTGTGTGTGACTATGACTTTCAGCTGATTCGAGAAACGCGTTAAACTGCTGTATAAACAACGACTGAAAGGTGAGAACGGTTTTACAAAGCTGTTTTGTTATCTGATCTTGTTCTTCTTATTGCTAGTTGTAAATTAGATCATCAACGCTTATCATTTTTGTGTGAGGTGCAAGTATGTAAGCTTGCAGGTTGATTCTGTTCGTGTCACTATAAAATTCAGTTATTCCTCAAAAGTGTTTCTGGCAGACAGCAGATCCAGAAATGCCTTTGTACGAAATCCGGTATCTGTCGAGTGATCATTTTAGTATAGGGCATACTCTGCAGATATCTTGCACAGTTTTAACTTGCGCACCGATATCACATTATGGTAATTTAGTAAATTAAATTATATGCTGCAAAGCTTGTGAAACTCTCTCCTCGATACAGTAGGCTAAACTAGGGGAAATACAGTTTAGCCTGTTACTACACGACGTCGGTCCGTCCCAAAGGTACGTTTTCCGCTATGATGATCCTGCTAACGTATTCCACTCGCAAGACTTGTCCAGCGCAACAAGTGCAGATAAAAAATCTTGATCTGTACAACGCATAGTAAGGTAAGAGATATATAAAGTTGAAAAATGTCATCTATGTACACCATGTCCCAATAAAAAGTAGCCCCCCAAACAGATAGCTACAATTCAACAAAAACTATTCAGTTTTGCGAAACATTTTAAACTTAATAACTAGCAATCAAGTGAAGAAGAATAGAGCTCGGCCGTAAATGCATTTTGATTCATTCACAGCTCTCAAAATGCATCTCGTGACCACAAATTTCCAACATTTTTGGTGGACGTTTTCCTTCAAGGGCGTCCACTCCATTGATAGATGGAGGCAAATGCCTCCTGGAAAAAGTTGGGATAGTGCAAAATACAAAACTGTGGGAAAACGCATTCTGAGTACAACAGCTCAGATTTACTTGTAGCCTCCTACTTTCAGGGCCGTAGGGCTTATTTAAGGGGGGGGGGGTTAACGGGTTTAAACCCCGCCGAAATTTTTTGAGATAACGTGACAATTCTGCGTAGCCTACAACAGTTAAAAACATTTCTGCTCGCTGCGCTTGCAGATTATTTCTACCCCCCCCCACTTTTAACTTTGTTCCGCCGCCTATATTAGCTTTTATTATTTAAACTGCATGCAATTTGATCAGTTGATTCTGAGGGTAATAATTGAAATTGTTGCCACCAGATGTCATATTTTAAAGCTAAAATGCACTAAATTCAATCTCGGCTAAGGCTTTGTCCCAGACCTTGTTGAGGGAGGAGGAACTCACAGCGATCCCTTACCCCTTATAGCTGGATTTGAGGAGTCTTACTTTTAAGAAAAGGAAAAGAGAAAGGGAAAAGGTAAAAGAAAAGAAAAAGCTCTTCGCCCCTCTGATTCCCTGACTAGGGCATCTGCCCCTGAACCCGATGGGGCTCCGCCCCCAGACCCTCTTTATAGGGGCCTCAGAGTTGGATTTCAGAGGGGGCCTCCAGCTCTCTATACGCCGGCACTGCTCACAGCGAGTGTATCTGCCGAGAACGGACATCTTAAACACTGTTCTGAAATCTTAATTAATCCGCAGGTTCGCAAGCGAAAAAAAAATTAACAAAATTAACGACATTCTATTATAGATATTTACTGCAGACAGTTCGTACTAGGTTTTTGTGCACATTAGTTGCAGTTCCTATGTGATCAAAGAACATAGCATAGTGCAGAGCATAGCATAGCTGGTGCTCACTAATCATGACAGAAGTAGCAGAACAACTACGCTGTCTAAATAACATGCTGAAGGTATGCGTAGCCTAAATATTGGGCATTGCACCGCAGAAGATTTTTTCTGGGAGGTAAATACACTAAAGGCATGTCTGTGTTTTGCTAGGAAGGAAAGATGGTAGATCCGTCGTCGTCGATCAAGTTGCCGCCCAGGGCACACGTTCCTATAGCCAGATGTCGAGTCCAGCTGCTGGGTCGCGCCGCACCCACGGAGACTCCTGACGGTCTGCTGGCGATGCAAAAGCCTCTCAACGAGCTGTACGAGAGCTACGCGCCCATCCAGTCTGTGTTGACGGCCTACACCAGCGGCCTGATAATCAGAACGCCGGCCGACGACCCTAACGCCGACGAGTTGTGGTTCCCGATCCAGGATTTGATAGCGTGCGGAGCAATGCGCGCGCTCGGTCGAGATTTGCCGATGACGTTTGCTCCGCTGTCAACCTCCGAGGCTCAGGCTGCCAGAACTCCGGCACTGTTCGCGTTCATATTCAAGCGGCGAGACATTCCGGTGTCCGACTGCTGGGCGGTCGAGTGTCAGTCCGAGCGTGCAGCGATGGCACTGCTGACCGCCTGCATGCTGGCACACAAGAGTCCAGCTGGGTGGGCATCGGCTGTCGACCGTCCTCCGTCAACCGTCGCGAACAAGGCAAGTCTCTGCAGCTAGAACTGCATCTTGTCGACACTACGCTACACTGTCGTCCCAAAACTCGATAGCTTTGACTACTGTCAACCGGTTTTCAAAATTTAACGACCACTTTTCGTATTATTGTAATTATTTGCGTGACTGCAGTCAAGGTCTATAGCACGAGTATGCGTAGAAAGTTGCTGAATCTATTTTGATTGGGTGGAATGCTGTTGCGCAACTTATGCATTGACGACTTTTTGACGCGCTACAGCTATATGTGGGCGTCTTTGGCACAGTTGTCGTCTGTCGTCGTCCGTATGTCACGGATATATTGTGGCTCAACAGTACGAAGTAGGACCCATAGATTGCTACTAATCACTAATAGGAAATCGCATATTGTCTTTCAAATGACATAAAATTCATTGACCTTGGATGACCTTGAAGAGTCACAACGCCCTATAGTATGCCAATCGTGCGGTATTATAGCTAAACGTTAACTCGTAGAGGGTCGGCGATGGTACCATCGGATAAGGCGCTGGGGACTTCCTGTAGGCCTAGGTTGTCAATGGCAACCAACCATGTTTTCATCTGCAGCGGTTTGGCCGCAATTTTCAATGAAAAGTTTAAAGCTATAAGTGGCCGCATCTCAAAAACGGTGAGAGACAGGACCAAGGTTACTACACGGTGTTTCATAAAAATAGACCCCTTTATAATTCACTCAAATGTTGATCAATTTACATGAAATTTTAATGATTAGTAGCTGAAGAAATTCTAATTCAGAATATTTTAACAAAATATGGCACTTGATTAAATATTCCTTGCTAGTCGTGACGTAACGCTGACGTCATAATGTGTCGTGAGTACAAGCTTGCTTGTCTCAACTGGTGTGTCATTTGCTACCCTGCTTTAATGGCGAAATTAGTCTGGTTTCCTGATGACAAATTTTTAAAGTTTTACACTTGCAGCCACAAAAAGCGCGCAAAGCGGTGGCATTTACGTGTCTATGGGGATAGTTTGGCTTTTGCATGTTCGAGCATGACAGTGCACCAGCACACAGAGCTTGCGAGATGGTCGAGTTTCTGGCTCAATAGATCCCTGACTTCAGCCCCCATGTTGCTTAGTGCTGACATGATGAACATTTTTTCATCAGCAAACCAGATTATGTTCACTATCACAGCTCGGTAGCAACAGACGCACCAGTTGAGAGAAGCAAGCATGTACTCACGACACATTATGACGTCAGCGTTACATCACGACTAGCAAAAAATATTTAACCGACTGCCATATTTGATTAGAATATTTTGTATTTGCATTTCTTGAGCTACAACTGGTAAAAATTTTGTGTAAATTGATTGCCATTTGAGTGAATTATAAAAGAAAGAAAAAAGGGGTCCATTTTTTATGAAACATCGTGTATTAATCACTAATAGGAAGTGGCATAAGCCCTTTCAGATGAAATAAAAAATCATCAATCTTGGATGACCTTGAAGGTCAGTACTGCAACAGGAACTGTATAGGCTGTAGCGCGTTTTTCCTAGCGACAGCTGGGTTTTCTTGTATAAGCTTCACCGTACACGACGCACAAACCTTATTGTTAACAATTACAAGAATATTTTATTTTGTTACGAATATTCGTCATCTACAGGCCGCGCCAATAAACAACTGACATGTACTAAAAACAAGAAATTTGAGCTATTGCTCACGAGACGCACGAAAGCCTATAGCAGTTCCAAATCTAATCTAATCTAAAATGCATTTGTATAGCGCATCTACGCATGTCTCTAATGCCTGTTCGCAAACTGTCAGTCTATCTCCAACCATTTCGTCGCAGTTCATTCTTGGAGTGTGCGCTGCACCCGAAAATCGCAAAAATCAATAAAAAAACCCCTTATTTCGAAAGTTTAGGGTCTTTCAAAAACATCGATGTTGATACGACTGAAAAGCTCGTCACTAGTGCTTGTTGTGATAGGCAGCATGCCCATGCTTATCTGCAACCGTTTTTCACGAAAGACTGGCCAACAACGCCAAAATAACGACTTTTACAGGGGTTATACGGCTTTTTGATGCCTTCGTGCGCAGGTTTCCTTGAACGTAGAAAATCGAGACTTGGACCGTCGAAATATACGTTCAATGCTGAAAATTTCATATGCAGCTTTTCTATGTCTATCTCAATTGGTTTCGACACAATTCGCTCTTGAAATGTATCTCGCAGCCCGAAATCGCCAAAAATCCATAAAACTTTTAGCGTTCAAGGTCATCCAAGGTCATTGAATTCAGTGCCAATCGAGAGCCAGTGTACGACTTCCTATTAGTGACTAATAGTAACCTAGGCCATATCTCGCACCGTTATTGAGATACAGCGACTTATTTGCTAAAAATCGGAAATTTTTCCCACCCCATCATTTAGCGTTCTCGTTCGGGGTGACCTCCTTCGAATTTAGGAAAAAGCTTTACGGTTCCTGAAACTAGAGTCTTCCAGGCAGCCGATGGTGAAGATTTGGTGATCCTAGCTTGCACCGTTTTTGACTGATGCACCGGTGTGACAGAGAGACAGACAGACAGACGGACAGAATTGCGATAGCTAAGACGCGCTGAATGCAGTAGCTGCTTTCGCGCGTAAAAAATTCATATGTCCGGATGGAATTATGGCAGACTAAGAAGACTTTCTAACACCAATCACCAAGTTTAAGGCCTACTCTTTTACACAATTAGGATTCAAATCACATGTTCAGCAAAATTCATTGCGATATTTTGTTTTATCTAAGAATTATAATTATTTGAAGTTAGACGTGAATTGTTCGATGTGTAAATAAGTAATTAGACTTAAATGCGATTCTGATTTTTGAAAAGTTCTGGCTTAAAAGCAGCAACACTCATTTTTAATCGTAGACCTATACGTGTGTTTTCTTACTGTTTACATGTGTAGGCATAATATAGTCGTAAATAATATTCTTTGAAACGCGATGTTATTTTGGATTTTTTTTTGCTAGCTATTGTATTTTTATTCGGATTTGCTTGTGTTTGACAGCAACTAGCGAGGCCGCCGGCACCCAGCGAAGAATGGGATGGAGCAGCTGCCAAAGAAGCTGCGCTGAGCAACGACAAATTTCCACGCGATTACTACGAAAAACCACCGCTTCAGGGATTCTATTACACGCCTAAACCGAACTTAATTCAACAATATGGGTGAGAATATATGTACTTATTTGATTTGATGCAAAAGAAAATTAGCGTTTTCTCAAATTTAAAACATTTAGGCCTAGCAAGCGTCATCAAGCCTACGTCTTTATAGGGGGCCTAATTTGAAGTAATTTCAGCCAGATTTGCAAACAGTTTTGTCGGAGTACCAATAGCACCGCATTACAAAATTAGGGTTGGAAGATTTGAAGTTCAGAATGTTGTCTTTTTTTAGCAGCACAGCAGCAAACTGCATTCGCTGTGTTTTTCGTGGTTTTTGCACAGGGTCAGCGAGATGATGTCGGACGGGGATGAAAACGACATGGCGGAAAACGGCGAAGAACTGGAGAATGAGAGCGCAGCTTCTGTCAAAAATTATCCGCCGTACGGAGTCTACGATCTGAATGCCGGACCTGAAGCCCCTCTGACCTCGTTCTTGTATCCCGAACAGGCTGACAAGTACGCATTTCCTCCGGGCATGACCGGCACGTTCATACCGGAGTCGGTGATCTATGGCGATGATACGAGCGACTCGGACGGGCAGCGTGGAAAGAAGCACGGAAAACACAAGAAGAAGAAGAGGTCGAAGAAATCAAAAGAAAAAGAACGAAGAATGGCCGACTACAATTACTACACGGACGACGCCGGCATGATCATACCGCAGAAAGTAGACATCTACTCAGCTCAGCAGGCTGTCCCATCGGAGATCAGCGGCGAAGGACCGTTCGAAAGTCATCTGCCGGAGCCGGCGGTCGACCAGTACGTCATGGAGGACTACGACCCGGACTGGCACTACAAAATGAAGTCATACATCCGCCAGCAGCAGCACGTCAACGGATACACGAACCCAGTCAGTCACCGGCCGTATGAGAGTCACATCGACGAGTTCCCTCCAGCCGACTACAGCGTAAGGGGTGCTCGGTACGACGACGATGACGACGGTCCCTATGAACGTCGCCTGCCCGTCCGAGCTGGCCAGGCTGACCCAAAGAGGCTGAACAGTAACTTCATCCTGCGCCAGAGCGAGGACTACAGACGACGTCTGTAGACTTTGCATGCTCACCCGGCTTATCTGCTTTTTAATTCTGTCTTGTTTCGGTCTTACCGGATTTTTTCTCGTTTTGCATTGATCCGTTTGCCTACATGACTCAAGCACTGACGTCGTATAGGCCAGTCGCAGTAGACAATACGTACTTTCGCTTCTAAGTTTTTCTCTGCGTCAATGACGGGAAGTATACTCTTATATATGGGAAGTATACATATACTCTTCTCATTTGTTATCCGCATTGCATTCAAAACGAACGCGGTGTATGCGCTATTCTGTATGTCGTTCTTTTCTGGAGGATTTGGGCTATCGAACCGCTGTGAGTCAATAGAGCAACTACGCATCCCTTCTTCTCGCTTCTTTTTTCTTCTGCTCCCGCTTTCTTATCTTCCTCTTTTCTCCGTTTCTTTTTAGAGCCTTCTTTGTAAATACAGGCTAGACCAAAAAATGGCACCATTTTTTTGTACGCCTCAAAACTGTTACAACAGATCCCACCACACCCAAAGCGTGTCACTACGCTACTTAGTGAAATGTCAGATGACGCACTCAAGCCGGCGACGCCACTGACCAGTTGCGCGATCAACGTTGATCGAGCCTGTCATGTGGCCGTCAAACAACCCAGACTTAAATCGAGTCAATTAGATTTTCAAATTTTCTTCACTGTCAGAATCAGGAGACAATTTGCAATAAAAATGTTACTATTGATCCCACCACACCCAAAGTGTGTCACTACACTACCTTGTGAAATGTCAGTATCTTAAGAATAACAATTAAAAACAAGATGACTTATGTAACAACACATTTTAAGAAATTAACAACAGAAACAACATAATTGTTGTCTCAGTTATTGTCTAAAAATCACATCTCACATTTTTCACATCAAATTTTCAATGTGTTCGCCTTGCTGCTGGACGACACATCGAAACCGGCGATTAACCAAACGCTGAGGCACTTTGCCCCACTCAAGAGACAATGGCTTTATTTAGCTCGTTCGCTGTCGTGAATCGTCAACATTGATAGGCCATCTGTTGAAGAACATCCCGAACAGCATAATTGACTGGATTTAAGTCTGGGTTGTTTGACGGCCACATGCCAGGCTCGATCAACTTTGATCACGCAACTGGTCAGTGGCGTTGCCGGCTTGGGTGCGTCATCTGACAATTCACTAGGTAGCGTAGTGACACGCTTTGGGAGTGGTGAGATCTATAGTAACAGTTTTATTGCAAATTGTCTTCTGATTCTGACAGTGAAAGAATTTTGAAAATCGGTTAATATTTGGTGAAGTTATGAGGCGTACAATAAATGGTGCCATTTTTTTGGCCCACCCTGTATAGCTGGGCGATCTGGGAAGCGTTTTAAAACACCTTCAGTCGGGTCTAGGGTGTAGGCCTATCACGAGCTGCCGTTGATTTTCGGACATTCTAGGCCTGGAACACGGATTTCCAGCAAGATAAAGCAAAAAGTTGATGTAACTTACATCTTAAGTTAAACCAAACCAACTTTCTTCTTGAATAGCTGAAAAACTTCCCACCTTAATTTCAATTACGACGGAGTATTTGCTCTAGCGTTCATACAAGTCAAGCCTTAGTGTAGACGCCCTTGGCTAGTACCACCACTTTTTTCAAACCAAGTGTCTTAGTATTCACAGCTGATGTTTTGCATCAATAATTTAACGTCAGTCAGTCAAGGCTAACCAAGTAGTTGTCACAGCTACAGCTGCAGTCGTTTACTGTACATACAATACTGAAATCATGTCTATCCAAGGGCGGCGCCACCTTAGGAGCTGGGAGGGACATGTCCCCACCACTTTTGCGGGATGTACCACGCAGGGGGTACAACCCAATTTACGTTGTACACCTGTGGGGTACTACAGCCGGCCGCTGAAGTTACGCGCGTTCGGCTTTAGCACTTGGAAATTCTGCTTCCTGTTCCTGTACAGTTTGCTACTTGTCATACAGTCTATGAAGCTAGGATCTTCGTTGACTATGACTAAAATTAAAACACTGGCTA
>Ga0209367_1011833_pt1 | contig 11511 bp, 11 predicted proteins | sample WorMetLIZISLAND2_FD_187412 | JGI IMG/M metagenome (GOLD analysis project Ga0209367, IMG submission 187412) | Marine gutless worms symbiont microbial communities from Max Planck institute for Marine Microbiology, Germany - Olavius geniculatus... ... | reverse complement strand
TTTTATCGGTGTATAGATTTTGAAAAGTTTTTCAGTCTAACATATCGACTTGCAAAACTTTTTGAACGCCCCTCGTAACAGCAATGAATATACAGGGTGGGCCAAGAAACGTGCCACTTTATTTTTGTCGATATCTTTGCCAGTTATTGACCGACTTTCAAAATTCTTCCACTGGCACACTCTACAGACATTTTGCAATAATGTGATTATTATAGATCAAACCACACCATAAGTGCATCTCTACACTACTTTGTGAAATATCAATGAAATCTGCATACATAACGATATTAACAAACGAACATTTTGGTAAAATTTAAAAAAAACACTTCAGACCAACGTTGATACTAGACTTTGTTGGTATAACACAGTCTAGTGTCATAAGAATCATTTATCGCAATGTTGGTCTGAAGCGTTTTTTCATTTACCTAAATGTTTGTTATTATCGTTAGTTTTTGCTTACATTTATATTTCACAAGGTAGTGTAGAAACGCATTTACTGTGTGGTGGGATATGCAATAATCACATTATTGCAAATTGTCCGCAGAGTGTGCCGGTGAAAAATTTTTTAAAAATTGGTCAATAACTGGTGAAAATATGGACAAAAGTAAAGTGCCACGTTTTTTATGGCCCACAGTGTAGAACATTATTTCCGAGCTTTGTTTTCAGTTCAGTGCCAGTTTTGTATCTGATGGCTGCTGAATATTAGTCAGCTAGGATGTTTGTATGCCAAAAGTTTTCAGTTTATTGCAAAAACTGTTGCAAATATCTCTCAAGTTGCACTTGCAAAATGACTGATGTTAGCCGCAAACCACCACCACAATGAATGTCAGCATCTTAATTTGCTCACCTCTGTCGTTTCTGGATATGATATTTGCCTCTGCCAAGGAGGTTATGTTTTTGCCAGACTTTGTTTGTTTGTTTGTTTGTTTGTCAGCAAGATAACTCAAAAAGTTATGGACGGATCTTTCTGAAATTTTCTGGGAATGTCGGGAATGGCAAAAACTACCAGTGATTCAATTTTGGGGGTGATCCAGAAGGAATCCTGGATTTTGGATCACTTTGAAATTTTTGTTACCTTTGCTTTCAATGGGGCATAAGGGAAACTGCTGTCAAACCGAAGATGGTGCTGCCACCTAGCGAACAACATGGCCTTGGCGGAGGTGTGCGGGCTCTGACTGCTTTCTAGTTATAATTATTTTTTGTTGCTGAGCATGTATTTTTATTCATTTGTGTTGGAAATTTAAATGGTATATAACAATTGCATTGAAAGTGCTGTATTATTTGAGTGTCTTACAAATTTTTGCTCGCTGATCATTCGGTAAGGTTTAAAATCAAAATTATGCCTTTGTGCCAGATGGTATTGCAACTTGCAATGTAAGAATTTTTCTGTGGACATCTGGAACCTCATTTAAAACTGTGCTGTGAATCATTGGACTTAGATTATGGCAGTTTTCGAAGACATTTTTGTTACTGTCTGCTGAGAGATCAATCTGTGATCAGCATTGCTGTACTAACCAGTGTTCTTGCTGGTGGTTTTCAGATTCCATGTTCATTATTAATTGCTATTATGTAATTCTTACGTAAACGTAAACGTAAAGTCCTTCTCGAGCCTTAAGGCCTATTGGGCAGTGCTGATCTTCGTTTCCTTAACCCTCAGCCAGACACCAGTTTTTACGCTGCAAGACCATGGATACGGGGCCAGTGCATTGCACGGTGTGCCTGTTTACGTCCTAGCTTTCGCTGTAATTCTTAGGTGTTTATTTAGTCATCTAATCCATTTTCAGACTTTACACAGTCTGGAAAATATTGAAAAGTCATTTAATTCATAATGTTAATTTTTTTAGATCTGGAAAGTGCTGATATAGAACAATTTTTCCGGAAAGTCCTGGAAAATATTATGGAGTTATGGAATTTTGTCTATCAGTTAGCTAAATACTACCCCTGTTCTGAGTATATTAGTGTGTCCAAACACTAAGCCAGTGTCATACGATCGATATCGTTGCCAGCGTTCATCGATTATGCTAGCAATTTTTATCAGTAAACTAAATAATAATAATAATACAATTTCTATAGCGCCATAATGTCCTAAAATACAGAGGCGCTGCTCAGAAAAAAAGTTAACATTTTTTCTGCAGAAAATGCAGTATTTTGTTATTTTGAATAGCCTGGCTTTTGATTTTTTGTTATGCGCGAAAGCAGCTACTGCTACTGCTTACTGTCTGTCCGTCCGTCCATCTGTCACATGGGTGGATCAGACATTATGTTAATTACATATTCATGCGTATAATGGAGTTCTTACAATTTTAGGTTTAGCTTGTTTTCTTTTGTATTTTGTGCTTTGTGTTTCTGTAAAGGTTAAACTTACTGTTTCGTTATTATGTGTTTGTGTGCATTCCGCCTGGAAAGGCTGTCCCCGAAATGACCTATACTGTGTCGGGTGGGACGTTAAACCCTACTCACTCACCAGTAATCTATCAAGTGACAAACAGCATAGGAAAAAGAAAGAACGAATTAACTTAACAAGTAAATGTCTTTGATCTTGGCTTTGGCTTTGAACACTATGTTTTTGGCCTTGACATTGGGCTGGTCTCTGGCTTTGTTGTTTTCGTTGCTGTTGTGAATCTCGACATTGCTGCAAACGTCTCTCGTGACATTCAGTGTATTTCTCCAAACTACACCCTGTTCAAAAAGTTCATTTTTTTTATCGTTTCAAGGTGTTTGTCTACTCTCCGCCAATTTTTTCTAATTGTTGGCATATCTGCACTACAATATATTTAGCCCTGCTGACACTGTTCGTGTAATTGCACTGTCATGGTTGACAAGTGAACATGTCGGCCCAGTGCTTACATAATTTGCGGCCATCCATTTAGCATTGCACCGTGCAGTGCAGTTACCTTTTGAACCAAAAATTGGCACATTAGCTACTTTTGTCAAGGTTCCCCTTTTTTAGATCAATTTTGGATTTTCTATGCTTTTTGTTTTTGAACAAGGAGCTCTCATGGGACAGACGGATAGACGTTGGGCACGACCCATAATATGGCTTAGTAGGATGGGCATTGGGCATGCGATAGGAGGAGTGAAGTTTTTGTCTGCAGTGTATTCGTTGTGTTGTGGCGGCAGGTTTTTGTTCGGTCTGTTGTGCTTGTTGGTAATGGAAGAAGTTGTTTAATGCCATGGCTACACGCACTGATTTCCTTGTTCGAGGTGTTGTCCGATGTCGCTGAGACTTTTAATGTTTAAAACCTCGGACGAAGAAATCAGACGCATCGTCTGACGCGTTCGATCAGATAACACCTCGGACAAGGAAACCGGTGCTTGTGACCATGACATTATGTGTGGATGTAAACGTAAATGTTGTTGGCTTATTGGCTCAATGTGATTATGCAGGAGTCAGTGTGTTTGTGTGAAGACTGTCTAATGCTGGACAGGACTGATTCTAGAGCCATTAATCATTGAAACATATTATATGTGATTTGAAAGAAGCGATCTAAGCTTTCAAACCTATGCGCTGAGAATAGTGCGCCATCTGATGAACGCAAGTGAATTTCAGTTTATGCCCTATCTGTTAATGTTAATAAACAGAATCTCAATTGCAATACGAACCGTGGAATTGAATCACTCCTTTTTTGGCTTAACCCCACTGGAAACTCATTCAAATCTGTTTATAACTTCTTTGAATTAACTTGATACAGATAGACACACTTAGAAAACAACCTGCTGGGCGAAGGTACTAGTTTTTTAATGTTTTGTATCTGTTAGTTGGGTGACAGTGGTAGAATCTGTCCTGTAAAATGCGGTTGGAGCAAATGAAACTCGTAGTCTTGGTGGTATAAGTAGTAAATCAAATGTTCCAAATCAAATGTGTTGAAATACTGGATCTCAATATGATGCAGATAACACTAATTATCACAATAAAATAGCATCACCAACAGCAACCGTCAAGGTGAAAATTTGGCCCATAGCATCTGAAGTGTGGACACAAGTTACGGGAGCCTTCAACTGTGCAATAGATGTATATGAATTATTTTGAATTCTACACTCAGCACTAAAAATTGGTTGGAATTTGGCAGACATGATTACCCAAGCCTAAAGGACTGGATGTAAGAGGATTTGAAAATGTTAACTGCATCTGTTAAATTTTTTCTACCATCAAAAATTAACCAAATATCCTTAAGCCTAATTGCCATTTATTCTTTTGCAGTAAAAATATAGGCTGCAGTTGAGGTATAGGTATAGGTCACAGTTCAGCGAAGTGTCTGGTGTTTTTTTAAAGATCATTCCATTTACCAAACGAATACGTCAGATTGAATGAGAGACAAATATTCTTATTTTTGTACTGTGGAGTATGAACGCGTACAGTGTATGCTGAATTGCTGTTATTGTTATTATGTTTGAAAAAAGTCCCACGTCGTATGAACAGCATTGGATGGATCATGCTACAGAACTGTTGCATGCTTTTGTGTGTGTATGTGAGCCTTGATGTGTCGTATTTGTCGCGTGTTACGCCGGTATCGTCATTAAACTGTAATGTCACTCAACCGTTGTGAACACATTCGATGAAGTTCGCATTATTAGCAAATAGAACTGTAATTATTTTGGACCTGTGGTACGGCCTGTCTGTCTGTCTGTCCGTCTGAAACGGATGTGTTGTGGCTAAATAGTGAGAGATAGGGCCATGGTTGCTATTAATCACTAATAGGGTTCACATTTGCTGCCCTTCAAACACAGGCAAACGGTCGGCACACCCTAGCGACAGCTTGGCTTCTTGTTTTTAATTATTTTATTTCATTATGCCCTGAAAACAATCGGACAATTTACATGTTCATTATTGACGGCACTGGCAGTAAGTGAAGGAGTGACAGATGGTAACAGATACTGCATAGGCATCTCTAGTTCGTTTTAAGTAAGTAAGTGAGTGCATCTGTATTGAGAAATCCGCCGAATTTGAAGCGCGAGAGTGAGGTGCGGTGGAGAGCGGCAAAAAGCAAGGTCGTGTAGGAGGTTTTTTAGTTGTCAACGAAAACAACATATGGAAGCACTTTTGCAGATGTCCACAGTGGGGCATGCCAAATGATCGGAGCTCTTTGGATTTTTTTCCAAACCCGGGGTCATGCTGGACCGACATAAGCTGTTCTGTGACCCGTCGCAGAAAGCTGCAGCATGCAAATAACAAACTGAAAATGCATCAATAATAATTAACTGGAACTGCTAACATTGTGGGTTATGTCGAATTGGCTTAATCAAAATTTTAATATGAAAAAAGAGAAGACCAAAAAACGGAAAAAGTGCAATGAATGTTATGCATACATACAACTGTTTAGTGGTGAGCAAGAAGTTGACAAGCTGATGTGATATGTGACGACGAAATGAAATAGAATACGATTTGATCCATGCAGGTACTGGTACGGAAAAAAAGTTAAGTTGATTGGCTTATTTGCAAGGAGAAGCGAATTAGTGGTCCGGCAAGTTGAGTGCTACAACACACAAGCAACGGATGACGTTAATAGGCTGTATGGCTAATGAGTATAACCGAAGGGCATGCGTAGTGACGTGGAAATTGCAGGTAAAGCCTATCAAACGACGTCAGTTGAAATTACGTGCACGAGTAGCGTAAGATAAGTCTGACAATGTAATTCACCATTAGGATAGAGTAAGCAAGAAAGTATGTAAGTCTGTGATGCATAAAACAAACGTAAATGCAAAAACAAAATGGACGAAAGCTGCAAAACTTAAAAAGGCAACTACCAAAGGTGCGTACAGAGCGACGTAACTAAACTGAGCTGAACTGACTTGGTTAAGTTTTTGACGAACTGACCAATGGGCAAGCATTAATGCAGTACAGTAGGCACCGTCTAACGGCGTTGGTGGCCTACGCGCCTAAAGACGCCCATGTAGGCGCTATACATAAGCGCATCGGGATCAACTAATTGCTTCCTGTATAGGTACAGATCGGCTGTAGGACGACAAAAGCGATTAGACTGTCTTTCAAATCGACAATGTAAAAAGCTAGTAAAGCAAAGCAAAGAGGTGTAGACGGCGCATGACGATCGGCCGATCGTAACGGACGTTGCGCTATTCATCGACTTGAGCGCGTCTTATAGGCCTACCCCGTTTACACGATGAAGCAAACATGAAGCAAACTTAGAGCACACGTCGTGCACGTGTATATTGAATAGGCCAACGTTTGTTTCATGTTTGCTTCATCGTGTAAAATGGGTAGGCCCCCTATTAGCAATCCACGAGTAGCGCAGCGCTATCAATCGATCTCGCAAAGTGCTCGAACGCACGCAAGAGGTACGGTACATTGGAAGTCTGAATGAGTGTAAGCTACACGACCGTGATCCTTCACAAGATGTCTCACACTCACTCCATGTCGGCGGTGGAGCAGCTGTCGATAGCGCTACTGTCGCTCTGGGTCTGCGTTTCGGTGGCTGGTAACCTGTCGATCATCGCGTGCATCTGGAGGGCGTCAACGCAGAGCAGAAAGCGCAGCACGTGTATTCGCCGTTCCTCCGTGACGAGCACGGATGTCCTCATCGTCAGTCTGGCCGTCAACGACATCATATTGGCCGGCATTGTCCTGCCCGAGCAGATCCACTGCCTCTCGCATACCGACCACTTCTTCGAGAGTCAGTAGACTTTTTTGGTCTTCTCATCATCGCGTCTCGTTGTCGTTTAAGTGCTAGCTGGTTATTTGCAGTTTAGCCTGTTGTTTTCTCTCTTGTATGTCTTGTAAACTGCTGCCGTTTTGGCGAGTAAAAATCATATAAATCTGCATACTATGCTCGCATTCTGTGGCCGGGGCCAGTCGTGTGGAGCAGTAGGCTATTTCTGCAGCAGTTCGTGAAGCAGACACTGTCAGCTCGTTTAAGCGCAAACCAAAAACTCACTTTTCTCCATAGGTTTTAAATTGATGATTTGCAATTTTGACGTGTGACACATGTAATGCACCCCCGGCCGAGCTCATGTGGGGAGGGCACTCAGGGCAGTATAGCTTTTGCCTACTTACTTTTATAATATTCTCTTTTTTTGATCAATGATATACAGGGTGCAGCAGAAAAAAGTGGACCCCTAAATTTTTTCGTTGTTTTCTCAGCAACCGTTTGGGATTTTAATATGAAATTTTATAGCTTAATTTACTAAAACATTCTACATCTAACTGCCAAGCAAAATGTGATTCTATTGAAAAACGACGAAGTTATAGACTTTTTAACATGACCGCCTACCGATTTTTCAGCATTCAAAAATGTTCATGCTAAAAATGCTATTTAATTTTCAAAAACTGGTTACACGTTACTGCCGATGGCGTCACAGCGACGTTTTGATAAACAGTGATTTATATTGTTTATAAATTGTCACTAAATTATCGTTTCTTTAAAGCAATCGCCGGCTGCCCACTGGATTCATCTTCCAGCAGGACGGCGAGCCGGGCGCGTCAGCACACACAGTGCGCAACGCCGCGCAGCGCACAGAACTGGCTGAGGGCCAGCTGTCCAGATATCATCACAAAAGACTAATGACTTCCAAATTCATCGAAAATAAACCCAATGGACTATCACGTATGGGGTGCAATGTTGGAGGCTTACTGCAAGCTTAAAACAAAGCTGAAAACAAGCGCCAAACTCAAGGAAGCGCTTCAGGTTATCTGGGGCAACCTGCCACAGGAACCGATCGACAAGGTTGTAAAAGATTTCTCAAATAAGGCGACTGGAGGCTGATGTTGTTGCACGGAGCTGGTGGTGAACACTTCGAACATTCGCAGTGACAATGGAATTTTGGCATTTGATCATTATTCAACTGTGTTGTTTAACGATGTTATTAAATTGGTGTTGTAGCCGGAACATTTTTGAATGCTGAAAAATCGGTAGGCGGTCATGTCAAAAAATTGGTAACTTTTGTCGTTTTTCAACTGAATCAGATTTTAATTGGCAGTTGAATGTAAAAGGTTTTAGTAAATAAATCTGTAAAATTTAAAATTAAAATTTTAAACGGTTGCTAAGAAAACCGCAAAAAAACTTTAGGGGTCCACTTTTTGCCGCACCCTGTAACTATAACTTTTTATAAGGCCTGCGGCTACCTGTGTGCTAACGTGAAGTAGCAATAAAAACAGATGAAAAAGTCGTAAGTTATGCGTCATTGTTACTCAACTGTATAGGTTCAGTTAAATTGTTATTCACTTGTTGCAAAATCTGTTTGTCTCAGCTCGTACGTATGTACTAGGTCTATAGCTGCTCAACGGGTAAACAATGAATAAGCTTATGATACGTGGGGCTTACTCAACGCTGATCAACTTTGAAAGACGTTTGCTGACAGTTCGGATTAAATAACGTCTGCCTGTTTATTGCAATTTGCAAAGCCGGAAAGAAACCTATCAATCAAATCACACAGGCCTGTAAAAATGCCGCTCGAGTTTTAGTGGATCTTTTATACGATTTTGTGACAATGCATTTTTTGTCAGCTAGGCTGTACTGATTATGCATAAGTTCACATGGGGCCTATAGGGCATCGTGAACAATAAAGATACAGATTTTACTTTTTAAAAGCCTACCATAAGACAAAAGTATGGAATCAGTTTACAATTTCCAGGACATTAACGATGCAGTTTACGTGTTGATCTAGCTTATTTTTCTTGCGGGTTTCTGTGTGTTGTGACACTGTGACGCGTCAAAGCGAACGTGCAGTGCAAGCTGGGTAACATGCTGCCGGTACTGTGTACGACTGCCGGCATCTACACGATGGTGGTCGTCTCTGTGGAGCGAGTGCGATGCGTTCTGCCGGCGCCAGGGCATGACGTGCCAACACTAGGCACTCGCTCGATCGGTCTCCGAGGCACAGTCATAGCACTGGCCGTCGTCTGGACCATGTCAGTCGTCGTCGCCGTTCCAACCGCGATCAACTTCGACGTCGGTGTGGTGGATGAAGCTGGTGGTAGATTGATATCTTAGGCCTAAAACGATGCACTTTGCAATAGCCTATATTACTTCTATGGCGGTTATACCTACATCTATTTTAATACAATTTTTGACGAATGCAGTGGCATTCGATACGAAGCGCACGCTTTGTAAATAAGTTTGCACAAAGTGGTGCACGTACGTAGCCTAAAGTGCACTTCATAAACATGCCTCTGCTTTTGCGTTTGTCGGCCTCTTCAGTAAAATAAAAGACCAGAGCTGTAGTTGTAGCCTGGCAATTTGTAGCAATTATCGTCATGCAATTATCAAATTATCAAAATGCACTTATCAAATGCAATGCAATTATCAAATGCACACAACAGCCAAAATTAACTAGCTCAGCCTTCCATCCCTCCGAGATAGATAAATCGAGTAGGCCTACCAGACAATCTGGCTCTGGCACGTTACCTGCTGTAACACAGTGATCTCATGACAGGTGACGCTTCGAGTGTGAAAAGATAGGCTTAAAGACTTTTGTTAACCTAAAGTCACTTTACTCACTTAAGGCGCGTACAGAGCGACGTAACTGAATCGAACCGAATTTACATGGGCAAGCGGTAATGCATTACAGTAGGCACCCCTTAACAGCGTCGGTGGTTGCCTATGTGACTACGCTCACACGTACGCGTCAACCAATGACCAATGGGATCGCCCTGTTAGCCAGTTAGCCAGTTAGTCAAAAACAAAACCGTGCCAGTTCTCAACAGTTACTTAAAACATGGTCGTTTGCAGAAAATACCATTTTGTTATTGTTTACGTCAAACGTCGTTTACGATCAAGCGACTGCAGCATGTATAAGCCTAACTTAGGCCTATACATGCTGCAGTCGCTTGATCGTAAGTGACGTTTGTTGACGCAATCAACGTAAACAATAACAAAATGGTCCGCCTAACGCCATATTCGTAACGAAGATATTTTGTTATCGATATTCAACAATTCATAACTTCGCTAATAAACAGGATTTTGAACGAAATTTGGCGATCGCTTCACAAATTTACTGCGAATTAATCGAACAGAATGTTATTAAGATTCGTTCAGATTTAACGTTTCTGTTGTACAATGTCTAGGGGTTTACTTTTTTCCGGACACCGTGTAGTAAAACAAAACAGGGCGTAATGTCGTTTTTACGCGCAACTGCTATAGTGCGTATTAGCCATCGCAATTCTGTCCGTCCGTCTGTCCGTCACACGGGTGGATCAGTCAAAAACTGCGCAAGCTAGGATCACAAAATCTTCACCATCAGATGCCTGGAAGACTCTAGTTTCAGGAACCGTAAAGATTTTTTTTTATAAATTCGAAAGGGGTCACCTCGAACGAGGGCGCTAAATGAGAGGGAGATGGAAAAACTTTGCGATTTCCAGCCGATACGGCGTTGGCAGAGCGAGACAGGTCACGCTATCTGGTGAGTACAAGTAAATACTATGAATATGCTAATTAGCCCCCGGTCGTCTGGCGCCCTTGGCGACTGGGCTTTCAAACATGCACCGCTGTTGCGCGTTCCTTTTTGCGTTAGCTGAGCTTTTCTTGTTTTTTTTTCTTACAGATGATGATCGGATACGACAGCAGTGACGACACGAGCCCGGAGAGCATTACAATGCTAGCGCTGGCTGCGTTCAGCACGTCCTACAATCTGCCGGTCTATCTCCACTACAACCAATCATCGACCTTGGATGACCTTGGATTACGCACTCTGCTATGCCAATCGTGCGGTATTGTGATTGAACGGTAACCTAAGTCATATGGGGTTGTCGTTGGATAAGGCGATGATGACTTCCTGTAGGCTGTCAATAGTAACCATTTGCAGCAGTTTGGCCGCAATTTTTAGGCGCGACTACAATCTGCCGGTCTACTTCCACTACAACCACACGTTCAGGCGCGCATACCTCGCCATGCTGCGTTGCAGACAGATTGGCTCAGATGCGACAGAGTCGGTCGCTACCATCAGTCGCCCAGCAGTGGTCACCCGCAGCCCTCGTCGGACGTCCGAGCAATGCGACACAGTGAACGTTACTGTTTTTTTGCTTAGCAAGAAAACGTAAAGTACAGCAAAAATGTAATCTAATTTAACAGCGTTGATAGGCCTACTACCAATAACGATGGGTCAGTGACGGATGACTTACTATGCTCGCTGATTATCACGAGCCGCCGACAAAAACACACGTCCGAGCAACGTGGCACTAGTCGTCGGGAGATACCCGCAGGTCGTCAGTGCAACTTTTAAGTCGAAATTAGTCAGTAGGCGATCCCCATTCTTTATTCTCTTTTTACTTTTTCACTATCCCTTTTCTCCATTTTCCCTTTCCATCCTTCTATTTTCCGTCTCGCCATTTTTTAGCTGCCCTTGAAGCCGGATATCCGGGGTCTACCACGAATTTTTTTTAATTCTACAGGTGAGTCAATTGCGTATCGACTTACCAACGTCGAAAAAGTTACTCTGGTAGACTCCTATAGTCACCAGACTACCTCTAGCGGCCATAGAATAACGAAAAACTAGAAATTTGGGGCAAAGCCCAACGTGAGTCCGTTCGTCGCCCTTAGTCCGATTGGGGGAAATTAGGGG
>Ga0209367_1011832_pt1 | contig 11511 bp, 8 predicted proteins | sample WorMetLIZISLAND2_FD_187412 | JGI IMG/M metagenome (GOLD analysis project Ga0209367, IMG submission 187412) | Marine gutless worms symbiont microbial communities from Max Planck institute for Marine Microbiology, Germany - Olavius geniculatus... ... | reverse complement strand
ATTGACACACAGTCAGTGTGATGCGGGCAATATCGCCTTTTGTAATTTTTGCTGTTTTCGATGTGCAAGTCCTTAAATGTTGCCGTTAACAAGTGTATAAACTAATGTTTTGTACATTTATAACTATAAACAAGTTCTGCATTCTGTCAGACAGTAAGCCGAATGGCATTTTTGCTGAATACGTTTCTAGTCTGTGAGATTATTGTCAGGGAGGCATCACACGGTGTATGCTGTAACGGCAGGGCGTTTTCGTTGTAAATGCTGTTTGAACTGAAATTACTTGTTTACTTTTTGTCAGATATGACTGTAACTGTACAAAGTGAGTGGAATTGCACTGTTGATGTCTGATGTTTAGCAAATGCCAGCTTGTGCTGGGCTGAATCTACAGCATCATATGCTGGAGCCAATACAGAGGGTGCCACGTTATGAGCTACTTCTGAAAGGTTGTCCGTCGTTATTATTCTCATTTAGTAGTTTGTGCAAGCACCACTCAAATATTTTGTGCAGGAATTCCCATAACAGTATTGTGCAAACTAAATTATTGCCGCAAGCGTTACATGGGTTGCAAATTTATGTTTTATTTTTTGACCCTTAGTATTTTGTTCCCAAAGCAGGAAAAAGTTAATGAAAATTATTTAGTGAATCAAGGCAATAATTTGTTTGAATGCATTTAAACATTCTGTTTATAATTTTATTTTAAAATTTAGGATAATGTTCAATAAAAGAAGCTTATCAATACTTTTTGCTGTAGGAAATCAAGCTGTTTAGTGTTTATATGCTGTCTACTACATTATAACCTTAAATAGCTGTGAGATGCACAATTGCTTAATTTGTTAGTTTAGTCAGCTTGTATTAGTCAGTTTTTTATTTACATAAATAAATAAATTATTAAAAAATAATCATTAACGTCATCTAATTGTTGAGACATGTACTTTATTATTACTGTTTGTTTTCTGACTTATTATATCAGATCGATTTGAGACTATTATGAGATCTTAGTATTTAGCAACTTAGTACTTGTAATTATTGTAGATTATCTGAACCATTTGCCAGCTGAATCTGAAGACAGAGAGAATGTGGAAAGTAAGAATACCGTGGTGTTTATAGCACTATCATTTATGTTTATAATATTTCTTCAGATTTTATTATTGTGATTGTATTTATGTTTATAGTTTTTCTTCAGATTTTTTCATGGTTGTTTTTCAAATCAAAATGTGATATGTACTTTACTGTAACATATTTCTACATTTTTTAGTGAAATTCAAATTTAGAGCTGAATTTCTTGTTTTTTGGTCTTGTTCTGTTTTTTAACGTTGGTTGCAATAATTCCAGAGCGTTTACTTTTGCATTCTGGCATAAGCTGGTGTTTACTAAATAATTCCAGAAAAACAGCTGGTTAAATGAAACTGAGAACATAATTTGGATGTGCAGTATACTGTGTAATGCAATTCTAAAATTTGTCACGTACTAATTTCTGTAATAAATTGTCTAGTATGATCTGTGTCTGTGTGTCAGAGGCACTACATCTGGTTATGACGGCTGCTGGACACTCAAATGAAGCTATGAGAAAAATTGTAAGTTGCTGCCATGATAAAATTGTAATTATCATTATCTGCAAAATTATAATTATCATTATCTGCAGTTTTTTAGTATGAAAATTGCATTGCATGTGATAATATTGCCCATTTTTGTGTATTTTTGTGCCATTGCTAGATATTTACACTGTGTTTGGTAAAAAACTGACCCCTAGACATCATGCAATAATAATGTCAAATCTGAACGAATTTGAATAATGTTTCGTATACTGAATCCACAATAATTTCCTGAAGCTATTGCCAAATTTCGTTGAAAAATATTATTTTTTATCAAAATTATTAATTGTTGAATATCGATAACAAAATATCTCCATTACCAGTATGGTGTTGCATAAGTAAATGTCTGTGTACATTTGCATATTATGCATAGCTTTGACAAACAACGTCTGATTCCAGGAAAATTTTACGTCAACATTGCATCATCTGTTGGCAATCAAAATGCCAAATTTTAGTTAAATCTATCTATGCAAAGTGCAAACAATAGTTACAGTGGCTTTTCTGAGGTCACCTCAAAACATGAAGTGTCCAGTATTAGGCGATCGTTTGTTTATTTCTGAGAATGTCCACGGCTTGCTGAGAAATTCTGCGATGAACTTTTTAGCACTGTACCCTTTCTTTTGTCTCAGAAGTTTAGTTAAAACATGATTGTCTGCAAAAAACACTATTTTATTATTGTTTATGTTATTTTAATTGTGTCAACAAATGTTACTTTTACTTGAGCGACTGCAGTATGTAACACCATATTTGTAACGAAGATATTTTGTTATCAATATTCAACATTTAATAATTTTGGTGAGAAATAATATTTTTCAACAAAATTTGGCAGTTGCTTCACGAATTTGTTGGGAATTAAGTATACGAAAATTTATTTCAATTTTTTCAGGTTTGACATTTCATTGCACGATGTCTAGGGGGTCAGTTTTTTACCGGACACAGGTGTATTTAAATCTCACAAGATCAAGTTAGCCGTAAAGGGTCAGGTACTTGCTATGATGCTACACCATTGCATGAAGTAGCAGCTGATTGACATGAGCGAAAGATATGCAACTAGAGAAAGCACTCGGAGAGCGCAGGTACCTCCGCCAAGGCAAAGCTATTCGCCAGATGGCATCACCATCTTTGCTTTGCCAGCGGTTCGATTATGCCCCCTTTAACGCAGTGGTAATGAAAATTTCAAAGTAATCCAGAATCTAGGATTCCTGCTGGATCACGCCCAAAATTGAATCACTGGTAGTTTATGCCATGCCCGACATACCCTCAAAATTTCAGAAAGATCCATCTATAACTTTTCGAGTTATCGCGTGGACTCACAGACAAACAAACAAACAAACAAAAACCAGCAAAAACATTACCTCCTTGGCGGAGGTAATTAATACATTATGCGGCCATCCATTGCTCATAGACAAAGGGTGCACGTGAAGTTACATCTGCAGCAAAGTTTTTCCATAACATTTCATTCAGTACTGGAGGGGAGGGCAGCATTGAACCATAAAAGACTAGGCCTAAATAATACGAAAAGAATCTAAAATACAACCTACCATTTGGTCTATTTCAATGATGCGTAATGGATTTATGGAATTATATGATATTTAGTAAATAAACTGCGTTCTTATTATTACATGTATTCGATTCACTGTGTCTTGTTTTTCCATCGTTGTAACCAGGAGAAGTTTCGGAAGCTGATCAACATCAACGAATGTCTCCATGGAGAGTTTGATATGATAAGTCCAACTCGAGAGTTCATCAAAGAAGGAAAAATCAAACTCATTTCTCCCAGCAGTGGCGACATCATTGATAGATACATCTTTCTGGTGATGCAGCTTTGTCTATTATGTACAAAAATGTCGGTTTTTATATGTGCATTTATTATTCGTTCCACTTTTTACTTGGTTCATTTTAGTGAATTGACTTAGATGACTGTGTAGCCAGAACGTACTGGTCTAGCATCTGAATTAGTCTGTTTGCTTAAAAAGGACTAAAAATGATGTAAAAGATGCAGTTTGCTTCTCTGCTAATGCCCGTACATTCAGATATTGTCTGTTCCATGACTGATAGCAATATGGACTGTGATGACGTATTGCTATTTGCAACACTTATCGGCAGTTGCTCATTTTGACTGCAATCAAAGTCATGCAGTATAAATGAATGAATAGATAATTGTTGAACAGCTGTCATCATTTATACATATGCACCAATTTAGTGACAGTACTGTAATATAAGATATCGAATTGGTCTCAGTTCAATCTCAAGCTCTCTGTCTTGCTACGGAGGTTTTGTTCTTGTCTACATCACTGCCTGTTGTATCGGTGAGTAAGTTAATAAATGAGTAAATTTAAACAGAAATCTGGAATCATTGTCATCATTGTGCCGGTTTGTGTTCAGTTCAATGACGTTCTGCTTCTGTGTAAGAGTTTGCCTCTAAACATCGGACAGCGTCAGCAATACCGTGTCAAGACCGTCATTGATATCGATGGAATAGAGGTAAATGGGCAGCCTGCTGTTGCTCAGCTTGCTGATATGACATCTATTGTTTTTTTCTCATTTTTTTGTTTCCTCACTTTTTTCTTACTTTTTCTGTTTCTGCTACCCTTTTGTTTCTCCTTTCTGTCTTTTTTCTTAAAATCCAGCCAGGATTCTGAGGGTGTGATGTAAACTCTGTCTGCGGATTCCAGATGCATCGTGGATTATTATGAGCTAAGAAACTGTGCCTGTTTTAAACTATTTTCCATTGTTGTGAAGAGAGAAAATTGAGAAGTTAGATCAGACTGATAGTGTGAGATAGTGTTTTATGGGGTTGAAGAATTTTCAGTTTTAGTTGCATCAGAAACCTAGCTAATATTTTGTGTTCTGCTGATTGTGTTTACAGTTGATGGAAGGTGACAACTTTGTGACTCCAAATACGCTCTATGTCAAGGGCAAACAGAAAACACTGGAACTCCATACAAAGTCAGCTTTATCTTATTTTTTTATTCTTTTATGTGATGTGTAAACTCTAATTGAAGTTTAAACTGCATTTTTAATGAAATTATTTGATATTTGAGGCTTGTGGACTATTTACTTTTTCTCTTGTGTCTAAAACCATAACATGCATGTGAAGGTTTGTATGCATTGCCCTCCATTCTAGCTAACGCTCCATTTTGGGGGCGCTGAAAATGCAATTACTGGAAAATGCAAGCACAGAAAATGTAAGTTAAAAACTGGACATTTTGCACTGATGGAAAATGCAAGTACGAATTTGCAGGGGTGGAAAATGCAAGTACAGAAAATGCAAGTACATGCCTGTAAATGTTTTTTTTTGTGTGGAAATTACAGTAAAACTATTAAGTCTTTGTCAAAAAAGATTACAGAGCTAATAGAAGTGGTGTGGGACAGTCCTAAAATTAGCATCAAAATGTCCGGAGATCAAGCTGTGTAGGCCTATTTGATGCAAATATGCCGGCAGTTCCTGCATCACTAGTGTTTACTTGTTCATGAAAGAACTGTTGGCTATTGCCAATTTCGAAAGATGCTACCATAAAATAAAAATTATCAAAGTTAGTGGAGATTTGACGAAGTGTTCTGTTAACGTGCATGTTTTTTCATTTTGTTATGTAGCTCTCTGGAAGAGAAGTTGGACTGGCAGGAAGTAAGTATTTTTTGCATTTTGTTGTTTATTATTTAATGTTTATGTTTTAGATATTCCATCACTTTGAGAAAAGACATCATGATTTTTGGCTGCATGGCTAATGGAATCAATTGCAGTTAATTGTGCAATCATATTGATCATGCTTTGCTGAAGTCTTTCTCTTTCGTTGGCATGAATAAGGAAATGTGCTTTGGCTTACATTTCTTAGCTGGTATTGAAGCTTATCACTTATATACAAGGCAGTCATTTGTCAGTAAACTGTGAAAATTTACAGAATTTGGAACTATCCGGGAAATGTTAGGGAATAAACCAGCAGTAGTAGAATTCTTAGGGAACTGGCAGTTTGGTCTGCTAAAACAAAACCTGTATTTAAAATGTATCAAAATGTGAGCTAGTATTGAAAGTAAGTGGTCATGTGTCAGAATCTATGTCTGTAATTCACAAACATTACACGCTGCATAGTAGCAGCACTGTTGTAAGGGTGACCAGCCATTTCAATGAGAGAACCCAAAATTTGACCCCCTGTATATCCCAAACCCCAGAATTTTTCCAAACCAAAATTTGCACAGATGATTACGATATGATTATGATATGCAAAATTTGGTGAAAATCTGTTCACAGGGGGCTTCCCCACGAATAGGTGAAATATAACGCTTGCGTGACTTTTTGTACCTTTCCTTCCCTTCGTTTTTTTCATGCCATTCTCTACAGGAAAAACGACTGAATTGATTTTAACGCACGATGGCTCATATGACGCGGTTTTACGCAAGGAAGTGTCTTTTGGGGGTTACAAAATTTAAATTCAACATTTTAACCTATTTTTACACAAAAATATGAGAAATTACAATGGTGCTTATGGGGAAAATTAAACAATGCTTTAAACGTCATAACTCCGGCTGTGTATAAGATAGAGTCGTAATTTTTGGTTCTAGCATATGGTTTTTGTGGTCGGCCAATTTAACAGTATCATTTATATTTACCCCCGATTGACCCTCGTTGCCACGGCAACGAAATTTGGGACAAAATTGGCTATAACTCAGCTTATGTAAGAGATAACTGCAAAATTTTTGCGTTTATAGGGGGTTTTCAGAGATGGGCCAATGTGAGAGATATATCGAAGATCTTTGCATCAGATGAGGGGTTTTCGAGGTCGGGCTATTTTGGTATGGGCAGTGCACAATTATTTGAAAGCACACATATGCACCCCCGCAAAAATCATGTTAAATATACGAAAATCGTTATTATTTAGCAACAAAAACATTTATACATTTTCTAACATTGCAGTAATTAACTAATCAGACGTTAGATTAGTATGACATTCTAAGTTAACGATAGAATTGTCTAATTTGAGAGCTACTTAAAGCGAGATAGGACACCCGTCCGCTTTGAACATAAATTGATAGAAAATCTATAGAACTAAGCAAAGTAGCCTGTATTCCAAGATAAAAACAAAACGCAGAGTTTGGAGACAAAATGGACAGATTTTGAGTTGCTAAATTTAGCAGAAGCTAATAGTATTCATGACGACGCCAGCAGACAACGTTCGTGCTAGTGTTGGGTCAATTTAAATTATTATTGTGGTTTGTCAAAAATGTAACTTCCATCACATTAGTAGTAGTAGTAGTAGTAGTAAACTAGTAGTAGTAGGGATAGGGGTAGGATAGTGGTAGTGTAGGCATAGGGTTATGGTAGCAATAGGGGTAAGGTAAGTTATGGTAGGGGTAGAGTATGGTAATGGAAAAGAAGGGGTTACTTATAGTTGAAATAGAAACAGGAGTAGCAGTAGTTGTGTTAGTAGTTTTAATGGTTATTATACTGTCAGATTTTATTCAGCTCCAGATTACTTTCAACAGCAATAAAACTGCAAATATTTATGTAAAAATTGTTCAGTTTATATACAGTGTAAGGGTGGTTGTAGATATAAAACAGCACAAATCACAATTTAAAAATTCAAACAATACAATGTCAGAAGAACTGTACTGACTGTAATGGTAAAGTTTGAATTCTTAAATTGTGATTTGTGCTGTTTTATATCTACAACCACAATGTCACCCTTACACTGTATATAAACTGAACAGTTTTTTACATAAATATTTATCACAGTATACAAACAAAGTATGCAAACAGTCAAATTTCTGACAAGTTCTGCATCGTCAGTAAGTTTGTACAGGAACCAAAGGTCACTTTAGAGTCATAATTGATTTATGTTTTTCCCCTTTTTCCTTTCTCATGTTTAATTCATTATGTGTTTAGTGTAGTGGAGGATTTTGGCATGAATATTGTAGACACTCGTGAACGTGATGGAGGAGTTTAACCTCAAAAAGCAGTCTCGCAATTTGCTTCTCCCGGTTTGTTGCACTTTTTCATATAATTTTTGTTCCATATTTTTTGAATCTATAGTCTGAGTTTTTTTTCATTCGGGCCTGTCCTTTGCTGTTGCTTCCATCTTTCTGTGCTCGAAGTCTGCTGTTTACATTTTTTGCAGGTCTTTCTTTCATGTGATTTTAAAATAGGCTCGAATATCTGTTGAAATACAACTGTAACAGTTGAACTGTGACATTTTTATCCGTAAGAATATATTTCATTATTAATAGAACAAGAGAACTGTGTTAAGTATGGTGTGGATTTTTTGCTGGGTTTTTAAAAAATGGTTTTAAATGGGGTTAGTCGATGAAACTCACTGTGTGAACCCTGTGATGAGGTGAGTGTGCATGTAATTGATCGTAGATGGATCGTGGTACATTGGGTCGTCGACCTCCTGTCTTCGTCAAAGATCATGAGCAAAGCACCTGTATGATCTGCAGTGTACAGTTTACAGTGTTGCGTCGGCGTCACCATTGCAGGGCCTGTGGACGAGTATGTCGTTTTTATATATGAATCATGTAAATTTTTATGCCTAAAAAATTTTGTTTACATTTGACGGTTGATTGAGGCAAACAGTGCAAAATTTGCGGTGAATCTGGGTATTATGTGTTTCTTAGTATTATTTGATACGCACAGAAAGCAGTGGAAATTGAGTGGTCAGAGGACCAAGTGAGTAAGTTTTGGTGGCCGTCCAGGTCCAGGAATTTCGATACATACGTATTACACAAACTGCTGTGTTAAGTTTATTGTATTCGCCAGGTGGCAGCACTGTTCTAGGCAGAGGTTTGTGATCTTTGGTTGCCTATGCTTTTTGGTTTTTGCAGGTAATATGTGGAAAATGTTCATCAAAGAGGGCACCAATAGCCTATCTGGAGGATCGGAAGGAAAGAGTCTGTACAGAATGCTTTGAGAAGATTTCGTCAAATCTGCCCGTAGTTTGTGACGTTCCGTTATCACCGTCGACTGATGAAAAACTACACCGACGCAAAGCTCCCTTGGTTCTGCAGGTTGTTTGCTAGCTCTGCTATTGGTTTATATTCAGTCGAACCTGGCTATCTTGTTGGAATAATCTTGTGGTTTAGCGTTAAATTTGAATAATTTATACGGTTGCCAAAGACTTGGTTGGGTATTTGGATTATAGTTCATTGTGACTAACTGTTACACTACCTTGTGAAACATAAATGTAACAAAACCTAACGATAATAACAAACATTCAAGTAAATGAAAAAAACACTTCAGACCAACATTGTGGTGAATGATTCGTATGAAACTAAACTGTGTTAGACCCACACAGTCTAGTGTTATACAGATCATTCACCGCAATGTTGATCTGAAGTGTTTTTTTCAATTTTACCAAAATGTTTGTTTTTTATTATTGTTATACATGCACATTTCATTCATTCTTCACAAGGTAGTGTAGAGACGCATTTACGGTGTGGTGGGATATATTGTAATCACATTATTGCAAATTGTCCGCAGAGTGTGTCAGTGAACGAATTTTGAAAATCTGTCATTAATTGGCAAAGATATGGACAAAAGTGCCACGTATTTTATGGTCCAGCCTGTATATATTTATGCCATGTATGATACAGGTGAAAGCGTCAGACCCGTCTGTCATCAGTGGCTACTTGTCAATGAGTAGTAATGCTCGTAGCTGGCAGAGACGCTGGTTTGCTGTTCATAAAGACTTCGTTCTCTACTCGTTCAAAGCTCATCAGGTAATTAAATGTCCTAGCGATAGTATTTGCTCATGATGTTCTCCATTGTTTACTGTCATGTGAGAAACATGATATGATGATATGTGCAGTATAACGTCTGGGCTTGGAGTCACACCAGTCATACCATGCTTGCCATCATTTAAAATCTCAGCCTGCTCCAGCAAGAAATATGAAGGGCACGCTTAGTAAATTTGACAGGGACATTGTACCACTCTGTGATAACGGTATCTTTAAAGTGAAACAATATCGTTTTGCTAAAGCAAAACATTATTATGCACTCTTCACAGCCAAGCAGTTGTAGATGCACAGTTGAACTTTGTACCAAACAGAGTCTTTGGAACTACTTCGCCTAAATTGTCATCATTCTTCAAATGCTACCTATCCAGGTCTGTCCGCAGTACTTTTGCACAGTTATGTTTGGGTCATCGCTGGCTTCTGAATTTTTACAACGCCCGCATCACAGCAGGCGTGACAGATGTTTGCCCAGAATGTCGTGTGGCACCACACTCCATTGAACATTTGTTCGAGTGCCCTGCATGCCCGACATAACTGACAACTCAAGACCTATGGGACGATCCAGATGCGGTGGCTGATTTTCTCAAGCTCGATGACAACTGACGACAGAGAGCAGCTATGGGCTAAAACGACAACATCAACAGCTTAAAATCACTGTTCATCTGATGGATTGTAACTTTCAAAGCACCTGTAGCTTAAAGGCTCATTTTGACTTTTTGTAGTGTTCTACTGCTGTAGTGTTTTTATTGTTTTGTGTGTTTTATTCAGTTACAGTCTGTCAAATGATTGACTGACGGAATGAGTGATTGTTTGATTAGGATGTGGTGGCACTGACGTCATTGCCGTTGCCTGGATATCAAGTCTCATCACTTGCTGACTCTGATGTCGATAAGCCAGAATGCATGTTCAGAGTCTTCCATGCCAGACATTCCAACATTTACTACTTTCAAGCGGAAGACAAACTCACCAGAAACAGGTAGCTTGCACAGCCATGCTTCGTTACACATAACACGTTTTAGTAATGAAAACTAGAAGCAGTCAGAGACCTTATGTTTTTGCCGAGAAGGATGCTGCCAGCTGGCGAATACAAATAACAATGCAACTGCTATTTTTTAATGGCAAAGAATCTGTTGCATTTTCTGCCACATCTTCTTAGCTAAAGTGCAGCTTACATGTATATGTTTTAGGGATGTTAACTTGAGGCCTCGTGGCCGCCTGTGTGGTCTAATTATTTGACCTTGGCTTTGGCCTTTGCCTTGTAGTATCTGATTTTGGCCTCATCGCATCTAGTCTCAGTCTCATAGAAATTGGCCTTATGGCCTCTAAATTTACAGCATTCATGACATTAATTGAAATTCACAATTTAGCCACTGATGCAAAAACTTTCAAGTTTGAACTTAAGGAGTTAGGACAATATGATTTTCTTGAAGATCTCATGTTTCCGAACTGCATTGACTGCTAGGACTTTGAAGTTTGAACTTAAAAAGTTAATACAAATTTTCTTCTTGATGTTCGTAGTTCATACACAATGAGTTGTTCTCTAACGTGTCTGGCCTCAATCTCAGCCTTGGCCTCATACATTGTGGTCTCGGCGTTGAAAATATTATTGGGCTTTGGCCTCGGCTTTGTAGTATTTGGCCTGGGCATTGGCCTTGGTCTCGTGCCCAGCTGGCTTTGTTTACATCGCTGGTATGTTTATTTGTCTGTCTGTTGTGTGTGCGTCGTCAGGTGGTTGGAAGTGCTACAGATGGTGGTGAGGTTGGAATTGCCTGAACCAGTCACTCCATCGCTTCCACAGTCTCCACTCACTCCAGGCATCCATGCTGCTTCATTAGCATCATCATCATCATCATCATCATCACTGGTCCAGCTGCCGGCCAGTCCAATATATATACCGTTGTGATCACTGCCAGCCTGTGCCATTATTATTACTTCTGCAAGTTTTCCGCCCACCGACCTGATTATTTTGCCAATGCCTGCATCGCATGCGTCCATCGTACACTATGTCACTTGTGTAAAAATCATATGCCCCTAGTTTTTATGCATTCGTAACTGTATCAGATATTGACAGATTTTCAGAATTTTCTTATCTGCTATGTTAGTGGCAAAGAGCTGCACTAACCACCATCTCATCATAAACATATCGTGATATTAGGTCAGCTTTGGAATATACTGAGAGTTACAAGGTAGTAAC
>Ga0209367_1011829_pt1 | contig 11515 bp, 3 predicted proteins | sample WorMetLIZISLAND2_FD_187412 | JGI IMG/M metagenome (GOLD analysis project Ga0209367, IMG submission 187412) | Marine gutless worms symbiont microbial communities from Max Planck institute for Marine Microbiology, Germany - Olavius geniculatus... ... | reverse complement strand
GTGCTATAGTTTACAGTTTATTCCAATGTAATATAAACCATAAAAATATTTTTAAAATGTCAGTTGACATCCGTAGAAAATTTTTGCTTTTGAGTTTTTGTTTTGCCTTTTTATCTTCTTTTGTTGATTTGTTTTTGTTTTCCACTTTTCCTACAATAATCTTACATGTGAAGTCAAGCTATGTTTTACGGTGGTAATTATACAAAACAACTTTTACAGTGTAACTTGTTTGTAACGCAGAGCTTAGTTAAGATTTTTGGGTAATGTCTTTGCCTTTTTCAACGGATACTAGCAAGAGTTCCTTGGTCGCAAACATTTATACAAGCGTGTAGAAAAATATGCAATGTTTTGTGCTTTTTAGTTTGATAGTATGAAAAACGAGGCAAATGGAACTATATGAATGGGGTATTTTCTGGTCAGGCTTGCTTATGTATTGGTGCTGGTATTTTCGTTCTTGTAGGATCATTTGTCGTACTTTCGGTTTGTGGGTCGACTAATCGGTCTGGCAGTGATGCACGGACTCAACATTTCCGGCGGTTTTACGTTACCGTTGTATCGACTGCTACTCGGCAAGAGGATCACGCTCAACGACATCGAAATCGTTGATCCCGACCTTTACCGCAGCTTCGTCTGGATTCTGTACGTTGCGATCGCTTTCTGATAATCACTGAATTAACTAGAAGGGCAGTCAGAGACCGCAAACCTCCGCCAAAAACGGTGCTGCCATCTGGCGAATACAAAAATAACCCGACCACGTGTCACGTGACGTTAATGCGAGGAGAATATCGCCCTTTAAATTTTCCTTCAATCTGAGTTACGGACTCGCGATGGGCTCTGCTTCACATTTATAGTTTCAGTTTATCTCATTTCAATTCAGTCGATTTTATTTCGTTTTTTAGCTTAGTTCACGACATTTCTGTCGCTTTGAACGAACCTTTACAGTGAGTTTAAGACTGAATAATTGAGCGCTAAAACCGAAAGCTTTTTCACACAACGCCGTCAGTTAGGGTTAGGTCTATTTGTAAACCTGACACGGCTGTCTTAATTTAATTGCGATCTGGCCTACGAAACAATAGTGACAATATTAATCAAACGAGAAGTATCTCCGGACATGCAGATTTATTAAACAAGAAAGAAAAGTCGTAATATTAGTTGCCGTTAATCGAAATGAACTGTTGATTTGTTGCGGTGTGGACCAGCAGCGTCGAGGGTTTAGAAAGTTGCAATTCTAAGAGAGTTAAAATTCTGGGTGTTCAAAATTTTAATTTTGACCTCTAAATTTTTCGAAACTGGGCATTTTTTCGTTTTAAATATCGTATTTTTAAAAGGAAGCATTTTCCGCTCCTGTCTACCCTGGCACGACGCAACTGCTGCTGACTGTTGTAGAAACAACGACATATCGAAGCTTGGTGATCTGTATTCGTTTTCCGTTGATCACGTCGCTTACGGACAACATCTTACACTCGACCTCAAGCCCGGTGGCCGTCATATCGCCGTCACTGAAAACAATAAACACGAATACACGCAGTCAGTAAAACATTTTCTGCGAATTACTCATGCGTCAGTACACAGAAATGTGACGGCTTAATTCTAACAAAGCATTTGCAATAAAAGAAATCTGCAAATTTGTCAGTTATATTCGGTGTGACGTTTCGACAAAAAAACGATGTGCTACCTTTTCTGCGGCCATCCAATGGTCCGCGTTACGGTTCTTGCTTGCCCGTCTTTTTATTCGCATGTCTTTCCAATATGGTCTATTAATTCCAAAACAAAAAAAAAATGTAAAATGGGTTAAAAGTTTTCCAGGGCTCAGATAATCGGAGTGTCAATCGTAAGCTCAAAAAGTCAAATGTCTGGGTTTCTAATTAAGTTTGCGCAGTGCAGACCGCAGCATAATTTATCGGCACTCGAGTAACTTGACCAACGTATTTTTTAGTTTGACTCACGATGTCGTTGGGAAGGGATTGTCTGTCTCTGGGGTTTAATTAACAGACAAGACATAACACGTCGCGCTGTGTGACAGGTTGTACATAACGTGGCGGTTTCTGCGAGGCGTCGAGAAGCAGTTCCAATCATTACGAGTAGGAGTAGACGACGTTGTGCCTCTCAGTGGTGTGGTGGTGGTGGTAATAGTAGTAGTAGTATCAAGAACGTCATTTAGGGGAAGATAGGCTAAATGTCTACGGACCCATAAAGATTTGCAGTTCTAATTTTTTTCTCTGTAAATTGTACCTTTGAAACGGTATTACTGCTGCAAAAACAATACATTACGTAGACTGAGACCTCCAATGATTTACTGAAATGACGCCACTTATTAGTAGTGGTGGTAGTAGTAGTAATAGTAGTAATAGTAGTAGTAGTAGTAGTTGTTGTTGTTGTTGTTGTTGTTGCAGTTGTGCCTCTCAGCATGCTGCGACATTTTGACGAACGAGAACTCGATGTCAGTAATCACGCATAATTATTAACTCATTATTATTAACACAAACGTTCGTCTACGCTTTAATTTTGCAATATTATACGGTGACTTGGTGTTGCAAAGATTAGAGCGTCGGACTTACGATCGTGAGCTCGTGGGTTCGATTTCCGTTCGAGTCGCTATCAAGTGGCCAAACTACTTGGATGGGTGACTGCCTGCGGACAGATTAACCATTTTGGCATTACTTTTATCAGTTAACTATCCACTAAAGTCAACTTAGCTTTCCGTCCCGCCAGGGAATATCAATTGATACCGGACTGTCTGGCTGGAGTTAAGATAGGGCTCGTTTGCCTGTGTCAGGTGGCCTGTGTGATCCCATATGGTAGGTGACGCTCCATAGGTCTGTGACGGGTTTTCCATAAAAAGCCATACTTACTGTTTGATTTTTATGATATCACTAAAAGAAGCTCAACTGCCGCTAAGAGAACAGAGCGTCAAGCCAGGTTACCTGAGTTACAGTTTTTTGGTTTTTTTATATACATCTATATTCACCATGAGATGTAGCAAACAAATACAAAATAAAAAACTTAACTAATTACAGTTAATACAGTTCATATATAGCAGGTTTTATTAATTATATAGATTTTAAAGTTTTTTTTAGATTTTTAGGTACAAAGAAAAACAGCAGGCTTAGAAAAACATTCTATGCACAATTCTCTATTATGAATGATTTGATGTGTTATTGTCAGATTATGGTAAGCGGAGTGAGCAAGATTAACGTTGAAGACTGGCGACGACACACGCGACTCAAAGCATGCAACGCCAAGACACCAGTCGTGCAGTGGTTCTGGAGGGCAGTGACTCAGTCTCTCTGTCTCTATTTTCGGAGGGCAGTGGCGCAGTTTGATGATGAGCGACGAGCTCGTCTGCTGCAGTTCGTCACTGGAAGCTTTCGTGTTCCTGTCCACGGCTTCAAGGCACTCAGAGGCAAGTCTTCGCTAAACAACAAATTTAGCTCTATCGCCGATGATAGGCCTATTTACGTTCAATAACAGTAACTGATCAGTCATTGACTGACGTGCGTATTTAATCTTTTGACCTCCAGTACTGACTAGTTAACACTTAGTAGTGAGTTGAAGTGGAAAATGTCTAATATTGTCGACCTACTGTGTTGCGTTCTTGACAGGCGTTCGAGGCGGAAAACCGTTTACAATCCAGTTACAGCCGTACGCCAGCACTGATAGTCTGCCAAAAGCATATACTTGGTCTGTTTATCCATTTGTTTGCGTAATATTATAATACGCTGCATAAATATGGACTAGTGCTTTCGTTCATTTTTTTGTATTAATTAATAGTCAGGTTAACTCAGCCGTCCATTCTTTCGGGTTAGGTAAGTCGAGTACTGAGGAGCGTCAGGTAACTTGGCCGCTGCAAGCGGCTAGCAGCTGCTGCCCGTACAATGTACAATGTGCCCGTAGCGGCTTGCCGTAGCCGAGTGTCCAGTAGCTTAGCAGCTGCCAGCCGTTCGCAGACTGCCTTGGTCTGCCTTGGCTTTGGTTGAAGCGGGACCTGTGTCGGATGGCAGGTAACACTGTGTGATCCTATATGGCACGTGACTCTCCGTTGTTTTGCAATCACTAAAAGCTGTACACGTCGCTTTTAAATAGGTCTATTAACAGAAAACGTGCAGAATTTTGGATTATTAAGTAAAGACGCAAATTCCACAAAGAAATAGAAATGAACTGAACTAAAATTTGGTCAGTGCAGTTCAGTACATTTCTGTCGCTTTGCAAACGCCTTAAGGCAAATTATGAGAAATGATGCCTTTAGTGTCGTGAAACAGTTTTTAAGGAAACAATAACATGCATTTCAATTACCGGTATTCTGTTTTGTTTTGTGTGTTTGTGGGTTGCAGCTTCAACCGTATCGTGTTTCCGGCGTACGAATCGTACGACAAATTCATTGAGAAGCTCGTCTGCGCCGTCGAAGAGACTTGCGGATTTGCCGTTCAATGACTGAACGGCGTACATTCATTATCTAAGCAGATTCTAAATTTGACCGCACTAGGCTTAGCTTTAGCGCTTAATCAGTAGAGAATAAAGCAGTGGTACTGTTAAAAAATTTATGGGGTACTCTTTTTCCACGCCTTGGTTGAAAAGAACCCCTCACCCAGGAGCACAAAATTTCGTTACAAAAGATTAAAGTTCTTTGAACAGTTTACAGAGAAGATTTCGAGATTATAGTTTGCACCGTTTTGTTAGGGCTGCAGAGTGTGACGGAGGACGGACAGACAAATGCCTAGATCATAGCTAAGACGCGCGAAGCATTCTGCTGTGACGCATAAAAACTCTTTTCGTCGGAAGCTGGCGAAAAGTAAACACGATTTTTTTTTATTTTACGCCATTTTAAATTCAAATATAGTTAAACAGTTATAGCACAACAGTTCATAAAAACAAACTGACAAACTGTCAGCATTAGAGACAAAATGCGAACGTAGCTGTGTTTTGTTTCACTAAAAATTTGAAAGCAGATAAAAAAACTACACCAATATTTTAAAGGTCTGATAAAAATTATAAAGATGAAGATTTTGGGGAAACGGACGACAACAGAAACTTTCTTACGCTTAAGCGCTTTACCAGCGCAATGGTGACTTTCGTGTCTGAGCTGGGTTGAGATGTTGGGGCCTAAATGGCAAAATTTTATGAGTCGAACTTTGAAAATAATAAAATAAATTGAGATTGTACGAAAAACTTTTGAAAAAGTTATGAAATTAATTTCGCTTAACTAAATTGTTAAATTGCGAAGAATTATAAGGAAACTTTTGGCAAGCAGGGCGTTATCTGCCACAGAATAGTGTATAGACTGATCTATTCTTTAAGCTGACGTTGCAACAAAAGAACGAAAATCCTTTGACGTTTGTTAACCAGAAGATTCTGTTTAGACTAATCATTGTCGGCTCTGGTAAAATTAGCCGGAGACGTCATTCAGCTTTTGTCGCAGCGTCACACGTGTCGTGTGTAGCAGTCGCCTTGTCTCCGACTTAGATCACACCCCAAGTACCCTATTTAAGGAGCTCGCACATTTGCGACACACAATGATTTTGTTTTATCAATGCAGTAAACGCAAACTCATGCGCTAAAGTAAAACTTCTCTGCAACTCTGTGGCGCCGCCTGTTTCTATACACTTAAAAATCTGCAGCCCGTCGTCTTTGTTATCTCTCTGTCACATTCGTGTCCTTAGCTTAGACCGTTCGAAGGACTTAGATACCATTTAGCAGGCACACTTATTGTGCCCAATGACGCATCGTGTTATGGATCGAGGGGGTCTGCCTACGATTCAAACTCCGCGCCTACGATTCGAACTTCTGTTTTGACATATGGCGCGTTACAAATGCAGACTACTTACTTACTTACTTAAAAGAGATTTGAGTCAAACCCCAGGGCCAGCCAAAACATGGAAACTGCAACCAAACCGTAAGTTTTGTGCTGGCACCTGGCAAACATAAACGAGGCGTTGGGTGAGGTAAACTTTAATTGCCGCATAGATTTTGCCTTTTGCCAGATTATTTTGGTCTTTGCTTTATTTCTTCTTATCGCCGATGAGCGAGCACCTTTATTGCGATCAACAACGCGGCGCTAGGCCATCTCAAAGTTAATTACAAGACGTGCGTCGACAACGTCTTGTCTCGTATTCATTCAATTCAGTCGACTCTTGCCTGGTTTGTTGTCTTTTTTGCTTGTATCCTCAGTCTCATCTATGAATCGCTTGAAACGCAGTGGCATGTATAGGGCCTATTGTGTACTTTTTTTGAGGCGAGTGACGTGCGCTACGCAAGCAAAGTACGCAACGAACGCAGCTGACGCAGACAACGGCAAGGTTAGATCCGCAAACTAAGCTTTAGACGACGCGGCGACATTTCGTCAGTAAGTTTAAGGCAGAAAGCACTGTGGCAGAATGAATGTCATTAATCTTGCGCTACGTGGACCAGCTAGAAATTGAGACAATAATTAGATCACGTGCGGCTTACAGATCACTGAGTCTTACTGCGTGCTGAATAAGCAGTGTACACAAAGCCACCGATCGGAACTGAACTTAAATGAAACGAAAGTCGTAGCGCGCATCTTTCATTTCAATTTATCTCATTTCGTTTTATTTTGTCAGTGGTCAGTAGGCCCTACTGCCTCGGTGGCCTCGATGCGGTCAGACTATAGAGAGCCTCCCAGTGTCATCAGGACAAATTAGCAACAATTTATACGCATGCGACTTGGCATTATTTTAAATGCAAAAGAGGCTTTACTGGCTTTGATACGTTATAAAAATTCACGATTTACTTATTTATTTGCTTACTTACTTATTTACAATACCCGGGTTTGGTAAAAAATAGTTAAATTTTGTGAGTTCAGCCGACAGAGACAAAAACTTAATGCATTTCAAAAAATGTCAAAATTCGAACTCCACACGTGTTCTGGCTGAATATGCCCAAATCCGTCTGTCCATCTGGAGTCTTTCAGTTTGTTTGTAACGTTGATGTGATGTGTGATGGCAATATAGCTTTGTGGCTTGAAAAGTAATTACACATAAAGCGCCGAAAGTGCAATTTGGGTCTGGAAAATGACGGACGAAATCCCAGAGCTGGAAAATGCAGGAGTTGAAAATGAGGCACAAAGTACACGGCTGGTATTCAGAAGTCAAGAAGCAAAAACACATCGCGTGACGTTTCCTACTACAGTAGGGCGCTGCTGTTATCTTAATGGCTTTGTGCAGCAGTACGACACGCCACAAATTGCAAAAAAAACGTTGCTGACGTGTTTGCAATTTCGTTTTGTCAACCGCTGACCAGACGTAATAACGCACCATTTCGTCCAACAGCTATATCATGCATTAAGTCGTTGTTTGTTGTGTTGCTTTAATCATTTTCCGTAGAATAAGTCTTGTCTTTTGTCATTGCTTTGTCGCCGCTGTTTTTTTCTAAATCGATAAGCTATTTTGTAGGCCTACGAGTAAGCTTAGACAAAATGGACGTGATCTTATGTTCAAGCACTTTTCGCATCCATCACAGCTTCACTCTTTCATTCCAGGCTTTCCACTACAAATCCTGCTCATCTCACCATTGACTGTCAGTGTCCTTATCCACCACGGATTACTCCTGGACTGTTTCCCAGTTTTTCACGATTATCGTGTTTCAGTTCTTTTATTTGTGGTGTTCTATTAAGCCAATCTTCGTCTCAACATATAGCTTCGTAGCGTGCTTCGCTTGTGTTCGTGCAGTGCGCCCAAGGTAACGATTCGTTCTGGTTTGTCCGGGACTGTCGCGCGGTTAACGCAAGGAGTGTCCGGCGTCCCGGTAGAATACAAATGTCCGGTTTCGTTGCGACAAACTCTCGCTAAAAACTAAAGACGTTCTCGTTATTTGTATATATAGTTTGAGTACATTAATAAAAACTTGACGTGCTGTCTTTAGTCTATACCCACTGAAATGAAAGAGACAAAATAAAATACAAAATTGGTTGGTTTTTGTTAGGCCTAGTTAGGTTTATGCTCTCAAAATTATGCACAGTAAGCCTACCATAGTCGTAAAAACGTTGAAGAACAACTTTTAAAAACGCCGAAAACTGTGTGTTTTAAGTAAACAAAGTTTGCAAACGTTAATAAAAACGTTTCTTCTTTTTTACTTGTTTTGACGAATTGACATACATTAACTAAAATTATTAAATAGAAGTTATGGTGATGTTTTAAGTATTTTTTGGTTTTCTGGGAACAGTGTACTTGTTATGCAATAAACTTGATCAAATACAAACACCGCGCAGTATTTTATCGGCAGCGCTTTAATTTTATCGTTATCTTTACAATATTAAAAATCAAGAAAAACGTTTAGAAAACAAAAGGCACGCGTTTTGTAAAAAAATCAAAATGTTTGCAAACGATTGCAGTCTGTACCATGATCGTTAAGCATTCCGCTTGATCGTCGCCAGCAGTGCAGTGCACTGATTGCGAGATAATGCAAGTCGTGCCGCTGAATAACATCTGGCGGAATCGACTCCCGGAAGCAGCTCAAGTATTCATGAGCTTAATCAACCGTCTGCTGCCAATGTCACGTTTTCGTTTACTCATAACCTCAGCACGTTTTCTGATCAATATTTCATCTGGGAGTTCGTACGTGTGTGGTACGGGCGACTAAGCTTAAACTTTCGGTCTTTCGCACGTGTTCTAGTTCTCTCACTTTGGTTCCGTTAAAGGAGTTTTAGCTTTTTTACTTCGTGCACGTGATAAATGCCACTTGTTCAGTACAAACGGTAATCGTTTCAGGCGTGAAAAAATCTTGTGCTTCCGGTTGCGGTCGACATCCGTTTTAAAAACCTCCGTCCCCCAAAAAGTAATTATATTTTCAAAACTGCGGTGCGGTGCGGTTTTTGTTTGCTTTCGAAGCTTTACTGAAGCAAAAACTGTCTCCATTTATTCGGTTATGCTGCAGCATTTTTTAAAATCTTAGTCCTCTCCGACACTATTCGGTGTGTCACTTTGTTTTTAACGCTCTACAGCTATGTTTTAAGCGTCCTTGGCATAGCTGCCGTCTGTCTGTCCGTCTGTCGTCTGTAGCGGATGTATTGTGGCTAAACGGTGCAATATGAGACCTAAGTTGTTATTGGTCATTAATAAAAAGTTGCATATTGGCTTTTAAATGGCATCAAAATCATTGACCTTGGATGACCTCGAGGGGTCATAACGCACAATGGTATGCCAATCGTGCGGTATTGTAGCTAAATGGTAAGTCGTAAAAAGTTGGCAATGATACCATTGGATAAGGCACTGTCAATAGTAACCATATTTCTATCTGCAGCGGTTTGGCCGCAAATTTTATGGAAAGTTTCGAGCGAAAATTTCGAGCAAAAGTGGCCGTATCTCGGAAACGGCGAGAGATAAGGCCATAGTTACTATTAATTACTAATGAAAAGTGGCATACACTTTTTAGATTACACAAAATCATTGACCTTGAATGACCTTGTAAGTCAGTACTGCAACAGGAACTGTTTAGGCTGTAGCGCGTTTTTCCTAGCGACAGCTGGGGTTTCGTGTTGTCGGCTGTTGTGTCATGTTACACGAAATGTAATGTAATTGAAAAAGATAACAAAATTTTTTCTTCCCATTTTTACTTTCCAGAAGTACAGGAGTTTTTTGAGACTAGGTCTAGTGTCGCAGCCACGTTCGACCCTAGAGTGATCAATTATTCCGCGCTACACGACGCGAAATGCAGCAACATCAGCAGCAGTCACAACAGCTGCGTGCAACAGTAGCAAGTGTCATTCGCAATCATCGTAAACTATCACTGCTCGACGCAGATTACGATTTCTCGAGTTTTGTGATTAATACATAAAGTCTCGGTCTCAAAGCCGATATTTTCAGCATTGGCTTTGGTTTTGATGCTTTTTTGCACAACTTGCGCGACAGACAACTCCAAACAAGCCGTGGCTTTAACTATGATGTAATTAGCATGTCTGTAAACATTTTCTGCAGGCGGTAGTAAACAGTTTGACAACTTGCTCTGCAACCTCCAATGAAAGTGTCAGATTGTACGCGAAACACCGTCTACTGCATGGAGTCGATTTCAAGCAAGTGACATGCAGATCTATAGTCTGTGCAAGTCGAGTCTGCCCTCTCCCCCGTGTGGACTGCACACTAAGCTGAAAGCAATCCGCTAGCTGATCTGCCTCGAACAGACAGCAGATTAATAGGCCTACAGCCTAATAACGTGGTCGTGAGTAGCGACAGAGGATCGATCGATCAAAAGTCAAACTGGCCGACTCTGTCAGTTGTGTTTTTAAATCACCTATTTTTCTCTAGACTCAGTAGTGCGAACAAAAATAGACTATCGAAAACACAACTGGGAGTAAAATATTTGTAGTGCAATATCGCTCGATTCTATTCAGATAATGTGACCGGATAAAGTTGGGTATTGTGGGATAATATGTTCAATATGAATACGTTTATATTAATTTCGTCCGTTACTGCATCACTGCATTACATCACTGATTGGACAATGCCAGACTGCGTTCAACGTGAAAAGAACGATGCATGTGGAGATCCTTGGTGTCTGTGTCGGTTATATATATTTTCTTACTTTTTACTATTCTTTTAGGCTTAGATGATATGGATTTTTTTTACCTGATACAAATAAAGATTGATTGATTGATTAATTAAATTCACTCCTCAGACATGGGGTAGACGAAAGCAAAGCAAATACCAGTGAAAGTGATTGCCCGGAAAGACCTGTCCACGAAATAACCGATAGTATCTCGAGCGCCACGCAAAGCCCTATTATTTTGTTCATTCACACGTACACATCATTGCATCAGTGGATAAACTCGATTTAGAATCTACACATACAGAACATTATTATCTATGAATCTTTACTGTCAGCTTTTAGGTGAGTTTCGCAAAGACTTATACCGTAGGCTAGATCTACCGCTACTGTTCGCGACAGAACGAAATTAATTTAACAAGTAATCAATGTAGACTTATAACTAAACTGAAGTGTCGCTGCTAAATGCAAAGATAACTATATTCACCTATCATTGTCTTACTAACCTTTTTCTGTGACACCTCCTTGATTGGCTGCAACGCGAGGCAACTCCGGCGGCATAGTCTGTCCTGCCGCTGACCAAATCTGGAACTGGAAACTTATAATTTGAAGCGTTCCAACAAGATTTGCGTCGTCTTCGTCCAGCAGCGTGGATGAGATAAAATTTAAGCTAATGCTTACGAGAAGCGCGAAAGCCTATAGCAGTTCCGGTTCAGTAGTTTAGCTAAAAATTGGGGTGTTCACGCTAAGTTAATATACAAATACCAAAGTCCCTATCTAGATCGCATAACAATAGTAGCGTGGCGCTACCTTGTAAATAATATAGACTTGTGTCGCAGCCCGAAATCGCCAAAACCCATAAAACCTCCCTATTTTGGCGTTCAAGGTCATCCAAGGTTATTGAATTCGGCGCCTATCGAAAGCCAGTGTACGACTTCCTATTAGTGATTAATAGTAACCTAGGCCCTATCTCGCACCGTTACTGAGATACAACGACTTATTGGCCAAAAATCGCAAATTT
>Ga0209367_1011828_pt1 | contig 11515 bp, 8 predicted proteins | sample WorMetLIZISLAND2_FD_187412 | JGI IMG/M metagenome (GOLD analysis project Ga0209367, IMG submission 187412) | Marine gutless worms symbiont microbial communities from Max Planck institute for Marine Microbiology, Germany - Olavius geniculatus... ... | reverse complement strand
ACTATATATATATATATATATATATATATATAGCACGTGTATTTTGAATACATTTGCTGGACGTTTGCTGGATCGTTTACAAACACCTTATCAGTAAGTCATGGCACCCAGCTAGGTACATGTACACCAGATACAGGTCTGACTGCATGACGCGGCAAAACAAAGTCGGGGAATTGCGGCAGACAAAGAGGTCGATGAATGCGTCAATATGCAGCTCTGCGTGGTTTCACGGTGACTTATTTCGTTGGATGTGTAGCCCCCCCCGCTATTTACCTCTTGTCCCCTATCTGCCTGAGATTGCACTTTCGGAAACAGTGCCCACGGCCCCACGCGTTAGTTATTATTGGACGCATTACATGCGGTGTAGTCCTTAGGTTGTGACTGCGGCAACAGTGCTCAAAGGTGTCCACTGATGAATTTACGAGTAAAAGCGCTTGAACCATACTTAGTGCAATTTATTCCTCAATCGCAATGTATCTATGAAGCACGCTGCGCTGTGGACACGAGCCGTGCTTTTGAATCTTATATATTTACATATCACAGCAGCAACAAAGAAGAAGACAAAGGATGGAAGACAGAGAGAGAGAGACGACCACGGTTAGTAAACTACGGACTCCTAAGGGGTCAAGGGGTCCATGGGTGTGCATTCTGACTACCTCTGTGTCTTTCTTTTACTGTTTTGCCGAGAGATTGTGGTGCCCTCATTGTCCAGTCAAACATAAATCACGCGTGTGCCCAGCGGCTATTGACAACATCAAAGTAGCCGTTATAGCGGCATCACTTGTATGACATTTCCCCTGAACATCTTCCCCCTGGACGTTTCCCCACCCAGTTTTTGCAATACCCGGACGTTCCCCCTTCTTCCTATACTGTTGCATGAAAATCGAGCGGCGCTAGACATTGGCATAATTTTTAATGTCAGCATGGTGAAAGAATGCAGCAAACATCAAATAGGCCTAATTTGTGTTACATTAATAAACTGTAAGTATCAATAGCCTAAATAATACGTCAAACAATGTGCAAGTGTCAAGAAGTCTCCAGTCTCAACTTCTCAAGTAACAGCCGCTGACGGCCGCGTCATAGTGCCACTCAAAGCACTGTGTTTGTCACAGCAAGGAGAGTGTCTACAATCTATGGAATTTTGCTTTTTATGTACGTAAAATATGTGCGCTAACTACTTCTACTCGCCCGGTTCAGTCTGTATCGAGTCGAGTTCAGTCGTCTCATGGACGCGTTGTCCTACATCCCTAATTGCTGTTAATTGTCGCGCTTACTAAGAGTCATTGTGTTTGAAAAATACTCAACGGCGACGACACTTTAAAGACGGAGTTGCTTTTGGCGTTGCAAAAAAAAATTTCTGCTCAGGCTTAGCGCTGACTCTGATAATTATGTTGTTACTAACTTAGGGGGGAAACGTTCGCGATTGACCGGCCGAGGGGAATGTCTGTCTCCCTATACTGCTAAGTATATTATCTATCCTGTAATACAGTAGCGGCGTTATAGCGGCATCACTTGCAGTTTAACTGCCGCACCCAAAGGCTGACAGCGATTGCCTGTCAATCGCGCCGACATCATGGTTAAATTTATGGTTGCACGACGCCGCTACTGTATCATAGGGTAGGCTATATATTCTACGGTACAAACATCCTGCTGATCTATGCTGGTCAAAGCCAGATGCGAAGCGTAATTTGTTTGATCACGTGGGAAGCAGAATCGTGAAGCAGAACCTAATTTATGTCAACGCACTACCATGTGAAATACAGATGCCCCAAATTGTTACATTTCACGGTGATTATTTGTATCAGATGGTTCACCTTTGCATCATCAATTCGACAGAGGGTGCAACGTGGTTTAATAATTTTGAGGTATTAAATATTTTATGCTGAAAGCAACAGACAACAAAATTGCTGACTGATGAGTTTAAAACACGTCCAATCGATGAGTGAATGCATTTGATCAGTCGATCGTTGATTCTGCTATTAACTATTGGCATTGCATCTAAGCCATTGCGTCTTTGTATGCGGAGCACACTTGCATAAATTCTAATTTGCAAGCAAGTTGTTATACAAACTTATAATTTTGTTAAATAATTCACATTTTAGTGTATTTTGTACCTAAATAACTCGTTACAGCGTTTGCTTGAGACAACAACTCAGCATTATGCAACAATTTGGAGCTTCTGTGTTTCACATGGTGGTAGTGCATTGACGTAAATTAGGTGAGGTGGAAAATGAGTGCACCTTACATAATTTTATCGTCTTAGCCGTCAACATCCCAAAAATTATTAAAGTTAGTAAAAATTTGACAAAGTTATGACGAAAAACAATTTTGACTGTTTTTTTCCGAGACACGCTGTATAGGAGGTAGTGCATGTCAATCAGTGACGGTGACAAATTGCAACAATTGTCTCTGTGCGATGACTCTTGTTCAAGTGGCGTGAGTGCATGGGTCAATATTTCTCGGTGTACCCTATGTACGGGAACACCGAAAAAATAAGACGCGACGTTTGTTCGCACAGTAATTCTGTGGTTGGTTATAATTCGCAAGTCGCGACACGGTGTAAAGAATAAACAGAAAATTAAGTCAGTTTATAGAACTGTTACGTAAAATGTTTTATTTTCTAAAATCTTGCATAAGTGTTGCAAATTTTTTCGTTGGATAGTATACAAGGGTCAGATTTATTGTAGCTAATCACAGCGCTTCGTTGGCTCGCGAGATGATGACTTAATTCTTCCCGCGCTATTCATTAGCGGTTTCTGCTGCTATTTGTTGCTGGTTATTTTTGCTGCGCTGTCCGACCTATAGCGACCATATGCACTAAACGAGTATGCTATTTTTGGTTATTAATTCCAGCTGCCAAATTACCATAGCGGCGCTGCGCTAGAAGTATATCAGTTAGTTTGGAGTATTGCAAAAAGCAGTAGGCCTACAAGCTATAAAGCCTGTGTCAGACTCAACGGTTTTCCGTTGTCCGTCGACGTCGATGGAAATTTGTCTCGTCTGTCAGCGCTACCTCATTAAGAATTCGAGAGACCGTCACCAAAGGAGCGTCGCCTACCAACCAAGTAGCTAATCAAAGTCGCTGTGACGTAAGATTCGGCACTCGGCAGTGACCGCAGCAGCAGACAGTATAAGGCTAATAAGGCTAACTAATTTACAGCGTACAGCTGCAATAGCGTTTTTTTTCTTGCAGTAAATGTATCTATATCAATTATCAAGTTTATTACAGGGAGAGTGTGAGACAGATCAGATATTATAAAGATATTATGTGTCACGGCAGCGCCTTTGATGTCGGCGACGGAGTCCATTGCGTCGTGCACCGTTCAGGCAGCATTGAATCTTTGCCATACAGATCGCCCACAGAAGATTCAGTCATGATTTAAATCAACTCATGACTTGATTTGCCGGTCAGTCACTAGTAGTTTTTGGCCGACCGTAAGGTCGAGCTTTGAGTACACTGTTATGTCCGTCTGATACGTATGCATTGCGGCTAAACGGTGCATCTTACCGAAAAAAATGTCTGAATACGTAAATAACTTGCCTGACGGTTACACTGTGGTACCAACTCCAGCCCACTTACAAGCCCTCATTCCCTAAATTGTGGTACTAACTGCACCCAAATACTTAATTGCGAATTGCTTACTATTAATATTTTGAGGGAGTGGCCAAAAGTTAATTTTTGCAAGTTATGCAAGAAAGTAAAATATTACGTTCATATTCGCAAGCTTTCGGACGCAGGCAATAATCTCTGCCACCCCTAGCAACAGCTAGGCTTCTTGTACATATGGGCACCGCAGGGCTAGAATAGTTGTTTCAAAAACCTAAGTTTTATAGGTTTTTTTTAGTTTTTTTGTTGTTTTACAATTTATAATAACATTAGATGCGATTTTACATTTTAATAGTTATTTTTTAGTTCAGTCGCTCTGCAGAAAAACGATACGTTCTTTCTGGGTCTTCAAATTGCGTCCCGTCTTCGTTGTACATACGCTGAAGCCTAAAAAGTAAAAACCTTTAAAAACGTTCCAAAAACAAGTTTTCTGGCCTTGAGGCCTGCACCGGCTGTATAATGGAAACCGTATGGGCTGACGTCGGCTTAATGGAAGGCGTGTGAGTGATTGATACGTTTTTACTCGGGAATGTGGTTGCGCGGCAGCTGACCCAAGATTATATATACATTAAATTTTTGCAGCTGACTGTCTGAGCGCAGCAAGGCTTCTATTTTCAGGCTTGCCGTGGATATGAAATTTCCCATCCATATCCATATCCACAGACGTTTATTCCGCCTACATGTAGCTCCGAATTTTTTGCCAAATACAGCAGTACTATAGCGTCTATTCTCCCCTCCCCCGAAAAAACATGACGCAGATATTTCCCTGTTGAAATTGTTGACAAAAATTAGATAAAGTAGAATAATAAACACACATTTGCATTGAAATGTACAATCTTAGTTGAGTATGTCAAGTTTCGTGAAAATCTACATAATTTTATAGACGCTGTTATGGCCGACCGTTAGGTACGATATGTTGTTTCTCTGTCCTCTGTCTGTCCATAATGCACGTATTGTAGCTAAATGGTACGTCAAAGTCGGCGACAATACACTTGGATAGGACGATGACAACTTCCTCTCTATCTGCAGCGGTTTGACCGCAATTTTGAATGCAATGTTGTTGCCTGCAGCCGTCACCACGTGCGGCGATTTACCGCATCGTATTTATGTTTATTTCTGAATTCGATATAGCAGCGTCACCATCTTTCTTTCCGCGACACGAAGTCAGACGCTGGCCTTCGGATATAAGCGGTACGGTCGGTGCACTTCAGCAACAGCTGGGATATTCTTGTTTTATTAGACGATGGTTGCATTCATGTACGCCTACAGATATAGGGTAAAGTGGATGCTTTTAAAGGACATTTAGTTTTACTTCCTGCTAGTTAGTAAGCCAAAAAGGTTTGTAATTTTGTTACCATTTGATAAAAAATTACAAATAGGCCTACACCCAGAAATGGATAGATCTTCTGTTGCCCAACCAAAAGTATTAAAGCACCGGCGATTAAGATGTGATGCTGCTATAGTGTTAATAAATTAATTTAGGCTAACTAAATAATGACATGTTTATGTCACTGATTATTCATTTGACTAAATAACATAAATAAACGAGAAAATCAAAAGTAAAAACGACAGACAGGGAAATGTTCTAGACAGACAAAGCATATAAGTAGTCAATGTAATTAGTAGGTGAGCCAGCGTAATATCCATGGATATCCATATCCACGGCAAGCCTGTCTATTTCTGACATCACCAAACAGCTGCAGCAGCAACAACAGCAGCTGTGCGCGCTGCTGCTGCTGGCAACGGCCTACCGTCAGCCGTCCCGGTAAAAATGTTGTTGCGCCGCACACTGAGTCTGTGCGGTTACATCAACTTATAGCGTCTGCTGGTTCGTTGCGCGTGTCCAATTATGCAAGCGTCGTCTATTGGTTGGTTGGTGGAACACCCGTGATGCTCTGCGCTCGCAGCCATGCCCACAACTGGCCTGTCGTGCCAGTATAAATAGCCGTGCCTCTGCCGCCGTATCTCTGCACAACTGCTCCGAAGCTCGCAGACTGCTGACGTTTCTGTTTGGGAAGAACGAAGCAAACTTTGCTACTGATATCATATGGATGCCTGACTTGTGAGTCTGTTTATACACTATTTTCACTGCAAGCATCATGCAGCTTATCTCAGAATATTCATTTGTGCGGATTAGAAATTGGGTGAATATTATGAATGTTGCCGACCGATTTTGTGGCGGTGTTCTAAAAAGTTATAAAGATAACAGCGCAGCAAAGCAAATGTGAACAGAAGTAGCTGAAGAACTAAAAGAAGGAGGGTGAGAGTGAGAGAGCAAGAACGACTGCTTTGCCTAGATCTGTGATCACCAGAATGAGAATAGGCCTGCATTGGGACACTGCGCAAGAGTGACATTTGAATGATAGCAACTGTGGATCAGATATACCAGCAATCAACTTTGCAGTTACATTGTGATCGACGCAGATTGTTGAATTCTTGAATTCTTCGCGGATATTAAGGTACAATTTTCTCTGCGATCAGCTTCAGCCTTTGGAATTAAACTGTCAACAGACTGACCCACATCGGTAAGTTCGACATGGCTCTGTGCGGGTTTTGGAATACCGTTTAGCGTAGCGTTTATCATTATGGTACATTCTCTGTGTTATTGGCAGAATTTTTTTTACTGTTTTTAGTTAATTTGTAACATTCTATGCAACTAAAAATTAGCCAGCGTTTTGGATATTTTTTTTCTAACTGAAACTTCTTATTTCAGCACTTTAGAATCCCGTACTACCGAAGGTTAACGTTCAACGTCGTGAAGTTGGTAACTTTCGAGCGGCAGCACCAAAACGTCTCACGTGACAGCTGAGGCTTGAGTTTTTTGTCAGTCAAGGACATGAGTTCTGCTCCATGCCGCCTGTCACTTGTGGGTGGGCGTTTGGGCGGTCGGCCATTGGTCTTCAGCTTCAACTGCCAAGGCGCCTGCATTATATCATTGACAGCATCAGCTGTCGACAATAGTACACTATAGCAGCAGCTGCACTGTCAGGGAGAAGTTAAGTTTGTAAATAACGGACGATTGACATAACGGATGCGAGCTTTTGTCAGTCAACAGTCAGCCCGCCGGCGTCATCACATACGCTGCCCGGCGGCGTGAACTGTGCATCACTTCAGGGACTATATATGATAATCTTTATTTCACCAAACAAACATTGGTAGACAAAAATTAAACAAAAAAAACAAAAAAAGAACAACAATATAGAATCACTTGTCCAGATGACGTCTGAAGGTCGGCGAACCAACACATCCGTTGGGAGTTGGAAACGCGGCGGTATATTTGAAGTTGTATACTAAAAAATATCAATAACGGAAAATAATACTTATATGCAATAACAATCGGTCAGTCGTTCTGTGCTGTGTGATTGGCTGATTGCGAGAGGCACGACAGATAGTGCGACGAGGTAATTACTATTTTTCCAAAGTTAAACTTTGCTGTACAGACTGTACAGTATTTCTGAATTAGTTGAGCTGACGGTCTAATTACAGTCACGTTAGTTCAACTATTTTGCGCATTAGAGGTTATTTTTCTATGTGACGAGCTGTATAAATTTTCGTTTTTTTTGTTTAATCGCATGACATGCTTCTAATGGACCATACGTCATAAATAGGCGTATGGTAAATTTATTAATGAACAACACCCGCTGAGCGCTGTAGGCAACGGTTGCATCTGGAAAAGTGTCGGGATAACAGCGACTGCCGGGTATATCTTTTGCGTCCAATGTGTAGTGTCGGCATCGCTTCGCGGGAGGAATAGCAGTAATTTACACTGGGGAAAATTTGTAAACGTAAACGTTGAATAAAAAGCGTGGCCGTGTTGTAACTTTACGTACTGTTGACTAAATTCACTTCTCGCGTTTGTCATGTTTTTATGATTGTTTATCATTATTGTCTGTCCAATGCATGCATAGCATTGGACAGAGTATAAAATCAACTGAGTGTCTGTGCGTTCGTCCGTCCAACATTTGAGGCGTCATATCTCCGTAACGGTGCCAGATAGACGCATATGGTGACGATGGACCATTTATAGTAAAGCCCTGGTGACGAATCGAATGGTCTCGTGACTGACAATGTTTATTGTTTAGTTAAAATAATAGAGAAGGATGAAGGGATCATTGCTGCTGTACAATTTGAAGTTAAACTGTTTTTTTTTCTACCAGTCTAAACAGCTCATTGATTATATTCATATAGACAGATACTGTTAACTATCGAAATGCATTGGACACACTCCGTGTTCGTATGAACATTATCTTGTTTCACATAATTTACTCGTACAAAATCTGTCACTATTTTTTCTTATAACACATTGTTTTTTTGTATGCAAATGCATGCATTTTAATCACAGAATTTTTATACTCACCGTTTAACGAGTATTAAAAATTGAAAGAAAAACGTTTATGAACCTTGATTAAAATTTCATTTTTTTTCGTTGGAAACGTAGTTACAATAATATTATGGGGTGTTTAAATGTAATGCTGGACGTTTGCTGAATCGTGTAAACGCCCTATTACAGTCTGAGGCAAACGCGCCAGTAACGGTGTACTGAATCTCCGACGTTGGCGTTCAACTGAAGTCTCTGTTCCAAGCGAAGATGCACATTAGCGCGAATTTACGGGATATCAAAGCGTCGAAATTTACTGCGCAATTCATTGACGTTTTACAACAACAACGCGCTTCATAAATTCCATTCATGGTCTTCAGAAACGACTAGGCTCAAGATGGTCACACAAATTCAGCCCGCGGTTATCGCATGCGATAGGCGTGTGAACGTCTACCAATAGAACGCAGACGTATTTCTGGTCCGGCTTTTGCTGGCAGTTCTCCGTCAAGTGCTTCTGCAGTGTGCAGATACCAATGACGATGAACAGATACAGCTGCAGTAGTGGAGTAAATCGTAAAATGTCCAGAGTCGATGTGCTGAACTAACTTCGCCATTACATCGTCCATTACGCCGACTTTGCGACAAAGTCCGGGAGAAGTTCCCGCCGCGACTTTGTCGCAAACATCTCGACATGTCGAGATGGTTTGTGTTCACGACTTTCCCCGCGGGGAAGTTTCGGTGAAAGTCGGCGTAATGGAATTCGGGCATATCTAAGCTGTGTCCACGAAGCTGATTGTTGGCAAACCGGATATAAAGCTACACTCTCTCTAGACTAACGTCGTCTGCGCGTAGAACGCCGATAGGCTATTTGCCGTGGCGTGGCGTAACCGGTTGTCGGTAAAATGCGTCCGGTGCGTCTGCATCTGGCGCGTCTGGACCAACGGGTATTTTGCGTTTAATAGACGCATATTACCTGTTTCATCTGAAATGACATCACTGGCCTTAGCTTTAAATGACAGCCTACTGGCCTAGCCTGGCCTGGCTGGCATGGCCCATGACTTTAATGTGCATTTTTGCTTGTAGGGTTTTTTTGTAAGCTAGGCAAGATGCAGTTTGTGTAGACGCATTGTACCTATTTAGAAGCATTTTTGCTGCCGCTTTCACGCAAAATACCGATACCCGTCGGCATAAACGCACTAAACTCATACGCTTCGGACGCATTTTACCGACACCCGGCATTGCCGTGGGTACGGCCGCGTCGAAATTAGTTGACCGCACACGTATCAGCGGCAGATTGATACGTTTGCCCGTGGCAAGTGACGCGTTGCAGATACTGGATGGTGCGCAGTGTAGCCTAAGTACGCCCATCAGTCGGCACCTTGGGTCGAGTTAGTGCAGTGAACCAGTCAGTTTCGGTCAGTTGCGCCGTGAACGCTGATACTGCGTGAACGCGATATGTGTGTCTGGTTCTGGCATGTGTCGCTGCCGAACAAAACCGCATGCCGTAAACTCGACGCAGCAATCAGACTCAGTGTGACTCGTATACAGATGTTTCAGCTCAATGGACGCATTTGATTGAATACGTGTGCTTTGCTGCATGTAGGCCTAGATAACTGTTATCTCGGATTAGTGCAGACTCACACTGTAGGCTTTTAGGTCGCGGATGACATTTACTATTAATCAATGTAAAGTGGTAACCTACGGATTGGATTACGATTTAACTGCAGTGTAAGTGTGGGCAGTGACAATGTCAGAGAAAGACGTGGGAGTGCTGTTTTACAATGACCTCAAGAGTTAGCAGCAGTGTTGCAAAGTACAGTAAAGCAAAGAGTTATAATTGTAAAAATCAAGCAGTTCTCAATTTAGTCTACAAGCCAGTGGTGACATCATATTTGAAACATTGCTCAGTTTTATGGATCGAGATCAAGCTTCCACATGATTTAAAAAAAGAAAGTTTTTGCTGGAAAGATTTCAGTGCCATTTTGTGGTCATTAGAATACATATTTGAAAGCATCTTATGAAGAAAGAATGCACGATTGGAGATGATGGTCTCTCGAGTTGTTACAGAATAAGATGGATCTGCTTTTACTCTTCATGATGATCAAAGGTCTGTCGCGTGTTTCTTGATCTCATATCTCTGCTCGGATAAATAACGGCAACATCGAATATAGGTAGAAAATGTATAAACGACAGTTTTTTTTTCTCGGCGTTGCATTAATCACTGTAACAGTCAGTCTCAGTCAAGAAGCAGTTGATGCACTAACCGTAAATTTGTCGAAAAATCAAATTATTTTAGGTCTCGTTACTGCACGATAAGAAGCTGCGATCCTTCATAGTTTTCCCGCGTATTCGAATTACGCATGAAGTAGTTCTGTTGCAGGTTTTGTTCGTTACACGTGGTGGAGAATACAGACTGCAGTTGTTCGTGTTTACTCGACATTTGTATTGCAGATACTCTATTCTTGCAAATAGGCGAACAAGCGTCACGGCGCCGTGTCGTCACAGCGTAATCAGCCGACTCCCGCAAGACCTATTATTATTTTTCTGCCCCCAGATGTTCGCCGGACCGGTTTTCAAAGAAAGTCCTGTTTATTTTATTACAGCGCGGAATTATACGCCGCTGGTAGCAGTGCCTTTTTTGTTCTTTTGCTTTTTTGATCAGCAGCACATGGCTGATATTCACTGACCCATCTCTTCCGCTTCCGCGACAAGGCTTGCGGCTTTGTCAGAAGATGACCAGTAGCCGTGCACTTCGCAGCTGTCGTCGCCTTTGTCTCGAACCATGATTGAGTGTGTGCACTTGACCGTTGAACAGTGCAGAGTGGCCAGTGCACTCATGCTCCGCGTCTGCACTTTTTACGCGCGAAAGCAGCTCTGCTTTCAGCGCGTCTTAGCCATCGCAATTCTGTCCGTCCGTCCGTCTGTCTGTCCGTCACACGGGTGGATCAGGCAAAAACGGTCCAAGGTAGGATCTCCAAATCTTCACCATCGGCTGCCCGGAAGACTCTAGTTTCAGGAACCGTAAAGCTTTTCCATAAATTCGAAGGGGCTCACCCCGAACGAGGGCGCTAAATGAGAGGGGGGTGGTCAAAATTTGCAATTTTCGGCCAAAAACTCGCTGTATCACAGGCTGAACGGTAGTTCAAGCCCTGTGTTAACGGCGACTTATCTTTCTTATGGGAAAGCCAAAAATTCGACCCCCCACAGAATCAAAATCCCTGATCTGATTGAGATAAAATTTGGCGCCGTTGATTACGTCGGCGAGATGACCCCTCATGCAAAATTTCATGTAAATCCCTCCAAGGGGGCCTTCCCGGCAAATGGGTGAAATATACGCAAAAATTTTTGTAGCTGTACATATACCTTTTTTCAGAAACTCACCTACAGGTCAGACCCTTGGGCGGATTTTTGCGTGCAATGGCTCAAACGATGCAGTCTCGCGCAAGGATGTGCCTTTTGGGGCTTAAAAAATTTGAAATTAATATTTAACGTATTTATTCGCAAAAATCGAAAAAATTACAATGGCGCCTATGGGGAAAATTAAGCAATTATTTAAACGGTCATAACTTTGGCTGTGTATAAGATAGAGT
>Ga0209367_1011825_pt1 | contig 11519 bp, 4 predicted proteins | sample WorMetLIZISLAND2_FD_187412 | JGI IMG/M metagenome (GOLD analysis project Ga0209367, IMG submission 187412) | Marine gutless worms symbiont microbial communities from Max Planck institute for Marine Microbiology, Germany - Olavius geniculatus... ... | reverse complement strand
CCCTTTTACCCCTCCCCTCCTTTCCCTGTCCTTTCCTTTTCCCCTCCCCTTACTTCCCTTAGAAGTAGGCCCCATAAAATCCAGCTAGGTGGTCTGGGGAGCACTGTAAGCTCCCCCAGCGGGGTCTGGGGTGGAGCCCCAGCCGAAATCGAATTTGGTGCATTCTAGCCTCAAAAGATGATATCTGGTAGCAACGATTTTAATTATTTTCTCGAAAATAGACTAACCAAATTGGTAAATTTCGTGCAGTTTAAACGTATGCTTATGTTTTGTCTAGAGGATTGGGGGCCATGGCCCCCTGCTCTCCCCCTTGGCTACGCCATTGATAGCAGCCATTGTATCACCATTATTAAATACCAATATGACAATACGCGACGTGTTGCTTGTAATCTATTTTATTTCCATTTATTACTCGGCCGTCCTAATAGTCCGCTTTACGGATATTGCCCGTCCGTTCGTCATTTCATATGGTATGCTAACCCAAAAATAAACAGGCGTAGAAAAACGAAAATCGGTGGGAACATTTCCCAGTGTAGGAGAAAGTAATGGGCCACTAATTTTTATTAGTCTCGGTTACCAAACGTCATAAAGCTCAAGTATTGACGTACTGTAGGCTTATGACCATGACCAGCGTATGCACGTCAACCAGTGCTAAACTTTGTTTGTGGTCGCCTGAGATCTATAGGCAAATACAAGAACGGCCGCATACATGACGACACTTGGTACCGATATCTTTGCTTGTTATAGTACATCTTCGGGAGAGAAATGCACAAATTCTGCTGAGAGAACAGTTACTGTAGCCTACAGAATCAGTCATATCAGAATGTACAACGCAAATCGAGCAAGTTACCGCTATCCTAAGCTCGTAAGTCGCTTCAGGTAACAGTGAGCAACTTAAATTAACGAACGCCAGTTGTGTCTCATAACATGAAAGTTTAGTTTGCTATCGCAAAGAAACTACAGATTAGCCTATGACACGTTCCTCATAGAGTAGATTTTCGAGTTTGCGGCTCCATAAAGCGAAGACTTAGGCGGACGAGTATTACTTTATATCCACAAACTGGTCATATCAGGTAGGCCTATCGTTGCAAACAGAGAGACATTATGAACTAAAACGTGTCATTATATTGGCATCGAATAGGCCTATAGCGATCAGACAACACGTGAAGTGTTGCGAGGCCGCATTAATTTTATGGGTTTGCCCGTCCGTCCGTTCGTCCGTCCGTCTGTCCTTCAGTTTAGCAATCCGTACGGGCTCCGACAACAAAAAACCCAGAAATAACCAAAACCAGACAGACGGACAGACGACATACGGTGACGTACTTGGGGCCTAAGTGAGTTGTAAACCTAATACACGCATTATGCTTTGCGCGCCAGAAAACCGGTTAAATCGTTACTCAATCGGATATTATAAAAGTGGCAGCCATTTCACGGTTAGAATGCGTACAGCCGACCAATGTACATAATTAATCAATATTTAAATCTAATGGCGTTGCGCACGTGCTATAGACCTATGTACCTGGGAGAATCGATGTAGCGCTAATCGAACGAAGCCGCATGGTGTTTAACCAGAGAGAGAGCGCGCTCTGGGTGAGCGACAGAGGGATCGATCGATGACGTACGGCGAAATATCGTCCGATGTTTTGCCGCGCGGCAGCAGCTGCCGATAGCTTCGTGCGATATACCGCTACTGGTCAGTCGCCACCACCGGGCTGTATGCTCGTCCCATGCACAGACTGAAGTGCCTACAGTCTATCTCATCGCACGCCGTTTACGCTGCTATTCGGCGCCCGATTGCTCTGAGACTAGCGAGTAGCGACATCAGCAGCAGCACTGTGCCGCCGCCACCGCGTGCCGATACTCGCTCGGCACGCTGACCCTGCAGTCTCAGCAGCCAGCTGATAGCGAAATTTCCAGGAAGAGAACTTGCAGAAAATATAGCACTCGTTTATCACTGAGTCTAAAAAAATAGTCGCCGAATGGAACTTCCGTCTTCTGTTAAACAGTTTCGTCTATCGAAGTAAAATAAGTTTAAGCGGCCGTCCTAATTAGCCATATTACGGTTTTTGCCTGTCCATGGATCTGTCCGACTCGACGGGTTGCTAACTCGAAGACAAAAAGTGCAGAAACGAAATTGATGTAAACGTTTTCCAGGGCTGAAGTCACCAGTGTCGGTGTGCCAATTTTCAGCAAACGCAAAGGTCAAGGTTGGAGTTATGGTTACGGTTGTGCGGCTCTGAGGCGGACGGCCGCATAATTCGCCGGCATTAGGCCGACGTATTATCCATTTTTATTTTCACTTACATCTTATTATTAAAATAACCAAGGCTCAAACTTCGATTTCTTATAAATGCAAATAAATGAAGGTCATTATATAGGCCTATCGGCAGTTGTTAAATGACGCTGCGTTAAGGAATGATGGACCGCGATTTCAAAAATCCTCACATCTCTTGGCCCCGTGTCGCGTTAAGCCAACTCATCGTGGCTATCACCAGTCACCCCAGCTGCTGTAGCAGACATCATGATTAATAGTCGCGTAGACAAGTGGGCCAAGGGCCCAGCTCCCCAATCATGCCGGGCACATTTTTTTGTTAAAGTAGATATTAGGGACTCAGAAAAATGATAAATTGTTGCCACCAGATCTCATATTTTATAGGGCCATAATACACCAAATTCGATTTAAAATGGGCTCCGTCTTATACTCCAATGGGGAAGCTCACAGCGCTCCCCAGACCATCTAGCTGGAATTTAGGGTTCTACATGTAAAGCGAGAAAGGGAAGGGTGAGGAAAGGGGAAGGGGAGGATTGGGAGGGAGAAAAAAGAAGGAAGGGAGGGTTGCGCTTGTTACTGCAAAATATTTCAGGGGGTACTTTTCTGTGGACGCGGTGCATGTAGACCTACTTCATCTCGGGTGACTTTGACCATGCACAAGATTCGGCGGACAGCAGCTGCGGCACACACGACTGGTAGACATGCACTAGCTACTCGCAGTAACGAGCTTACGATAAGTAAAGGCAAGTGCTGGCCTCTGTCGAATGCGTCCGAAAAAAATGCAACAAATTAGGCCTAGCCTACCTATTATTAGGCCGTCCGGAACGGTAGTTCAAGGCAGGCTAATATTTTGCAAGCGTTTATTTCTCATTAATTTTGTTTTCAGCACGAGATCTCCGAGCTCCATCGGCCGATAGCCGTGAAACTTTGCCACATGACGGGAAGTGTGTTTAATTATTACGCGCGACAGCAGGTACCGATACTGCGGTTAGTGACAACAAATAGGCTAGCAGCGCTGTAAATACAGAAGAAGACGAGATAATTTCGAATAAGAGGTTAGGATGAATTTGCTGATAGCGACTATTCACGATTTCAGTCAGAGCAGAGTTAAAGCAAATCATTCTACATTTTACACGTTATGCAAATTAATCGATATTTAAAATCATATTTATTCACAACCATAGTGGGAATTGCAGTATAACGAAACAAAACAAGCAAATAATATCACGCCTGTAGCGTAAACGGCAAAATGACTTTGAAACCATGTGAAAATTAGTAACCTCAACCGAACATTTCACCATGTTATATGTGTACTAAGGAAAGTTCATAGTTGAAAGGTTAGAGGTCAACTTCACAAATGGAGCACATCTCGGTCCCGCAATAAATGTCGTTCATGCAGTTGATATCGGTGTCGTCCGATCTCACGTAGATATGCGCACAGGATTCCTGGCCTCGCCAGAAGTTCGGCTGTCCAGCGCACCAGTGCGAGTACCTCATCTCGGCCATGGAGCTCGGAGAGAGCTTCCAGACGAAGGGTGAGTGGCAGGACTGAATGTCCAGACGCTGTCCGGCTGTCCAGAGTCCGTACGCTCCGTCTAGCTCGCAGCTGTCCAGCTTTTCACCTGCAATCCGTCCACATTATTATCATTATTAATCCTTTAATCAACCAGCTGTCAATAAATCAATAAATCAATCCCGAACACGAAATTGTATCATACAGCGCCATGTACAAGGTGGTTCAAAAATGTCCCAAATTGTTTTGTCAGAACTTTATTAAATTTCCACCAAATTTGATAATTTTTGGCAAACGGATATCTAAGACACTGAAATTATGTAAAATACACTCACTGTCCACCTCACGTAATTTAGGCCTATGTCAACGCACTGCCGGACTCAAATGCTGCAAATTGTTACATTTCGCGGTGATTATCAGTATTATATTGCTTACTTTTGCATGATCAATTCCACAGAGGGCACCGTGATTTAATAATTTTGTGGTATTAAATATTTTACCCTGAAAATAGCAGACAACAAAATTGCTGACAAATAAACTCAAAAAACATTTAATCCGTGAATGAGTGCTGTGATGTTGATCAGTTGATCGTTAATGTCGCTACGAGCCGTGGCATCTCGTCTAAGCCATGTACAGTTTGGGCATAAATTCTAATAAATTGGAAGCAAGTTGTTACAAACACATAACTCTGCTGACAAAAAATAATATTTTAGTTTATTGTGTGCTTAATTAAGTCGGTAGAACTTTTAAGAAAACACCAACTTCGCATTATGCAACATTTAGAGCATCTGCGTTTTACACTGTAGTGCGGTGACATAAATTACATGAGGTAAACACTGAGTACATCTTACATAATTTTATCATTTTATCTATCTGTGAGCCAAAAATTACCAAATTTGGTCAAGGTTTGACGAAGTTTTGACAAAAACAAGTTGGGACATTTTTGGGACATTTTATCTATCTAGTGATCTATCTAGTGATTCGCGAACGAATCAGAGCCTCCGGAGGTAAAAAGCAAATTTGTAACGAATCGCCTTCAGGCCCTGTTTGACAGACAAATTACACATATAGTCTGGACTAATTAAATCTTCGCCCATCACCTGTTATAAGCTAGCTGTTTTAATTGTGCGTCAAATAAAATCACGTTTTATAGCAGGACTTTATGTTAGGCGTATAGTTCAACTTCTGTTCGTTGCTGTATTGTCTTTGTTTTACTTCGTGTCAGCGGCATCGTGCGTTACAAAAGTTGAAGGCAAGAAGTTACCATTTTCCGACAAACACCTGCAAATTTCCAATAGTAAAAAATTACTTGTGCTGAGACGTTTAGTGTTGCTACTAAATTCCCCAAAATAATAAATTTTAACCCCAAATTTTGCATTTTTGAAAAAAACGTTCTGAGATTAATAGAAAAAAACTGGATTTTTTTTTGAGAGGAAGGCAGTTTTTCCTACAACCACTGCCACCATGCCGCTAAGCCATTTACTGGGTTATTCTACAAGTATGGAAGTGGCGTGGCGTAGCGGTAACGCGTTTCATTCGATCAAAGAATTACTGTACGCCGAGTCGGGTTAATACTGCGACGAGTGACTGCCTGCGGGCAGGTAAACCACCTCGGTATGTAACCAGCCGCCTAGGTCAACTCAGCCTTTGATCCTTCCGGATCAATAGATAAATTATCAATAGATAAATTTATCAATAGATAAATTAAGTACCGGCTTATCTGGCTTTGGTTAAGGCGGGGCGCGTTCACCTGTGTCGGACGGCAAGTAACACTGTGTGATCCCATATGGCAGGTGACGCTCCGTAGCTCTGTGAGGGGCTCAATCTTTTAAAGAGCTATATTCCGACCTTTACTTTTTATCTTTATTCTAATCGCTAGATACTGTTATACGTTGGACAAGTTAATGACGACGATATTTTATACCCTGTTTACACGATCAAGCAATCATCAAGCAAACATCAAGCAAACATCGAGCAATTAGAGCACATGTCGTGCACGTGCATTTTGAATGCATTTGCTGGAAGTTTGCTCGATGATTGCTCGACGTTTGCTTGCTCGTGTAAACGGGGTATTACTTTGGAGTCGTTGGCTGATAATAGCAGCGAGCGTTTGTTGTTCGCGCTGGTTGTCAATAGCAACCAGGTGAGCTCTGGGATGCAGCGCCTGACAGCGCAGTGTGGCTATTGACCACGGCAGGATGTCCGTGACGATGCGATGACAACCGCTGTCTGACTCCGCGAAACCCTCAGGACATTCTGCAACCAACACTAACTATATCTGTCCTTAAAGGCCTGCACACATGTGTGATGAGATACAAGAAAAAAGCATAATCGCTGATGACAGTCGAAACGTGGCGTAGCGCTACAAAATCGCAGAGCGAATTTATTTTAAACAACTTTGCGTAACTTTGAGGCGCCCACAAAAGGAAATAAACGAAACTAAAATGAAATAAAATGCATTGATAAAACAGAATTATGTCAGTTAACTTCAGTTAATTTTAGTTCAGTTTACTTTGTTTGCTTTCGTACGCGCCTATACTGTTCGTTGTGTGTAAAATAACAAAATAAGCTAAATACTCGTAAAACAAGTAACAACAACTGTAAAACAACTGTCTTGTTTCGTTCCAGACTCCAGTACATGCGAACTCCTGCGATAAAAACTTTATCAAAGGGGTATAGGCTACACGGTCGCCGGACCATACCGTGTTCCTACCTGCAACGGTTTTCGTTGATGCGCTGATGTCGAGATTATTGGCAGCGGTCTGCAGACGCTCTAGCTGCAGTGCAATCTCTGTCAGTTTGTTGTTCAGACAATCATACTGATCCACGTTGAGGCGACATGATATCCCAGCAACACTTTTGTCCGTAGTCTTATTGTCAGCACGAGCCACTCCATTGGAAGTTCTATTAATACAAGGCGAGACAAAAATATCCCAACACGAAAATCACAACATCTCAGAAATACGCGAACTAAATTTTACCCATTTGTTCAAAAAAGCAACCGTGCAAAAGTATGCTGCTTTGTGCTGTATTTACAAATTGACGAAAACGCAAAAATTGTATAGACAGTACAAAAAAAACTGTTTTAGTAATTGAGTGCTGTTCAATACCACCTTTGCTATAATGTCATTGTGAGCAGGCGTAAATATTTAGTTTACTTGGATGAATAATAAACTTTGAATATTTTAGCCATAATCGCGATTAACAAATTTGGCCATGAGTAAAATATCCCACGAAAACAAAATGCGGATTAGAGCATTCAAAGATATTGGCTTTAAATGCTGAACATTGTTAAAAATTTTCCTAAAGTGGATTAAAAGCTTTAAAAAGTAAATCAAATTAAGCAACATACCAACAGTGGTTTTCGGTGCTGGAAATTAATGAACAATGCGATTCATTACGCTGCTGACTAGCGAAAATCAAACATTGAATTCGACGCTGTACCGCTTCTTATACGGCCAAATATTAACTAAATGTGGCAAAATTGAACAAGCTTACGAAGAGAGTATTGTATGCTGAATAAACAAAAAGAACTTGGAGCAAAAATATTCTCGGGCTACACAGATATCGTGATTTTCGTGTTAAACTATTTTAATTTGGCTCACCCTGTTTGTACGTCTCCGTCATCGGCTAAGTTACTGACATCAGTGACACTGCTAGTTGCCAATGTCCTCGTAGTGGTCACATCAGTAGGCCTACTGTTATCAATGCTGCTGCTATTACTGACATTCTGCTGCATTCTAGTGGACGGATGCAGAGGCTGACTCATTGTAACCTCCGCATCACTCGTTGCCATGACAACCAGCAGGATGCAGATGAACAACGCGGTGACAAAACGCATCTTAAGTCCCGCAAAGTCTACAAACTGTGCAAAACATCGTCAAGTTTCAGTATAGCTAGGCTAGTTCATAATTTCAATCATGATACATCACAATAATAGTTATTATCATATATCATAATCATTATCAGATATTCTGTCAAGTAGTATAGTGAAACTCGACTTTAATGACATAATTCATTAAAATGCAATCATAAATAGTTTGAACTTTAAAAGATGACAAAACATCATATAGCACATAGCCATTGACAATCAACCATTTACACTGATAGTTAATTAATTAGACAGACAGGCAGACAGACTAAAGACAGAGGTGGATATTAAAACACGTTCTAAACGTACAGTGCACTAAATTTCGTTCACCTAAACAGCTTACGCCAGGAAACGAAGTTTACCGACGAAGTTAGCAAAACTCAAAATATAAGCCTACACTGAACAGCTTCGATTAACGTGCACGAATGACTCATAACATGTGATTACGCGGCATTTGCCAGCTGTGCAACTGCGTCGATGTAATGTAATTAGATTGGAAAATTACATCACTACTAATAATTTAACTTACACATTACTAATTTGTAGTTGCAGTCAGAGAGAGAAAGACGGGGAGAGCGGTAACAACTGGTGATGCGGCGAATAATTTCGCTTAACTTTAAATCAATCGGACATTCTGTTGCACTTCTAAAAAGAAACCAGGCTTTAATTTAATAAAAAAAAGTGACGGCATTGTAAATCTAGGCAAGAAAATCGAGGTGCCAAAGAGGTCGACGAAGAAAGGCAAAAGTGTATTCTTCCAAGCCGACAAGGGGATCTGGAAAAGCCGTTATATAAGTTTCCCCGGCGTAGACCGGGACGAGTTTTGGTGCATTGATCTTAAAAATACATTTGCTACGAATCAATTTGGTATTTTTGTGACGTTTTAAACTACACAAATACAGAGCGTGGGCTACCGTCGGTATAAAAAGTGCTGACGATACTGCGTACTGCTTCCATAAAAAGTGTCGGTTTGCTCATTACTTCGTACGGGACATTACCCGCTCAAATTCAGCTCGGAAAGAAACAGTCCCTGCCGCCAGTTTTAAGCGCCGTGAAATAATATCAATATTTCGACTCAAGTTTAATTTTATCGAATGGTACCATTTAGTTTGCGATGAGTTTCCCTGTTGCCACCGTTTTCTATATTATTTGCCCTTTTTGCCTCTGTTTTACGCTGTACCTGTCGGCTTGTCGATTAAACGTATGTGTATGGGGTATTTAAATAAGATTTAAGTGTTTTCTTCCGCGGTCCACGAGTCGGCACGTGTACGTAGTTTTGTGCCGCAACTGAGCAGCTGTCAGCTATTATCTTTCACTGTACAGCTGCTGCTGCTGCTGCTGCTTGGTGCCTCGCGCTGCGCATCTCCATGGGTCCATACAGTCCGTGCACGCGGAGTCGCAGTCGGCTGAGTCGAGTCATCAAGACTCATACGCAGTAGGCTAGGTGTAGTCAGTAGGCCTATATAGTCGTGTCGTGCGAAAAAAAGTTTTCTTGAAGTCACGCCTCGCTGACCAGTAGTGATAGCGATGTTCTCGCCAGAGACTGAGTCAAAAACCGGTCTTGTCGACTATGAAAAATCATCATCATCATCTAAATTCAAATCGTCTGCAGTCTCATCCCCGAAGTCTCCGACGTGTGACGTCGCAAGGACAGATCGCAGCCGGGCGCGAGTGTCTCTGGTGGCGGCGTGGACAGTGTGTGGACTCGCCTGTCTACTGACCGCCTGGACCGCCGTGCTCTATTGGACTCAACTGTCTCAGCTGCGCGCCGATCTGGACTCGCTGAGAAGAGAGTTTCAAGACTTCAATCAGTTGACTGCTGATCACATCGACTCCGCCCTTCAACAGGTGAAATACACAGTCCACACGTGTGATCGATTGCGTTCTTTACTATGACAGAAAGTACAATTAATTATGTATTTGACTGTAATTTCGTCCACATGCTGCAACAAAGGTTTTCACTAAAACACCTTTAAATAATTTGGAAAAATACTGGCTAATGTTTGCGATGAACTTTTTCTTTACAATATTGTATCGCTGGTGTCCCACCAAATGCGAATGTCTGGCTTGTTGGGTCATAATGCACTAAAACTATGTTATCTTATATTTAACCGTTAATTTACCCCAGTTTTCGTGTTCCGAATTTTTTTATGATTATCTCGTGTCTGCTGACCAATCAAGTCGTTCATTGCGAGGTTCTTTTCCATTTCTGCTCGTTCTTAATTATGCTTCTTGCCTATATTCAACAACTTGACCTACTGTTGTTTTGAACTTTCTATTCGCTATGTAAACAACTGCTCCAAATGTACATTCCGCGCGAAATGATCTTAGTTTTCTAACCAACATATTCCTATTGAAACATACATTCAATACTGCGTCACAATGTTTCTTTGTTTTTTCCACAGTATTTAGGCAGAAACTAACTAGTCTTAATAGTTTCTTAAAGCAGATTCGTTGTTGGTGTGGTTTAGAAATTTGAATCGTACCTGCTGGCCAAGGTGCGACAACCACGTGACCTTAGCGACAATAACTGTTTCTGTCCGCCAGGTAAGACAAAACATTTAGCGAATGTTTTGCTTTTTATGAGCTTATCTGTCGCTAAAGCAACACAACAGACTGCGCGTCCTGCCTCAAGAAAGGCAACAATAAAACAGGGTTTTTTTCAAGTTCATAGTAATTATAGGCCTACTGTATCCAAACAGTAATGACTGGTGATTGATTCCCCCCCCCTAGCAAACAGTTTATTTATCATTTTTTACCGTTTACCACTCGCAAGTCGAAACTTTGCTTTAACTTTGCAATACTTACCGCGGCGGTCTCTGTGGATTTATATTTCGAGTCATGACTGTGAAACATGTTGACAGTCATCGATCTATATTGCCAAAATGTAAGATGAAATATAAGCTGAATGAAATTTGGCAATAAACAATTGCACATATACAATGCAATTGTATTATGCTGCTGCGAACACGACAAATAAAATTTCGGTAAAATCACTTTTGAACGCCAGTTATTCATCTTGCAGACGACTGTCGTTTTTGCTACTGTGGTACTAACATTTGACGTTCGCTCAAAATTGACGGCTTTGCAGCGCCAACGACAGAGAGAAAGTGTCGGCGAGCGAGTGAACCAAACAAAGCGAGTAGAGACAATGAAAATACTACGCTGCTGATAAGGATGCCGCCGATAACGACGTTGAGTAGTCGTAGTTACCAGCTAGTGATAAGGACAACCAATCTGCGATGTAGCGTACGGATGTCATGCGGCGTGCGCGGCAGCAGCAGCAGCAGCAGCAGTTATGAGTCTACATAGGACTATCTGTCTGTGTCAGTGGCAAGCAGCACCGACTACATCAAAACCAGTCAGACCGCTTGCTGCAACGCTCGCAAACGCCGCACTCCTACCGTTCCGTACACCGACTTACCTGTAGGCCTACACACACGAATGTACGACCGAAGCCCTCCTCCCGGAGAAACCCAGCCCCAGGACAGAACCCCCTCTGACGTCGGAATAGTTCCTACCTGCTGACTGCCACCCGACACAAATGATCGCGCCCCGCCTTAACCCTAGCCAGACAGGTCTGTACTCGAATTACCCACCTGTGACGGATGGAAGGCGGAGTTAACATTGACGTTGATTATATACCTAGGTGGCTTATCTGTCCGTCGGATACTAAAGATACGTTACGTAACCGTCGCGTTTGTTTTAACACATTATCAGACTGTCATTTATGATAAAAAGGTGGCCTCGTTTTATCTCTGGCAGCAATGAAAGTTCTATCTTGCCGGTGGAGGGGATTGTGTTTTAGGGATTGTGTCCTGAAGGGGTTTGTTCTGCTCTCGTGGTAGAGACGGGTTTGTCAG
>Ga0209367_1011824_pt1 | contig 11519 bp, 4 predicted proteins | sample WorMetLIZISLAND2_FD_187412 | JGI IMG/M metagenome (GOLD analysis project Ga0209367, IMG submission 187412) | Marine gutless worms symbiont microbial communities from Max Planck institute for Marine Microbiology, Germany - Olavius geniculatus... ... | reverse complement strand
GATTTATCAACATCGATGACCTTGAACGACCTTGAACCCTAAAAATATTGATTTTAAGCGATTTTTTGGCGATTTTTGGCTGCAAAAGAGTGAATTGCGACGAAATGGATGGAGATAGACTACGATTACCTGCGAACAGGAACTGCTATAGGCTTTCGCGCGTTTCGTGAGCTTTGCTCAAATTTCTTGTTAACGATATGCAGAATGAGAATGAATAGATCGAAAATTAGAAGTCGGTCGATTTATTAAAGATCAGGATTTTGTGACTTTCTGCTGTGAAATTTGGAATTCGGCATTCTTTTCGGCGAATTTTCGGATGCTTTCGTGTTCAAAAATGACGAAATTTAATCGAAATGATGAGCTGTAGTTATGCGGAAAAGTTTCTTCGTTGCATTCAACCTTCGCGTGCTTTTGAATGTATATTATCCAGTGCTTTTTGTCGGTCAAAGTTCGCTAAAGTGAATAAAGTGATCGCACCTCTGCTAAGACAGTTATGTTTTTGACTCGCTTAGATTACTTACGATATTTTATCTGAAATGTTTGGTGGTGGAATTAAGCCAAGAACGAAAAGCTAACGATTATATTTTTGAGAGAAATCTGGATCCATGATTTTGTCGTAGAGTGAACCGCACTGAGAAATTCCGTGACGTGATCAGTGAGAATATAGGCAGGCCAAGGCCAGTGGCAAAATGCCACAGCTAAGGTGCCGCTTAAGACAACCGCTAACGTCGGAATGCATAGGTGGTCGGCCTTAGCGGGGGTTTGTACTCTGTTGAATGCTTTCTAGTTCTGCTGGTTGGCGCACAAAAAGTGGAACAAATTGTTTAACAGCGTAACAGGATCGAGCCAATCAGACAGTTTCGGAAACTAGTGAAAAGAGGCAGTGAAAGGCAAAGTGAAAGTAATCTAAGTAAGTAATCATGTTGAACACTTGAATGACCATCATTCACTGCGACGATCAAGGCCAATCGCTCCCAAAACTGTCCGACTGACGTAAACCTTGTATGTTCTAACTTTTTTGCGCCAGTCTGCATGTGATGCTGTGTATACACTCGTTGCTGATGACGAGAACAGTTTGCACTTTATCGGCAGTGTGTGTTTGCGTGTAATGATGTGAGCGATCGAAAGCGTCATGTATAAGCGTTGTCTGTCGTATCTTTGCCGTCATCTGATATATTAATAGTCCGATGTCACTGCGTATTTATTGCGTTACAATCAAAGCTGTTATAGTTGAACCGTTGTATGTCGCGTGTATTTCGCATTTTGCTGCATGTGAATAGCCAAAAGCTCGTAATTTTGTCTACGTTTGATGTTCAGCCATTCGTGTCTCTTGTCGTATGCCCTACACACGGTGGTCCATGAAAATGCTGCAGTATATTTTGACACTATATATCTGCCGGAGAAACTAGAGGGTGGGGCTTCCGCTTTCCACAATATTGGCAGGCTTCCAGTATCCGTTATTTTCCCTTTTCTTTTCGTAACTCTTTCCTTTTTACTCTTTTAGGCCAACCCTATCTTATATCCAGAACCTGGACAATTTTCTTATTCTAACAGTCAGCTGGGGGGTCGGAGTGCAGTGTCATAGCCGCTGCATTCCGACCTCCTGCTGACTGAAGAAAACTGGCCGGATGTCCGAGAACAACTTGGCTTAGAACAGTCGATGAAGACGTCCAGCCCCAGAACTTCGGAGTTCACACTAAGCCGAGGATAGGGAGTTTTGGCGCCAAGTCATCAGCACGGCAACGCTCTGACAAGAGTTCGGCAAGAAAAAGAAGAAGAATCTTCATCTTTTCCATGAAGCTGCTGCTACAGTTATTTTTTGAGTTATTGGCCGATTTGAGCAGTTTTGAGTTCTTTGCGCAAGTCATACACGTTTATACAACGTTTCACTTCAAACTCGTACGCTTGGAAAACAAAATAACAGAGATGGAAGGGAAACGTGTACTCGATATTTGCTTAAAACGGTACAAACACGACGAAAAGAGAGTCCAGTGCAACAATCGGTCGATAGAACAGACAGACTCGGAGAAGTTTGTGCTTTATGAGTTGCTGCTATTGAGAAAGTAATCGCCTTCTGCATCATTGCACACACCGGCAGGCGCTGTCCACATTGGTCGATCTTGTCGTCAATGATAAAATGCGAAGACATAGACCCTATTTCGAAGCGCAATCGAATTGACTGGGCCAATTCCTTAACGACGGGTAAAGCTCAAAATCCACTGCACAGATTTGTCAGGAATTTGTTGGACGGGCAAGTCGTATATCGGTATGCTGCTGTTGATGACAGTATAAGTTGTGCTATATGTCGCTTTGCATAGCAGCATAGACTACCGACTTGCTAAGATTAAAGTTAAAGATATATGTGAATGCAGCGCGTTTTTCTGAACCACTGTGTATTACGACTGATACTGTATAGTTGGCACACTGTGGTCCGAATCAGAGTCTACATTATTCGGATTTGAACTACATGTAGCCGTATTATCCGTATTTGTCTGCCTATTGTCATCTTGAAGATATTATTGATATTTGGCTTTGTGCTGAACGAATGTATATTGTTGTGATTTATTCTCCCATGCTGTTCCGCTTATAAAATATTGTTGTGCCTGCCTTTGTAGCATGTAATTTTAAACAAATGTCCGTCGTCGTTATGTTTGTGCGTCTTTGTCGCATTTGGTTGAAATATACAAAAGGTAGAAAGTCTAAAAGTCATGAATCTGTACAAAAAGTTTTATTCACAGTGTTTGAATAGTTTAACGTTTTTCGCAGTTGCCTTCAATACATTCGAAAATACAGCATTTGAATCGACGAGTAACATTCCTGTGATAATTCCATCTGTCATGTAATGCGGTAGTTTTTTAACGTATTATTTCAAAATTTTTCATGTAGTCACTTCCGCTTTGCTTTTGAATTTGATTATTCTGAAATCAGAATTGTCGTGACCTTTTGATTTCGATGGTGCGACAGTGTAGCGGATTTTATGAAACATCGATGTGGTTATTGATGATATAATTATACAGTGTGGGCCAAAAGTTCAGATTCGTGAACGCATCACGCTCATTCAGACGTTTTAGCAGTCAGTGCATGTTTTATGTCATTGTAAAGAGCTGTTAATAGAATGCGGTGAAAAATTTGTTTTGCCTCCACCCTTCGTTTGTTTTCGTGTCTTCCGCTTTCTTTTCCGCAATACCTATCGTAGACATGGGTGGATTTTCTCTAAAGTCCGAAGTTCCGAACTATTGTGACCAGAGCATTTTGGGAAGAAATGAACTGTTATCAAAAGTCAAAGGTCAGGGTCCCGGCAAGCGAAAGCAAGCTGAAATTACAGAGTGTCGAGTTTTAACAGTCCGGTATTGCATTTCGAGGACCCAGTAAAACTGGTGAACAAACAACCCGTTCTCCATTCGTTAAACTAGTCATCTGAGGTTTTTGTGAACTTTTGGCTCCCCCTGTAGCATAAGTGATAGCTATTACCGATCTTTAGTTTAATTACGGACGGGCCACGTCATTGGCATTGCAAGTATTAAGGTCAGCTTTATTTTGTTGTCTTGTCAGTGTTATGACGCTCTGCTTTATGGATACGGAAGAGAATAAATAAACGCTTCTCAGTACAGAGAAGACTTTGTTGTCTGCTGAATGATTAACAATTTTACGTACGCCAAATCTTCACATAAAACATGCATAAATACAGACATTACAATATCAGACATGTCTGATTTGCTTTACTTCGTTACTGACTATATTTTTCATAAGCTGCGTTTGTCAGCTTTTTTTGAAGAATAAAATGAATGAATGAATGATGTCAATGTCATTGTCAGCATTAAATTTATATAGCGCAGTATCACGAAGCATCTCTATTGCCATGCTTTAAAAGCATATGTCCTAAAACACGGAAAATCTAGATAATGGTGTCGGAGAAAATGCCGCGCAGTAAGTTCTTTATGACTAATATTTGATGCCACTGCTATAATTAGTGTGGACGTAGTTAACATCCGCTCTCTAATCAGTATATATAGGGTTTACGCCTGTCTGACATTTCCACTTTTTGTACAAAATATGCCGCTAATGGAACTATGTAGGCCTATACAAAATAGTGTTTTGGATATAGTCCAGCCGCGTCATTTTGTAATTAGTTAAGATAACGACGTGTAAAGCTCAAAATCCACTACACAGATTTGTTATTGATTTGTTGGACGGACAAGTCGTATGTTGGGATGCGTCGGAGGGGCGCTTTACGCCATATAAATCTTGGAGCAAATGTTCCAAGAAAAAATAGGGAAAAAGTTTTTTGGGGAAATTAGGGGGAAAGTTGATATTCATGACATACAGCACCTCAGCTTGTAAGAGGCTGTTCTCATGATTTACGATATCTTGCAAGCAGAAGTGTTCCGTGACGCATAGAATGAACCAAATTCGCTTTTCGCCGGGACTCCGCCCGCACCCCGCTGGGGAAGCTCCTGACGCTCGCCAGGTCTCCTAGTCATCTGGGGCATTCTACACCTCTTCGACGCCTACGGCGCCTCATTCTCGGTGCCTGTGGCGCCTCAGCTTGAGTTCGGGGGAATACTTTCTCCAAGGACTTAGAGAGGATAAACGCCGCTGTGCGAATTTGTAGTAGACACTCGATTTGATACGGACTTGTGGACCTGTTGTCTGACTTTCGATTTATTGTAAAATATGTCGTATAAAGCCGGTTGTACACCGTGTTACAAAAAACTGTGCACTTTTATTTTTTGAATGACTCCGTGAAACACTGGCCAATTTTGATAAATTTCGGCACGCAAAATCATGATACGACTGGACATAAATAGCTGTAGTTTTGGCTACCTTACCTTAATACTGTCGATACACTACCTTGTGAAATTTAGAAGTCGCAGCTTGGCCATTTACAACAGTAAATTCATACAGGATATACCGGATGCGTCTGCTCAGAAATGATTAACCGAATAGCAACTAACACGATTAACAGTTATTATCTCTCAAAAAGTAACACTTGTCACATCATGTTATCTTTATTACAGCATGCGTTCAAAATGTTCTCCTCCAGCATGAACGCAAGCGGTAGACGTTGACGCCACGCGCCAACAGTACGTTCAATAACGCGTGACCCAGAGCGGCTCTCTGCTGTTGATACGTCATTTTAGTTCGTCGACGAACGCGGTTAGTGCTAAATGAATTACAGATTTTCAATGATTTTATAGTCTCAGTGATTTTCTGAGACGACGCATGCGCAATCCAGTATGAATTCATTGTTGTTAACGGCCAAACTGCGACTTCTGCATTTCACAAGGTAGTCAGCGACAGTATTAAGGTGAGATGGTCAAAACTAAAGTTTTTTGATGTGAAGTTGTTTCATGATTTGGCGAGCCAAAAGTTATCAAAATTGGACGGTGTTTAGCAAACCAAAGCAAAGCTGGTATATTTCGTGCAAACAATACGGCATGGGACAGTTTTCAGAATAACGGATACTGGCTGCCAATAGACACGGTGTAGCTTACGTGCACCCGGACAATCGACTCTCGACGGTTGACGCAGTGGGGCCGCGCTGTAACGCCACTCCGTCATTTCACCGGGTAGCCATCAATCAGCCACGAATATTATACGCACGTAGGTGGGCTGCAGACACGATACGCTGTTTGCGTGATAGATTTATGTCACTCACCGTATAAAAGTACGGTGGGAGCGGCATGCGAAGTCTGACTCAGCGAGACTACGTCACGAAATTGGTTACTGTATACATCGAGATACTTTGGTTGCGCTAACATGCTCAGGCTAACTCAGCCTTCTACCCTCCGTAAGATGAAAATGAGTAATAGCTTATGGGCTATGGAGTGAAGGTTTAGCGTGGCTGATTGGGGCGGTGGTATGTCTGTTTGAACCACGGGTCCAGTTGTTCGTTTACGCGGGCAATGGATGAACCGCATAGTGTGCAGCGGTATCATTAGCTCATGCCAATCAGCTGCCACTTCCAAGATTGTAAAGCGCTTCTGGTCCTGAGTCCGTCTCATGTAAGAAGCGCTATAGCAAGGACAGACTTTACCTTTAGCTTTTAAAGCCTGAAAGCTGATATTCTTTTACCATGCCAGCCACCGAGGGTAGGAGGCTGAGTCGATTTGGTGGCTGGTTGTTTACCAAGATAGTTTACCTGTTCGCATACAGTCATAGCCAGACCTTGCCCATAGTAAATTTGTTGATCGGCTCCCAAAGCGTTACCGCTACACCACGCCGCCAACCGTAGTGTACATTCAAATACACCATAAATACACAGCGTATATACGGCAGACAATTTATTAGCGTATTCGTCACTATCGTACTGAGAAGAGCACCATTTGCCGACTGTGTTAAAATCTTATAGGAAGCTTCGAGACCTTGCCGTTAGACCACCCTTTCGTCACATGTAAGTGTGTGGTATAACTGAGCTTAGCTTACTGTTTACAAGCCCTTCGTCACGCTGATTCGTCGGCCATGACGCATATAGAATTAAATTCCAGACAGACGAATTTATTGCTGTAAAAAACTGCTCTTAGCATACGAGTTCTTTCTTTCACATGACTGTAGGCTTATTAGAGATGTGCGAGTGCTAGTAGCCTCATCCCGCTTAGGATAACTTATTTATTGAAACGCTATTAATCATTCTTGTAAAACAAAACTAAATGCACCCACAAAGCAGGTAATGTAACAAGAAATCTCAGCTAATCCTCAGGCGACGCGCGAGAACCTATAGCAGTTCCTGTCTATTTCCATCTATTTCGTCGCAATTCACTCTTCTGCAGCCAAAAATCGCCAAAGTCATCAATGTTGACAATCCTAAGAAGCTTATCGCCAGTGCTTGTTATGTTAAGCAGCATGTCTGTGCCTATTTGCAACCATTTTCACGCTATACAAGCCAACAGCAGATAAATAAACACTTTTTAGAGGGGTACCACTATTTGACAACCGCGTGCGCAGGCCTCCTTGAACCTAGAGGGTCTGAACTTGAATTGCTAAAATCTACATTCAACGGTGAAAATTTCGTATGCAGGTTGTCTTGGTCTATCGCCAGCCATTTCGACGTAATTCACTCTTGAAATGCGTGTCGCCGCCCGAAATCGCAAAAAAAATTCACGAAAACCCCCTATTTGGAGGGTTCAAGGTCATTTAAGGTCATCGATGTTAACATTCCTAAAAGCTCGTGGCCGATGCTTGTTACGATAAGCAGGATGTCTGTGCCTATCTGCAACTATTTTCACGTTAAAGAAGTCAATAACAGTAGAATAACACCTTTTAGAGGGGAGGGTGCCTCTATTTCTCTCCCTCATTCGTGGGGTCCCCCTTTTACCCTGCGGCATGAAATTTGGTCACGAATTAACAGAGGCGTTAGGCTATCATACGGTGAAAACCCGAAGTCTCTATCTCACCTGGGCTTGAAACGGTACCTAGACGTGACAAACAGACAGACACAAGACACCAAGACAGAATTACCATAGCTAATACGCGCTATGCTAAAAATTGTACAATAAGTCATCGACTCCCGAGTTATACCAATTACGATGGCATTTTACTTTCTACCCGTAGGTCTAGGCTACTTCAGTCTAATGAAAATAATGATATGAATATTAGACCCATAAGCCTTGGCCTTGTATCTTCTCGCCTCATTATAGCACTGTGCCAGTTTGGCACTGAATACAACGCATTTCTCTATTCGTGTAACAGTGTTGCTAGAATGTTGCTTAATATTAGTGTCAGATGAAAACATGGGCCAGTTGTTTTCGAAGAGGGGACGCTGATTTAAATCAATCAGGATTCGTATACGTAATAGGCTGAAACGGTCAGGTCGTTTGCCAGTTCTGTTCAATGTGGCCTTTCTGGGTTTCTGCGCATACGGGTTTTGCCCCCGTTCTGTTTATTCGGTTTCATAATATTATGAAGATAGCATATGAAATCAGTGCAATTTACTGCAGTAATTCGTTGCTACAAACGCACGGTGCAACGAGAAAAATTAAAATCAGGGTGGCGGTCGGTCGGTCTGGTCAGTGGCTTCTATCCCCAAACCTGGTGGCGCAGCTTGCGTTTAATGACTAATAGGGGGAAAATTTTGTTGAGGGTGTAGATCAAAATTTATCTTCGATTTTTACTAAGCAATCTACACCCTTAACCGACTTCCCCCTATTTTTCACTACCTCCAATTTTTAAGCTACACCCTTAGCGAAACGTTTCCCTATAGAGGGAAAGAGAAGCCAGCCAACAGGGGAGGGGGTACTTAAGTCCAAAAGCGATGGGGAACATGAACCCGAAAGTGGGGGAAAGCTGCGCCCGATTTCGATTCCAGATTTGGGGGGAGAGAAGCCACTGGGTCGGGCGTGATCGTCGCTGACACGACATGCGTCATAAGTCACAATCCAATCAGAACTGCATGCGTGGTGCAAGCGGCTGCTGCGGCTGGTGGTCGACTGAAACAGATGATGCGGATGATGAAGTGTTCTATCACTGCCGTGCCAGCATCCTTTCACTCACACTGACTGCCAGGACTGTCAATATATGAAAGCTCAGTCTGAATATCTCGCTATGTATGTCCGTCCAAGGTCGGTTGCACGGCGCCCGGGTGGGTGCCTGATGAACAATACTCGTATAAATCTTTCGGTCGTTGCCGACCGACGGCCCGATAACGGGCACTCACGCAACCGAAACCGGTCCGTCCTCCAGTCCCCACGTTATAGATAACGCACCGACAATAAATATTTTGCCCATCACTATAGGCTAGCGGGCGGGCAGGAGCCCGCAACATTCATTTTGATGGAAATGAGATTCGTTCTGTACACGGACGGCCGAGAGATGGCGAGGCCTGTTGCCGAATGACAACGCGCCGATCGAAGTAACGGTACGGATATACGAATGTCTCTACAATGTCATGATGAACAGTGCGGAGTTGACCACTGGTATCATCAACGCCATCACTCTTGTGATGTAGGCTTCCTATTCACATCATTCCACTGACCACATACCGTGCATGGTCCATATTTCACAGCCGCTGCTTATATGATGATGCGCACATTTGTTCGTTTATAATACGAGTATATTGGTTAGGGCCTATATCGATAGATTTAGCCACGGATTTCGACGTAACGAATTTTTGGAAGTAGATCGTGGCCATAGAACTAGGCCCATAGTCAGTTGCATTTTGGTGTCGATTCGAATTTTTTCGTGCTATCTAGATCATTTTCTAGAACTCTTCGCCATTGGCAGATATACAAGGTGGGCCACTTTGTCCGTATCTTCGCTAAATAGGTCATTGCTAAATTTTCACAATTTTTTACTAGTAGACTCTGTAAAAAATTTGCGACTCAGTGGCAAACACACCACTCCTACTATGTTGCTACACTACCTTGTAAAACATAAACATTCGAAAATCACAAATATCTAGGCTATAGATGGGCAAAAAGTCTAGTGATAAATTTTTAAAGTATTTAACTGAAATGTTGAATATGAGTTATATTGAGTGTCAAGAACAATGGAGAACCTATCGAACATCTTTTTAAATAATTTGAACTATTTTACTGTGTATTAATTTTCAATGTACATTAATGCTGGTTGGTGACTGCAATCTTGCTTAGTTAGGCCTAACTGCATGAGCACTGTATTTTGATTGTGCGGCCCTACAAGCTGTGCAGTATTGTACTAAAAATGAAAATTTACTCTGTAGCTGTATGTAAACTTTTTGACACTCCTTATAGTAATTTATATTTAGCATTTCAGTTAAATACTTGAAAAAAATTTCATTAGACCCTTTGCCTATCTGCAGACATTATTAATTTTTGAATAGGCCCTATTTATGTTTTACAAGGGTAATGTAGCAACATAATGGATGTGGTTTGCATGTCACTGAAAAGAAAATTTTCCACATAGTCTGCTGGTGAAAAAATTGTGAATGAAAAAAGTACATTAGCTTACTATTTTTGGCCTACCCTGTACGACGCGCAGATGACACTTTGCAGCGTGCCTCGGAAATTTCTAAATGAATTTCGATGAAATTCTTTTGAAAAGGTGGTACACGACACAAGGACCAACGATTAGATTTTGGCGAACTGCATGGTGGGCTTGACTGGTGGCTATTCAGAGGGTTTTTGGATCCAGATCAGTACACAGACGAAGAATAATGTTTCACTGTCCAACGTGGGTAAACTAAAGGTAAAGGTCAAGCCACTTGCTATAACGCTTTTTACATAAAACGACTCAAGACCAGAAGCACTTTGACAAGCTCGGAAATGGCAGCTGATTGGTACGAGATAATGATACCGCAGCGCACTATGCAGCCATCTATTGCCCGTGTCAGCGAACAATCGGACCCGCCGTTTGCAGCTAGCAGTCATACCACCGCCCCAATCAGCCACACTAGGCCTTCACGAAGTCGAGGCATAAGTCGAGAACACGTTCTAGTTTGTTAACTTTGTGGTCTCTCTGTATCTGGCAGCATGTTGATGTTGATCTTGTCCGTCATGCACTAGCACTACAGCAGCAGCATCCAGCGAGGCGTCAACAGCGTCAGAAGCTGACGACAAATTGTGTTCGACTTCATCACGACTTTTTGCATCAGCCATAGTGCCGCACCGGACTGCCACTGGCGCGCCTTAGATTGACGACCGATCGTCCACGGATCCAAACACTCGTCCCCGAAATAACTGGTAAATGCCGGAACGTAAAACTACTAAATATAATTATAGGATCTATATACTCACTCTCCATGACGTTCACGTGACGATTAGCCTATAGGCTACTACCAAGCAACGCGTAAGATTGCCGAGATATCTTACAAAAGGATCTGTCGTATCGCCATCGTTAGCCATTGCGAGAGTTGTTCGATTCTGTTGACACCCGGCCCCGAAATGACTGGTATAGGCCTATAAAGTGTCGAACGCGGAATTGGGATCAAAAACTCACCCCAGTTCACTCACTCGCTCAGCGGCAGGTGACACAGGCCAGCTTAGATTGACGACAGTCCATCCAGCACGGCTGACGACGACTACGACGACGAAATGGCATTTTTCGTCGTCGTCGTCGTCTGATGGCGGAGATATTGACAGCGCAGAAGCCGTGATGTGATAGTTCCATTATTACAGCGTGACGACCGAGCTTCAGTCCACTGTGAGTGGCTGGCTGCTGCAGCTGGATGTCGAACGACAGCAAGCATCGCGTCACGCCGACTCGTTGTCAATTGGACGTGAAGGACCGGACAGAGACTCGGCCAGGACGTCGTGCGGACTCCGACGCACGCGGACTACGTGATCCGCTGCGTACTGTGAACTAAACTGATGAACTGAACTGAAATGACACAGATGCGTCGTTTCAGTAGGGCCTACATTTCATTTCGGGGTTCATCATCATCATCATCGACAACCGTGGGCTCAACGCCCGTTGGTGTCTGACGCCATTGTTGCTATCGCTGCCCAACGCTGCCTATCTAGGGCAGCGTGGCTTAACTCCTGCAGGGTTGCCCCACACCACTGCTCAATGTCATCTGACCATTCTCGGTGAGGCCGTCCTCTTTT
>Ga0209367_1011823_pt1 | contig 11520 bp, 9 predicted proteins | sample WorMetLIZISLAND2_FD_187412 | JGI IMG/M metagenome (GOLD analysis project Ga0209367, IMG submission 187412) | Marine gutless worms symbiont microbial communities from Max Planck institute for Marine Microbiology, Germany - Olavius geniculatus... ... | reverse complement strand
TAAAAATTTCATGTAAATTGCTCATAATTTGAGTAAATTATGAAAAAAACAAAAAGGGGTCCTTTTTACGAAACACCGTGTATATACTAGAATCACGAGTCACGACATGATCAACATCGATCGACCAACCAACCTGACGATGGTAGTCGGCGGCGGAGTCGGCGGCGGCCATCTTGCCATGTGACGTCATCATCATCGCGACGTCACATCCGCCGACGCGACAGCCGCTGGACCTCGGTCTACTGCAGCTGGTCGAGTTGATGGACACCGAATCACCACCCGGTGGGGAAAGACCTCCGCTAAGCTCACGACACAGACAGACACTACCGGACGTACTCAGGCCCAGATCACAGCCGGTGTGGTAGCTGGATGTAGGGCCGCCCACATCGGGAAAAGCCTTCAGAGGCAGGTCGGTGCCCGGGGGAGGGTCGCGATAGTTGACCGCGCGGTACTTCTGGTTGCGACGCGACTGACGGCGGAAACAGACGACGACGATGACCGTCAAACTGAGCACGAGGAACACGGCGAAGATCAGTCCGCACAGTACAATCACACTGCTCGTGTCCACCAACAGAGAACTCGACGACGATTCCAGAGCACCTGTAGCAGACAACACCTCATCGTTGTCGTCATCTGTCGGCTGTATGTTAGTTTCTCTGTCTGTCTGTCTGTCGCTGCCTGTCTCTGTTTGTTCTTATGGTATGTTGGCGAATAAACTTATGTATGTTTATTCACCAAAATAACATCAAAATACCATAAAGTGTAATTGTAATGGAACACAGCGAGAAGGTCTTAACTTATAATTCGTGCATCATCAGACGTGCTAGTTTTAATAGCGTTTGTGGGACAACGTAGTAAACTGAGTTGTAACAAATGCTAAACGGTTTGCGCGCCTACATCACTAATCATCCACCAGTTACAGTGTAAAACTTGCCCAAAAATAAAAGTGCGATGGTCGGGAGAAGCAGTATTCGACAGACACACGCACACACACCCAAAATGATCTGGTAGTGTGAAAGTGGAGTGTTGGACTTACGATCAAGAAATGGTAGGTTCGACTCCCGGTCGGGTCGCTATCAAATGGTTGCTACTTGGATGAGTGACTGACTGTCTGCGGACAGTTAAACCATCTCGGTATATAACCAACACCAAGGTCAACTCAGCCATCTATCTACTGAGGTAGGCAAATCGAGTACCGGCCTGTCTGGCTGGAGTTAGGACAGGGCGCGTTCACCTAGTGTCGAGTGGCACCAACCACTCGACGTGTGATCCCATATGGCATGTGACGCTTCGTAAATTTTGGATAGTTTTCTTACGAGAAGCTATACCATTTAACACGCACCTGATGAAGCGGACAAGGCGCTGGAGCCGTTGACTCTGATCTCCAGATCGGCGACCGTCCGCAGTGGCTCAGACCCTCGGTCGGTCGCCGACACGACGAGGCGGTAGACGGACCGCGACAAATCCAGTCCACCTTCGGCGGCCACCGTCAGCGCGCCGGACTCGCGATCCACCTCGAAGAGCCCCTCCTCGTTGCCATATTCCAGGGCGTACTGCAGCTCGCCGTTGCGACCCTCATCGGGGTCTGTGGCGACCAGGCGAGTAATGAGAGCGCCGTGCGACAAGTCATCGCGAGCTGTGTACAGCTGAACCACTGATTGGTCTGGAGTGGGGAATTCCATCGTGGGACGATTGTCATTCACGTCGTCCACGCTCACGCTCACCTGCTCAGTAAACAAGTACATACGTCAGTTTTACGAATATTTTCGGAAATCTTTAAGGTGTGCTCAAAGCGACAAAAATGAAATGAAACGCACTTAAATTAAATAAAATAAAAATATAATAAGATGAAACAAAATTAAACGAGATAAACTGAAATAAATACCGCTAAGCTGCGGCTTTTATTTCAGATCATTTCATTTTGTTCCATTTCAGTTTATTTCCGTTCTGTAGCTTTGTGCGCTCCTTTTTCATCACCTTGTATAACAGCAATACGATAGGTCTACGCAATCACACGCAATATTAAAAAATGTGGAAAACGCTTAGATTCTAATTGGTTCTCAAGTATCAATAGCTTAACTGCCTCGAACTTAATTCATGCGTGAAATGGCTGACGTAACCATCACAAAGTTATTCGCATCTTAAAACTGACCCCATCAAAATAAGATAAATTCAGCTGCACCTGCGTCTCCTTTCCTTACTACTCTTTGGCCTCACAAGCGGAGGTAAGGTACCCCACTCCGCAAAGTTGAGAGTGTACGCGTACCCCCGTATCACGTGAAAGTTAAGTCTACAAAAAATATAAGAAGAAGGGTGAGTCACGAACCTGGCAGGTGACTGGTACGGATGAAGGGCCGTCGGACGCGGTGATGAACAGTGTGTAGCTGGACTCACGTTCACGATCCAACCGACGAATTGTCCTCAGCACACCAGTCTCTTCATCCACCTACACAAAGCATCATCATCATCATCATCATAAGCGCCGAACATTTTGCTTCTATATTTGCCACCAGGCTCACACAATGATTCGTCAGATTTGAGAGAAGGAAATTCCCAAAACTTCAACGCATCAGATCGAAGCTGTTGTGTTGTAAACTTCACATTTTTAGTGATGCAGTTTAAATGTAAAGAAAATTTACACTATCGCGTATTTTTCTGAATTGCTTTAAACATGCTATGTAGTTTACTATTGTGTAAAATTTCAGACAAAAAAATTAAAAAGTTTTTGCTAAAAATTATTATAGCTATCTTATTCATTTCGGACACTTTTTTATCGGGACACTGTATAAAATACCGAACATGATAACAAATTTAAACCAAAAAACCGAAAGCTATTAAAACGATTTTGTCAGTCGAGCAGACAGACAGACCTTAAATGTATCGCTGAGAAGCGAGAGGGCGTAGGTCACGTGACTAAAGCGAGGCGTGACGTCATCGTCCGTGGCGTTGACGCGGGCTACCGACGCGCCGACCGGCAGGTTTTCCGGTACGGTCACGTGGTAGACGCGACGCTCAAAACGAGGCAGATTGTCATTGCTGTCCTTGAGAGTCAGCCGCAGCGTGGCGGTGCTTGAGCGCGGGGGGTCCCCGAGATCGGCGACCGTCAACCGGAACCGGAAGTCGTCGGGCCCCGGGGCAGCGGCCTCGTAGTCGAAGCTGCGATTGGTCGAGACGACGCCGGTCACGTGGTCTATTGTCAGCGCGCCCTCGGCCCCGCTCACTTCCGCCTCAAGACTGTACCTGTGTCGCACATTGGTAAATAAGTAACGTATGTAGAGCACACGGTGACAGAAAGAAGCTCGGATATCTACAGGTCACCGGTCACTGCAAATTAACTTTTCGTGCTGTGGAGTATTCGCAGAAAAGTGTTCCGACACAGGCGCAACAACAATATGATAAAAGGCCACAAAAATAAATAGTACAAATAGTCCATGATACAAAAGATCCAGTTATCTTCATTGCAGGGAGACCCTCTAGCTAATTTTAGAAATGCGAAAAAAGACAAGAGAAACAAACAAAAGAACTTGGCAATAAGAATAACTGGACTTTTCGTATCGCAGCTTGAGTGGGGTAAGTAAATCGAGTACCGACCTGCTGGTAAAAATGGAGCATGTTTACCTGTGGCGATAATTCTCCATAGCTCTAAATGGGTTTCACAAAGATTTTCAGACACCTTCAACTTTTAACCGGGTGGGAATCTTCACGTTTAGCTATGAGCTACAGCACGCACATACCGTAGCTGTGCATTGTCGCCGGCGTCTAGATCGGTAGCATTGACGGTGGTCAGTACGGTGTTTGGCGCGTTGTTCTCAACCAGTGATACGTGAATAACGTCGGACGCTAGCTGTGGTGAATGATCGTTTATATCGGACACCGTCACCACGACAGTCGCCGTCGTCGACCTGTCACACGTACAGCACGTCAGCTCATCTGTAAACAGCTGTAGTCAGTCTCAGATGAATTTTGCTGCACTGGCTCTGGAAATAAAATATGCACATAAGAAGTCGTATAACTTTTGCTATCTAATCCAAGCCAATAGTTGGACTAGAAAATGTTTCCTTGACCTTCTAAAAAATTACGTAAGTCCGCTGTTTGAAAATGATTCTGTATTGGCGTTTTGTGCAGTGACAGTCGTCGATGACAGCTAACAAAGACATTGCGTTGGAATAGGTAGTTTGTCCGTTGTTTTAAAATGGTTGAACTTCATTCACTTAAACTTGTACAACAAGCAGCGACTCATACAGTAAATCGCAGTAATCGTGTAAGCTACAAGTCCGTAGAAAATTACAGTAATTGAGTTTGCAGCTAAAGAAAAAATCGAATCGTGAACACAGCAGACCTGCTGGGGGAGCCGTGGTCGCGGCACACGAGATCGATCGAGTACTGTTCGCGCTCCTCGCGGTCAAACGTCGTCGTCGTTATGATCTTGTATTCGCCATCGTCCATCAGCGGTTCTAACCGGAAATGCTCAGTCGCCTCGCCGTCCAGCTCGCACTCAGCCTGGCCATCCCTCCCGGTGTCCGCGTCGCTGACGGCAATGTGCGCGACGAACGTGCCCGGTGGGTCGACATGCTCGCGCACCTACAGAGCAACTGTTACATGTACCGGTACACTAAGTAGGCGAACACCCACACACTGAGCAAATCGTCCACTCACTCTAGGCATTTCATCCAAATGGGTTAATCGATTATTTACGATAATACACTCACTAACTTAGCCTGCTTGTAATAATGGCATAACACAGAAAATAGATCATTTACAATAGTTTCTTACGAGGAAACCGTTAAGGGCAAATTGATTTTACATATATTCTGAACTGCACTAAAACTCTCCCAAAGCAATGTGGTAATACGACTGACTTCGCTCAACGGCAGAAAAAGGGGCCGTAACAGAAAAAAGGAAAAAAGAAAGAAGACAAAGAAAAAATTGAGAAGAAGAATGAAGATCGCTCACCGAGTAGTTTTGGCTTGGAGGATGCATTGCGTACCTGAGCGATGCCGGAGCCGCTAAGAACGTTGACGAGGACCTGGGGTGAATTGTTGTTGACATCAGTAACTCGAAGCGTCAACTTGGTAAACACCGGCAGAGCACCCGGTCCACGGTCCACAGCCATCACCGTCAGCTGTGTGTCACACATACACACGACAAATACAACGTAAAGTCCTTTTCGAACCGCAAGGAACACAGGGCAGCGCTGATCTCCGTTTCTTTAGCTTCCCTTAGCCAGACACTAGTTTACACTGCGAGACCTTATTCAGTTCAACGGCTTTAGCCAAAAAAATGTCCCAACTTGTTTTTGTCAGAACTTCGTCTGTTGCTAATACCAAATTTGATAACTTTTGGCAAACGAATAGCTAAAACGATAGAATTATGTAAGGTACACTCAATGTCAGTCTTACATAATTTATGTCAACGCACTACCGTGTAAAACACAGATGCACCAAATTGTTACATAACGTTGCATTGTTGTCTCCGTAAAAATTCTAACGACTTAATCATGAACATAATAAACTAAAATGTGATTTATTCAGCAGGATTATAAGTTTACGTAACAACTTGCTTCCAAATTATCACAAGTTATGCCCAAAGTGTACACAATGGCTTAGAAGTGACACCGCGGCTGACAGCGGCATTAACGATCAACTGATCAAAATGCACAGCACTCATTTATGTATAAAATGTGTTTTGAGCTCATCAATCAGTTATTTTGTTGTCTGCTATTCTTAGCGTAAAATATTTATTACAAAATTATTACATCACATGGCACTCTCTGTCAAATTGATAATAAAAAAGCAATCTGATACACTAATCACCGCGTAATATAACAATTTGGAGCATCTGCGTTTTGCACGGTAGTGCTTTGACATAAATTATGTAAGGCGAACAATGAGTATACAGTACACAATTGGTTCGTCTTGGCTATCTGTGTGCGAAAAATTATCAAATTTGGTAGATATTTGACAAACTTTTGACAAAAACAAGTTGGGACATTTTTGGCACACCCTGTACGTTGTATTTTGTGGCTATTTCTAAAATATTAGGCCTGTTGCTATTGTTGTTCTGGTTGTGGTTGTTGTGTTATTTATGAAACTCGTGGCATTGCGATCAATGATCAACATATGTCACCCTCACGAACGATTTTGTCTGCCTAACGCAGAAAAAATACACACGGTGTTCAGACATAAAAGGATACTCTTTATCTTCCGACAATGCATTTGGCAATTCTAAAGAAATTATAAAAACTCTTTCACTGGCGACACAGTTTTTGGAACATATGGATAAAATGAAAGTGAAGATCTGCACCACACCTAAATGCGTCGTTTTTTCATTATTTTTTTGTACTTTTTTAGTGTCTTACTTTACTAAAAATACCAAGGTGAATGAAAATAAGTACAGCTATAACTAAGAAAATGCATCGGTAATTGTGAGCCTGTTAAGTGAGTTATTAAGTTAGTAACCCATAATTTTTCAACGGTCATACGTTATTGGCAATAACAAAAAATAAAACACAGAAAATTGCAAAACTGTAAGTTTATACAATTTTAAAAAACAAAAAAGCAACAAAATTACATTATTACTAATGTTCTGGCATAGCAAATTTGCATAATAAGCATCTGCAATTGAAATTTCCGTTATGTACTGACCTTGTACACCTGCTGCTGTCCGTAGTCTAAACGCGACTTCAAGATGACATCTCCTGTCTCAGCATCCAGATCAAACAACGAGCCATAGCTGGCGGCCGTGCTGTCCGCCCACCTGTAAGTCACGTGACCGTTCTCACCTGCATCCGGGTCACTGGCGTGCACACGTGCTACCCTTGTCTGCTCGGCCGTGTCTTCAGCAACCTCGGCCTCGTACGACGATCTGTGTACGACGTAATATGTACGACGACTTGGTAGTGTAACGGTCAAAGCGTTGGACTTACAATCGGAAGGGCGAGGGTTCCACTCCCGTTCAGGTCACTATCAAGTGCTTAGTACGTAAATGAATGACAGTCTGCGGACAGGAAAACCATCTAGGCATATAACCAACACCAGGTCAACTCAGCCTTTTATCCCCGGTATACGTAGCCTGTCTGGCTAGCGGTGAGGCGGGACGTGTTTATCTGTGTCAGGCCAGTCACTCTTCTCCTTGGAAACGTTTCCAACCATTCTGGTTTCTAGACCCGCGCTTCTTTGTTTTCGAGTTAGGGGCTCCTTGTATGCGAAATTAGGCGGACGAACAATTGGACGGACAAAATACGCAGTGCGGCCCACTTTGATTTTAACTTTCGTATTTCGTACTTTCTATATCTATACTATTCTTATTTTTATGTGCCTGTGTTTTTGGCCGTACGATTTCAATAGTAAATGAAATAAATAAACAGGAACAATACGTAATAAATGAAGATAATGACGATAAAAATATTTGATAATAATAGCGACAGATGCGTAGCTGGCGACCTGTCAAACTGGGGTACGTTATCATTGGTGTCGGTGACGACGACGTTGACAACTAGTGACGCGGAGTGTTGCGGCGTTCCACCGTCCAGAGCTTCGACCACCGCCGAGTAACGATTGACCGACTCACGGTCTAGACGCTCCACCAGACGTAGACTCACGTCCTTCGACCCTTCGCCCTGACACACACACAACATTCAACATTTAGATCAACTCAGCCTGGCCATCCCTTCGTGGCTAGGCGCAACGAGTAGCAGCGACAGTGCGAAAGCTAGGACGTAAACGGACACACCGCGCGATGCAATATTACAGCGCCAGCACGACCGACGCGTGGCAAAAATCTTCTATGAATATTGTTTGTGAAATTTTTTACACACATTTCCCCGTTATATTACGTGTCTTTGATAACACTGTTAGCAGAACTGTGAACTATATGCATTTTCGTTTTGTATTTCGTTTTTATTTACGGCAATTGCTCGTTTATTTCCGACCGCTCTATATGTTTTTGCTTCGAGTGGCTGTCGATACAGCGATTATTATGTCCGTCAGTGGCGCGCTATAATAGCGCCGTGTTATTTCAACTTGCCATCGTCATTATTGTGTCGCTACCACTGTTCGCTATCGATGCCACTCTCGCAACGAACGGTTAGCGTTATTGCTATTCGAAGACCTCATAACAAAAACGATACACGACTGCGACATCAGCACACCGGAGGTCGCTATGTGTATGTAATATACAAGTTTTTTTATAGCGATTTTCATATCAATTCGTCGTCGTGGGCTTATTTTCTCGAATACAGAACTCAAATCTCACTCGAATTTGACCTTGAACGACCTTGAACATATATTCATCAAAACACGACAAGCGGATGCAAAACAAATAGGCGAAAATGACGTAAAATAATGTGGGGTGAAAGGTAATGTTGTGGATATTTAAGAACTAGCTAAGCGTTATTCGTGGCTGTTTTTTAATAATCAATAATTAAGTGTGGTGAATAACAATTTCTAAAAAGAAAGCCGCGCATTTAAGTCTATATGACGCTGCAAGGGCACCTTGTTACGTTGTCAGATAGGAAACGTAAATAATCTAGAAACATCGTAAAGCTCGCTTTAGATCACCAGCGATTGTGCTAATTCGTGCGCAGCAAATAGAGCGCAGGTCATTGATTAACCTACGTGCAGCGGGCCGGACCGTATGCTCGCAATAATTAATTAGTCACTAAGCTGTGTGAGTCAACTACAGTGCAGAATTTATGACGAGCCGACAGAAGCGTGGCCGCAGTACTGACAGTCGGTATGGAGCGAGCGATTACATTGACAGAACAGACGCTAAAGTGAAGAATAAGTGCCACGTTGATGACGAATTGAATATACGGTAGCAGTGTTAGGACGCTGAAAATACGAGAGAATAAAATGCGCGATGGGAATTTGTGGCATAAAAGGGCACGAAATGGAAACAGCAAGGCTGTAAAATGCAGGAAAAGAGAGCATTTGAGTTAGATGGCGTTGTAGGCTGAGTCAAGTTCTTTTATAAATAAGTAAGTATGTAAGTAAGTAAAATGTAAATTTATATAGCGCATATCGTTAAATTAACTTCCAAAGCTTATTATATCCGAGCCTGCAGTGGCAGTTGCTGCTAAATATAGGTCTCATGGTTAGCTGTTAGTTTCAACCGAAGTTGATGTAATAAAACTTTTAGTTGTGTTCCGCATTTTGCGTTCATGCTGTAGCAAAATTTACCACACCGGGTGGCCTCACGTTGGGCTTTGTTTCAAAATTCTAGTCTTTTTTTACCGCGAGATCTCCGATCTCCCTCGCCCGATCGTCATAAAACTTTGCCTCATGATCGGAAGTATGTGCAATTTCATCACCCAGATCCCAAAATTTGGGGCCTTTCCCCCAAAACTTATTTGATTTGGGTATGTAACTGAGGCTTAGTAAGAATGGTCAGACTTAGTGTGCAATCTGGGCTTAAGCCACCCATGGAGACCTATAGCATTGTAGCATGTAGGATCCTTGAGACACCCAACGCGTTTGACCGGCGGCCGCCCGATACTTGAGTGCGTTACGCCCCGCCACCCGCAAAACACGTTCGCAAAATAACCCCCACTTTTTCATGTCCGGCGACCTATACTTCTTATCATTTTAACCGAAAATTCACACCGGTTAAACGAAAAGACGGCCGGACAAGCAGACAGACAGACAGATGAACATTTAATGCGGCCAATAGTACGGCTATATAATAAACAAACAATAATTAACTAGTTGTACTCACTTGATCGGTGACGACCAGTTCAAACGGCAGAGTATGATTTCCGTCGTCGTGTCTAAGCCGGTACTCTGTTACGCCGTTATCAACGCTATCTGCGTCGTCGGCGCTGGGCAGGACGAACAGGGTACCAGGCTGGGCCGTCTCCATAGCGAACACGGTCACGTGGTCGTCGTCGAAGCGCGGTCTATTATCGTTCACGTCGACCACGTGGACGACCACGCGGATCAACCGGAAGTAGTTTGTCGGCCGGACGGTGACGTCGACGGTGACGTCACACAATGGGTCGCGGCACATCTGCGTGTCATCGCGATCGATCCGTCGTGAGGTTGTGATCACGCCGCTGCGCTCGTCCAGCGAGAACAGGTCACGTGATCCGGCAGACCGGAAATGGAATCGCAACCGACGCAGCTCCGCCTCGGCGTACTGCGATTCCAGATGCGAGTCGCGTTTTACGTCGCCGACGACGCTTCCGGCCGGAAGCTCCTCCATGATCGTGTACTCCAACGTGCTGGCGACCCTCGCCGCCGAACACGAAGTGCAGAAAATCCAGAGAAAAGCAGCAAAGACGACGAAAAAGACTTTCATGGTCAAAAACTTCGAATCAGCTGTCGAAAATAAATCCACCTTCAGACGTGCCATCTTGAGCCGTAGGCCTATTTAATAGCGCACCGGTGTGGTCTGTACAGCAAAAAATACATATTATACAGCACACGTCAGTCAAATCGGTCGATGAATACTAACGACTATATAGCGGGAGGCCGGGTAGGCGACTGGCTGGGTTTAATAACGCCGCTGGGTTTATATCGCAACGGCTCAGTCAGTGCCTACCTGTCGCTCTATTGGACGGCACGCAGCACGCACTGACTGGTGCACTGTACATTCATTGCCGCGCTGTATGCGGCTTCTGTCGCCGCTAGTGAGGCGACCGTTTAGACTTTTGCACAGGGTAACCACTATAAAATTTCCTGAAAATTCCATGAAATTTCCAAATTTTCCAGGTTTTTTTAAAAACAAGTGGTCACCATGTTTACACGGCGGCTGTAAACAGCGCTTGGTGAGATTGATATAAAGTAAAAGTTCAGCGTAAAATCTGGGTGTTGACATTGCGTTCAAGTATTGTCTTGATAGTTTGCTTAGAGTGTCGGACTCGGACTTACGATCAAGCGATCATGGGTTCGATTTCTGGTGATTGGTTAGTACCTGGATAGATGACTAGAGTGGACAGGTAAACCATCTTAGTGTATAGCCAACCACCGAAATCAACTTAGCCTTCCGCCCTACGGTTTAGATAAATCGAGTACCGTACCGGTCTGCCTGGCTGCGGGTAAAGCTGGGCACTTTCACATGTAAAGGTAAAAGGCAAAAGTGGTGTGTAGCTCATAATAGAAAACACATCACAGAGCTACAGAGCGTCACCTGCCACATGGGATCACACAGACGGGTTGGAACTCGATTTACTCGGTCTTAAGTCCTACATCCTAGCTTTACACCACCAACCACTTAATCCTGTATGTGTCCGTGGCAAAGGTTTTTAGCCAATTGCATTGTTTGCCCATCACTAGTCGCCGGTGCCCGCGGTGGTAAATATTCCAAGTGAAGCGAGAAAGAGATTGTCGACCTCTATGGGGTGAAAAACTTGAGTTCATCAGTCAGTCGTCAACCGTCGTAGATCAGATATATCATCATCATCGTCATCATCGACAACCGTGGGCTCAATGCCCGTTGGTGTCTGACGCCATTCTTACTATCGCTGCCCACCGCTGCCTATCTAGGGCAGCGTGGCTTAACTCCTGCAGGGTTGTCCCACAC
>Ga0209367_1011822_pt1 | contig 11521 bp, 10 predicted proteins | sample WorMetLIZISLAND2_FD_187412 | JGI IMG/M metagenome (GOLD analysis project Ga0209367, IMG submission 187412) | Marine gutless worms symbiont microbial communities from Max Planck institute for Marine Microbiology, Germany - Olavius geniculatus... ... | reverse complement strand
AACAGCCATATTTTGTCCATATATTTTGAATTAGCATTTCTTCAGCTACATCTGGTAAAAATTTCGTGTAAATTGATCATCATTTGAGTGAATTATGAAAGAAATAAAAAGGGTGCCCGTTTTTTTAAACACAGTGTAGAGTGCCGATGCGCGTTGCTACGCCGCACCTACGGTAAACATATTATCTTGACAATGGACGTAGAATCAATGAGTAACTATTGGAACACAAAATGCGTATTTTCGGAACTTTAGTATGCAACTGTTAATGCGAAAATTGTGTGATAACTTCAGGGAAACTTAAAATTCGAAGAAATTACTGCTAATCGGTGCTGGACTGTTCAGTAAGCATTAGCATTAGCGCATGTGATTGTGACGTCACTGTAGTTGGCCTACGGGCTGAGCGCGGCTTGACCAATCGGCGTCGTCCACGGTATAACCACGGCCGTTCAACTGAACGGGATCAGCTGATCCAAGCTCAACTTGGTGCAACATAATTTAGCATGAACTCGGTTCAACTCTTGATCTAGGTTCAGCTGAACCAAGATCATGAACGATGTTGGTGCAACTCGCCTTTAATCTCCGTAATTAGTGGACCAAAGTTCACCGAACTTTTTTCGCCCAACGCGGGAGAAAATGCTGTCGGTCAAATAGTTTTCCAATTTTGGATATATCTATCTGTTCCAGAGATATTCGCGCTCCAAGTGGGAAGGTGTCCGAAATTGAGCCAAAATTACCTTGTTTTTTGCACCCAAAATTTTTTTTTTTGGGGGGGGGCAGCCCCCCAAATTTTTGGACCAGCATTTGTAAATTGAACATGCTTCCGACCATGTGGCAAAATTTCGCGGAGATCGGCCCACGGACCTCGGAAATCTTGCGATGAAAAAAAATAATAATAAACAGCAGTAAAATATAAGGCCTTCCAGGAACTACCATTGTGGGCGGCCTAACAAGCAAGCAAGAGATCTTACAGTATGAATGGACAGGCATGTGGAAGCCGAATATGTTGACCATTTTTGACATACGCCAGTACTTGACGATTCGACAATCCTTGGTAGGGGAAGCTTCCAAATGTCATTATCTCATACAGGAGTATGCCATAGCTCCAGATATCTGATGATGTACGAAATATGCCGTCGGACAGACTTTCTGGTGCCATCCACCGGACCGGGAACATCCCTGCAGAAATGTAACAAATCAGCAGCACATGTTACTATGGCTCAAAACTGGACGATTAGTGCTTGATGCTCGGCGGCATTAGAAGCAAGTCTGGATGCCTACACCAGTTTGACTGACCTCTTAAACCCAAAACCTAATAAGTTCATTCTCATTTTAAAGTGTGTACAAAGCAAACAAGATGAACTGAACTGAATACAGTACGGTTTTGCATAGCTGAAATGTTACTTAATCTTATGAGCTATGGACTGAATATACTTTGTTACTTGGCTGTTGTTGGTAAATAAATATTAAATAAATTCAATATTCACTAATTTGCCCATTCGCCAGATCAGTACATTTCGTTCACTTTGGACCCTCTTTTAAAGAATACTAGCTCCAAAAAATGCAGCAGAATTTTTCCCATGCCAGAAAACTAGCAACAGTTACAAAACAGAACTTTACAGTACACTATAACACAATGTCCTTACCCCGTTTATTAAATCGGTAATAATCGTTGTCATACATCGGTCGAGTCATACCAAAGTCACCAATCTTCACTGTCTTGCCCGAGTGCACAAGACAGTTACGACAAGCAAGGTCACTACAGATACAGAGACAAGCGACATTGTGCTTTTCACTTGGCCATTAAGCTGTATAAATGTACAGAACATCAGTTTATACACTTGTTAACGGCAACATTTATGGACTTGCACATCGAAAACAGCAAAAATTACAAAAGGTGATATTGCACGCATCACACTGACTGTGTGTCAATGTGCTGCTGAACAATATCACCTTTTGTAATTTTTGCTGTTTTCGAAGTGCAAGTCCTTAAATGTTGCCGTTAACAAGTGTATAAACTGATGTTTTGTACATTTATATTTGCTGTTTCATTACTAAAATACTGTTTTCCTACTGGTGATCAGTTACAAAGATATTGCATTTCAGATATTTCTTACAGTAGCCAAGCCGCTTATAACTGTTACTTACTACCTAATGGCATGAATGAACAAACCAGACGACACACGTCAGGCATGACGTCATCGCTGGCCTGCATTGCTGACAATACTGAACAAAATTCCTTTTATATCCACGAAATGGCCATATAAATAAACAAACTAATATTGCACACATCAGCCGCTTAATACAGGCCCGGAAAACACTTCAATGATGCTAATTTAACTAATCGTATTATCACAGTTATTGGACCGTTGCACAAAATGGCCGACCACAAACGTCTATAAGTAACTAAGTAAGTAAGTAAATGATTTATAAAGCGCCAAAGTCTCAGAAAGAATCAGGGCGCACAAAGTCAGTCAAACTAAAGTCTGAGCTCATCTCGTAGTTAACCGAGTTCCAGCCAATTTTTGGCAAAAATTCTACCAATTTCGTTGCCAGTGCAACGAAAGTCAACCAACTTATTAAAATTATTTATTTGCTTCACCCTCAAAACCCCTTGTCAGATGCAAGAATCTCGGAGATATCTCGTACATATGTCGAGTTATAGCCAATTTTATCCCAAATTTTGTTTCCATTGCAACGAGGGTCAGTCGGGGTAAAATTCAATTGGCAGCCTTCGCTGGCCCATCCCCAAAAACCCTTCTATGGACGCAAAAATCTCGCAGATATCTCTTACACAGGGCTAGTTATAGCCAATTTTGTCCCAAATTTCGTTGCCATGGCAATGGCGGTCGGTCGGGGAAAATGTGATTTGCAGCATTCAATAGCCCATCTTCAAAAACCCCCCTATAGACGCAAAAATCTTGCAGATATCTCTTACACTATCCGAGTTATAGCCCATTTTGTCCCAAATTTCGTTGCCATGGCAACCAGGGAGGATCCAGGGTAAAATTAAATGACACCATTAGATTGGCCATCACCAAAACCATACCCTAGAACCAAAAATTACGACTTTATCTTATACACAGCCAATGTTATGACCGTTTTAAAAATTGTTTAATTTTTCCCATAGGCTCCATTGTAATTTTTAAAAGAATTTTTTGAATAAATACGTTAAATATCAATTTCAAATCATTTAATTCCCAAAAAGCACATCGATCCTTGCGCGAGACCGTGTCGTTTGAGCCATCGCATGCAAAAATCTGCCGAAGCGTCTGACCTGTAGGTGAGTTTCTGTAAAAAAGGTATATGTACAGCTACAAAAATTTCTGCGTATATTTCACCTATTTGCCGAGAAGCCCCCCTTGTGCAGATTTACATGAAATTTTGCATGAGGGGTCATCTAGCTGATGTAATCAACCGTGCCAAATTTTATCTCAATCAGATCGGGGGTTTTGATTCTGTGGGGGGTCGAATTTTTGGCTTTCCCATAAGAAAGAGAAGTCGCCGTTAACACATGTCTTCAGCCTGTGATATATACTACAGTCTTTGCACTTAAGTTTATACACAGCTAGCTAGAGATGAACGCTATGAAAACCTTTAGTCGCCATAAAGGTAGCACACAGACACAATGTAGAGTGCAAAACAGTATCAAGCTTCACACAATAATGGAAAAAAGAGACAAACAAAAAAATACACATCACAGTTCAAGGCTTCAACATTGTAAGATTTAGTTAGACAGACATGACACTTAACAAAAAACAATTTTCTCCAAAGTACCTGGTATGACTCAACGAGCTTGAATAAAAACAACAGTTTCATCTGTGCTGATCTTAAACATGTTCCAATAAACACACCTCCACTTGCTGAGTTTTTTTCTTGTTTTAATTAGTTTTCAGTTTTAGTTATCATTATCTCTTTCCTTTTTAGTTCTTTTTCTTATCTCAGGGTTCTACTTTCCCCATGACCAACAGTTTCATGATTTTTTTTATAGAACTGTACTTCTATTTTGGTTTCTATCATCTTATTTTCAACTAAAAACAAAAAAATCAGAAATCAGTTCTGCTTTGTTTATGTGCTAGATTAAACTGACAGCTTGTCTGACAGTTTTCAAGTGCAAATCTTTGTCATATCGTATTGACAACTGACATCTGCCTACACATTATGATAGCTGCTGATATGGATAGTCAGTAGTAACTCATTCAGTGACAGCTGCCAGACAAGCATCTGGACACAGAATGAATCTCACCGATGAACATATTTTAGCTCAGACAAATACTGCAGTCCGTATGCGACGTCTAATGCCATCTGAGTTAATCCAGCAGGACTCACATCTTCCGCTTCCTTTGTGTTCTGACCTACCATCTGACGTCTTGACAGCAAGAACGTCTTCAGGTCACCTTCAAAAACACATGCTTAGTTCATAAACACACTCAAACAACAGCAAAGTGGCATGTCTAATGGTTGACATGTTTTGGCTAATCAACGTAGATGTGTTGTACTTGTGCCACTGCCAGGCCTTAGGCCTTAGTCCTTCCTAAAACTAGCACATTGGGCAGTCCATTTCTTTCACTTTTCCCCGTCTGCTACCCTGACACAGATGTAGCTCTATGATATTTCCATACATTTGGTATCTCTCCATTATGTATCCTTCCAAGTGATGCATGGTCGACCTCGCTTTCAATTCTCATCAGGGTCCCAGTGGAGTACATGCATTAGCTCTTTTCGAGTTATCTACACATTGCACTTGGGCCAGGACTGGACTTAAACCCTGATTAGGCCCCGTTCGGTAAAAATTTGAAGCATGCACTTAAGTTTTATGTCACTAAATTCAGCACTACAACTGTATACAGTTTTGCTGCTGTTACCTGATTTGAGATACAGATTTCTAAATTCCAAAGGCATCTAAAGGCCAGAGAAAAAAACTAAACTTTTAAATGGTGCAACATGCCATAAAGAGAGCAGAAAATGATGTGCTGCTGTACATTCTCTGACATGTAGGTGTGGAGGTCCCTGTATCCCCTTTTTGAGGGCCCCTGTTCAGCCAAAGATGCTGAACATGCCTGAATCCACCTCTGACTGAACTCTGTTAGTAGTTAGTACCAACCAAGTCAAATGCCATAAAGGCATAAAGTTAACCTGAAAAACAAACAAACTAGTAAAAATGACTGTTATTGTGCCAGTTGGCCAATGAAAATGCACGGTATTCCACACAACAAAATGCTGACAAACTGCACAGCAGTCAGTAGATGACAGCAGATGACATACCATGTAGCATGAACTCCATGACGGCGTAGACTGGTTCACCCCGAGTACAAACACCGAGGAGCTTCACAATGTTCTTGTGGTCAAACCATTTCATCATCTCTGCCTCACTCAAGAAGTCCAACTACAACACATACAACACCAATGCAGTAATTCACAAACTTCACCCACAGATCATAAATGCCATTAAACAACGACATTGAATGTCATGCAGTCCTCCATTCAATGATTCAGTCATCCCAAATAATAAACTCTAATAAAAAAATAGTTAAACAAATGGCCTATTTTGTCCTCCTATTTCTCAGTACAGTGTCTGGAGTGTTCCCCTATTCCATGCTCACATTCACACTGCCCAGTGCCCACATTTACCACATTATCATAAAAGACTAAAAGAAGACACAAGTTTTGACTACGGAACAAAATGCCATCAAACATCAATGTTTATCTGTTTTTAATGTTTCAACGTACTTTCATGTTTATGCTTGTAAACACTAGTGTGAAAGTTAAGATAAATCTGAGTACGTGCGGTGGATAGTCTTTTTCATAAATGTTTGGATATTTTGAAACGTATTTTCATGTTGTATTTTTTAAAAGGTTGTGCTTATCAGCTTTCATCAAATGAGTAAATGATGATAATGATGATGATGATAATCAAACAAACAGCACAGCCTAGATCACCTTTGCCTCGATGTTAGACCCAACTTTGAGTGTTTTGACAGCGACTGCCAGCCAGCAGTCATCAATGAGTGCTTCTCCACCGTACACTGTGCCAAAAGCTCCTTCACCGAGTCGTCGATTCAACACGACCTGGTCCCGCTGTAACTCCCACTTGTCCAGAGCTGGCCATGCCTCCACTAGCAGACCGTTTTTCTCCTTGAACCGTTTCATCTTTGCATCATAACTAACACAACAACCACGCACAATTCTACTACTGTGAAGGAGTAAAGGCAGCTTGGTGGCATTACTGTAAAGTGTCAAACATATGGTAAAGGTAAAGGTGCCATAACCCAACTGGGGCGTAGGCGGGGTGCTCATCTCCCTTCCTTCTAAGGCCTTTGTACCCATAGGTGGATAAACCACTTAAGTCTGTGACACATGGCCAGTGCAACGCCAGACCTATGGTTGCCTTCCCAGCCTCGGATCATCACCGCCCTTTGATCGGTAGCAAATTATACTGCTTTATGACAGAGGTAGACAAGTGTGAACAACTTGCCTAAGGTCATTACCCAGCACTGTCCCGGTGCGGAGTCGAACCTGCGCCCCTGAGTAACCTCAGGATTACAAGTCCGGTACGTTACCGTTAGACTACCGAGCCACACATATGACCTGTGAAGAATTGGCTCAAAGCTTAACTTGAACTTAATTCAAGCACTGGTTAGAACTTAGCAGTACTAATAGTAGTAGTAGTAGCAGTAGTAGTGGTGGGTCATGAGGTCAGGAGTTCAACTTGTAGTCACGTCGCTATCAAGTGGTTAGTACTTGGACGCGTGACTCTCTGTGGACGGGCAAACCATCTTGGTACATAACCAACACCAACGTCAACTCAGACTTCCCTTCCTCCGAGATAGGCTTAGGTTACAGCGGTTGAGTGATCTCATACGGTAGATGATGCTCCATAGCTCTTTGATGGGAAAGCTGTACACAACCTTCAACTTTTAACCTTTCTTCACTGCGGGGACTTTTCTCAACTTCTTATGATCAAGAATTTGAGTCTAATGATGCAGCAGGGCTGTTGAGTAAGTGAGTAGAGTTAATGTCTCGCTCAACATATTATACGTCATTTGGGAGATGGTCACCCAGACAATCGCTTACAGTTGTACTGACAACAAAAATCGAAAGCAAAAAAAATGAAAAAACTGACTGACACAAAAAACTGAATTACAATAATTAACTACCCGATATGGAAATAAACAACAACACAATAATAATAAACAAAAAACTCACATACATGCAATCTAACTACAGCAATACAAACCAAACCAAAATCTTGGTTTAGGCATCAATCAAGAAATGGATTGAGCCTATTGTACAGCTCCTAGGAATCCCACAGGGCAGTGAGACTGCTGAGACTCACGCCAACAAAACAAACTAAAATTATGGTACAACAATTATTCCAAAAAAACTTTGTTTTTACTACAGGGTGGGCCATAAAAAACGTGCTACTTTGCTTTTGTCCATATATTCGACAAAAATCAACCGATTTTCAAAATTGTTTCATTGGTGCATTCTGTGGACAATTAGCAATAAAGCTATTATTGAATATTGCACCAAATGCTAACTGTGTCACTAAACTACATTGTGAAATACAACTGCAAAAAAAACTAACAATAATAGACAGCAAGTGTGCCGATAAACAAAATACACTTCGGATCAAAAAAGCAGTGAATGATCTGTACGATGCTAGACTTTGTTAGATCCGTTTCTTTGGATATCTGGCGTATTAAACAATAAGTTTGTTTCTGACCTTTGTGGTTTAGCAAACCTACCATTTCATTCACAGTGATCACGTTCTCTTCAGTACGTGTATGCTTCAGTCTGCCGCTCTCATGCCGTTGGTCGGTGCTGCATGTTTCCAAAATCAGTCTTAATAACATTCCCACGCTCTCCTTGTTGCAGTCTGTCTTCAAAAATTCTGCCGTTATTCTCTGAAAACTGTATTTTTTGAACCGGTACAAGTTCTAAATGGCACACTACATCACCGGTATATCTTCAGTGCATCAATAATTATTATTTACGACAAAATCATCTGATTTGGTTTACGAACATCAGAAATGTACATAAAACTGCATATATGTATAAAAATTTGTGAAAATTGTTTCACAATATGATTTTTTGCATATGTATTATAGTGATTTTGGTGATTTTTGACAATTTATGTTTCACATGGTAATGTAGTGACACAGTTAATGTATGGTGGGATATTTAACAGCAACTTTATTGCTAACTGTCCACAGCATGCAACAGTGAAAGAATTTTGAAAATCGGTCAATAATTGGCGAAGATATAGACAAAAAAGTGGCACGTTTTTTATAGCCCATGGTCTGGAAATGCAAACATGTAACACCATATGACAAACAAAATTCAGTTTCTACTACACACCTTCTTTTAATGAAAATGATGGCAATGCACATTATCATGACAAAGCCACAAACTCCAATCAGATTGGCAACTACAATCGCCGTGTCACATTCGACGTTCAGCAGCTGACGAAATCCTTCCACACTGCACTGCCGCGGTGCTGCAAACATGGTCCCAAAACATCATGACAATTAGATCATGAATATCATCTGCCAAAGACTGCTTAATAAATAAGAAACACATGTCGACCCAATGTTGACATATTACGCCTACAGCAGTGCAACTCTAACCCTAACCCTAACGTTTAACCCTGTGAACTAAAATAATTGTACACCGATTGCTCCTGCCCTGGAGAGGGCATGGAGAACTTTAGACATATGATCAAAAGATCATGTATTCGACTCCTCGAGCTTAGGTGCTTACTACTTGGAAAGGTGAATGTTTGCTGACAGGTATACCATATACGTATATATCCAACACCAAGATCAACTCAACCTTTCATCCCTCTGAAATAGAAAAATCGAGTATCAGCTGGCGTTAAGGCAGGGCCTGTTCACCTACGTCAGATGGCAGGTAACAGTGTTGTAAGAACGACCTTCAAAGTCTATAGGAAAAGGCAAACTTTGACCCTCAGCCAACCAAAAACCCCTAAACCGATCGTCACCAAATTTGAATGGTGTGATTACATCATGGATGCCTACCACCAAAAGAAATTTGGGCTCAATCCGCCCAGGGGTTTTTGCTCCCCATATAGATGAAATATACACCCCTCCTGTTCGAAATTTACTACACTTTTTTTTGGTTCTTCAACTCGCCTACAGGCGAGTCCGTTAAACCGATTTTTACGTTTAATATGTCAAATGACACGGTTCCGTGCAAGGAAGTGCCTTTTTAACGTTACAAAATAAAAATTTAATTTTTGACTTATATATTCGAAAAATTTGAAAAAATACAATGGCACGTATGGAAAAAATTTTAAAATTGTATAAACTGTCATAACTTCCGTTGTGTGCAAGATAGAGTCGTAATTTTTGGTTCAAGGATAGGGTTTTCGAGGTCGGTGACATTTATATTTACTCCCAGTTGACCCCCAGCCTCCACTGAACCCCGTTGCCATGGCAACGAAATTTGGGACAAAATTGGCTATAGCTCGACTTGTGTAAAAGATTTTAGCAAGATTTTTGTGCCTACAGGTGGGTTTTCAGGGATGGGCCATCGAATGCCGCCAATCACATTCTCCCCAACCAACCCTCATTGCCATGGCAATAAAAGTTGGGATAAAATTGGCTATAACTCGGCTAGTATAAGAAATTTTGGGGAAATTTTTGCGCCTATAGAAAGGTTTTTATTGATGGGCCATCGAATGCTGCGAATCACATTTTCCCCTGACCGACCCCCGTTGCCATGCCAATGAAATCTGGGACAGAATTGGCTATGACTTGGCTTGTGTAAAAGATATCTGAAAGATTTTCTGCATCTGTGGGGGTTTTCGGAAATGGGCCATCAAATGCTACTAACTAAATTTTACTCCGACACATCCTTGTTGCCATGGCAACAAAATTTAAGACAAAATGGGCTATATTTTGGCTTGAAGCAGCAGCAGCAGTAGACACATCCAACGTTCTGTACCCGACAGGAGGTATACTGCTCTGCCTTAAAAAGGTAAGAGGTAAAGATACAGATCTTGCTATTGCGCTTTTACATGTGTCAGGCTGATTCCCCGACTTTTGGCAATAAAACAGCAAATATATATGTAAAACACTTACCAGTTTACAACTGTGTAAAAACGATGTGATGATATCAGTCCTCTAAAACAGCAAAAATAATTTGGGTAACCTTATGGCGTCCTTACGAGCTGACTTTAGTTGGTAATCACTAACATAGTCTAAAGCAGGGGTCTCAAACTCGCGGCCCGCGGGCCGCATGCGGCCCGCGAAGGTGTGATTTGGGGCCCGCGTCACATTATCTAAAATTCAAAAAAATTTGTGATAAAATAAGTCGTTTTATTCATTTTACGGCATTTTTGTTTTAGTGACTCAGCCAAATTGCTACTTTTCTCACTTGCGTTGAGTTTGGCGGAGCCGCATGCTGGTGCTGATAGTGACCAACGTTGGCGCCAGACAGTCGGTCTCCCTCCTTCCTTCTCTGTCTGTGTCTGTTTCTGTCTGTCATTAAGCGGCCAGTCGCCGGTGTGGGCTCTTGACTCCCCCCACCGTCAGGCGTTGTTGTCAAAACGGTTAACTTCATACGTGCCAAGGGTCTCAACCACAGACAATTCACATCATTTTTGACCCTTTTAGACACGGAGTACGGAAAGCTACTGTATCACACTGAAGTCAGGTGGCTCAGTAGAGGAAAGGTGTTACAGAGATTTTTCGAATTAAGGCAGGAAATAGCATTATTCATGGCTATGAAAGACAAGGATGTGCCTCAACTTAGTGATCCGACATTTCTCTCTGATCAGGCTTTTCTGACAGATATCACGCAGCACCTGAATACGCTAAACTTGCAGCTGCAGGGTCCAAAGCAGGTGATTATTCTGATGTACGACTGCATCAAGTCCTTCAAGTTTGTGGGCAAAACAGCTCGCAGCTGGCAACTTGGCCCATTTCTCATCTCTTCAGGTGGTAAGTGAAGTCGAGGCACAGCGCTTGAAAGATTATGCAGATGTCGTTTCTGAATTACTTGCAGAATTCAACCGACGTTTTCAAGAGTTCAAAGATCTTGAACCACAGTTTGCACTCCTTGCCACCCCGTTTGCTGTTGACGCAGAAAGCGTTTCCGAAGAAGTCCAGATGGAACTATTAAATTTGCAGTGTGACATTGTTCTTAGACAGAAGTATACGGATGTTGGTGTTCCTGGGTTTTATACGTTCCTTTCGAGAGAAAATTAATCTAATCCGAAATTAGTCTCTGCAGTGGCCGAAATAATGGCAATGTTTGGCAGTACGTAGGCCTACGTTTGTGAACAGTTCTACCCATCAATGAAGATCAACAAATCCGCCTTGCGATCAAGACTCACTGATGAACATCTGCATGCAACATTGCGATTGGCTACCACCCGTAATTTCAAGCCTGATGTCAACTTTTTGGTTGCTGCCAAATCAGCGGGCAGAGTTCGTTGGAGACTGAGCACAACTAAAGTTCTGAACTACATACTGTAAAAGTAACTATATCAATACTT
>Ga0209367_1011820_pt1 | contig 11524 bp, 8 predicted proteins | sample WorMetLIZISLAND2_FD_187412 | JGI IMG/M metagenome (GOLD analysis project Ga0209367, IMG submission 187412) | Marine gutless worms symbiont microbial communities from Max Planck institute for Marine Microbiology, Germany - Olavius geniculatus... ... | reverse complement strand
GGTGCATTCTAAGCATCACAGAACACTTCTGCTTGCAAGATATCGTAAATATGTCAGAAATGCAGAACAATAATAATATTCAACTTTTCCCTTAATTTCCCCCCAAAAATTTCCCCTGTATGTTTTCTTGGAGCATTTGCATGGTGTAGATGCCTCTGACGTTATTTATTGTTTATTGTTACTTACTTTTACGTAGGCGTAGCTAGAGTCACAAAAGGCGAACTAGTTCCCAAGGGCCAAAAATTGAGGCCGAAAGCCGAGAACAAAGGCAAACTACTTGGATAGGGGCCGGTCGCCAGGGCACAGCCCCAGAAGCAAACGCTTTTTGGGGCATGAAAACCTCCTAAAAGTGCACATATTGAGTATAAATTTTATCAGTTTTACTGCGCAAATTTATAACGTATTGCATATGCAAGGCAAAACAGGACGACTTTGACATCTTGGGGGGGGCATGGCCCCTTTGGCCCCCTAATGGTACCTTTGACACCTGCAGCATAGCTGTAATTAAAACGCGCATCAACAATTCTGTACAGTATAGGCATAATAATCAATGTTAAGGAACGAAAGTTTCGGGTCGGTTTAATCTGCTGAGCTGAGCTGATCGCTGAGCTGATCTAATTTCTGTTGGTAAACTGCTGATCCAGAAATCGCTGATCTGTGCAGCACTGAGTTTTGTAAATAACTAAGTAAATAGGTAGCTAATTAGAACGTGGATTTTTATAGCCCATCAACAACTAAGCATCAACTCCATGCATTCATCATTATGACTTCAGCAAGTGAGGTCGACGAACAATGTACCTTTACAACCTTTAGAAGCGTATTGAACGTCTAAATCATAAGTCAACGGTTGAGGGCACACTGATGTTTTGTGGCTGTTTTGTGTGCGTGATACGGTGCGTTGACTGAAAAGTAATAACCTCGGAACGCACTCGGTGTGCTACAACGGAACAAGGAGTACAAAAGTCCAGCTGTCGCTAGGATAGCCGACCGTACTGGTTGCCAGTGACCTTCAAGATCATTCAAGTCAATGATTTTTATCTCATCTGATAGGGCGTATGCCAGTTCCTATTAGTGATCAATAGTAGCATTGTTGTTGTTGTTGTTAATCTGCTGATCTAAATATGGATCACGTGACCGTCACCGACCAATCAGAGGTTGAGAAAATAGATCAGCGGATCAGCTCAGCTCAGCAGATTAAACCGACTCGAAAGTTCCATGCTAATTTTGATGTTAAGAACGAAAGTTCCTGGGGACGAATGTTCCAGGGAACGAAAGTTCCAAGGAACAAAATTCGTTCCCGGGAACGAAAGTTCTCGGGTACGAAAGTTCCAGTTACATCACAGTCCCCAACAAGCCGGCCAGTAGTTGATTTAGCTGTCCTGGAGGGATGTAAGGCTGAGTTGACCTTGGTGTTGGTTATTTACCAAGATGGTTTACTTGTCCACAGACAGTAACCCACCCGAGTAATGACCACTTGATAGCAACTTGATTAAGAGTTGAACCAACGACCTCTCGATCATAAGTCCAGCGTCCTAATCTTTACACTACCGAGCCACCAAGCCACATTAACTGCACACAGAATAGGCAACAGCTATTCTCTTGGTGTGTTTTAAACGTGTTTGAATGTGTCTGTATGGTTATATCAATCAAGAAGTTATGGACCAGTTTTGATGAAATTTTGTTCTTGTAGCCTATAAGCAATAACAAGTTTGCATTCTTTGGATGGAATCCTTAATCCTGAGATTCAGAATTGAGAAATTTGTAATCTCAGGATCCCATTTTGGTATTATGCTTACAGATCAGTCGTTTAAAAGTATCTTTTATAGACTTATTCTATGCATAAGATGTAGTATAAGTCTTTATCAAAAATGTAGGGATCATGACTGTGACTGTCAAAATTACCATGCACAGCAAAGCATGTGTAAAATATTTTTTTATTAGATGGCTAGAATTGTTATTTTATTATTATTATTATTATTATACTAGGTTTATAATGCATGTTAGGTCTTTCAGAATGTGAAGAGTCTCAAGTGCATATTTGTATCATTCAGCTCCAAAAAGTACTATTTTAACAATTTTTTTGTAATCCTGAAATCCCGTGATTGGGATGCTGCCAATCTTAGGATTTTGTGACATGTCAGTGAAGATTTGTGCTCCCCATGTGTTTTTAATTATTGTTGGTATGTTTGGTCACATTACCTGCTATCGACAATCTTACACTTATTAGCTAGTGCTCACAAGTCACAACATACTTAGCATAATTTATGTACAGTGCCCCTGCAACGTCGTTGATGTGACAGTGTCACTTTAATCTGTTCTTAATTAATAATAATAATAGAGCTGTCAAGGCGTTAATTTTTTTAATGCATTAACGCAGTGCATTAATTTTTTTAATGCATTAATTAACGCACCCAGTCCCATCGAGATGGAGAGTAGGAGGTAAATTACCCCGGGCCCAAGACGTTTATGGGACCAGCCTGTAGAATATAGAAAGTTAGAAAAATGAAAAAAAAAGTTTTAAAAACACATATAATTTTTATTTTTTAAAATGTATTTAGACTATTTGCTATTTAACTATTACAGTACTTTTATTTTCTATATCATCTCTTGTCCATCATAGAGTCCATCATTTTGTGATGGACTGTATTGGGTTACACATACGCGAATTGCTTGCTTACTGTCTTTCGTCAGTTTCGTGCGTATGTTTGTATGTCTGTCTGTCTGTTCATTTGTGATTGGCGAATAAATAAAGATTTAAAAATGTAATAAACTTTAATAAAGTAACTATCAATATTGCCGATGTTGTAGGTGGACAGTGGACTACATGGAGAGGGTGACTGGAATGAAGCCCACAATGTAGTGCCTGTGCCACAATAGCCTACCGTGATGCCTTTCGCAGTTTAATGGAATGTCCGAACTTTTGCTGCACAGAATTTAGTAACTGAATGAAATAAAATAATGAATTTGCGCATGTGCGTTAATTTTTTTAACGCGCGTTAATTTTTTTAATACGCATTAATTTATTAATGCATTAACGCGTTAATTAATGCGTCAACTGTGACAGCTCTAAATAATAATAATGCCGTTCTTGTTCGTGAGTTTTTGTATAAGCGACACATCGGACCTCTGGTCATTACAGTAGTTTTGAACGTTTAGTTTAGTTTTTAACCCCCGGGATCTTTTCTACCGGGGGTACAAAAATAATAATAATTAATGAATTTAGTTGTCTTTTGTAGCTGCTAGAATGAAGATTGATGATGAGTAAGCAAGCCCCACTACAAGGTTCCTTATTCTCCATCCGCTTCAAGCCCGGATCTGCTGCAGAGAGTAAAGATGAGTTTGGATCTGCAGATGATGTCTGTGATATTATTGATCGATCTCTGTCACACAATGGCAGCTGTGAAACAGTGCTAATTGAGCGACTTACTGACAATGATGAACTGGCGTCTCCTCACATCGACCTTGCTGACAGCAAGACACCTCCCAGTAGCTTGTGGAAAAGCCCGCAAACTCAGCTTTCTCGTTCTGCTCCAGTCTCTGAACTGACATCTCCAGTGTTACCTTCTACACCAGGTGCATCTGAAGTTATGCACGAAAAATCACTTGTGATCAAGCCACTTTCAGGTAGCCAACCATTTGCCGAAAAGCTGTCAATATTTTCTGGCTTGAAGGAGAAACTGGACAAGCTGTCGACCGAGTCAAAGGAAATATTTGATCGCAAGATGAAGAGATCTGGCTCTGCAGATGCAGCCAAGATTACATCACTGCTGGCTGACCCTGGTGTCACGAAGTCGAATATCATGAAAATTGAATCCAGGGGTGAAAATGCTGACTTTGTTACAAAGTCAGCTGATGTTGAACAGATTGAAGAACTGATGTCTGATGTGGCTGAACAGTCAGAGGACACAGACTCACCTGTATCATGTTTGAGCCATGTCCATAAATCAATCAGCTCTATTGAAGTCATGAAGGCAGATATAGTGTCAGCGTCAGCAGCAAAGTTGAAGAGGACTTCGTTGGACAGTGAATACAGAGAAGAGCCGATAGTTATGTCTCGTTTACTGTCCTCTACAAGTCAGCCAGGCATTGAGCAAGAGGAGCCTTCTATTGCAAATGCATCAGTAGTGCCACGTTCATTGACCAGTGCCATTAAAGAGACTCAGCAGGCTGCAATTATCCACCGTTTGGGAAGATCAGAAAGACTCGTTCCAGGCACTCGCATCCGATATCTGTTGTCGTTTCTGGTTGCTATAGTGGCTTATGTTATATTTCCGATGCCAGCATTTATTTCTGGGATGTTGCTTGGAGCTGTTCTTGCTGCTAGTGGCATTATGTTGTACCAATGCTTGACGAGGTCACGTCTGGCTACAACTGTGCCTTGTCATGATATAAGGTCGGCACCAACATCTATCATGGCAGATATCAGAGAATCAAAGAACATGGAGGGAAAGTTCCAAGTATGTAAAACACTGGACATTATTAAAGCATATGCACATTTCTGATAATTGAATAGAGTATAAATCTGTATTCTAGTTACTGACTAGTTACTAATTTTTGTGTTGCCTGTTTTAGTTTTTGTTATTATCATTTTGGATATTTTTTGTGTGATTTAATCATAATACTGAGATTTTGCAGTCTGGCTTGTGAGTATTTTGATACCTGGGAGAAGTGTACAAAAAGCACTGTGGAACAGTGTCTACAGAACCTTTTATCAGTTATTAGCTAATGTTAGTTAGTCATTTTATGGGTAAATGTGGTGGATGTGTGAAACATTGCAGGGCTGGATGAATGAATTGAGTCACTACAATGCTGCTGAATTTCACATAAATGACACATGTTCTGTCTATGTGACGCTTGAGTCTTGCACATTACGTCTTCAGACGCCGAAGCACGGCATTCCTAAACGTGCAATCTGTGATGAATACATTCCAATGGCTGCGTTTGTTCGCCAGCGACACTTTGACCTGGAGGGTGGACGTGTGTATCTGCTACCTCGTGGTCTAGTGTCTAAACGTCTCTGGAGTAAAAAGTATCCGATTTGCATTGTTCCACGCACTGTGGACGTGCGACTTGCAAGTGATGTGGTTAATGTGGATGGCGACCAGAAGCGAACTGTTCTTTATCTGTTTGCACGTACGAGTCGTAGTAAGGAGCAATGGTATCGGCGGTTTGTGTATGCATCCAGGGGCACTCCATGGCCGACACGTCTAAGTGATGTAGTAGCTCAGGGTTCACCCACCGCTGACCAGAGCCTTGCTTCTCTGCCGTCTGTCAGCTGGCAGAAACATCATCGAGAAGGTTCAACTGCTTCTACGTCCTCATCAGTATCTGGTGCTGAATCTGCATCTGAGGTTGAGATTGATTACAGTCGCCTGCTTCCGGAGCACAATCTCATCGACTACAGCAAGTACATGTCAGCAGTGTTGCCTCCCGGCCCCATCTTTTCACCGTCTGATGACCAATCACCGGCGTCCATGACATGGCTCAATGCTCTGATTGGACGGCTGTTTCTTGACTTCCTGAGGGAGAAATACTGGGCAGAGAAGATGCGTGACAAGATTCAAAACAAACTGTGCAAGATGCATGTAAGTCACACGAACTTTTCTGTCGAAATTGTTTAGGCGGTGATCTGTTGTGGGGTATATATCATCTCTGGAAGGCTCATATATGATGTTCATCATAACACTATTAAGGCTGATGTGGTTTCTTAATACATGCATCTATCCCATGCATCAGTTCGAAATGTGTGAATTCTGTTATGTGTTATTTTCTGTGTAGTAAAGTTAACTTTGAAATAATTTTTGAACAGTATCCTGTCTCCATCATTTTTAGTGGTGTTGATTGAGTGACAGGAATTTCTGCCTTTGCGAATTACTTACTTGCTAACTAAGGCCTACTTGTTGATTATGTCTGCACTGTCAGGTACCTCATTTTATCAACCAGTTGAAGGTGATTGGCATTGAACTGGGCTGTGCTGTGCCGACGATACTTCATGTCTCGTCTCCGTATCTTGACGACCGAGGCTTCTGGCTTGATGTGGACATTGCATACAGCGGTGGTTTCTGTCTGTCAATGGAAACTAAGTGCAACCTGATGAGGCTAAAATGTGCCAGTTCTCTGTCTGCATCTTGCCTCAACGAGGAGTCCACCATCAAACTTGAACGGTTTGTAACTGATGAACTTAGTTGGTCGATCATCTATTGTTGAGGTAGCACAGAGCATTTTTTTTGTACATTTTCTTTCGGATAAGTATTGAATAGTTGTACAACTGCGTGGTTTTTGTTTTGTTGATTTTTTAGTCTGGATGCATGATAAATTATCAAAACATTCCAATATTGTTTCTTGCCAGTTTGCTGTTAGGAAAGCATTCAGATGTAAATTTTAGCTTTAACAAAATTGATTTGTAAGAGTTTTTTTTGGAGACTGGCTTGATGTGAGACAACTCCGGAAGTTGGTCTCAGGAAATTGGTCTACTTAAATAAGCTGAAAGTAGTATTGTAATACAGGCTTTTTACCTTTATATATGGGTTTGCCCAAAGATTGGAGTTTGTAGCTGGATGTAGCTCTCTTGCTGCCATGGTCAGGCTTTTTTCTCTTGTTTTCTGTCCACATGTCTGTCTGTGCATCTGAAAGTGTGAAACAATTTGGTTGGTTTGTTAGATGTGGAGCGACGTGCTCAGATGAGGAGGACAGTGCAGAATCTACCACGGATGAGGATAATGTTGAGGACAATACTTGTCACGATGCATCGACCGATGAACGGTACATGATATGTCTTTTATCGACTTCACTCCATCATAGTGCGTTGCAAAACAGATTGGCTATATAAAACGTGCCACTTAATTATTCTGTATATATTGTTATTGTATTTTTTATCTGTGTAAGTAATGTAGCACATTATTTGATGTTCTGCTCTGTGTAAAAAGAAGCACAAAAAATTCATGCGGATTTCAAAGATTGCTTTCATGTACTACAGCATGCACAGGGTGATGCATGAAAAAAGTGGAACGTACATGCTCTTTAGTTTACATATTAAGCAGTGCTTCCGTCAGTCAAGACCTGGACTACGCCGATGACATCGCACTTCTGGCTGACTCCGTCGAAGCTGGTCGGACGTTTCTAGACAACATAGCCTCTGCAGCTGCAAAGTTAGGACTTCAGATCAGTGGGCCAAAAACCAAGGTGTTGAGTTTTGGATATGACGCACCAGTGATCACCCTTGATGGCACTCCACTTGAAGTTGTGCCTACCTTCGTCTACCTGGGTTCCTCCATTTCCGGTGATTCCGTTGCATCTTCGGATGAAGTGGAATGCTGAATTGCAAAGCATCTGGTGTCTTTGCTTGACTTAAGGAGTGTATCTGGAAACGACACAACATCAGTTTAATGATGAAGATAAAGATCTTCAACACTGTCATCATCACCACTTTGTTGTACACTTCTGAGTGCTGGACGCTGTTGGCAACCGACTTGACGAAACTAGAGGTCTTCCAGATGAGCTGTCTCCGTCAAATCCTAGAGGTAACCCGACGTGACCAGCTATGGAATGAAACGATACGCCATCGTTGCATGGAACAACCCACTGTTGGGAAGCGGGTTCAGTGGAATCATTTTCAGTGGTTTGGACGTGTGCCGAATGGACGATTCCCACCTGCTGAAACAGCTCTTATGGGTGGAGCGTCCGGTTGGTTGGCGTTGCCCACCCAGTGCGCCAAGGAAACAATGGAAGGATCAAGTCGCTGCTGACGTGATGACTCATCTACCCAGGTGCCTTTACCATGACCCCTTGATGGCAGCCGCCGGCATGACAACTGAGCGTGGTGCATGGCGGGGGTTGCGGTATGACATCACCGGCATCAACCGACATCGTGACCAATCAAGTGAGCGCACAGATCCAGATGACACGAGCATCGTTGAATAAGCACCGATCTGATCCGAAAGAGCTTCCAATTTGACCTTTCCATTTGACCTGGTGCCATATATTATATAAATGTTTTATTGATTAATTCATTGACTGAGCTGGACAGTTTTTGAAAGGATCAGGCCCGCTCACTGCAATGAAGGTGGCAGATATAATTTCGCTGAAACATCAGGGTGACAGTTTTTATGGTTCACTGTGCATTACGTCCAGTGTCACTCAAGCTATTCTGATCAAATAAACACAGTTGTAAAGAGTCATTAACATAGGTAAAAATTGACACATTTCTGAATGGAATCATTACTTGCACATCTGTAATTAAGTACTTAATTTGCGTGAGGGACAAATGTTGCAGTTATCAACAGAAAGCACTGTTGGTGATCTTGTAGGCGTTCCATGCCGATGGGGAAGAAGCTGCTTCAGTTTGTTGACAAGATCTCGCAGTCACGCTACTTCCAGCAGGCGACCGAGTACAAGTACATCAAGCGAGCAATGGAAGAAGTGTCAAACACCAGGCTCGTGTTGAACGTTGAACTGCGAAGTGTCAGTGGAACTCTGGCCATTAACATTCCTCCCCCACCGACCGACAGATTCTGGTACTGATAGCTTTTATCTTGGCTGAGGCCGTGGTTTCACCTAAAGTGTAGCTTTTCAAACATGTTGTAGAGCTTCTCACACCTTGGACATGTATTGAGGAGACATAAAACATTTGCAACAGATGTCTTATTTTGCATGTAACTACGTACTATTTCAAACATGTCCAAGGACCATGGTGCTATATAATTGGTCTGCAGCATTTTCAAAATTAGTTACCGCAGCAACATTTTTAGTTTATATTATAACTGTGACATGATACGGAGCCACAGTTGTGCTCGTTTTTGCAGTAATTTGTTGTCAGTAATTTTTAATATACTAGATTGTGTGTCTACTTTTGTGTTTGCAAATTTGACATATTTTCGTAAGCAGTGCGTCCATTAATCGCCAGCTACTGCCACTTTGATGCTGTGCAGTAATGAATGGTGGGAATGAGACTATATGTGATTTAGCATACAGAATCAGTAGCATACAGTGGCTTTTGATACTGTCAGCTCTTCATTTACTGCAGGTCCATCTGCTTTTATTACTGAGCATTTGCATCATCATTAAAATTTATTATGACAGCATATGTTATGACAGTTGTTCCTTTAGTGCTTTTCCAGTGTCAGAAAATGCATGGTTGTTCAGTCTGTAAACAGTTCACTTCAGCAGTTGTGTACAGGTTCTGTTTCTCAGTGTTGACAATGGACATGCTAATGTTGCTGTCGGTGTTAGGTATGGTTTTCGCAGCAAGCCTGAGCTGGTTCTGTTTGCTAAACCTTGGGTCGGAGATCATGAAGTCAGCCTCAGCCCTTTGACTGAGTGGATCGAAAAGAAACTTGCAATCGAGTTTCAGGTCTGTGGCACAATTTGCTTTTTTTACCTGCTTTGTCTGTAGAACTATCTTAAAACCAGGGCACACACTACCTTTAGACATCACCCACCTCAAACTTGTACTTGTGCAACTTACCTATATTTTAAAAGAAAGCTTGCTGATGACTGGACTTCATTCTTTCATGATAAAATTAAGACGAAGCCTGGAAAGACCATGAATTAAATATAAATGCAGCAAATTCACGTTCGCTTGCAGTTAGCAGCATATTCCATAGGAAATAGAAAATTCTGCAGCGTGGCATGAAAATCAGCTGGTGAATACTGCTGGCCCTGTTTGTTCACCTTCTGTGCTTTGAACACTGTGCAAAACATTGTGTTGATTGCAATATTTCAGCCACTGTCTTGTGCACTCTGAAAGTGTAACTTACTTATGTTAGTGTGTATTGTACAGCGAGTGTTTGTGATGCCAAACATGGATGACATTCCAATCCCTCTCATGTGTGCACATCTACAGCAAGACGATGACCCTGACGACCCTACTGCCACCTAGTGATTGTCTTCTGTGTGTGAATTGTTTTGCCTTGGACATCGATCGTTGCCTGCCCACTGTTTAGTGCTTTTAGTCACTGGTCAGTTGTGTGAGAGAGAATATTTTGAGAGTTATTTAGCATCATCTACTAAGTAGCATTAAGTATTTTGTTAACAGGGTGACCACCATTCTGCAGCACGGTGAAATTTCCTGGATGCTTCGCTCCATTGTTCTTCATGTAACGGTTATGCAGGTCATGCAACAGTATGAGAAGTAAACCTTAACAGTATGCTGGTATAATAACACAGTTCAGTGCACTGTACAGAATATATTGCTACTAAACATTACAAGTTTGAAGTTATAATACATAAAATAGCTTTCCTTGACAGTTTTCATCCCTGAAATTTCCTGACTTTTGGTCAATTTCCCTACAGCTTTCAAATTCCTACCTGACATTTACAAGTTCTACAGACTGGTGGTCACCCTGTGTTGATGTTGGTCTTTGTAATTTGGCACTTTGTGTCTTCGTGGGTAAATCAGATGTTAATGCATAGTTGTTTTGTTTTGCAGTCCACCGATGGCATATTTCACTTTATTCTCTGCATTTATGTTCTATTAATTTACATCTTGATGTCAGTATATAGTGATAATGAAAGTGCTTATTGTATGTTTTGTTGGCGTATATTCCACACAGTTTTAATCATTGACATGTCATGTGTAGCCACTTGCAGTGATCATTTTGTAGTTTGCATTACTGATTGTACACACTTTTCTGTAGATTGACTTCTAAACGCAAGATACAATTTTACTGCGCGGATAAAGGTTGTGGTTTAATCTTTGTCTTTCTGTGCAGAATTTGCAGCTCTGTGCTGGCTTTAGGAATGGACAAGCTGGGCTCCACAAATTATATGAGAAACTGCAATTAATTATGTCACATTCAACAAAGTGTAACTAAACCATGCAATTCAGTTGTCTTTACATGGCTCATCTATACACATTTTTGTCATTTTCAGGACTTCCTTAGTTAAAAAATTGTAAAATGAAGGAAAACAAAGCAACCAGAAAATGGAAATGGCATTTATTTCAAGTTGTTTTTTCTTTGGATGCAATTGGAGCCAAATAATTTTATATTGTTCTATCATTAGCCAAAAAGGCCATTTACTAAAAATTGTGATTTATGAGTTCATGTGACAATGTATATCTCTATCTCTTCTGTATGCATTCTCTGCTGCAATGTTACTGTGATTACTCAGTCTGCATAGTTATTTCTACATAATACGTGTTGTGAGCTGTAATTCCATGCTGCAATTGTCGTAATAAACTGGCAGATATGATGAACATGCATGAATTCTGATCACATAGACTATAAAAATAACTGTAGCATTAACACTGCATAATGATCTACAGTTGACTCCACTTAAATGCATGACCTTGGGACCGCAAGCTGACTTGCATGTAAGCGGATCGTGCATTTAACCGTAGTTAGCTTATAGGACCATTGCAGTCATTTACAACATGCAGTTACAATAGGCAGTCGTCCATGCCACAGGAAACAGTTGCCTCACTCATCTCCTTCACGAAGGCACAACATATAGCAGCTGATAATGGTCACTCCAGTAGTGTCAGTTTACACGCCGTTCGCCCGCCCTCCCATCCCTTGTCTCAATC
>Ga0209367_1011816_pt1 | contig 11527 bp, 7 predicted proteins | sample WorMetLIZISLAND2_FD_187412 | JGI IMG/M metagenome (GOLD analysis project Ga0209367, IMG submission 187412) | Marine gutless worms symbiont microbial communities from Max Planck institute for Marine Microbiology, Germany - Olavius geniculatus... ... | reverse complement strand
GGACCAGTGCATGCGTTGCAGTAGGCATGGTTACTCCCAGTGTCCGGCGATGCATGCTCGTTGTCTTAATTGTAATCGACCTGGTCACTTTAGGGCCGTGTGCCGCAGTGGCCCACGCTCCAATTCTTTTAAATAGGGGCACGCAGCTGCCCGAATTTACGCAAAGGGCAGCAGCCAAAACGGTGTTCGTGTAATGCAGCCGCTGGAAAATGACAATTTTATTTGTTTAAAGTGCAATAACATTAAAACATTAGCTCTTTTTGACAGTAGAGCTGCCAAATCATGTGTTTCACAACGTTTCGTGAATTGCTTGAAATTAAAAATTCAAAACCTGCCTATTGGGCACTCACAGTGTTTCGCGGCTGCCAAAGGCAAGCCGTTGTTTGTTGCCGGACTTGTACCTCTCACACTGAACATTCAGGGTCTTTGCATACCTCATTCTTTTGCAGTGCTAAAACACTTAACATGATACTTGGTGTTGATTTCTTGAACAATACGTAAGCCACAAAAGCCACAATTGATTTCAAAAGCCGTTCAGTATCTATTTGTGACGACCTTGTTGTTCAGCCTCTAGTTCGCAGTAAACTACCACATAATGTTGTACGCTTGATATACGCTGTTCAAATTCCACCCCAGTCGGAAGCTATCTTACCCGTCCACACCAAAAAACTACTCCCTCACCATCGCGTTCCTTGCCTGTTCGAACCTCTGCCCTCTCTACAAAACATCAGCCTAGCTCGTAGCGTGGTATCTACTGAGCACAAAAACTGCGGCCATCGTCATTTTGTCCCATTTCATCGCTAATCATCGAACTTCGGCCTGTACATCGGCCAACTGGTCTGATAATGCCAGACCGACCAAAGGTCCTGCTGGCATTGTGACTTCCGCTATACGGGCTGCCTCCAGGACTGCTTCCAGCGTCTCTGGTATGAAAATTAATAAACACTTAACTAACAATTAAAACAAGAAACCAAACATACATATGGGTAAAATTTTATTACTCCACATGTCGCTTATTGTTGCTGTGGTATGTTTACTGAGCGCATACTCGTATACTCTAGGGCCGCCGTTTACGCAGGAGCAATGCCAGGCAGCTTGGATGCGTGACTGGCTTTATGCATGGTCATGTTCGAACCTTGATATTGCGAATAAGTTTTGTCGTGCTTCGGTAACTAGGGGAATGTCGTCCAAAAATTTTTTGAACGTGCTGCTGCACAATATGCAAGATGGAAATATCATATGATTTGCGGGTGGTACAAGTAGTGGTTACGGATATAACCGATCGTCAGAAGGGATGTTAAGTTATGTGTTGACCTGAGTGGTTTTACCACAAATTTAGTGTTGTGCTAGATGTGGTGTTTGTTTAAATGTTTAATTAGATCGTCGATTTAGGGTTAATGGAAGACACAGATGAACAGACAGTTAACATTATTTGTGTGTCGGACGATGCTGCCATCTGCTGACGTTCGTTACGAACAATCACTGAGAAACATTGCGTGTATTTAGTGTTATTGTTACATAAACATTTACTCGTATGATAATTCGATAATGAGAGCGACTTGTCATTTTAACATTTTACTGCATTGTTTATTAAGTATTGCTTTTATCATTGTTCATCATATCGTGGAATATTCCATTTTGACTGATTGTTTATGTTGAAAACGCCGTACACTGGTAACTGGTACCGTCAGGTTGTACACAGCGGGCACCAGCTGGGCCGACACCCTGCCTTGCGGTATGTCGGTCGCAGACGTGGTACAAGCCGTAACCGAGAGACTCGGGGAGTCCGTGCCCTCCATCGTAGCACACTTAGCCGGCAAGGGGGTGTCTCACAACTCGCCGGGTTTTCGTCGACTGTTTTGCCTGGTGGCAACGGCGGCGGGGGCCCAGCGCGCACTCGGCCGACTCTTCGTCCAGCGGCGTTTGGAGCAACAGTCGACAGCACCCGGCAACGAAGCAGCCCTGCACGCCGCCCTTCGCGGACTGGGGGAGGAGGTGAGTTGGCTGAGTAAATGGCGGAAGCGGCGTGTAGGTGTAGGCGGTAGCATTGAGTGGTGTACAGAGACTTTTTTTGTGTTCGTTTGCCTGTTAATATCGCCTGTAAATACGTTATTTCTTTTTTTTAGAAAAAAAGTGTCCCTTAACACTGAGGAAACTGTCGTGTTGCTGTCGTAAAAACAACATTAAAAGTTGATTCTTCTTCTGAGAATTACCCAGGCCACACGACGTTATGTTATTATCACTACTACGTATTCGCTGACACACTACAAATCATATCACAAGGTTTCAATTGCTAATTTGGGGACAAATTTGTTTTTCACTATCTTGACAGTTGGTATGCGACAATTGCAGTATTGATCGCTGGTCACTGTGCTCTATTCTTTCTGTCACGTTATGTGTATATATTATGTTTATTAGTCAACGGTTTATATAGTCGGCCGTGGGGAATTATCGGCTGTTAGTTAAATGGGCGAAGTCACTGCAGTGCATTATCCGATAACGCGTCGTGGATCGCTAATCACGTAGCTAACGATGTCGTAAAACTCTTGCAGCTTTGGTCGACGGACGAACGAACGATCACTATTTTTTCTTTTCTCTTGCTTTTTACCACGACAATTTTTTTTACAGTAGGCCTAGAATTTGCCACGCCTGCACACACTGCAGCTAGCTGCAACGGTTTACCAGTAGCCTATTCACTTTTCTGTTGGCGGTTTTCGATGTGCAGACGTGTCATTACTTTCTGTTCTGGTGATTAGTGTTTCCTACTATACTTTTATTGGTATGGATAGTGGTAGACTTTTACATCAATGGTTGTTGCCCTATCCCAGCTTTGTACACATTGACAAAGTGTTAGTGGTTTGGCTTCTTGGACTTGGGGAATTTATTAAGGCTCGATTGTCAAACTGGACACCGAACATGATGCGGAATAACCGCGCCTACCGCACGTTCGACATTGGGCCTCCATTTACGGCACAGGAGTGTCAGGAGGCGTACATACTCGAAGGGCATTGTATGTTTGGGAAAGGTGGCATGGATCGTGCAAACAAGTTTTGGCGTATATTGTCTGCGCTCGGCATGTTTGAGCATAACTTTTTGAATGTTTTGCTGATTCATTTGCAAGATAATAGGCTGACATACTATTGGTGCGAGGTGGAGCTAATAATTTTGCAGCCCGTGGTATGCAATACCTAGGGACCAACTTAATTCACGATTTCACGGCCGTGAAATTTTCCGTGAAATTGGCTTTCTTCCGTGAAAAACGTCGATTTCCGTGAAATCCATGATTTTTTGTGAATTTTAGCACTTTTAGTTTAATTTATGACAATTCCAGGGTTTTATCAGCAGCTTTTGTACGGATGTTGCTGTTTGCTATGTGTCGCACTTTAGCACTATGTAGTCGACATTGACTGTCTTGAGTCTTGACTTAGTGTAGTAAATATTCTTTGTTCAGAAATTTCTACGTTCGCATTAGCGCAGCACCTCAAAATAATGTCTGTGGGGCCCGTGAATTTCCTAAATTCTTTCCGTGAATTTTCCGTGAAATTTGACACATTTTAAAAATTCTGCCGTGAAATCATGTATTTTTTCCCGTGAATTCGGTTGGTCCCTAACAATACCCCGTAGAATGTCCAGATTTTGGGTATTGTGTTTATATTAGATGTTGTGCAAGACAGACTGTTTGTCTAAATGTTTAATCGGACTGTTCATTTAAGGTTAATGGCTGGCGCAGATGAACAGACAGTTAACATTATTTGTGTGTGTGTGTGTCAAACGATGCTACCATCTGCTGACTTGTTACCAACATTTACTCGTACGATAATTCAATAATGAGAGCAACTTTTAACATTCTACTGCACTGTTTATTAATTATTGCTTTTATCATTGTTCGTTATATCGTGGAATATTCAACTTTGACTGATTGTTTATATCGATAACGCCGTACACTGGTAACTGTAGGTATTGCGTATTATAGGCCTAGACGTATGTTATTGATCACTACTGCGTATTCGCTGGCACACTACAAATCATATCACAAGGTTTAAATTGTTAATTTGAGGACAAATTTGTTTTTCACGATCTTGATAGTTGGTATGCGACGCTTGCAGTATCGATTGCTGGTCACAATGATATATCCTTTCTGTCATGTTACGTGCATATATTATGTTTATTCATCGACAGTTTATATATTCTATGGTTGTTATGATATTTCGCTATTTTCACGTCGCTTTCGTTATTACGTTAACATATCGTTCACTTACTGCTCCTACTGCATTTCTGGTCAGTTTTCTATTATCAACTTATCCCGATTTATGATATTATCGTCAACTTGTAGTATAGTTAAAGAAATATGGGAGTGTTGGTTGGCTAACCCGTAGAATCTGGCGACCTCGTCGTCGCTGCCACGGCGGTTGTCATTGGTGGTTCTTAGTGATTGGCAGTGAAGACGACCGCGTGTCCACCCACTTCTTGGGGTATATAATTGGGTGCGTGCCAGTGTGCGGTGTGCGTGGTATGATATTCGATAGCAAAAGGTATTACAGATGTGAATATAAAAGAAACAGTGAAATTTCTATACAGACTTGTCTATTCTACATTAGGGTCGATCCCGAGTTGCACACAATTTAATAACAATTAAGATAATTAGGGCAAACACGACACATGGTGGAGAATGCGTGGCGATGGTCGGCCCCTCGCGAACGGCCGAGTGATATCTTTAATCAATATTGGGTCGAGTTGGCACGTTTTAAATATCGAGCTGAACAACGCTATGAACGGCTGCACTGGTCTGACTGTTTTCCGGGATGCGCTTGTCATTTGACGTCACTCAACGACATTGTGAATCTATTACCACATCAAGGCGATTTACAGTTTCCTCCGTCCGGTTACACTCGAGTAGTCGGCGGAAACTCATTGCGACTCCTGGCGCAGCGCGCTGCCCGACTGCTGTTAGTTAATTACGTTCAAAATGCTCATTTCACGTCTTATCACTATGCCGATTTCCAACAGGCGCAAAACATGCTACTTGTGCAATTTAGTTTACCGAAACATCTCTTGTACTTTGCATTGCCGCCGCTTGACTTCTACCTTAAGCATCAGCACGGCTGCACTCATTGTGAGTGACTGAATTTGTTGGACGTCACGCCAACAACACGCTACGAGCATGCTGTCAAACAGGTATATACAACATTCAATTTGCTATATACATGCAAATATCGTAAATGTGGATGCCTTTATGCTATACGATTTCCACATTATTAGGTCTAATCAAGTTCATGGCTGATCATCTATATAAAAAACGATAATGACAATAGGGAAGCTCATGGCGACTTTCTGCTGACTACAGTGTTGATAGCATGCGCAGTGCGATGCCTGGCACGAACGAGCAGCGCGACGCCATGCTGTGTTATCATGTGTTATTTGCATGCTAGCAGACGGATTCGAGACGTATCGCTGCCTACTTGTTTGGTTTTGAGCAGCATGAACCACACCAATTACTGCATGTTACCGTCATATTTTGTGTACATATGTAGTCAGCAATTTTAGGTGTAGTGTCAGAAAAGCATGACTATAGAGATACCGATGCATTATCGGAGTGGTTTTGCATACCGATACTGTAAAAATGTCGTTGTTCTGTTTTGCTTTACTTCTATATATTTGAGTCGACTTACTATCGATCTTGCTGACTGTAACTATTTGTGTTCATAATGACATCAGTGTTGAGGTTATTTTTCGTGCAATTTACGTTACGTTTTGTGATGTTACAGTGCTGTAAACACCGCATTCATGAATTTACAGCGTACTTGCATGAAATGTATATAAACGTATATAATGTCTATATGTTGTAATATTGCGATTATGTGCTAACGACTAATGGTTTTCATGCACTATGACGATCGGCTGTAATCCTATGCACGAAACTGTATGCATGTTTTATGTATTATGGCGTTTTGTACATATTATGGCTTTTGACAAGCATGTCTTAATGTAGATGAGGTGTTGTGTCAGTGTTGTGTTGTTTCTGCGTTTTCGCGTATTGCAGTTGTCAATATTCGGATTACACACTTATATTTCCAGTTTATAACTAAATTTGTTAACACTATTTCTGCTAGAATTTCTTTTTACCAGTAAACTCAAGCTCCTATAAAAGTCAGGAGTATTTAAAGCAATTTGGGTTGTAAGTTGAAGCTATTTCTTGCAAAAATGCAGGAAATGCGTTCATTTTACTTACTTCTTTTTACCGGTTAACTGACGCTTGACAGCTGCAAATCGACCCGAACGATCGTCCATCTACGTCGCGAGGTTGGACGCGAGTCACGTTTTCGAGATTGCGTTCGGTTTTTACGATCGGCATCGCTTCGGTCGACTGTAGGAGCTGATTGGGTCACAAAATCTCTACTTCCTTGTCGACGGCTTAACCCCAGCACTCTCGCGACGCGGGGATGGTCATAAAACGTGAGCGGTGTTCGTTTGTTCATTCGTTTTTTCTTTCCTTTCTTCTGCATCACTGCTAGTCGGTTGACCAAACTGCGTCATAGATTCACAGTAATGGCCGAACGGCAGCGGTGCTAGCCGCTGTTTTCTCTACAGAGAGGCCTTTTTTTCTGAGCGCAGCAATGTAGAAGCTTTATAACACAGTACCACAACGACTTGTGCTTAGTTTCTGTTATGTTTTTGCTGTGAACATGTCGTTATGTTTGTTGTTTCGTTTCCTATTTTCGTTGGTACGTGTGAATATTTTGATTTACTTAAAATGGACAGGCGACGTAATGTAATGGAATATTTTTCGCCCAGACACCCAGACGTTGTCCAAAATTTTTCTCTCGTTTTTATTTTTCTCCATACGAACAATATAATATTGGGTACGTGTTTGACTTACACAACATCAAAATTACTGATTGATAATCGTTTTTATGCCACGTACGACTTAGAACCTCCATTCTCTCGCACAGAGTGCCGAGCGGCTTGGGTACGGGAATCGATGAATGTATTTTCGGCAGATGGGCGCAATGCGAAAAATGTTTTTCAACACATATTACTTAACAACAGGATGAAACCAGATAATTTTGTTAACATTTTGTTGCACAAAATTCAGATGCAACAATTTGTAAATTTTTTAATTCCTGTCCAAACGGAAAGCATTGAACCACTATTTCCTAATTTGAACGATTTTTGTTGAGGCGAGGGAATTTCATACGATGGGGGCAATATTCATAGGTACAGCTTTGTTCACACAGTCGCTTAAGGGACATTGAGTGAATGCATACATCCAATATTTTTTATTTGTAAATTTCGCACTTTACCTTACCCATTTTATCTGAAAGGCTGAATGATAATCTCTCTACTTGGACAGTGTATATACGCGACGTAGGTAATTGGAAGGACACACTGATAGACAGACTGATAATACTGTACATATTAATATATTAACAATTGTGTAGGCCTACTGTTCAATGTTGTAATTACGCTCTTAGCTCGATAATGGACCTTAAATGAACTCATTGTTGATGTTGTGTATTTCTTACGATTACTGCGTCCTTCGTTTTTATTAGGTTATGTAACAATTATGTTGGACGCATTATGGACATTTTTCGAGTTCCATTTAGGTTACCTTGAACTCGTGCTTTAATGAGGGACGCACCTGAATAGACTGTTTCGAGTGTAGGCTCACTGCGTCGCTATTGACAATGTTGCATATTTATTTTGATCTGTGTTTAACGGACACTTCTGAACTGTTTATTAGTTTGTTATGTATACTATTGAACTGTATTTCAGCCATAATTTTTCACATGTCCACGGTTATGAGACAAAGGTATCACGTCATGATACGATTTTTTGGTCCCCATTTTCACTGACGTTTTCGATTTCACGATATTTTCTCTTTTGATATGTAATTGTATGTTGTATATGGATCGATAATCGATTAGCACCGTGCACTGGCAATATGTGTTGTAGCGGTTGTATGTTGTTACTATTCCCACTCCCATACTGGTCGTGGGTTAGCCACGATAAAATATTACATCACAAATACTAAATTATCATATTTGGGGTTAATTTTATTTCCCTTGCATATTTGCTTCCGACATCGTATTGATTTGCGATAGATCGTTATGCCAATTTGTGTTTATGTGCATCACTGTTATTTATTGAGATGATCGGTTTGCGTCATCTTGATATCCTTTGATTGTGCGTTGGAAACATCAATTTTTGCATTTACTGACTGTATTCTCAACAGTTACGTTGACATGTCGGTTTAGCTGTTGATTCTGTACATTACCGACTTTACTACAGTGTCTTCGCTTAATGGTATGCTGATTAAAAGATTTATCGACATTTAGCAAGGTGCCATGCACCACTGATATGTTTTCGATGATTCTGTATCCTGGATTCGGGGGGACACATTATTGCATTAATAGTCCTCCTTCACGTATACGATGATTTGTTACGTCAGTGTCTGCTTATGCAGATACTTTTCTGACCCAATTTTACGAACCACCTGAAACACCTTGATGACTGGGAATTTGCTTTCGGGTGTGAGGAGGAAGTAGGGGTCCTTTTAACAACAGCGGAATTGGGGTTATGTGAAAGACCCCAACGGATCTCTAAATTGGCCCACATCTTGACCATAATAGAACAGATTGGATATTTGTTCTGGAGATTACTATCGTACTTTGCAAACGAGGGATTTATGCTTGAGGGCCAATAAATATTTCGGACAATTCGTTATGTGTTGTAGCTAGTATTGCTAATGCACTGAACTGATATCGTTTGCTCATCGACAATGATATTGATGGATTGTTATTGTGTTTATTGATGTGATGCATCGAGAACCCTTGGGATTTTAGGGTGATTTAAAATTTTTCTTTTGGAGTTTGTGGTGTAATTAATTTTGACTGGGATATCACTCTTTTCCAGAAGCGAAGAGGGTGTAGTATAGTTAAAGAAATATGGGAGTGTTGGTTGGCTAACCCGTAGAATCTGGCGACGTCGTCGTCGCTGCCACGGCGGTTGTCATTGGTGGTTCTTAGTGATTGGCAGCAACGACGACCGCGTGTCCACCCACTTCTTGGGGGTATATAATGGGGTGCGTGCCAGTGTGCGGTGTGCGCGGTACGATATTCGATAGCAAAAGGTATTACGGATGTGTATATAAAAGAAACAGTGAAATTTCTATACAGACTTGTCTATTCTACATTAGGGTCGATCCCGAGTTGCACACAATTTAATAACAATTAAGATAATTAGGGCAAATTACTTGAGTACCAATAATACGCCAAATTATAATATTAACTAGATCAATGTTATCGAACGTTACGTGTAGGACAGAACTTAGGTTACCATGGTATTGCAAAAGTCTTCGGGTATTTGGTGACAAAAAATTTATTTTTCGTGTGTTGTGATATGAATTTTTTTAGGGGTGCGTGAAACGCGCTTCGAAAGCCCGGGAGGGTGTTGTATGTAGAGATTAGGAAGATCAGCCAGCTAGTACGCAGTGTTGTGAGCGACGTCGTCGCCGCTGCCGTGACGGTTGTCATTGGTCAGTCTTGGTGATTGGCAGCGACGACGACTCAGCGCCCGCCCCTGTCGGGGTGCATAAAATGGCATGCTTGCCAGTGTATGGTGTGTGCGATGTGTGCGGTGAAATAATGTACGGAAGTGATTGCTAAAAACACTGAAATTACTATACTGTCTTGTATGTTCAAACTAGGATCGATCCCAAACTAAATAAATTAGTAAACACTTAACTAACAATTGAAACAATTAACCAAACACACAACAGGTAATCTACCACGAAGACCTGCATTGAATAGGTCTTTCATGATACCATATTTCCAAGTAGTGTCATAGGCTTTCTCAAGATCAAAAAATATTGCAACAGTGTGCTGTTTGTTGACAAATACCTCACGAACAAAAGTCTCCAAGTGAACAAGTTGATCAGTTGTGCTGCGTTGTTTCCTAAAACCACTTTGGACTCGTGTGATCAGTTTGAGCTTTTCCAAGTACCAGACAAGTCTGGTGTTTATCATACGTTCCATAACCTTGCACAAGCAACTAGTTAAAGCGATAGCTTGTTGGGTCAGTTGAATCCTTTCGCTACGACTTCCGGTTTATCCTAGCGAACTGGAGAATAACCAGAAAGTAAATGCCAACGAGAGCATCACTGCAAACGATGCAAACCAACTTTTATCGAGTTCAAATCCAACAAAAATGCTGAAAATACACAAACAGCATCCATCTTGTAAACACAGAATATATATTATACCTAGAATAAATAATTATCAACATTGAAAAAAATGATACTGTTGCAAACCCGGGCACAGCCTCATTAGGCACGGCAAACATGAGTTCTATGCCATGCATTTCTAGGCAATCTGCCAACAAAAAAAATATTCCCCCAGTTTTCGTTTTTTTGCTTCCCCCCAATTTTTTCCAGGAAGCATTTGCCTCTACCTGTCAATGTGGTGGGCGCCCCTGACTTAACGTTATTATTCAGCAATTTTTAGTTTAACATTTGTGGTATGTGCATACATGTTAGCCTGCGTCAAAGGCGAAATGTGCTCCAGGCCGATGGTTTACGATGGAACAGGACGCCAAGTTCGTACCGCCCGACACACCCTTCAAATCCAAAGAAGCTGTGAATGCTATAATATCACCAACAGCCAATGCTCTTGACTTCTTCAAGCTGTACCTAACTGATGCCATCGAGAGCCTGATGGTGGCAGAAACAAACCGATACGCTGACCAGTACATCAGGGGAAATATTCTCAAGCCTCATTCTCCGGTGCAAAATTGGGTTCCAACAACAAAAGATGAAATGCTGGCTTTCATTGGATTGTCCATTTTGATGGGGGTGGTGTACAAACCGAGACTACACATGTATTGGTCAACAGATGAGCTCTTCCAAAGTGACATATTTCCGAATGTGATGTCACGAGATCACTACCTGCTACTCCTGCACTTCGCCAATGACACGGCCAATAACATCAATGATCCTGACCGTGACAGACTCTACAAGATCAGACAGCTCATTGACATGATACATCAGCAGTGCCGATATGTGTACAGCCCAGCACGAGACCTATGCGTCGACAAGTCACTCCTGCTGTTTAAGAACGACTTGGTTTCAAGCAGTTTATTAAGACCAAGAGAGCTCAATTTGGATAAAAGCTCTTTGAGCTCTGCACAAAAGCGGTGATTCTTCTGGATGTCATGGTCTACACAGTAGGGTGTTCAGAAAAAAATTTTTGTGCCAGAATCAATCGCATAGTGTAGGCGTTAGGCATCTCAGGAACTCTGAGATGCCTGGAGGCCGCACCTAGAAATAAATTGGAATAGACTTAGCCGCCAAGCATTGCAGTATAAAAGAGCTGTGGCGGTCCTAGATAGCAGTTGTTGGCAGATGAATTTGCATTTGAACACTTCTGGGTTAGTAGTTGTTTTATCATAACAGCATAAACTGAAGTTGCAGTTAGGGCGTTTGAGATGCCAAGGTGGGATTGTGGAAACGATTGTAGGTAGAACATTCTTC
>Ga0209367_1011815_pt1 | contig 11528 bp, 3 predicted proteins | sample WorMetLIZISLAND2_FD_187412 | JGI IMG/M metagenome (GOLD analysis project Ga0209367, IMG submission 187412) | Marine gutless worms symbiont microbial communities from Max Planck institute for Marine Microbiology, Germany - Olavius geniculatus... ... | reverse complement strand
AGCGAGTTATTGGCCAAAAATCGCAAATTTTGACCACCCCCCTCTCATTTAGCGACCTCGTTCGGGGTGACCCCCTTCGAGTTTACGAAAAAGCTTTACGGTTCCTGAAACTAGAGTCTTCCAGGCAGCCGATGGTGAAGATTTGGCGATCCTACCTCGCACCATTTTTGCCTGATCCACCCGTGTGACAGACAGACGGACGGACAGACAGAATTGCGATGGCTAAGACGCGCTGAAAGCATAGCTGCTTTCGCGCGTAATTATGTTCAAAAGGTAACACATTTAACTTCCACATCGCTGTGAAAATATTACACAAAGTAAGCACACTTTGACATGATCACGATTTGTGAGCCAAACATATGTACACTGTGTCCCAAAAAAACATCCCTGACATTTTTGGCTGTAACTTGAAAACAAATTACCAGATTTTGATAATTTTTGGTACGAATATTTCTGACACAACCTGACATCAAATGACCATTTAGTTTCCCACCTCACCCAATGTATGCTTTTGCACTACCTAAGGAAAGCAGATCACGTGAAATATGTGTTGAAATAAACAGAAAACCTGAAAAAACATCCCCCGACATTATTGATCGTAACTTAAAGAAAGATTAAGAGATTTTAATAATTTTGGGCAGAAAAATTTCTGACACAACTGGCTATTAAACACGTGTTTTAGTTTCCACCTCACCCAACGTCTGCTTTTGCACTCCCTGGGGAAAGGAGACCAAGCATAATACGTGTTGAAACGAATGAAAAAACGTTCATAAATTCCGTCTGTCCTAATTTGTGGGCCCCAACAGTCGGTCTATTACAAGGTTTGACTGTTATGCAGCAGTGTGACTACAGGATGAAGTTTTGGAATGTTTGTGAAGTCAAGAAGCGACTGGTACGGCCTGGATTGGTCTGGAGCAGAATTTTATCGATACTGCTATCAATGAATGGTGAAAGTGTCACCTTGCCTGTGTTCGCATAGTGGGCTACCACTTCAAGCAATTTTACTAGTCAGTTGAAAAATGTACAATTGGATGAATTGTCAGCCAAAGTGTCAAAAATGTGAACAAAATGTGTTTTTACGCATTATGTTAATTAAGCAATCATACTGCATTGGATAAAAAAGCGACATTTCGCTGGTTGGGTTTTCCCCAGGTAGTGCAGAAACAAACGATGGGTGAGGTGGGTAACTGAATGGTCATTTGATGGCAAGTTGTGTCAGGAATATTCATATCAAAAATTATCAAAATCTGATAACTGGTTTTTAAGTTACAGTCGAAAATGTTGGGGATGTTTTTTTTGGGACACAGTGTAAAACAAATCAAGTTCTCAACAACATAACAGTAAAAGTTAGTAGAAAAAAATCGGAAAATATGTTATTGTGAGATTAGAAAACAAGTTAGCTGGAAATATCAACAGAAAAGCAAGCCGTAATCAGCATAGCCAGTGCATCTACTGCAAAGGAAGGGGTATCACAAACATGCAGCTAAATCTGTTGAAACTGAACTGCAACAAAAACATATGAAATTGAAATGTGCAATTTTAATTCCTGCTTAATTCAGATTTGCATTTTCAGTTTCCAGAAACTCAGATAAAACAATAAATATATTCACTAATACTGCAAACAAGCAAGGGCCATTTGCTAACTAATGAATCAGGCAAAAACAAATCTGACAAAGTAATTTATGAGAGTCAGGAGCATGCCATATAAGAAATAAGCAACTTTGAAGGGTAACAATATGCAGAGACCAAGATAACAGCAAACTTATGATTACAAACTTATATAATTATATACATGTAATAAAATATAAATCCGAAGCAATCCAAAATTACACTTCATTCCCCAAGTATATCGAGCATCTAATCTCCCCATAAAAATTAAAAATGGTGAATCATGTTTTTGAGTTTTTGGCACAATCAAGATGTTATAAAACTGTTTATATCTGGGGCTATATGCATAACAACGTCATAATTTTAGTCTTGGACTAAATCCGAGTTACGACGGACTAACTGTTGAGTTGGTATGCATAATGGTGACTTATCGCTAGTTTGGGCGTAAATAAGGCACTAAAGTTAGTCTCCCACGCAACCAGGCGTAACTGGTTTAGTCAGGCTTAAATAAAGTTGTTGACGATACAATTATAAACATCGTGCATCACAGAACACTTATGGCTAGTCAGTGTGCATTACGAACACAATTCTAGTATTAAAACTCGAGGAATGGAACATCTGTTGCCTGATTATGCTTGCACATTTTTGTGCCGCACATTTCTAATGGCAGCATTGCCGTAATTAGCCTATCATATAGGCCGCAGGCATCATAAATATTAGTATTCAGCCCGAGGCTGTGGAAGCGGGAGCAGACCACAACTTTGCTGATGCATGCATGCATTAATGCGAGAATGGGCGACTTCATGCTAGGAAATTCCAAAATGAAATTACCCGACATAAACTATGCTGGGACTTGCTAGTCCGACCACAATGCCGTCTTTTTGCATACCGATTAACTTTGTCCATTAGTCTCAGACTTGTTTGCCCTGACCACAGATATAAAACCATAGACGGTGGATTCGACAAAAACTCTGAAGCCCAAAAAATGCCACGCCCATCTCCACATTTGCACGATAAATATTCAATATATTTCGAATTACAAGCGTCTTTAATCTGGTTTGCACAACAAAAAGTCATAAGGTTACAGCTACATGATCTAAAAGTTCATGATATGCAATTCAGAAAAAAATAGCGTACTGGGTAGCAAAAACAATCTGGTTTGCTAGCAGATGATAATGTCGTTCGTGACATAAACTGCGTTTTTTTGATGGCCTATCTAACGCTAACACATTAGGCATACCTGCTGATGGCACGGCAGACCAAAAAACTCTAATGAGTTTCGTTTTGTTGTACTGAGGCAATATACTAGAAAATTTGCTTTTCATGCACCGACTTGGGCACGAAATTAGCGTATTTATAGTACTTATCTATGAACTAATACTAACGCATTAGGCATCAAAAACGCAACTATAGGTCGTGGATCATAACACTTGAAATATGCACGATGAATATTTAATGAAATGGGCTTAAACTGGCTTCAACTCGTTGCATTACACGAATGGTGAGTAAACAGTCTACTTATTTATAGGTCTGTGGCCCCGACGTAGGAACTAGTCTCGGTGTAAACTAAGACGTTGTTATGCATATGGCCCTGCAAGACAGTTTACCAGACTGTAACATTGTAGTACACTTGACAGCAACGACTGACCAAGAACTATGATGTAAAAGTCTAATACCCTACTATTATACTAAAAAACACATTTTTGACCCACGATGTATATATATTTAACCTGCAACATTAGATTTTCATGTACTCTTACCATCGACATCAGTAGCAAGCTTATCGTCTGAGGCCGGAGCCGTCCCCTTAAACTTTTTAGCATTCTTTGCCGACAGCTGACTGGCTGATGCCGTCTGACGTTTCGCAGTGCTGGAAGGTTCGGCTAATTCGAGTGCCGAAGGGTTTCGGTCATCCTGATTGGTGGATTCGGCAGTGACGGCCAGCGAATGGGAGACATCGCGGACACTTCCAGCCGATCGGCGCAGCGAGAGTGCAAAGTCGGAGCTTTGGGTGCTGTGGGTAGGAACTAGGATAGCGCTGCCTGGAGACGATATATATGCCAATCGACGTTATGAACATGAACACTATGTGCTGTGTACAAAAAGTTATGTAAACATTTCAGGTTTCTGAACAATTTATGTTCCAAAATATGTCACCCTATGTTTGTAACAAGTGTCGCAACCCCGTATCATTCCTCTTCCAATCTCTTGCTGCCATGTGCCTTGCATTTGAGAATTTGATCTATGAGGGTCAAGAATCATGCTATGAAAAAATATTCACAGAGAGTTGGTGTGGTACAATTTGTGAAATCTGAGATCGCAACAAACTCAAGTATACTTGCTGCATCAAATTTTTACAAGGTAATGCAGCTATGCAAATGCCTGATGGTTTAGTTAAATATTTTCATGTTACGGCTTCCTGTAACTTTTGTCTGCCCAAAGTATTAAAAAACCAGCATGTTGATGAGTGGATAAAATAACCAATGGCAACAAAAGTGACAGCAAAGTTTTTTGGAGATACAGCACATACATACTATCTGCACAATAATGCACCACAAGAACAACATATCAGGCAGTTCAGACCATGCACTAACAGATCACTCCATAACAGATACACAACATCAACAATCATTACCAGCATACGAAATATGCCAGTAAATGCAATGTGGTTGAAAGATCGCTATCTCAGGCGATAAGTATAAATAGCAAAATGCAGTTGTAATATTTAATTAATCATTTGTATTGTATTTCAAATCATTTGCCACAAGGCAGAAAATCACTGCACGAACTACAATGTTTATTAGAGTCTGTACTCCTAACAGAAGCAGTTGATTTGGAGCTATTTGGTTCAATGATCCAATCAATTTCATGCTTCAAGTAACCATACTTTATGCATATTATCCCATACTAGGGTTGTTAACAGTTAACCAATTAACAGGCTAACCGGTCCTGAATGCAAGACTGGTCCTGAAACTGCCGGTCTGGTTAACCATTAACCACACAATAATAGATGGAACGCTTGACTCTTCTCGCCTGCTCTGCGGGTGTTATCAGCTGTGATCAAAGCCTGCGATCACCCAGACTGACCGACCCCGACCAACCGTGTTCCTGTGTTTCTGCACGTGTTGTTCTTGTCTGACCTCCCTCCCTGTCTCTTTGTCCCTATCTCTGTCTGTCTGTCTGTCTGCCTAACTCTGTATGCATGATGAAGGTCAAGGACACTGGAGCTCACTGGCCCACCCAGCCATTGTCAGTCGCTAACCGTGGGAAAGTGTTGACCTGACAGCTGAACATGACCACCACCTCACACTGTGCAAGCATGCCCTACCCTCTCCTCCCTTCCCTCCGTCACACACTCAGTGGACAACTGGGCACCTGCGCTTCACTTTGACGCCTGGCCCGTCGGACGTCTGGCATGCTGCCCGATCAGGCAGAGTATCCCTTTCAATAGGATTAGCAAACTTAACCGGCATCGATAAGCACTTATAACTATGATTAACCGGTCCTTTCCCTCACAGTTAATCGGTTAAAATGAACAGGCGGTCTTAAACAACCTTATCCCATACCAAACTAAACTAAACGTTTGATATTTCAGCTTCTGCAGTTAAATCACTAGATTTAAATACAGAAGCTGAAACATCATATAAAAATGCATATAATTTCCAAAATCACACTGCCTCATACTGACACAATCATTTTAAAAATGCCAAATATTCTATTCATTCTGTAAATTTTGACAGCTTTCAAAAATCTGGCAGGTGAGGTACGTAATCCGACTAAAATATTCTGCATGCAATATAACATATGTTCAAAATATGTTGAGTACAATGCAAAAATTGCAAGCAGAATGTTAAACAATCCATGCACAATGCTAACGGATCAACATAACCATGCCACAATGTTAGCACATCTCAAAATATCCTGCAGTCAAACTTGATATACAAACTAAAGTGTGCAGCTGTGTATAGTACATTACACCAGAGGTGCACAACATCCAGCCTCAAATGGATTGCTATCCGACCTCCAATGTCCAATGGAAAAAACCAATAATATCATATACAAAAATCCAGGATTTGAAAATTATTCATTTACTGTTTACTCAGTTATTTACTAACTGTTTGGACTTGTTTTAAGGGGCATATATCTCACAATCTCAAGCGGCAATGCAACACTAAGCTCAGGTGGTAAAATGCATTCCGTGTTCTTTTGCTTTAAATGCTAATAACATTTTGCATTGGCCTTCCGCAGCAACTTCAAAACCAAGATATGAAGTCTGATGCAGCTCAGAAAGGTTGTACACCACTAGCGTATATGTAATTACACATATATACATTAATTATTAGTAAAATGCTTCAATGTATTTACCTCCGAATGCACTGCTAGTGATGGGACGTCTGGCGGGGCGAAATTGCTCAAGTCTGGCTTCACGTTCGGCTGACCTTCGTAATATCGCTTGCTTGCGCTCCTGTTTCAATAACACAGTAGCAATAAAACTACTAGTACTAATATTACAACTACCAGTACATTATAGCGGGTGCTTTAAGATTTTAAGTAAAAAAACAAACGCAAAATCAGCAAGTCCCGTACATTACAATCACAATGCTGTTGTGCTGTTACTACAATTACTTTCGGTTGTTGTTAAACAAGCAACTTTATCTATAATCCGACTGATCACTCATAACTGCAATAGGTTTAAGTGTCAGCCAACAGCTTCTAATTGCTTTTAATTGACAATTTTTTGCCCATCAAATTCATACACAAACCACAAAAATGCAGCCATGTCCTCTTTATTATAAACGATGGACTATAAGTTATGATGACGATGATGACAACGATGAAAACACTGCTGTATTCCCTGGCTATCTGCAGCACTATGTACCATGTAACAATAACAGCAGAACAAGTCTGCAATGTGCCAATAATACTTTACTGGGTATCATAAATATCACCCTGCCTCTAACGCAAACAGTTTTCACAGACAAAACTGCTTCAACAACAATTATCTGACATTTACCAAACTTTCCATCAGCTCGGAAACTTTCCCCATAACCGGTAAAATCTATCATAATTTCCAGGTTTCCAGAAACAACATAATCACCGCTAATCGTGTGTCATTACTACTACAGATTAAGCTGAATGTGAAAAATTGAGCTTCTGTGAACCATTACAGAAAACCTTTTACTAAAGAGAGCAGGTTAAAACTTTAACAATGACAATAAAAATGCAGTGTGATTCCCATACATTTTCAGCATCCTGCAGTCGCTTGAGTCGTTCTTCCACCATGCTACGGTGCTCCTCTTCCCTCCGTTTCATCTCGTCCATCTTATGGCGTCGTTCCTCTTCCTGTCTGCGTCGCACATCCTGACGTCGAGCGATCGATTCGCGCAGTTCCTCGAGGCGTCTCTGTTCTGCCTGCTCACGCCGCTCTCGAACCAACCGCACTCTCTCCTCCCGCTCTTTAGCTTTCTGCGAATCTGTGATGCAATCAATCGGAATGATAATAATAACAATAATATCTGTACGGCACACAATGTTAGCATGCTTAATCCGAGGCGCCAGCACTGAAGTTGCTAGATGGGTACAGATCGGCTATGAGCACTGAGCAGTATAACAAATGGAGTAGGTTGGTTTGGCGGTTACGTTTAAATTTTGGATATGAAGCGAAATTTTTAACTGAGTACAAAAGGCTGTTCGATATGTTGGGGGCTTAATACGAAAAAGCTCTTCTGCTAAAGTCTGTGCTGATGTGACGAAAGTCAAGAGGCTGCTAGATGCTGCTCTGAGAAATGCAGTGTTCAAATATTGATCCAGTAGTGACTTCAAGTATATGGGCTAATTAGTGGAAAGCATTTTATAGGTAATACTAGCCAGTTTGAAGCTGATGCGTAAGTGAATGGATAATCAATAGAGTTCTTGTAAAAGATTGTTAGATGGCAGATAATATTTGCTCCATCATGCCTTCCCAAACCGTAAAATCCACAAGATTCCACTAATCTCCGCTTCTTTCAGCCTCATCCAAACACCAGTTTACACTACCAGGAGACTACAGATGTCAATGACAACATTAAATTTATATAGCACAATATTATGAAACATCTCTACTGTGCTGAGTAGACTAGTATCTCCCAAAAGTAATTTTAAAGCTATGCTTAAAGTTACTGCTTTAGAGAGAGGAATAACTGCAGAGATTCTCCAGTAATGAGTTCCAAGCCAAGGATATCGGGCTAATGTATTGCATGATGTGCCTCTTGTTAGTACTCTCTGCACCTACCCATAAAGGATGGCCAGACTGAGTTGACATGTGTGGTTTGTTTTGGTTACACAATGAAATGATATGGCTCAGTGTAAAATAACTTCGTTGATGAGCAACACTTTAGACCAAGATATCAGCCATGCAATCAGTCAAATAATCAGTCGAAATTGGAGCATGTTACTGCTGCACAGGGGAACCTTTACACCAACTTTGGCAGAGTTAGAAACCTGTTAGCTGTACAAAGTAAATAAAATGATTTTTAATCGACTACGAAGCAAAGTTACTTCAAGGCTAAACTGTTTCAGCCTGTTTAACAGTTTAAAGAATGAAGCAGTTATACGGACTGACAGATACAAAAATGTCAAATATGTGCCATTTTTATGTATAATCTGGCATACGTTGCAGCACATTTATGCATAACTCACAAAACCAAACTAATTCATACTTACAGTAAACGCAGAGCATCAACCTAGTTCCTGTCACTATTCTGCTCTTATTCGTTAACAACATACGACAAAACATAAATATGCTTTAATTAACAGATTAAATAAAAATAATCACCCGCAGAGCTGCGTGCATCGTCCTTGCCTGTTGCACTGTGGGCATCACCATGACTCAAAGCAGGGGAATCAACCCTTGAGCCACTGACACCAGCCTTCGATGGCTGTTTGACTGTCTCTTGAAGGGGAGTGGTCGCTGTAACACAGATCAAATTACCAAGATATACTTAATTCTACTGACTAAGTATCATCACCAAAATGGCTCAACAGAAAAAGCGGTAACGGAAAATCTACTTAGTACTTTACCATTGACACAAATAGCCAAATATAATGCCTATTATAATCAACTAACAAGTGAAGCCAATATATCCATGATTGTAAATGCCACCAAGCAAGTAAAGAACTAAAGATGTCAATCAATCAATCAGCAAAGTTGTAAAGCACCCCTTAAAAAGGCCTTAAACAGTGTTTGTTCTCAGAGGCGCCTGCTATAAGTAGGCACAATCACAAAACTACACCTTCAGATCTTGTTTAACACTGGTCATGCTAAAAAGTGCGTGCAGTGTGAACAGTGCGTACGGCCGTTATCTGCGGCTGCCAGCATGCTCGTGCGTGCATAGCAAGATGAAAGGCACAGCAGGCATGCTGCACGGCTTGCACGCTGGGGAGCAGTCAGCGGTGCGATAGCCTCAAACTGCGACTGCAAATCATGTGATTACCGGGAAGTATGTGCAAGCAAGTTTACGACATCTATGAATGTCAATCAATGGCCGTCGCTGCTACAGGTCAGATCAAAGCACGCCACCCGCATGCAGCCACTGTGTGCCGCAGTTGTACACAGTGAGAGCAACTGGTCTAGGACAGCGTGCACAGTGCGGATGACTGTGGTAAAGGGCTATCTGCACTGATCACACTTATTAGCATGACCCATTTAAAACACTGTCTACAGATTCTTGAAACCTGTTTGGAATGAAGACAGAAAACTACATGCTTGTTTACAAGAGGTTTTTTACATCCAATGACCACGACCTGTAAACTAGGCACACATGTTACTCATACACCACTAATGTATGCACATACCAACTTTGGTGTTTTGCACCTTTTCGGTTCCAAATCAGATACCAATACATCACCAATAGACAAACAGACAAAGAACAACAACAGGATGTATGAAACGAAACTAATAGATTTTTAATAATCTCTACCTGCAGAGTTCCTGTTCTCGTCTGTGTTTTCATTGTCGTTAACACACTGAGAGTTGGAGTTGCATGGATTGTTACAGCTGGGCAATGTATCTTCCTGTTCTGGATTGTTGGAATCTGCCATTTCTGTAATACAATGAAATCACAAAGATAGCGTGTACTTTGAAATACAAAGCATCAGTGGATTTACAGCAGTTCAGAACTTTTTCAAATAAATTACTGATGTGAAAATAACGCTCAGACAAAGCACTATCACTAATGTTCATCATGAGAAAATTATTAATAGCAATCGAGGCTTAAAGTACCTTACTGACTGACAGTGTTATGGTCAGGGTTGGAGTTGAGTGTAAAGACAGATTAGCTGTCTTTTGGGTTGGTGGCGTGGCTTAGTGGTTACACGTTTGATTAGATCAATTAAGTTACTCTTCGCCAAGCCGAGTTAGTACTGCGATAGGTGACTGCCTGCAGGCAAGTAAACCACCTCGGTATGTAACACTAACCAGCCACCTAGGTCAACTCAGCCTTCCATCCCTCCGGGGTAGGTAAATCAAGTACCGGCCTATCTGGCTGGGGCTAAGGCGGGGCGCGTTCACCCCTCTGTCGGGTGGCAGGTAACACTGTGGGATCCCATACGGCAGGTGATGCTCCGTAGCTCTGAAATGGGCTTCCATTAAGAGCTATAACACCACCTTTAACTTTTTTTAACCTGATATGTACCACAATGTACAGAATAAATATGCATGCATAGAATTATAACAAATGCAATTAGCGATTTCATTGTCAAGAACAAAGACTTCACAGAAATTTCTGCTGTGGAGTCATTGGTGCCATATTTTATCCCTGTTTCTAGGCATGTGCGGCATGCTGGTTTCGTCATTTTTGCATTGTTCTGGCGTTTATCTAAATTTATTAAACTACTGCCTTGATTCACATCTAAAAATCGTCTTCTGGTAGATGGTCTTTTACGCATTCCATTTTGCAATCTTTTCATGGAGTCACACGATGTCCTGCGGTTATCGGGCATACGACCTACCATAGTTAACTGTGCCCTTTGATGTCAAGTCAAAATACCATGTTTCAGAAAGCTGTTGTTAAAAGTTTGCAGCTACATTTCAGCTTTGACAGATTTATTAGTACAAAGTAACCTATGACTGTGGACTATGGTATAAAGCGGACGTGCCAATGGGCAAAAGACGGATGTCAATGCGGAAGACAGAGAACCAATAAGTGGTGTATAACCGTGTATTAGCCTATGGGTAAAAAATGACGGTCTCACAGGAAGGCCTATAGATGTAAAACAGAATAAACATTTTAGATTTTAGGTGGTAAAAATACTGCAATCGTACTGGGCTGTGTGTATAGAAATTTTCGAATTTGTTCACGGCCGGCCGTGTACGTCATTGCCGTTTTCTATACATATGGCCGGCAATGTGCGTAACACCAGTCAAAAAATAAACAACGAACGCAATAATGATATGACAGTTAACCACAAAAATCACAGGGCAGCGAAACAAAAGGTGATAAAAATAAGAAAGCCGAACTCTTCTGCCTAAGCATGAATGCTCGTAGTATTGTTAATAAAATGGACGAACTTCAGGCAACTGTATTTGACCTCAAACCTGACATAATTGGTATAACAGAGTTGTGGACACATCCAGCAATATTTGACTCAGAACTGCAATTGAATGGATTTCAGTTATTTCGTTGTGATCGTCAATCACCAGGGAGAGATGGAGGTGTTCTGTTATATGTGAACTCAGATTTAAATCCAGTGGAATTTCATACCAATACCTCTTATGGTGAACATGTGTGGTGTCGAATTGGACATTTGCTAATTGGTGTTTGTTACAGACCCCCGAACACAGAACTCGATAATGGAAATGGAGCTGAACTTCGAAGCTTGATATCAGAGGTCAGTAATCGGCAGTTTGTATTAATGGGTGACTTTAATTATCCAGGTATTGA
>Ga0209367_1011814_pt1 | contig 11528 bp, 11 predicted proteins | sample WorMetLIZISLAND2_FD_187412 | JGI IMG/M metagenome (GOLD analysis project Ga0209367, IMG submission 187412) | Marine gutless worms symbiont microbial communities from Max Planck institute for Marine Microbiology, Germany - Olavius geniculatus... ... | reverse complement strand
ATATATATATATATATACATGTAAACATATTTAATGTAGGCCTGTTAGTGTTTTGGCTATTGGCTGATAACAAGATTATTACTTGCTTTTTGGTACAAAAATATGCATTATAAGTATCCACGAAAGCTACGTCAATATTGTTTTCAACGTTTAAGTTTTGCCAACACGATAACCAATGTAATGAAACGCTGTATGTTGTATCTAGCTTAGTTATTGGCCGGCAATAAGATATTTCTGGCGTTTAATGTTGGAATTTATTTACCACGTTCTCAAACTTTGAAACAAAAACAATTTCACTTCGGCCTTCTTCTCTTGTCCTTTGCAGAACGTTCTCGATGTACGAGTCTGGCGGAAAACGATCGAACTCAGAAGAATAAGTGATGGTAATGTTGTTATCGCGAAACACCTGCACGCAATAGGGTATGTATATTACTGATAAAAACACCATAATACCGCATTTAATCAGAATTTATCATTTTACGTATTTATAGACTCAGAAATAATTTTACGCGCGACAGCACGAGGTGCTTAACGCGTGTTAGCTATCGTAGCAGCGTCCATCTGTTTTTCTGTCCGTCAGTCTGTTCAGTTCAGAAACAGCATTTTATACACAACAATCTTATACGTTATAATGGCTGCGCTGATGCGTAGTAGCTGCATGCAAACATCTCCGTCTGGCTGGTGAATGTCAGTATGCCATTCTCGGATGCCAAAAAAAATTATGGGAATGAAAAAATAGCGGGTCTGTGTAGGCAGTTTGTAGATTTGCTTGCGATAAAAATGTCGTATTTTGGTAGGATTTCGCTTGGCTGCAGTGACGATGCAAAGTGATGCGCTGTCACAGTGCACATTGCAAGGCAAATCACGTTGTAATAATGAGTATGCTTTTTGCTGCTACAATGCTAGATGAGTTATAACAGTGTGAAAATTTGGTATATGTAGACAGAGTCACGCTATAGTTTACCTGTAAAATAGCTCTTCCGGCGTCTGGCCAAAGGAAAAACTTAGATGAAATGACGACCACCTTGCGCCAATTGTACTGCTGAAACACTTCAACCAGGAATGTCCCCATTTTGTAGAAAGGTCCAAGTGTTCGGCCCATGGTCGTGTACACGGTCTTGTCATTGAACTCCGGGTCAGTCGCCACCCATGTAAGTGGCCAGGTAAGTGAGTGATTCGTCCAGGTAGGTCAGTCGCTACCCAGGTGATCAAAGGCTTGTTCCAGAACGATGCGAGTTGAGCTGCCGGCCGACAGGCTACAGAAACGAAATCATCGTTGTAATCATTAACGTACGTTTATAGGTCGTATAAAGCAAAAAAGACGAAGCTCTGCCGTGTAGGCCTACAATAATTCGAAAATCTTGGCCCAACGCCAAGCTTGGTTCAGATGCTTTTGAACTTAGTGGACATGATTGTAGCCTACGCGAGAAGTTAGTTTTTGGTACGATTTGAGTTTTGAGAAACATGTCTCAGCCGTTAGTGTTGCCTGTTTTTTTTATCTCGTCGTGTCGGCTAAGGGTTGCCCAAGGTTGCTTGCAAAATCAATGATATGCGGTAAGATTGAAGCTGGGCGCTGAAAGTTATGGAGTCCGACACTCTACCGCTATAGACTGCAGTTGCTCCTGGTGTCTGTTTACGAAAAAAAATAACCACAAAACGAGAAAGAAAAACACAGAAAAAAAAGAAAGAAAGACAAGTGGACAGAAAAAAACAAATAGGCCTACGGCAACCTGATGAACACGGAGGTCCGATGAACGCGTCAACCTTGTCCTCTATAAACAGCCTGATGGTATTCCCGATGGTCACTTTACTGTTACACGCCGAATCCAGCGACACGAAACTGCAACAAAACGCGATCGTCTTAGACCCCAAATTCGTGGCTTAAAACTTTTACGGTAGGCTTATAGTTGAGCTGTCGCTGATACAGCTCTTTGAACTCGCACAAATTTTAGCAGAAAACGTGTGTCTGTCTGTCTGTGTGTGTTTCTGTCCACGGACACCGCAATGCATTTGGTCGGTTGGAAAAAAAAAACTGGCACATCGATCGACAGCAGCAGCAGCAGCAGCACGGGCTCGACTGGGTCGAATCAGTGCTGCTGCTGCTGCAGCTGGGTGGTGGCGGGAAACCACAGCGTCACACGGCAGGGTGCTACAAACTGCTTGCTGTCTCGTCTGCTGCTTTCTATGTGCGTTACAAGACTGGCATAGATCGCCATGTTAATACTGTTTTTGAAGTGAAGTGTTTGCTTCGAACAATAAACTCGCCCACAATTAAAGTCAGTCAAAGCAAACTTGTGTAAAACAGGAGGCGTTGCTGCAGCTGCCAGCAGTATGCGCACCAGTCACGTACGTCCTCTATCGAGCCACAATTTCTGTTAATGGTCTGCGGACGAAAACAACAGGTCGGCGGGTCTGATTAATTGTCATTGGCAAACATCGAGTTCGTTTAACGCTCGCGTCGTCGACCTTCGTATGTGTTTTATAGGCCTATAGTCTATCTATAACCTGCAATCTTGTTTATTTATTCATGCATTTATTCATTTCTATTGTCGTCAGCGATAGCTCATTCAAAGCTATTAGCTTGTTTTTTTACAATCGGCTTACTAAACAGAGTGTCAGCTTTATGGTTTCGTCCGACTATAGGCCTAATGCTAAATCACGAGCGTTTGTTTTGGGGGGGTTCAATTTATAGGCTACGTTTTAAGTCGGTCGCACATATGAGGCGGAACAAAAATAAAACATAGATAAAACAAGAAAAAACAGTTTTGTATCTACTTTTGTTTCAGACGTTAAACAGTCTAATTTTATAATAATCATATACGTAAGATGGTGGCCATAGCCCTATCGATCAGTAGATCAGGAAACAGTGAGATGGCGCTAACCTGAATCGCATGCTCTTGTTGAGCACCGGGTCCGAGTGAACTCGCTCGAGGGCGATACTTATTGCACTGGCACTCGTCAGCGCACTGAAGTCATCGAACGACAAGTTCCACGGGGCCAACAACCCGAGCTTGAAATGCTCCACCTTCCCATGATGCTGGGCGTGCGCTGTTGCCACGACGACGGTAGCTATGACAACCAGCGCTGACGTCATGGCCGGGCACCGACCGATGTTTTCACTGATAGCTAAAACAGAATAAAATAGAACATATATTTGCGCTCGAAAACTGACAGAACAAAATGTCGCTTTAATCTAGCACATGAACTCAACCACTGAAATATTTTAAATAAAAATTTAGCAAAAAACTAAAATAACAGTACAATTATAATGCAAATTATAATAACACTGACTAAAATTAGAACAAATAAAAATGTTGATAGGCCCATTGCAGTCAAATTGGCTAGATTAAGTGTACAATATATAGGCCCTAAATAAGCATGCAAACATGCGAACAGCATTGTCCGACACGAGTGACGTATTAATACAATACAAAATACTCACTGCAAATTTCTAATGCAGTATAAAATAAATAAGTGTTAGAAGTGTTAGAATTACATACTATATAGCAACATAGGTTTATTATTTATTTTTCTTACCTTATAATATTGTTAAATTGCCGGTTTATGCAGCACGAGAACGATAAAATAAGCCCGTCGTGCACACGTAACGAATACGCTTCGACTGCGACTTTATATTACCTGTATCAAGGTGATAGGCCGGATACACGAAATGTCTCGCGGCAAATTGACCTTCAAGATCGCGTTTTCATTGAGTGGAAATCCATGTAGTGTTACCAGGCCGTGTTCTGTAACTAAAGACTGTTAGTCATTTGAGTAGCTTCCAGAAAAAAGCAAATTCTCACAAATGAGTCAATGAAGAAAGAAGTGTCCAGATTCTTCTTTTGATGTATTCTGCCCTACGGGCAGGTTTTTTGTTTTCATCGACACCATCTTGCCCTCTCTTGTGCCAGTTCCTTGAGTTGTGGATAATTGATGTCCTCGTCGCTTCACTCGATTGTCTTTAGTAGCCGGCTCAGTAACATTTTTTCTGGTCTCCCTTTTTTCTTTTTTGGCAGTCGACCTTCCACCACTGTTTTCACCAAAGAACCATAACGCAACGCATGTCCAAACCACCTCTTCTGTTTAGTCCTCAGTGTGTCCATGAGTTCCCTTCTTGTTTCAATTGCTTTAGCACTTTATCATCTTTTGTGCTTTGTGCAAGATAGTCCCTATCTCTAACATGCTTCGCCAAATCAACATTTAAATGTTTAAATTCTATTTATGTCACTCTTTTGCTATTTCCATGTTTTACTTCCATACAGTGCTACACTCCATACAAATGCTTTGATGACGTGTTTTTTAGCTGGAAACTGAGAGATTCACGCATGAGATCTTTCTTCTAATAATTGAAAGCTTTCTTTGTCAATGCTTCGCTTCTGCAGTCCACGGTCACCATTCAGTAAATAAGCAAGCGTTTTTACGCGCGAAAGCAGCTATGCTTTCAGCGCGTCTTAGCCATCGCAATTCTGTCTGTCCGTCTGTCCGTCTGTCTGTCACACAGGTGGATCAGTCAAAAACGGTGCAAGCTAGGATCACCAAATCTTCCCCGTCGGCTGCATGGAAGACTCTAGTTTCAGGAACCGTAACGCTTTTCATAAATTAGAAGAGAGTCACCCCGAACGAGGGCGCTAAATGGGAGGGGTGGGCAAAATTTGAGATTTTTGGCTAATAAGTCGCTGTATCTCAGTAACGGTGCGACATAGGGCCTAGGTTACTATTAATCACTAATAGGAAGTCGTACACTGGCTCTCGATTGGCGCCGAATTCAATGACCTTGAATGACCTTTAACGTTAAAATAGGGTGTTTTAGGGATTTTTTGGGCGATTTCGAGCTGCGACACAAGTCTTTATCATTCACAACTGTCGCCACGCTGCTATCGTTATGCGATCCAGATAGAGAATTTGGTATATGTATATTAACTTAGCGTGAACACCCCAATTTTCAGCTAAACTACTGAACCGAAACTGCCATGGGCTTTCGCGCGTCTCGTGAGCAATAGCTCAAATTTCTTGTATTGAACGCATACAATAGATAGGGCCTAAATTTACAACACGGGGCGATTCTGTTTCGTTGACGCGGGCGAATTTTATGACAGGAGGCGAACTTTTCGACGTCGCAAAATCCGCCGCGGGGCGACCTATTTAGGGGGGGGGCGATTATATTTCGTGACACCGGCGTCAGTCAGGCCGTGGTGACGCAGCACACACAACGCGTACAGACAAACATTCGCTGACTACTCGCCGTTTGTGGTCTGATGCTGACAGTTTCCTCGTCAGAGTCACGCCGAGGACGCGAAGTGTGTCGACTCGGGTGATGCCTGGCAGCGGTGGCGGTGTGTCCTGCCGTGTCTTTGTGCAGTCGTAAATCACAGTTTCAGTAGTTTTTATCATGTTGAGCGTCAGATTATTCCGTGCAGCCCAGTCTCTGATGTTTTCCATTTCTGCAGAACGGGTAGCGACTCCGGAGGCTGCAGGTAATGCCAGGTATTATGAGATAAGTGTCATCTGCAAATTTAATAATTCTGTTGCCATGACAGAGAGTTTTCAGATCGGATGAGGTCAGTGGCGTATTTAGGGGGAAAGCCACGGTGCGATGCCCCCCTTTGGCCCGACCATGAAAATTTTTTACAGGCGACTTGATATGAAAAGGTGCGTTTTTTGCCATTTTCCAGCAAGAATTGCAAAATTCAACAATGTTTGATGGTCTTTTGCGTTTCCAAATTTCAGAAAAATGGGCGAATTTGCGTTTTCCATTGAACATTCAGAAGCAAAAAGTGTTTCAGCTTCAGGGGGGGCGACCCCCCGACCAGGGGCTCTGCCCCTGGACCCCGCTGGGGGCTCCGCCGCAAGACCCCCGTTATAGGCTCGCGCTCCGCGCGCTCGCCATGCCCCCCCTTTGCCAAATCCTAAATACGCCACTGGATGAGGTGATGACGTATGCAGCTGGAGCGATGCTCGACACTGGCTGTAATAGTTTTTGCGCTCGAGGTGTCGCCTGTAGTAGCCTACATGTGACAGTAGGCTACGATGAGAGTGCCCCTCGAAGAAGTGAACCAGCCAGTTAGGGTTTATACTTATACATGGTCGGGAAAATCGAGTTCAGCCGCCTTTCTTAGCAGTGTGGAATGTGGAACAGTAGGTCTATTAAACGTTTCTGAGAAGTCCAGTAAAATTACGACAGACGGATTGGAACGAAGTAGACTTAGATCAGTGGCTGTGTGCAGAAGAGTGATGATATGATGGCTGTGGCTGCTTCTCTGTAGAGAGGACGTCCATAAATGACGTCACGCAATTTTAGGGAAATCCACCTCGCCGGTTCGTCACGTTTCGTCACGCTGCTCTGGACCCCTTCATATTATGACGTCACAAACTCTTAACTCCTTTCCCCTTGCAGTCTGTAGTGTAGTCTACAGATCTATATGGATCTCAAACACAACGCCCTTTTCGTATAACTTGATACATTTGTAACTGTCACAGGATGGGGCACCGCCGTCTGTGCCGGGACAGTGGGTAAAGACATGCATCGCTTGCGCCATATGCGTGCTGTACCACGCAGTCCTGTATGGCGCTATCATCCACGACTCCCTGCAGGCAGGCCTTGCCGCAGATGTGACGTGCGTGACGCAGCCTTTTTCACCCATATCTCCTACGTCACACATCGTCACGATAATCGTGAACGCCCTTTTTCCCCTCGGCGCGTGACGTCATTTGTGGACGACCCAGAGCCAGTACGTCGAAACGCGAACTGGTCCGAAACCTCGATCAGCGGGTTGAGGAGGGCGAGGTAGCCTACAGAAGGTGCGCACAATCGATCGCTCTATCGATGATTCTGGTGAGGATCAGGGCGATAGAGATATATAATAGGGTGGAAATCGGTAACTTGCTTCGGTGATGTGGACTTCAGGATCGGTCGGACTGTTGTATCGCTGGCGTCTTTCCACTGCAGTGGCACACATGCAGTTGATGTGACTAGCACGTTGAAGAGCTGTCTGAAGACGTTTGGTCGGCAGAAAACACGTTGACCCAGGTCTGTTAAATTTTTAGTATTTACTGAGTCTAAACCATTCATACAATCTCAGGGGTTCGGTTTCAAGTTTCGACAAATTTTAATTCTTATAGCGGAGCATCACTAATCAGCAAATTTACCCTAGCGTTTGGTTTAATATTCTTTGATATTTGTTGACCTTGAATTTATTTTTGCGATTTGTTGTGAATGTTAGTCGATAAATCCATTAAATATGTGGTTCGAATGCTTACCGTCTATTGGGATCGTCTGTGCTTGTTTGGGCATTGCTCCATATGCAAGCCATATTCTCAATTACTTGTTCTGTAACAAGCACGTAAGGAATATTCTTTGCGTTACTAAGTTGCTGTTGTTGAGACGCAGGCACGAGATTATACAGTGCTCCCCACTGTTCCCCACGCCCTGCTGTTTATGTGCCATATTTTTAATAATGTTTGACTAGTTATTAATAGTATTTTTACTGATGTAAACTTACCCTTTGCTTCATAACCATTGTCTATGCAGACAGCTAGGTTTAAAGAATTAAATGGCTCTGTATTATTATAGTTGTTGTTGTTATGCAAGAAACCATGGTCTAATGCAGCTGCAGGAGTATGGAGCTAATTGTGTATTTGTTAATGTGACAGAATGTTACATAGTAATAAGATTCTAAGATCGAATTTTGGCTTTTTTGACCCTTTGCCATTTTACCCTCCTCTGGTTGATTCGCCTCGTGGTTTTTTCGCCTCCTGGTTTTTTTGCTTTCTGGCTGATTTACCTCCTGGCTTGTTCTCCCTTTGGTGTGTGCGCCCCCTGGCTGATTTGCCCCCACACCTTGGATGATTCACCCTTAGCTCGTTCGCCCCTTGGCTTGTTCGCCTCCTGGTTTGTTCACCCTGTGGCTGATTCGCCCCCTCAACCTAGATGATTGCCCTCTTCCCTGTTGAATAATATTGGCCTAATGTAGACTAATCGATATTTAATTACTGGTATTCAATGGGAAGGGGGCGAATCAGGCAGGAAGCGAATGAGCCAGAAGGTGAATCAGCCAAGGGGCGAAAGAGCTAGGAGGCGAATGAACCAGGGGGCGAAAGAGCCAGGGGGCGAAATGGCAAAGGAGCGAAAAAGCCAGACACCCTGAGATAAGGTACGGTTATGTTATATGTCTCGACTCGTCAGTCATTGTTCTGAAAGGCTGCCACAGTTAGGGATGGGGTTAGGTATAGGGTTTGGGTTAGGGTTAGAGTTAGTTTAGCATATAATAAGTACAGTTTTGCCGTCATCTAAAACAAGTTTTTGACTATTTCTGTTGGCCCCTTCGAATGGTGGTCTCTTGGAATGGTATATGAACATGTTATAGTGTAGTTGTTAGGTGGAATATGGATGTTGCCGGTGTGTGTTGTAGCATATTGGCAAGCATTGGGAGGAAAATGCACAGGACTTTCATCTGTACAGACGAGATAGAAGAATCACGGGCAGCGAGTTTAGACCGATGGTGAGATATATTCACATTGTTACATCTGAAGAGATGGAGATACAGATGGACAGATACAGACACTGACGGAGAGACAGAGAGACAGAACATGCAGTGCACAGAACTGTCACCTTTACAGATGAGATAGGAGAATAACAGGCAGTGAGTTCAGAACTTCAGACCGATGGTAAGATATAAGATTTTGCACTGTTAGGTTGTTTGAAATGTTGTATGTATAAAGCAAAAATATAAACATAGACTTTTCTTTGTAAATTTTGTGTAACACATTCATGCATGTGAATTAAGATTGATTGCAAATAATGCAGATTTTTTGTTTATGTTTGCTTTACATGTGTTTGGCAATGTTTTGTGAAATAGAAATAAAACTGAAACAAACCATACAGTTGTATATGATGTTGGCCCTTAGTATTTTCTTTTCTGCTCTTCAGTATCAGAGCTGAGATTATAAGAGCATATATGCAATTTAGTGATTTTATTAGTTATTGCAATCCTAGGCTTGATTTCTTAATCCCCGGATCCAGGATTAAGAAGTTTGTAATCCCGGGATGTGATCTCGTTTTCAGTATTAATCTTACACATTAGTCATTATTTAATATAAATGCACAAAACATCAGTTTATACACTTGTTAATGGCAATATTAAAGAACTTGCACATCGAAAACAGCAAAAATCACAAAAGGTGATATTGCCCGCATCACACTGACTGTGTGTCAATGCACTGCTGAATAATATCACCTTTTGTAATTTTTGCTGTTTTCGATGTGCGAGTTCTTTGTTATTGCCGTTAACAAGTGTATAAACTGATGTTTTGTGCATTTATATTTTTTATTTTATTTTTTATTGCACGCCACACCTGCTTAATATAGGCACGGAAAACACTTCAATAATGCTAATTCAACTAATCATATTATTGCAGTTATTGGACCGTTGTGTAAAATGGCCGACCACAAACGTCTATAACGTCAGTCAGACTAAAGTCTGAGCCCATCTCGTAGACTTTAGCAGTACTTTAGTCAACCGAGTTCTAGCCAATTTTTGGCAAAAATTCTACAAATTTTGTTGCCATAGCAACGAGAGTCAACCATGGTGGACTTACTAAAATTATTTATTTGCTTCACCTTCAAAATCCCTTGTTAGATGCAAGAATCTTGAAGATATCTCATACATATGTCGAGTTATAGCTCATTTTGTCCCAAATTTTGTTCCCATTGCAATGAGAGTCACTTGGGGTAAAATTTGATTGGCAGCATTCAATGACCCATTCCTGAAACCCCCCCTCCCCCGCATAAACGCAAAAATCTCGCAGATATCTCTTACACAAGCTGAGTTTAGCTCATTTTGTCCCAAATTTTGTTGCCGTGGCAACCAGGGAGGGTCCGGGGTAAAATTGAATGACACCATTAGATTGGCCATCTCCAAAAACCATACTCTAGAACCAAAAATTACGATTCTGTCTTATACACAGCCAAAGTTATGACTGTTCAAAGAATTGTTTAATTTTTTCCCATAGACACCACTTTAATTTTTTTTGGATTTTTGCGAATAAATACATTAAATATTATGTTTTAATTTTCTAACCCTAAAAAGGCACTTCCTTGTGCAGGACCGCATCATCCTACGTGTTAAGCATAAAAATCCTTTAAGAGATCTGACCTGTGGGTGCATTGAAGAAAAAAAGGCATATATATAAATAAAAATTTTTGCGTATATTTCACCTATTTGCAGAGAAACCCCCCTTGGAGAGATTTGCATAAAATTTTGCATGACAGGTCCCCTCGCCGACGTAATCAACTGCGCCAAATTTTATCTCAATCCGATCAGGGGTTTTGATTCTGTAGCAGGTCAAATTTTTGGTTTTTCTATAAGAAAGAGAAGTTGCCATTAACACAGGGCTTGAACTACCGTTCAGCCTGTGATGCATATAGTAGCCCTACTACACTTATTTGATGCATTGCATGCACTGTAGGAAAAAGTACCCACAAACTGTCAAACTGTTGAAACTCGAAATGCAAACTTACACTTGACACCAAGTTTTTTGCTGCCTTGCATGCATCAAGTGTTTTATTAGATTGCTAGAATTCCATAGTTATTTTATCATTTATAACAGTTGAAAAAGTATTGTTTGACAAACTTTTTATAATTCTGAAATCCAGGGCTTTGAAAACCGCCAATACCATGATTTGGGATTGGCAGAAGTGACTGGAATTTAGGATTCCAGGACTGCAGTGACTAATCTGTATGATGTAGCAAGCTAAGTGTCGTTGTGCATTATCTGTGTTGTGTTTTGCAGGGCTTGGAGGGCATCCCTTACAAGACAGACTAACTGATAGCATTCAGTCAGCAATGTTTGGCTTCAGAGTGACATTGGGACAATAATTCTGATATCCAAGACAGCATTATATGTATATAGTTTATAGGACTGTCAAGTTAACTGAATCAGACTGTCAGCCTAGTATCCGTGGTTGATAAACTGCAACTTGTAAGTTGTAATGTGGGGTATACTACACTTAAAAAAGTGGAACCGTTTTATTTTTGTAATAACTTTATCAAATATCAACACACTTGGATAATATTTGGCACACGTGTAGCGTAGACAATCCTGAACTAGCTTATGTGCAAATCGCATGTCAAACTTATTTGCTGCTTTGTATTATACGCTAGTAAAACAATACACTATGAAATAGTGCATGTACATAGCATCAGCAACTTAGCAAGCAGACTTTTTTCATTGACAAAATGTTTAAAAGTAAACACACTTGCAAACGTCAGTCAAACAATGTCACAGCTTGTGTTCAAAGTGTCCGCCTTTAGCTGACACACGGCAGCACAGGCGTTTTCGCCGTTCGTCCACTGCCTCGTCGATAACACGCTGTTTCATCATGGACCACACTTCAACCAAGCGCTGCTTCAGATCGGTCACGTCAACTATCAGAGACCTGTACACCTGCTCCTGAAAGTAACCCCAGATTTTATAATCGACAGGGTTCAGATCTGGGCTAGGCCACAGATCTGAACTGATGAACCTAGGCG
>Ga0209367_1011813_pt1 | contig 11530 bp, 9 predicted proteins | sample WorMetLIZISLAND2_FD_187412 | JGI IMG/M metagenome (GOLD analysis project Ga0209367, IMG submission 187412) | Marine gutless worms symbiont microbial communities from Max Planck institute for Marine Microbiology, Germany - Olavius geniculatus... ... | reverse complement strand
GCATAGCAGATTATTTAAATATTCTTTGCCTGATTTGCATAAATCTTCATTACCCCTGAAATTAGGCATTTGTCTGCACTCCCATGTGCCCGAGTTCACTGAACTCAAAAACTCACTGTCAAAAAGTCCAGATTGAAATTCTGTGAATTATTCAGTGTGTGGGCATTGCAACAGACAGCACGGTCACAAAATTTTAGTAACTGACCAGCTAAAACATGTGCTAATCGAATGCTGGGCTCAGCTGATCTTGAACACATTGACTCCAGCGATCGATCAGCTGCCAAAAAGGACTGATGACGGTTATGAATGCAAAAGCTGGGCAACTGCCTACGTCGAATTTCATCTAAACTCAACGTTTGTGTTAATAATTGATGATATTTCACTGTATGCTGAATGAAAATCAACTTAAATTTACGTGTTACTGCCAATTTAGCATGATTTTAGATGTGGGGCAAATTTGTGTAAATCAGGCAAAGAATATTTAAATACTGAGACATGCAAGTTGTACACTTCTTCTGTACACAATTTTGAAACTTTTGACATATTACGTGCCTTTCCATCAATAAACATCGCTAAGTTACAAAAGCTCAAATATCCATGTTAAGTCCTTGTGTTACAGTCAGATTTGGCAGAATTTTGGGGGTGACGAATATTTATGCAAATTAGGCAAAGAATATTTAAATGCTTCACTATGCAAATTTGTCGTTTATTCCTTACAGTATTCTGAAACTTTTGACGTATCACACGTCTTTCTACCACTAACCATCATTGAGTTATCAACGCTCAAACAGGTCCGGTTTTTTGGCCCACCCTGTATATGACAGTTTGATGCATCGTTTACCGACCGACACGACTGAATAGCGTCGACGGTAGTAGGCTCATTATAGGCCCCAGGTCGTGGCGGGACTGGCTCGTCTTTATTGCCATAATCGGCAGCGGCGCCGTTTTGCGTCTAGTTGCTGTGGAAACTTCATCGATTTCGGCTTTTGTCATGCGGTGGCGACGATGGGTGATAGCGCGATTCGATGTAGCTAATAGGGTGTTTACACGATCCAGCAAACGTCCAGCAAACTTCCAGCAAATGTAGGCCTATTCACGTGCTAATGCTGGACGTTTGCTGGATCGTGTAAACACCCTATAACGTGTGGTGTGAATGATGACGCACATCGACGTCATTACGCACTAATCGATGACAGCTGAAGCTACACAATTGCAGTCAAACGCATCGTGCCGCGCCAGGTTTCTAGTTGATGTCATCAGTGTCATCAGCCGCAGCAGCAAACATGTCAACGCCGACGAAATTCACAGGCTACACGCTGCAGGATATTATGGTTGGTCGTCTTTATTGTACATTCATAATAGCGCTGTCAATAACAGTGATCGATAGCCTAGTAATATGCGGGCTGTACCGCGTTTAAATTTTTAATTTTGCTGTAATAGCAAGTTAACTCACGCTGCAATGCTAGTGCGAGGTCTTGTGTAGGTAATGTTGGTTGTCATTTTAGGCCAGCAATACGTTATACGACGGCTTCTTGAAGTAACTATGTATTTAGGCCTATTATACGCAGCTTACGCATTAATTGACTGTACGAAGTAAGACTACTCAACGATGTCACGTCCTGTTAGCATTTCTAGTCTGTACAACGTTGTTAAACTTACGGTACGTTGTCAGCCTATCATCTGGTTACTAAATATTATTAATTTGATTTCAGTTATTATTTATTGTATTACTGTGCACGGTGCACCGCAAGGACCCATTAAGTTTTGTTGATAAACCAACTAGAGATGCTAACGACATCGCGTAGAATTATGTCGAATATGTTGAAACTTTTATTTGCGACAACGAGTACGATGTTGCATAAACGAAAATCAAAACTTACTTAGGCTCATCCATGTCGCTAAATAAATATATCTGGCCAGTACGTTAATAATAACTTTATTTAACTAAGTGCGTTTTGTAACTAATGCGTCTTTGACAAGTTCGGCGGTTCGAAAAAATAGTTGTAATTCATGAAGTAAGTAAAGTGAATAGCTTCGTTGAAAAAAATGCGATGCATTCACATTTTGTCGATGTTAAAGTTTTTGCGACTGTTGTTTTGGCGATTTTAACGTGTAACGATGAATAAAATCAAGAGGACAGTACTAGCTGAAACAATGAAAATAAAAATTAAATACATAGCATTTTATTCAACGCATGTCAGACGCACGTTCTTACAATAAAACATTATAAAACCTCGAAAAAATGCAAACCGATGAAAACAATTATGTAACCTTAATACAGCAAAGCAGCTGTACAGTATGTGACACGAAATCCACGTATACAGAGTTTTGACGGCGAATTTCTTTTTATTAAAATTACATTAACAAAAACTGATGTACATTACTAACTGTGAGTACGCATATCTGCAAGCGAATAAATAAATGAACGAAATAACTTTACCGCGTGACGTTGCAGCAACGTGTCCGTGAAGGTCGCGAACAGAAGCGCGCTGAATTGGACGAACGGCATGATTACATCTTCGGTATAGTCGCCGACCATCTTGGACTAGAAGTTGCACACGTCGAAGATGCCCTGCTCGAAGGTTCACAGGTTATTTGAGGACGAGGCGTTTTTTCTTTTTCAACTGACGTTGTCTCGGCTATGGAATTCTTCGGGGACGTGGTTAATCCGCAGATATGAAAGTTCAGTATTGGTCTCGATTTTAGTCTCACGCTTTCCGTCTTAGCAGGCTGCTCGTGGCTGCCATGGCTAAAACACAACACAGCGATCTATATAATTATGTAAATTATGATAAACGACTTTTGAACACTTTCATTTATGATTTGTTTGAAAATGTGCTGGCATCATGCGAATAAAATACCAGTAATAAATAATGTTCTCATCAATGTTCTTAGACTTTGTTTTATTGTTTTCCGTGGTGGTATTGTGTTGATGTGTTGTTTGATGTAAGATGGAACTAACGAAGCGGTTTTTCGACGCTGACGGCAGTCGCTGCATCATGTTCTATTACCAGAGCGCTATCAAAGATGAACTGCGCATTCCTGCTGCAGGTAATGATGTCATTGACGTAGTCTACATTGCTAATTAATATTCTCTGCTTTTCTTTTCATTAGGATGACGTAAGTCATTAAGTCATCAAATCACTTAACATTTTGTTTTTCGTTCCTAATTTTTATTTTTTTTTTCTGCTAGTTATTTTTTAATATAACACAGGCCTAATCGTTATCTACCATCATCTTTATCGTTAGTCGTATCGTCATCATTATTACAACATTTATTTTGTTTTATTAATTTTATTACAGAAAATTTATGTAATGCACTGTGATAATTGCCTTATTACTTTAGTACATGGTTACATTTATTGTTATGAAAAGCTGCTGATTCAGGTGGACATGAGGCGAGTCGTCCACATAGCACAAAGATGAAGTTGTTTCTAACGGATGGCAGTGACGTTGCGCTGCGTGGGGTCTGCCTCGTTTTCATGAAGCCCAAGCCAAACACTGTTATAACGCTTCAGAACATCGCACAGGTTTAATAGCATCAGTCTTGCTTCTCGTTCTGAGACTGACGATCAGCGTGCAGCAGCGACTTAAGCGGGGTTTCCATCGCACGTGCGCAACGCAGGCAAGAAAGTACGTAGCAAACGCAGTGAACGCAGGAAAAAGTACGCAACAAACGCAGCTGACGCAAGAACGCAAGAACAGAACGATCGTTGCATCAGCTACGTTTACTTGCGTGGTTGCGTTACGTCCGTTGCATTGCGTCCGTTGTACGGAAACTCCGCTTTAGGCCTATCTGTGAACGAGTCTACATTTCAGTTGTGCTTTTTCAGACGTGTCCAAGAACTTTGCTAAAAAATTAAACCCCGTAGCGATACACCTGGCGCAAAGTGCGGTAAGCTGTCCACCAGTTTAGATGTTAACGTTGACGTGCCGTGACCATAAAAATGGGTTACCTGAAAATTAATTACGCGGACAATTAGCATATTAACTTAGGGTCATAGTTCCTCTGAGCTCCAAGCATCGGCGATCTGCGCCTAAGCAAACATCCCCAATGTCGGCCGCGATGGAGTGGGGTGGAGACTTTTTGGCAGGAAACCGGCAAATATTTTAAACGGTTCAAAACGGAATTTAGCTTGCTGTTAAGCTGTTGATCAACGATAAGAAGTTGCATAGGGCTTACGTACTTTCGACTGATAGCAAAATCAAAGTCTTTAGATAATCTTGAGTGGTCAGCTTAAACAAAAATGCGCACCAGACCGCTGTTTTTGCTTGCTGTTTGCAGCCGGACTTTCAAACAGTTTACATACAATATGCGTTTAAAATTGTATGTAATCACAACGTACTCCATTAACGTTATCGCAGCGTGTGAAAGACGATGCGTGCGTGATGATGCCGCTGTTGTTACAGGAAGTGACGTTTATGCTGCTGAATGGCGAAGAAGATTCTTCAGCGTCCGCTGCAAGATACGGACTGCTCGGCGCAGTAGCATCTGTTATTGCAAACGTCTTTCTGCCGACGATCGAAAATCAAAACTGGAATATTGCTGACAAACAGCAGAACGCTTTAATCAAAGCAGAAATCGTCAATTCTCTCGACTCGTTTCTTCACGTTCTTACAAGTATGTCATGGTCATTCAGGACACTCGCCAGGAAATAAAATTGCTGAATTGTACGTGTATAGCAGATCGTAAAAATACCTTTAGAAATTGTGAACACAATAAGCGTTATATAAAAAAATTTGTTTGTTTAAACTCTGAACAAAGGCGCCCAACAGTGCCCAAGAAAGAACACAATATTAATTTCGAATCATTACCGTATATATATTATATTTTTGCATAATACTAGAAAACTGCAACATTTTGCGTTTTTTGTCTCAAACAGTATGCGTTAATTATTTTAACTCACCTCGTGTCTGACTGATACAAGCCTCGCTACAGAAATCGCCAGATTTTTACCACAATTCTTCTCAATGATGCAGCAATGTCTATTATGTGCAGCGTCCCAGGAAAACATCAGCGACCAACTGACTCTTTTGCCTTGCGACGCTTTGGACCATTCCGCTCTACACAGTTTCCGAGAGTACGAAAAAGTTGCCGGAAACTCGGAGACTTTGCAATCTGTCGAGTCATGCGTGTTAGTCTGGATCAAACAGATCAGACAGGTGCTTCAAACTCTCTGTTACATTTTGCATAGATGTCGTTAGTCTCAATGTGCGTAATATGTTAAACGAATGTATTCGACGACAAACATTATTGGCAACGTGATAAAGCTTGGTATCCGCAAAGCATTTCGTTGTGCATTTACGTGAAGTATAGATTGTGATTATATTGATAAATGGTTCTTATATAATTAAGCAGATCAGAAAAGTGTGTCGCAAGGGTCTGCCTATTTTTACTACTCTGTGCCAGAGAACAGCGTTTTTAAAAATCTCACTTTTAAGTTGTGACTATTTTTCGTAGACTGGCAGTTTATTTATCAGATGTGGACGTGGACGCTACGTTCTTGGAATATTTCGTTTTAATATGTATAGCCTTACACAGTTCTATTTAAAACTGCGTCAATGTTAATTTTTATGGTTGACGCAAACAGAACGCAAGGCGAAAAGCAAATTGCAGAAAAGGTTAACGATCTGTTAAGACTAGAGCAACTGCTAGTGCAGAACGTTGTGCCTCGTTCCTCTGTTACAATCAAGTAAAGTCAAGTAGCCTTTAGTGAACCCGCGTCAATCGCACAGATTTTGCCAATAAAATACAGTGATAATACAGTGCGGTAACAGTGAGTGCAGGTTTACAATAAACGAAATAATAATGACGGTGGAAGAGACGATGCTACTGAAAGACAGGGACAGAATGATCGATTGAGTTAGATGGCATCAAATACATAAGCATCTATTTACAAATGCATTTCTGAACGTCGGTTACTACCAAAGGTGGACGATGGTGGCATGGCGTAGCGGTAACGCGTTTCATTCGGTCAACGAAGTTACTCTACGCCGAGCCGAGTTAGTACTTGGATGGGTGACTGCAGATAAACCATCTCTGTATGTAACTAGTTGCCTAAGTCAACTCAGCCTTCCATCCCTTCGGGGTAGGTAAATAGAGTACCGGCCTGTCTCTCTGGGGTTAAGGCTGGGCGCGTTCGCTTGCGTCGGGTGGCAGGTAACACTCTGCGATTTTATATAGCAGATGACGCTCCTTAGCTCTGCGAGGGGTTTGCTTCTTAAGAACTATACACCACCTTTACCTTTTACCTTTATCTTTTTACGCGCGAAAGCAACTACTGATTTCAGCGGGTCTTAGCCATCACAATTCTGTCCGTCCGTCTGTCTGTCACACGGGTGGATCAGTCAAAAGCGGTGCTAGCTAGAATCACCAAATCTTTACCTTCGGCTGACTGGAAGACTCTAGTTTCAGGAACCGTAAAACTTTTCCATAAATTCGAAGGGGGTCGCCCCGAACGAGGACACTAAATGAGAGGGGGGTGGGCAAAATTTGCGATTTTTGGCCAATAACTCGCTGTATCTCAGTAACGGTGCGAGATAGGGCCTAGGTTACTATTAATCACTAATAGAAAGTCGTACACTGGCTTTCGATTGGCGCCAAATTCAATGACCTTGAATGACCTTGAACGCAAAAATAGGGGGTTTTATGAATTTTTTTATCGATTTCGGGCTGCGACACAAGTCTATATCATTCACATGGTGGCGCCACGGAACTATCGTTATGCGATCCAGATAGAGAATTTGTTATTTGTATATTAACTTAGCGTGAACACTCCGATTTTCAGCTAAACTACTGAACCGGAACTGCTATAGGCTTTCGCGCGTCTCGTGAGTATTAGCTCAAATTTTTTGTACTTTGTGCTGGCAAATAGAATGTTGCTGGCGACATTAATTTACAGGTCGTGGCAGAGTCGGAGCAGATACGCCGCGAGGTCGATAATTCTGGTCCTAGGGATGAACTTGACTTCTGGAAGCGAAGAGTCGCGCGGTTCAATCACCTTCTCGACCAGATCAAAAGTGCACACGTCAGGGCGGCGCTCAACATGCTAAGCGTCTCCAAGTCCAAACTTCTAAAGGTTACCCGCATATATTTCTTACATAAGCTATTATTTATTTATCTTTTATTAAAAATACCTAAAATCTTTTGTCACTTTTTGTTGCTTTGAGGTACATGTACAACGTGTCGGTTTTTGCTGATCATTGATTTCTTTACGCAGGAATGGCATTCTCTGGATAGTCGGGTGACGGAGATCATCAACGAATCGAGGGACAACGTCAAATTTCTGTACATTTTTGAGAAAACTTGCGCTCCTCTTTACACTAGCGGTCCCGTACGTTGTTTTGCTTTGTATGCATTTTACTTGCATTTTTAATAATAATAATAATACGGTTTATTACGTATATGGCAGCCAGTGGTGGATTGCCAACACGGCTTCTGCCTACAGTGACTGTAGAGGCCTAATATATCTCATGTGATAATAAGTTTGTTCTGCCAATAATGTGTGCAGAAAGCTGTTCAAAATTAAAACATGTGATTAGAGCTATGTAAACGCAAAATAATTTTTAAAATAACTTTAGCAGTCAAACATTTCAAAGTTATATTAATGATTTTTGTACGGTACTCACCATACAACGCTCAAGTGTATTTTATTGTCATATTTGTTGTCTTAATTTTTTCTTAATTTTAAGGCGACGTCAACACTACTGCATGCATGAATAACCTTGTCATAATCAGGCCCATCGAGAGCCACAGCGGGACCAGGAGAAACATTCGCTCGGGGATCCTAAACATTCTCGCGGGGCTCTCTGGGAAAAAGCAACTTTTAAAATTTTTTAAATGGTACATTTTGGTGTACTTTATATTTTTGAGCGACAGCGGGGCTCCCCAAACGTCGCGGGACTTGGGGTAACTTATCCTCTTTTTATTTCCCCTCCCCTCTCGACGGGCCTGGTCACAATAATTGTTAATGTAAGTGCTACTTGAATGCAGAGCGCAATGATGGAGTGTATTCCTGGTGTGGTAAACGCCGTGAAAATGATATTCTCAATATCGACTTATTACAATACGCCAGAACAGCTCAACTACCTTTTTGCAAAAGTTAGTCCTTTCACAGTTTTGAACACAAGTTAGCAAGGTTAGACAATAGACCTAAATGTTAAGCGTTGAAAGCGTTGTCGCAAAACCTGCGTTGGATCTTGCACTGAACGCTTAAATTACATTATTTATTCATTAATATGCAGTAAAACATATGTGGTAAAAATTAACGCAGTGTCGCACATTTACACTAGATAACCTTCTCTAGAGCAATCAATAAATTGACAGTGAAATGTGTCACTTTCAGCGACGTCTTCTTACGATACGATACGACACTATTATCCATAACATTTTTATTCGCAAGCTGTCCGGTAGGCTATGAGAAATAAAGATAACGAAAAAAGGAATGGTAGTTTACTTTAAATGTAGGAATTAAGAATCGTTTGGTAGTTTTTACTCTGGAACTGGTAACTGATCTACGACAAGTTACAATTCGGTCAATCAGTCAATTAATCAATCTATTGATCAATCAAATAAACAGTCGCGTTTGTTGCGATGTGTGGCAGGTCAGCAATCAGATGATAATATCGTGCAAACGGTTTATTGAGGAGGATGCCAGCGGAGGCGACGTCATCTGGACACGTCCGCTGATCGTCGTCGAAGCAAGACTCAACGACTGTCTTCAGTTGCGCGCCGAATATCAGGCTCAGTGTCGCAGGCTTAGAACGCACTTCGGAGACACGCGCGAACTTTCGCACGTCATCATGTGCGGCAAGTTCGACAAGTTTGCCGACAGACTGCGCAAGATCGTCGAAATGATCGCCGTCCTGCAGACGTACCGTGCGCTGCGCGGTTCCAGGATTGAAGGTGACTGGCTTGCTTTGCGATAATTTGTTGCACAACGTCTATCAGTATGGTGGCTGTACAACTTGGCCATATTGTTTGCCAATTACGGCTACTAACAGGTCTAATATTCATTAGAAGTTGCAACTCAATAACAGCACGACACAACTGCAGTGTGAATGCTTAAAGGAATGTTCGATATACGAATACACCTAAAAGTTGTTATTAGCCTTCCCCTATGTAATTTTTGTAGACAGTGTACAATTGTCGCATGGTCGCCAGCGGCCAACCTCGTCGACGACAGCACAACAACATGGCATTTTATGACGTGATAACAACAACTTGATTTGTTAGCTGTACCACTGAACTAATTGGTGAAAATGGTAAACCGTAACGTTTGCAGGCACTGCTGAAATACTGGAAAGACTGGATGTTCTGGATGACGCGCTAAAACAGAAATCAACTAATTTTCTGCACCAAAAACACGAAGAATTTGAGAAAGACTACGCGGAGTTTATGCAGTATATAGCAGAAACGCGAGTGAGTAGCGCCTAAATCGTTGTATTTGCTGTTTTTCTCTTAGCTGTAACCAACAGATATAGAATGATTTGTCGATCGTTGTCTTGTTAGCATTTTATAGTCACCTTAGAGTATCATTATCATGCTCGTGTGCTTGATCTTAATTTTCTGTTTGGACCATTTCATAGTTGTTTATTCATGTGCAAGTGGCGTGTATTAAATAAACGTTTTTATTGGTAAATTTACTGATTGATTATTAGTTGTATTAGCCTAACGTTTCGCTATTTTACTTTATATCCGTTATATAAAAAGTATGGATTTTTGTGCACACTTTTCTTAGAATGGCTACTACACTCACTCATGGATGCTCTCTGAGAAAAAGTGCAGAGATAAACTGATAAAATCCAACGTTCCTTCCCAGCAGCTGTTTCGTCTTGCTCGAATAATTTTTTCCTCTTTTGTGTGGCTTTGCGTATGGCATTGTATGAAATTGTTCATTATTATAACTAGTTACTCCTACTGTTATTGGGAGCTCCACTGCTTTGGCATAAAACACTGAGGTTTCACTGTTCACTGTTCAAAGCATGGTCGATTAGCGCACGAAGACAAATATCATCATCGTCGGGGCAGTAAGTCAAGCCATGGTTTAGCTGTGGTGCACGTGGACTTAAAATGAGGAAAGACGAATAGTTGAATGTGTGCACATGTCATGTTTTTCGTTCAGGACACACTGACGCAAGTGATGTTTTCGCGCGTTCAGTCGATGATTAGCACGCAGTTGGCGCTCCAGCTGGCGAACAAGTTCCAACAGCTTGGTATCGACGGTCTGCCAGTGGAAGACGTTTATCCAGCCATTTTGGACCAATACTCACGAGATATTCTCACCGTCGCTGGTATCTACGAAAAGTTCAAACAGAGGCCAGACATTGCTAGAGGCACTCCGCCAATTGCCGGTACAGAGTATGTTGTTTTCTAAGCCGGTTTATCGGTAAAAATTGTCGTTTTATCTCCAAAATTTGTACATTAAGTAGGCCTACAAAGCACAGGATTTAAACTTTAAGTGAACTAAGTCACTATATAAAATTAATCTAAGCGTAAAAATAGCTTTTAAAGTCAAAATTATCATTATAAAAATTATATTTATTGGTAAATAATATTTGCGTAAATGTTTTCATTACAAACAGCCAACATAAATGTTCATATTGAAAAATAATTGTATAATGTTCAGTTACGCTTTTTTTGTTTTACAGAAATTGTACTGAGAGTGGAGGACTCCAGAATACCTCGTCAGACAATACTGTGGGAACTGGAGGGGGGCTACAAGAGAAAGCCGGGACGGTCAAGGAAAAACTGGTTGGACGTCATCAGACAAGATCTGAAAGACATGGATAGACACTACCTGGGAAGAAGCCAAAGAACTGGCGACAGACAGAGCAGAATGGCGTCAACGTGTAGCTCAGTGCATCCACCGGGATGCACGTTGAACTAAGACTAAAACTAAGACTAAGAAATTGTTACTTTTTTTTATTGCTTGACTGCATATGTCAGTGTCGAGATGAGAGCTTGTAATAATGTTGAACGTTGTAGGTCGCATAATGTGGTCGCGACAACTGTTCCGTCGCATTGAGCAGCCAATGATGGAGTTCAAGCGCCATTCACAGCTACTTCAGAGCAACGATGCAAGACAGATCATTCGCAATTACAACAAACTCAGCAGAACGCTGCTTGAATATGAACTCATGTATTACAGATGTTGGGTGTCGCAGGTCAGGTTTGACTGATTTGTTTACAGAATTTATTTCAAGTTTTGAACTATTACGTAGTTACAACGCATAGTTTTTTGGCTTGATGTTTTTCTTTAATGCTTTAAATTAATACATTTAACACTTATGCGTATTACAGTTTTTCTAGTTTAAAACTATTTTAGCTTTTGAAACAGTGTAATAAAATGTGATACGAAAAGAGTTTTTAATACGTTACTAAACTGACGAGTAGCCAGGTAGCCTTTTTTACAATGCGAAAATTTAAAAAAAAACACAAAAAAATAGAAATTTAAGGCAAAGTCCAACGTGAGTCCGCCCGGCGCCCTAAGTCCGATTGGGGGAAATTAGGAAGGGGAGGGTATAAAGG
>Ga0209367_1011812_pt1 | contig 11531 bp, 6 predicted proteins | sample WorMetLIZISLAND2_FD_187412 | JGI IMG/M metagenome (GOLD analysis project Ga0209367, IMG submission 187412) | Marine gutless worms symbiont microbial communities from Max Planck institute for Marine Microbiology, Germany - Olavius geniculatus... ... | reverse complement strand
TACACTAAGTCAAGACTCATGACAGTCAATGTCAACTACTTAGTGCTGAAGTGCGACACGTGGCAAACAGCAACATCCGTACAAAAGCTGCTGATAAAACTCTGGAATTGTCATAAATTAAACTAAAGGCGCTAAAATTCACGAAAAATCACGAATTTCATGGAAATCGGCGTTTTTCGCGGAAGAAGGCCAATTTCACGGAAAATGTCACGGCCGTGAAATCGTGAATTAAGTTGGTCCCTATAGACCACCCATAAAAAGTCGACCCCCGGAAGTCGAATGGTCACGTGACCGATGACGTCACGTGACCCCAAAAGATCAAACTCGTGACCCCGTTATCTTTGGGACGCCATATATCCATAACGGTGCTAGATAGACGCATGGTCACTATGGACCACCGATAGGAAGTCGACCCCCGGGAGTCGAATGGTCACGTGACCGATAACGTCATTTGCGGTGTAAAAAGAAAGGGACTAAAACGCAATTAAAAAATACAGGAGAAAATAATGCGCGCGAGGAGTATATTAGATTGGTGACAATCTAAAATATTTCTTGTTGTTGTTTACATTAAGCTTATTGTTTACGTGGATTGCGCAAATAAACGCAACTGCCGATGAGCGACTGCAGTAGGCTCGTATATGTTGGTACCCATAGGGGTAACGGGGATATTATAACATCGATATTTAACAATTAATAACTCCGCTGAAAAATAATACGTTTTTACAAAATTTGGCAAAATTTTACGAAATTTTATTCAGATTTGTTCGTGATTGACATTTCCATTGTACAATGTCTATGTGTTTACTTTTTTTACCGGACGCAGTGTCCGACGTAAGTACAGGCACTATACATGTACGTCTACAGTGAAAACAGCACAATAATCAAACTATGAAAACGGCATCTTGAATTTCGAACATGCGTTACAAAGTAACCACTCAGATGCTGCTGCTGCTGTATTCTGCCCTACTGGTAGCGGGGTAGGTTCACGTTCTTCATCGACACCATCTTGCCCGCTTCTGTGCCAGCTCATTGAGTTGTGAATATTCTATGTCCTCGTCGTTTGTCTTCAGTAGATAGGCCTAACTCAAAAGGATTTTTGGTCTCTCTCTTCCCTTCTTTCCTGGCAGTCGACCTTCCAACACTGTTCTTGCCAAAGAAGCATGATGTAACACATGTCCCAACCACCTCTTCTTTCTATTTCTCAGTGTGTCTATGAGTTTCCTTTTTGTTTCAACTGTTCTTCGTACGCGCGTAATTTTTGTTATAAGCCGTCAAATGCATCAAATGCAAATAGTGACCTACATTTGAGTTATACTCCGCCGTAATTTTTTGACTGCTCGATCACTAAAACCTGGTCACGCAAAACTGACTTTTATCTAGTACCGTGTATGCTCATACTTGGTCACTCCTATCCCTGTGCATGCAAATCGCCACAGCAGTCAAGGTACTTGGTCGTCGTCCTGAGAGAACGTTCGTTCAATGGCCGGACCTAAGTGCGAAAACTGCTGCTGGAGCGAGTATAGACTAACGTGACGACGCTACCGTCGGCGATAACTGCATGGCATAATGAGATTCATTTTACAGGGTGGGCTAAAAGTAACACTCTTTTCAAGCTTTTGACGCCTCAGATTCAGCTCGCTGTCTTTGCGCGCCTTACATTTTATTATCATTATTATTATTATTATTTGAGTTTCCTCCTTTGTTAGCCGCGTTATATTCGCATTTTTCGTTCATTTTAGTATCATTTTTATCAAATGACGTCATCATTACATAGTTCTTTGTCGTTCAATGTAAACAAGCTACGTTTTTATGCGAATAACCTGTAATTTCGCCACGATGGCTCAGGCTAAATTAGGTAACGACAAGCGCTGTTTGATTTACCGTCTGCGTTTGGAGAATTACAAGGGTTCCAAAAATGATCATAAAATGTTTTCTATTAAATGAGCACATATAATCTGTGAATAATAAACAGCAACTGTTAAAATTGTTTAAACAGCATAATTGCCTGTTTTTGCAGTGTTATGTGGCATTATATTGGCGTAGTTGAAAAAGGTGTCACTTTTTGGCGCTCGCGGTAGATGCGGCCGTCAATAACTGAATCAAAGTCATCCCTAGAGGTCAGTCGACGCATAACAGAAAGGCTGGCCAGCACACAGTAAGACACGCGCTGCACTGTGTGTGAAAGCTCGTCTCAAGATCTTCAGCACGGTGACTGCCGGACTGCAGGACTGTAGTCTATAGCCAAAAAGCTTGATCGATTGACCACTATGAAGCATTCTCTGTAACTGACGTAACTGTTTGGAGGGGTGCCTAATTAGACCCGTAGACCAAACGCAGTCAAGACAATAGTAGACCTATCCTCGAATAGCGCTTTCAGTCAGCCACAGTCAATCACAGAATTTTGTATAGGCCTAGTGCCTTTTAACAGTCCTGGTCGGAAACACCTACGCTAGGCCAGCCGCCAAAACAGTATTACAAATCCATGATAATAATGTAGCTTATCTCCGATAACTGCAGGCAATTCTTAGGCATGGTTGTTATCCGTGATAGGCCTAAATTTTGCGCAGCTAAACAAATTTACTTGCTTACTTACTTCAAGTTATTTTCAGAAAATCGCGCCTCTCTGAAATTGCTTTAGACTTTAAGGGTGAGACAAAAACAAATCCACTGTCAGACTGATAAGGCTGTTTCGTGAAACTAGTCAAGGATCTTCCGTTTTGTCAGCACAAACTCCAGAAGAGTAGTTACGGAGGCCCTCTCTTCCAATGACGGGACGCGTCTTACAATATTTCATGTGGAAATATTTCATGTAAAAACTAGACTCATAATCTTTCCCTGGAACATGTTTTCTGTTTCTCTTTCTGATGTTTATATGTTATTTTGCCATATTGTTTGATTTGTTTCTGTAGCTGAAAAAAACTTTGCAAATTTGGTTGTTAAGGTCTACAATAATTTTAAATATGTAAATAGTTTTTTTAATTTTTGCACACAATACTTCGTAAAAACGTAGATTATGCAAAAAATTAACATACTGTTAGCTGCAATAAAAAAATTGCTAAAAAATCGTATTTTACTGCTTTTGTAGAACTTTTATTCTAATGTGCCATTGTGCCGTCTTGCATACAAAACTTAGAAGTATTTCTGTCTGCTGCAGGCTCTACGAAGGACTATACTTGTAGATACATGTATCGACAGACGCCCATGCAGTCCTTGGAGACGGAAGAGAAGAAATAAGCTTGCGGCACATTGCAGACGAATGTAGAAACAGACTGACAGACTGACAGATGAACAAAGAAGAACAACTGTTTTACGTCAGTGCGCGTGTGTCGATGACAGTGACATACGTCGACTCTGACCCCACCATGATGCATCACACCCAGTCAGCCGACTGCTGAATCAAACATGTATAATATATACGACATTGTCTCGAAATGTGGATTTCTTAGCTTCCTAAAGTGTCACAGAATGCGTGCTTCGTACCGCTTATGCCTGACGTTGGTTACGTGCGGACATTGTGGGCGGGGCTACAAAGTGAGTAGGCGGGGCTAAGTCACCCTCGATAATCCACGTTTCAAGACACTTCAGGGATAAAAGAAAACCCACAATACGAAACGCATTCTTAAATACGCCTGCCACAATCGATTATTATGGCACCGTCGTGGTAGAGCTCATTAGTCGTGTCGTACACCTCCCGCCGGTACGACTAGGTCGTAGTTCAAACAAGTGATCGAAGTAATTTGGTTTTACACGAAATCGCTATCGTCGCTAACCTCTAGGTAGTAACGTGGCGTAGCGGTAACGCGCTTCATTTGATCAACAATTTACTCTACCCCGGGCCGGGTTAGTACTTGGATGGGTGACTGCCTGCGAGCAGGTAAACCATCTCGGCATGTAACCAGCTACCTAAATCAACTCAGCCTTCCATCTCTCCGGGGTAGGTAAATCGAGTACCGGCCTATCTGGCTGGAATTTAGGCTGGGCGCGTTCACCTGTGTCGGTTGGTAGGTAACGCTGTGTGATCCCATATGGCGGGTGACGCTCCGTAGCTCTCAGATGGGTTTCCTATCAAGAGCTATAGCATTTATTTCAGCAAGTGCAAGTTTTAACTGGAACCCCCCCCCAAAAAAATGTCCTCTTTCCTGAGGATCAGAGACCTTATGTAACACAATGTACCCCGGTGCCCCTTAGCTTGGGACGCCAACGGATCATGTCAGTAGCCTAAGCCATGTCATTCGTCATTGTACGAGAACGCTAATTAGTGCCGCTACATTAATCACACGGTCAAGCTACCTCGCTGTTGGTTTTGCGACGCAATTGGAATAAACGACTGTTTCAACTTTTTTTTTATTTCAACGAGCAATTCTAAATTATTACAGAATTCCAACTGACGTATAATGCGTTTTCGTTTTCACGTCGATCCCTCTATAATACAAAATATTCTGTTAACTTGAGGGTGGTGTTCAACTCAATCGCACTCTATTGACTGATGATATTGTCATTGCTAATGCTACCTGACAGTAATTTAATTTCGTTGTAATTGCCGACCGCAAATAGGTCTACCTGTGTAATGTTAGCGAAAGAGACGTCAGTGAAAAGGGGCAAAGCGCTATACTCCAGTATACCGTCAAAAATGTATTGTGCAATTTCAGAGGTAAAATGAAGAGATTGCCTACAGATTACAGCTTGGATGCACAACATAGGCCTACTGGTCATGTACATCGACAATGTGTAAAATAGTTTACTGGATTCTGCTAGTTTTGAAAGTTTTTTGTTTTACTTTTTAAACATTTTGTTGCCAATGTAAACTTAACTAAATTCCTAAAATGATTTAATTAAACAGATAGCACTCACCGAGCACCAAGTTAAACGGGTTAAGGTTCAACACAAAAAGATAAAGAAAGTAGACCTATAGCGAGAGAATGAAAAGGGCACGAAAGATAGGATGGCCTACATCCCCTAAAATCTTGGTTCTGCCTGACGAATTAGATCGTGGGTAAACGCGTGATCCGTGGCCTACGTGATGCAATTACTTCTCATAGTCCTCGTACAGTGGATGCCGCCGCATGGCGTTTTCGCGTCTAATGGAATGCCCAGACGCATAACAGACGTTCCCCAGTGACATGCGTTACCGTGGTGACAAATGCGTAGCACTTGGTGAGGCAATTTTGCCAAATTTGCATGTAAAAACGACAAGCCACGGCCGTGCAAGTGACACGCACGAATAGAATCATCACAGTGTAGCACGGTAGTGCATAACACTGTTGTAAGGGCGACTATCAAAGTCAATGGGAAACCCCAGATTTTGGGCACTCGTAGCCCTTAAAACCCTGAATCAATCGACTTCAAATTTGCCTTGGATGATTATGTCGGCCATATGACCCTACGTGCCAAAAATGGTACAAATCGGCCCAGCAGGGTCGACGCGGCAAAGGGGTGAAACATAATGTTCAAAAATAGGTTATTTTTTTCTTTTTTGTACTTTTTTTGCCAAGCTCTGGAAAACACATTTTTGGGAGTATCGCCGCATTCTTTGCACTGGATGGCGTGTTTCAATTGGGATTGATTTCCTAGGGGTCTCAACATTTTCAACATTTATCTTTCATATTTCCCCCTTTAATCCTCCAAAAACCGCAAGTTTTAGGCCCATTTTCGGACTTATAAAAATTACACCTGAAAATGCTTAACAATGGAGATGCTCATTTACAAACTACCCTTGATCGTCATCGTAGCCCCACCAAAGTGGCATAGTGAATAGGCAATGTGGTTTCGGGAATTTCAAATATGCAATTATTTTGGACCCCCTGCTTACATGTCACGCGACACGGCGCATGCGCAGTAAACTTTCGGCCTTTAACATGGGCAAATGCAAGTTTGAGGCTTTATATCTCCCTAACGGTGCAAGTTAGACGCTTGGTTACAATGGACCAACAACAGGAAACCGCATATGCCGAGCTGAATGGTCACGTGACCGATGACGTCACGTGACTCCAAAAGGTCAAAGTCGTGACCCCTTGGCGGAGGTAAAAATGAAATCGATCCACAATGTTTCTTTCCACTCGTGTGCGCAAAGACTCTGTGTTCAATGCTTACTTTACTTGAAAAAAGGAACGCGTCATTTAATAATTATCGATGGTAAAAATCTTTAAGCTTAATATAGGAGCCTATTGGGTACTGGTATATTACAAATGTACAATAGACGTAACTTATTAATATTGCTGCGTGCCTGTAATATAACGTTAAGTCGTCACGGACGATTTATATGCCGTAGTTGTGTATAGACCTTTGTATGGAAGCTATAGGTGTTAAAACAAAAAGACTTTATTCCTGCTGGACCGGCGGTCCACTCGATACAAGGTACAATGCAAAATTTTAATGTCGCATATTTATTGGCTTACGGGATAATGCGGGGTGAAAAAGGTTGAATGGGGTCACGTCACATGGGTTTGTAAAGGCAGCCACTCGTCGTTCTATCACTCTGTGTCTTAGTAGAATGATTTCTGCTGTTTTGGATGTGTGACTTGGTCGCCCTTTATTACACAGTATTGTAAATTAGTAAGTTTTTATATTTAATATTTTGTAAGCTTATGAATTATTACGCGATTGCATGGATTACGTGATAGCTCATGTAGACCTTAGTGTTTTATATACTGCGGCTGCAAACGTAGTTGGTAAAAACGTTTTAAAACGGTCTAAGTCTAGCGCCGAAGTAGAACCCATTTTCAATTTGTTAAAACTCCAAATGGATGGAAAGAGTTTTCGACCGAGATATGGAATAGAGAAATTACTGCAGTAATTCTGCTGAAAAAGGATGTAGCAAACTGTTCATGTCAAGTCACAAGAGTGTTCAAAAGTTACAAATGTTAACTACCCACAAACAAAAGCGCTATTTTGCAGTTGCTGCGGCTATCTAAAAATAAAAATGCATTTGAAGTTGTCATGGATGTGATTTTCTCCATGTAAAAAAATAAAGAGATGAAACATCTTCTGGCGCACTTGTTCGGCGGATTTTTGGCGCGCACAATAACTCCGCGGCAAATTCGGCTATCGCCTACGCTGTGGAGCTCTACGCCAGAAAGTAAAAGTTTTAACGTAAAACATTTTGCAAAATGTTTGAACGTGGTTACATGTGAAATAAAATGGCACACAGAACGTTCGCAAAACATTTCCGTAAGCGTTTTGTTCCACATAGGCCTATGCAAAAGCGGCTTAACCGACCTAAGCGCACTCAGCTGGGGAGTACAGAACTGAAGGCGGCGTTTACGGCAAGTTACCCAAAGTGCATGTGTGAATCCGGCAGATTTTAAAAATTGACGAGCTGATAAAAGGAAACGAATGAATGAAAAGCAAGGCTTGTAGGAGGGGGCTGACAGTCAATTACTGCTCTGTTCCGTCGTGACCTGCGCTGCTGCAGCAGCTACTGATACAAGTGACTTTACGTTGTCGCTCGATCCCCCGCTGATTAAATGCTAACGAACGGATCTGTTGCTTACACGGGGGCGACTGGAAAAACAAGACTGGAATTTGGCAGACTACGTGGAAATCGAATGACGCGCAGACCCGTGGCCAGATTTTTCTAGAGGCCACAGAATGTTCGACTTTGCCCCATTTACAAAGTGGCTGTCCATTAATGTATAGCTAAGTGATCTGGACCCTATGAGAACACTGTAATCTGCCCCAATGGGGTCCAGTCCAAAGCAAAGTCTCGGCCGCAAGAACAAATGCATTTTCATGCATTTCTAAGCCCGAAAATCGCATTTGGTAGTAACGTTTTGTTATTTTTATGCAATATTTTTTCTTACAGCTGAGGAGGGGGTTTGGTCAACCCCATCGAACTTGATCAAACCCCCTTAGCCTATTTAAAAATCGCTATGGGCCTGACGCGTGCATGATCGCATCTTAGTGCACTGTGTTACATAGGCCTACCTAGAAGCAGAGAAGCAGAGAAAAAATCGCGAACATTTTATGCCGGATTTTAGCGAATAAATACGACTTTCGCTGGAAAGATAGCCTATTGAGAACGGCGTTCCTATAGAAATAATTGAAAATGAAAAATAGAAATAAATGAAAATGTAAAACGAAGGCCCGCTCGAACATCCTCAAAATTTTTACATTAGAGTTATATAGGCTTCCCATGTGCTCTAAAACTGCTTGTTTATTTAATTCAAACCGCAAATCATGTTCCGTTTATTTTTTTGGCTTTCAAGTGAGGGCGGGCGAACGGCCCCAATTTATACGCCTCTGGCGTTCCATCCCCACCACAGCCATGGCCAATCTCGCGGTTGGTTTAACACTAATGAACGGCGCTGTTTCTGCAAAGCGCCGTATAGGGCCTAATGCCCTATAACACGCTTAACACTGCCACCGACCGGCACCTCAGTCAACTGGGCGCTGGCAGCCCCCTCCACAGGACAACCAGGAAGCGCAAGTTACTGCTACATCGATGTCAACGGCGCACGTGACTTGAATAGTTAATGAGATCCACACAAAAAAAACTGCTGTGATTGATTGCTGGCTGTTGACAGACCAAGCCGGATTTTGGAGAAGCGGACTGATTTTATTCCCATCCTCCCTCTTTTCGCGCAAAAGCAGGTACTGCTCGTAGCGCGTGTTAGCCATCGCAACTCTGTCCGTCTGTCCGTCCGTCTGTCCGTCTGTCACACATGTGGATCAGTCCAAAACGGTGCAAGCTAGTAGCCTATCACCAAATCTTCACTGTCAGCTGGTTTGGAAGAATCTAGTTTCAGGATCCGTTAAGCTTTTTTTATAAATTCGAAAGAGGTCACCTTGAGCGAGGGCGCTATATCAGAGGGGGTAGGAAAAATTTGCGATTTTTAGCCAATAAGTCGCTGTAGCTCAAAAATGATCCCAGGGAGGGCTTAGGTTACTATGATAGGAAGTTGTACACGGGCTTTTGATTTGCATTTTTGCACCGAGAGCAATGACCTTGGATGACCGTGATCACCAAAATAAAGGTTTTTTGTGAATTTTTTGACGATTTTGGGCTGCTTGACACATTTCAAGAGCGAATTGCGCCAAACTCACTGGAAATAGGCAAGGACAAGATGCACACGAAATTTTCAGCATTAAGCGTCGATCTCAACGGTCCAAGTTTCAATGTTCTAGGTTCAAGGAAACTTGCGCACGAAGGCATCAAGGAGCGGTAGTGGCTACCCCCGAAAAGTCGTTATTTTGCCGCTGTTGACGGGTCTAGCTTAAAAACACTCTTGCAGATATGCATGTGCGTGTTGCTTATCACAACAAGTACAGTGACGAGCTTTTTAGCCGTGTCAACATCAATGACTTTAAAGGACCCTAAATTCCGAAAATAAGGGGTTTTATTGCTTTTTGCGATTCGGCTGCGGTGCACACTTCAAGAGTATTAGCATGCGACGAAATGGTTGGAGATAAACTAAGACAACTTACAAACAAGAACTGCTATAAGCTTTCGCGCGTCTCGTGCGCATTAACTCAAAATTTCTTGTTTTTTAAATTTTTTATTTAATTTTTTTCTTTTCCCCTGCTTTTTCATTTTATCTACTCATCTCTAAAGCTATGGAATGTCTGGAAAACGTTGTATAGGTTCTTACATCTGTCCCTTAGAGGGACCCTTATTAACGTATTTCGGCGCATTTACAACGGTCAAAAGGCATTTCCTAACAACATGTTTTATTGCAATTATTTGTACAAATTAGTACAGTATGTTGTTTTTCTGTGTGGCAAAAATGTTTGTTTTCCCAAATGGTTAATCCGGTAATCCGTTAAGTGGACGTGACCTGACCTGTAATTTTTAAAAGGAAAATTTGCGCTTATACCCTTGGAGAATTACCACTAACTGTGGCTTTTCTACGCTTTGTTTGTTACGGTAAATTAAAAGCCAAGGGACAGACAGACAGACGGACGGACAAACATGTAACGCCGCTGACGCGGCCCATGGGACGGCCGGATAATAAGTCTCAGTTGCAACGCGATGATGCGTTCTGCTGAGGCAAAGTTGTAGTAGCGTGATATTATTGTACTATGTCTGCTGCCACATTAAAAAAGTAACATAAAAAATGTTCGTTTGTACTTTGTACTCGGACTGTTGGCCCCGTTAATTCGTCTTTGATCCTGGAAGTTATCCACTCCAGTCACGAACGTCCGTCGCACGTGCAAATGACTGAAAAGTTCACCCTTTGTTTTTTAAAAGTTTTTTAATTATGTGAAATTTAATTTATTAATTTAGTTTTAATTATTGACTGGATTTGTGATTTTTGACGTTTAAGTGACGTTTTTAGATCACTGAATTTGGGTACAGTAGGTACTGAAGAACTTGAAACAAGAAAGCCCATCTGTCGCTAAGAAATACGCGCTACAGCCTATACTGTTCCTGTTGCAGTACTGACCTTCAAGGTCATCCAAATTCAATGATTTTCATGTCATTTAAAAGTTAATATGACACCTCCTGTTAGTCAATTATAGTAACCTTGGCCTTATCTCTCACCGCTTTCAAGATATGGCCACTCATAGCTTGAGACTTTTTACTGAAAATTGCGGCCAAACCGCTGCGGATGGAGATATAGATTTTATTAACAGTCTATAGAAAGTTGCCAGCGCCCTATCCGATGGTACCATCGCCGACCCCTCTCGACTTACTGTTTAGCCACAATATCGCACGACTGGTATACCATAGTGAGTTATGCCTCTTCAAAGTTATTTAAGGTCAATGATTTGCTTATCATTTAAAAGCCAATATGCGACTGTCTATTAGTAATCAATAGCAACCTATTGATATCGCCAACCATGCTAAGAATGTGTGACGAGTATGCCAGTGACTTCGATGTTGTTTTCAATGCCAGCAAATCCAAGTGTCTTGTTAATAGGCATAGATATGCTTCCTACTGTAGTAGTATTGATGATGTGTGTTTCTTCATTGGTGGTCATAATATAGAGGCAGCTGGCCTCACTTGGGTCACGTTGTCAGTGACTCTCGTGGAGATGGATTAGATGTTTCACAAAGGCGGTGTAAATTTATTGGCCAAGTTAATAATGTTCTCGGTTGGTTTTCTAAACTAGACTGTGATACTAAAATTAGATTCGTGCCATAGTGATCAATAGCAACCTATTGATATCGCCAACCATGCTAAGAATGTGTGACGAGTATGCCAGTGACTTCGATGTTGTTTTCAGTGCCAGCAAATCAAAGTGTCTTGTTAATAGGCATAGATATGCTTCCTACTGTACTGTTTAGAGGCATTTAGACATTTGCCAGACAATTGCGTCGTTATGTACGGATTAGTGCTCGTGTAGCCGTATAGTCGTATAGTGCTCGTATACTGTATTTTGCCTTTGGTATTACTATGTATTTTTAAAACTTTTTTTTTCATTTCATTAGCTTTTTTGTGTTCTTGTATGGGGTAAAGGGGGTATTTTCGCCACCATAAGCTCTTTTGGGTAATTGTAACGAAACGTGTATTGAAATAATTATCTTTTTCACACAGTTAGCATGTATAAAAGTTTTAGCAACTAAATTAGTAGCAGGTAGGCTAACTACA
>Ga0209367_1011811_pt1 | contig 11531 bp, 7 predicted proteins | sample WorMetLIZISLAND2_FD_187412 | JGI IMG/M metagenome (GOLD analysis project Ga0209367, IMG submission 187412) | Marine gutless worms symbiont microbial communities from Max Planck institute for Marine Microbiology, Germany - Olavius geniculatus... ... | reverse complement strand
CTTCATGAGACTTTGCCACGTGACGTGCTGCTAGATGGGGGTGATAACGTGGGTACAACTTTTAGGGGGCACCGCCCCCTTAAAATTTGGGAGTGCAAAAACGTGCAAAATTTAGTACGTTTAACGACAACTTTCGACTTTGAGCGCAAATATCTCTGAACTGCATAGGGATATCGACAAGCGGTAAACGTCGTTATCAAATACGGTTAATTCCGCGTTGAATAAAAAAAATTGTGTGAACTTCAGTCCACTAACATCAGAGATTACGCGGCTGATGTTTACCCACCAAAATCAAATTATTCGGAAGGCCATATTTCGGCCCCTAGGGGGTGCTGCGCCCCCAAATTTTTACGTGCGCTAGAGAATGACCAAGTCTTACTAGCGCACCCCCCACAGGGGGCGGGGGCCCCCTTACAACTTTTTTCAAAGGGGAGTCAAAAATTGGCTTAGAATGCAATAATGGAGCGCTTATAACTTCGGAGTTAGGGGGTGTAGCTTGACGAAATTTTGGCACTTGACGCGCCTCTATGTTGGGGTGTTAATGCAAGTACGAAATTTGGTGGCACCGCCCCCCTTAAAATTTGGGAGGGCAAAAAACGTCCAAAATTTAGTACGTTTTATGACAACTTTCGACCGCGAATATCTCTGAAACCGATAAAGATAGCGACAAAGTCTAAACGGCGTTGATGAAAGCAATCCTTTCGGCGTTGAACAAAAAAAATTTGTGAAATTCCGTCTACTACGAACAAAGTTATAGGCGCTCATGTTGACCTACCCTAAGTCGACAATTCGCATTCGCACAATGCGCATTCGGCGTATGCCAATGCATTTGAGTTCAGGCCACGTGACTTTGATGCCGGGGAAATTTTTCGCCCCCTTTTTTACCCCCCCCTAATTTCCCCCAATCGGACTTAGGGCGCCGGGCAGACTCACGTTGTGCTTTGCCCCAAATTTCTAGTTATTTGTATTTCTAGCTATTATTCTGATGATGTTGTTATTGTTCGCTGCAGATGGATCAGAAGCCATTCAGTGGGCAGCTGCAGCAGCAGGCACCGACCATTGCTGCTAAGTTTGCATCAGTTCCATCGTCATCAGTTGTCTCAGCACAACAACCACAACTACCAATGCAACAACAACAGCGGCTGTCACTCCAGTCTCCGCCAAACAGGTTCAACATTTGATTTAACCTTCGACTTAAAGTGAAACGATTCATTTGACTTCACTTTCACTGACGTCTAATATCGCTGGTTATGTTTCTTAGATCTGGGGATTTTTATTTGTTAAGCCCTGTCATTCGGGACTGTGTGGTGTGTGAGAGATGCTACACAAACGATGTCAATTTATTAGAGCTGTCAAGGCATTAATTTTTTTAACGCATTAACGCAGTGCGTTAATTTTTTTTTAATGCATTAATTAACGCGTAAATTAACGCACCCAGTCCCGTCGAGATGGAGAGTAGGAGGTAAATTACCCCGGGCCCGAGACGTTTATGGGACCTACCTGTATAATATAGAAAGTTAGAAAAATGAAAAAAAGTTTAAAAAACACATATAATGTTTATTTTTTTTAATGTTTAAAAATCTATTAGCCTGTCAATGAAATAATTAAGTAATTGTTTATTTACAGTAGTGATGAAACGAAAACTAGTTTAGTTATTTGATTTCATTCGATTGTCATATAACCGCAGTTTAATGGAATATCCGAACTTTTGCTGCAAAGAATTTAGTAACTGAATGAAATAAATTTACGCATGTGCGTTAATTTTTTTAACGCTCGTTAATTTATTAACGCGTTAATTAACGCGTCAACTGTGACAGCTTTACAATTTATTAATTGACTGACTGTTGTGAGCAATTGAGTGTTGATAGTCCGAAGGTTCAACAGTTTGGAACATTTAGACTGCAGAATGCATTTTCCCTATCCCAAACCTTAGCACTAATTCCAGTGAGCCTACGAGAGTTGAGAATCAGCGTGGCGGTTAGGTTGACGTGCATATATTCATATGGGAGCCTTAAAACCTTCAGATTGCGGATTAGCTAATTGACTGACCAGTTGGTTAATTGAGTGTTGACTGAATGTTTGACAGTGGGGGTAAAACCGTGCCGACGGCGAGTACAGCAATGCCGACAACACTGATAAAAACCGAACCCGGACTGGTGACGGCGACGGCCGTTGCGGACACATCGGCACTCGACGGAACTATTGTCTCTATCAAGGTCTTTAGTTACACCTATGCACTATGCAGTAATAGTAGTGGTAGTGGTGGTAGTAGTAGTAATAGTAGTAGTAGTAACCTGCACTAGTAAGTACGATCGTAGCAGACACTTGCTGGAGCTATGCTCTGTATCAAGGTTTGCACTGAAGTAGTTAAGATATGGCATCAGTATTCATTTTTGGCTACTGATAGACCTGGCATTTTGCAAATTTTGAAATGACCATATCTTGGCAGAGAATCCTCTTGGGTCCACTTTCTGTTTGGTTCTTTTTGAGGTCTGCAGACTTAATCGCACATTCAGTGGAATTACTTCTGGGGTAGGTCAAGTCCACGATGGCTGCCGCTCTCGTGGGAAGTTTCAGATGGTCACATTTGTACAGTCGGTTGTCCGATTCACTCGGTGTTTGGTTCTAGTTTAGGGTTTTCACTGTTGGCAGATAGAATGGAACTGCTATCTCTTGGTTGTAGTTTAGAATATTTCTTCTGTTGATGTTTCAATTCAGTAAGGTTGTGGTTTGGCTCAGTGGTTGACATTGTTGGTATACCATTGAAGTTAATCAATGCCAGGAGGCCTGATTAGTACTTGGATTGTTCACCGTCAGCAGATGTGTTAAGGTATCTAACCAGCCATCCAGGTGAACTCAGCCTGGCCATCCCTTTTTGCGTAGGTGCAATAAACACCAGCAGCAGCTGGGATGTAAACACACTGCACTAGCCCAGTGTATCCGTGATCTTGCAGTGTAAAGTTATGTCTGGCTAAGGGCTAAGGCTCGTGTGGCTTTGAAAGACCTTGCATTACATTTGCGGTGCATACAGAGTGACTTGACTGAACTGAACTGACATGGTTTAGTTTTTGACAAACTGACCAATGCACAAGCAGTAATGAGTCAGTATATGCTCTTTTCACTGGTCTAGGTGGCTTACGTGACAACGCGCACATATCAACCAATGACCAATGGGCCTTGCCCATTGGTCAGTTCATCAACGACTAAAACGTGTCATTTAAGTTCCATCCAGTTATTACATCGCTCTGTGCCTGCCTTTACATTTGTGTATATATATAGGAGTATATATATACAGGGAAGATTATTAGAACTACCATTGTGTTAATTACATATGCACCTGTATAATGGAGTTCCTACAATTTTAGGTTTAGCTTGTTTTTTTGTATTTTGTGCTTTGTGTTTCTGTAAAGATTAAACTTACTGTTCTATTATTATGTTTTTTTGTGCATTCTGCCTGAAAAGGCCGTCCTCAAAATGACCTATACTGTGTCGGGTGTTACGTTAAACCCTACTCACTCACTCACTTTACATTTGTGTTCTAATCCATCAACTCGGGGTAAAGGAGTCTGATTGCTTTGTGTTAGGATGAGCCGGTGTGCAACCCGACTTCTGTTAGTGCTACAGACCTGCCAGTAGATGTTAAGCCTCCAGCCAACTGTTCCGCTGAACCCACTGAAGACCTCGGCAACCCATCCTCGCTGGAGCTAGACGACGTCAAGCCAGATATCAAATCATGTATTGGCATACCTACCACTACCAAAGCTCCCATTGCTAAGAAAGGTTAGTTAGCTATATAGTTAAATTTCTTACGTTTTTCGGAAGTGCTTCTTGCACTGCAAGCAATTCCGCCTACTGCCGAATCTTTTCTCCATAGCATGGTCTGTCTGTCTATCATTTGTCACACTTGTGCATTTTACACATTATTTGGCAGTTACAGTTGTGGCATCGAATGACACGTCAATTGTGTCAGATGGAAAGATGAAATTGTAAATTGTAACCATACCATGAGATTCGAATTCAAACAACTATAGCGATTTTGCACTTTAACAAATTACTGTGGTTTTTATTGGTATTATTGTTAATATTAGTATGGCTGTAAAAGGATGACATTGGCGGCCATTGCCAAGAAAGTTTGGCAGTTTTTTTTCATAGAACAGCTGCTGTCTGGACTTCTGCATTTGAGTTCTTCATTCTGTTTGAGTTGGAAATCTTATTGTGCACCATCATTTGTCAGTTGTGCATATCATAGGTCTAGTTCTTTCATTCCATAACAAAGACCATCTGATATTTCAGTGACGACATGTTTTTGTTCAGCAGAATGAGCCCGGGCTTAAAATTTGCCGTATTCCGCAGATTCGGTGCATTTTTTGCAGCCGATGTAAGTGATTTGTTAGTAGATAAAAGTGTACTTACTGACTTTTATTTTTTTTTCCATCCGTAACTGAAATTTCTTACATTTTTCATAGCAATAGCTGGTGACATTGCCGTTGTTGAACGTTGTAGTTTGGAAGCCGAATGAATTACGTCAGGCATTGATGCCAACTCTGGAAAAACTCTACCGCTTGGAGCCCGAGTCGCTTCCATTCCGACAGGCTGTCGACCCTGTGCTACTGCAGATCCCGGTCTGTCTGTCTGTCTGTCTGTTTGTCTGTTCTGCATGTATTGTATCAGTCTGTCTGCTTCTAGTAATAATTTAGTAGTAGTAATGTAATCACAGCATAGCATGGTAGTGCATAACACTGGTGTAAGGGTGACTATTAAAGTCAATGGGAAACCCCAGATTTTGGGCACCCGTGGCCTCCAAACCCCTGAATCAATCGACTTAAAATTTGACTTGGATGATTACGTCGGTGGTCTAACCCTACGTGCCAAAAATGGTACAAATCAACCCACCAGGGTCGGCGGGGCAAAGGGGTGAAATATAATGTTCAACTGGGTTATTTTTTCTTTTCTGTTAATAATAGTTCTTCTGTGTCAAAAAGCTCTGCTCATTTGTGCTGGAGTTGTGACTCTTTCATGAGGATGTTGACTTTGTAGTTTTGCAGATCCTGCCCGATAAGTCTTGTCTCACTGACTGTCAACTGTAGATGCATGAGCTTAGTAAGCCGTTAAATTTGCACATTTGCCATTTCTGTTCATATGTGTATCTGTTTGTCTGTCTGTCGTCCTGTTCGCCAGTCGTGTGTTCACAGCTTGCGGCATCGACATGTATTTCGTCTACTGGCTAGCCTGTCCTCTCTTTGTCTCACAGCTTCTGTGTGCCCAGTTTCTGTTGTGAGATTTTGGCACTGTATGGATATTTACTTACTTACTGTGCGTCTGTTCATATGACACCTGTTCATCTTCGTCTCTGTCCATACGTGCTGGTCTACATTCTCATTAGCAGGCTCAAGCCACACTGCCATCTATCTTACTGTCTGTCATTTTTCTGTCTGCTCGTCCGTTTGTTTGTTTGTCTGCCATTCTCTTTATTTATCTCAGCTGTCTTGTCCACCACGATGAGTAAGTCAAGTACTGACCTGTTGGGTTGGGGTTCACCTGTCAGGTGGCAGGTGACACTGCTTAATGTGATCCCATATGGCAGGTGATGTTCAGTAGCTATGAGATAAGTTCCAGGGTTCCTGCACAGAGCTTTAGTTTTTACGCACAAAAGCAGCTACTGCTTTCAGCGCATCTTAGCCATCGCAATTCTGTCCATCTGTCACACGGGTGGATCAGTCAAAAACAGTGCAAGCTAGGATCACCAAAGGGTTGCCTTTGGCTGCCTGAAAGACACTAGTTTCAGAAACCGTAAAGCTTTTCCATAAATTCGAAAGGGGTCACCTCGAATGAGGGCGTTAAATGAGAGGGGTGTGGGCAAAATTTACGATTTTTGGCTAATAAGTCGCTGTATCTCAGTAATGGTGCAAGATAGGGCCTAGGTTACTATTAATCACTAATAGGAAGTCGTACACTGGCTCTTGATTGGCGCTGAATTCAATGACCTTGAACGCCAAAATAGGGGGTTTTATGGATTTTTTGGCGATTTCGGACTGCGACACAAGTCTATATCATTCACAAGGTGGCGCCAGGCTACTATCGTTATGCAATTCAGATAAAGAATTTGGTGTTTGTATACTAACTCAGCATAAACACCCCATTTTTCAGCTAAACTACTGAACCGGAACTGCTATAGGCCTTCACGCGTCTCATGAGCATTGGCTCAAATTTCTTGTTTACCACTTCATTATGTTAATTGTGTACTGTGTAGGACTACTTTGAGATAGTAAAGAAGCCGATGGATTTGTCGTTGATCAAACGTAAGCTCGACACTGGCCAGTACACTGACCCATGGCAATACGTTGATGACGTCTGGCTCATGTTTGACAACGCCTGGCTCTACAACCGCAAGTCTTCTAAAGTCCACAAAAACTGCTCAAAGGTTCGTCACTCCGTTTTGCCACTATCAGCAAATTCTACAGTTTAGGAAATGCTGATAAAATACTGAGAGAACGAATCTCAGAATAGCTAATCTGATTGGTTATTCTGATATTTTTTCGTTGATGAAACTGGACATAAATTTTAGTGTGTATTAGGGCTTAGGGCACACATAGGGCTGGTTTCTTTCATGTACCTAATCAATTAGCTTTTCCCCTGTCCTCCAATAGACAACATTATCACATTGATGACTGTCTGTAGGATAACAGGAAAGATTATTAGAACGACCATTGTGTTAATTACATATGATTGCGTATAATGGAGTTCTTACAATTTTGTGTTTCGTGTTTCTGTAAAGGTTAAACTTTCTGTTTATTGTGAAGTTTAAACTTGCTGTTTCATTATTGTGTTTGTGTGCATTCTGCCTGAAAAGGCCGTCCCCAAAATGACCTATACTGTGTCGGGTGGGACGTTAAACTCTACTCACCCCCCTTAATCAATTAGCTGGCCAGCAGCTAACAGGCAGTTTAACTGACCATGTGAACGGACAAGTCACTTTGTGTACTTTTTTGAATAAATTCATCATAAGTCAAATTAAGTATTCATAATAAAAGTTTTCTAATACTACTTGAATGGATTGCTTTGGGCTGCAGTCTTTCTCTGCTGTCAGGTAGACTACGAATAAGGTGTGTGACATATAATGATGCATTTCGTGATGACATTACTTGTTAACCAGCTGAAATTAGCCAGATAATCTTTAACTGACATTTGACTATTGGTTTGTCATTCTGGAAATGCATTTTGTTTAACCAATTTGTTGTTACCCTAGTGACCAGGTACAAAGCTGAAACCAGCTATAGTACTACTACTTGCTAGGTCGACTCAGCCTTCTACCCTCCGTGGGACGATAAAATGAGTAGTAACTCATTTACATGGGTTACAGAAGGTGGGGACCTTGGTACAGCTGACTGGGGTTGCCTAGCCGGCCGCTGTGCCAGCCTGTGTCTGCAGGCTGCACACGGTGTCCGTGCAGCAGGCGGCTCTGGTTAGTGACGAGAGCGCATTAGAGGCGTGTTTGCGATGATGCGCTATAAAAATTGACGATTTTTACCTTTTTTTACTAAAACATTTACTACAACAACTAGACTACTACTACAACAATCACAACTACTGTTACTACTACTGATACAGAAAAAGTTCATTGGATCATCCCCTCTGCTGATTATGTGAATGCTACAGAAACGCATAAAACTATTACAACTACTATAGTTGTTACTGCTACAGTGCTGGTACTACAACACTGTTGTAGTTGGCGGAGGTGTTTGAAGCGGAGATCGACCCAGTAATGAAGATGCTTGGGTTCTGCTGTGGTCAGAAGTATGTCTTTGTGCCTCAAGTCCTCATCTGCTATGGCAAACAGCTCTGCACTGTACCCGTGAATGCCGTCTACTACAGTTACCAAAACAGGTTTGATGCTATATTCGATTTTGCCTTGAATGTTTCTAAGGTGGCCGGCCGCCGATTAAGTGGTGGTATGTCCGCTGGCTGCAGACTGTGGATTCACGCAATGAATGGCTTATTAGTTGCGGCCAATTAGCTGCCACTTCTGAGATTCTAAAGCGCTTCTGGCCGTGAGTGTGATTCATGTAAACAGTGCTGTAGCAAGTAAGGTAACGTAAAGGGAGCCATGCCCCAGCTGGGGCGTAGGCGGGGTGCTCATTTCCCACTCGCGGCCGTTGAGCCCGTAGGTGGATAAACCACTCGAGTCCTTGACGCATGGCCAGTGTGACGCCAGACCTAGGGTTACCTTCCCAGCCTCGGGGCATCACCCCCCTTTGACCAGTACCAAATTATACTGCTTGGTGACAGAGGCACATGTGTGTGAACAACTTGCCTAAGGTCATTACCCGGCAGTGTCCTGGTGCGGAGTCAAACCTGCGCTCCTGAGTGACCTCAGGATTAAAAGTCCGGCACATACTGTACTCTTAATTTTGTTATTGTCTTTCAGTCTGTCTAAGCAAGCAGCGATCTGTGCATATCCCATGGGCCTTATCGTTTGAGAAGGACTTTATTGTTTAGTTTGTGACTAGTGAATTAGTGATGATCACTTGTGAGACAATATCTTAGTACTTACAGTTGATCACAAGCTTAAGCTTTGCATGTAGGTAGTCTGTGTCGAAAGTTTAGTGTGCAGTTTTGTTTCAGCTCGGGTTGTTTTACATAACAAAAATTTGATTTGAATTTATTTGTAATTGTTAGTGACTGTGGGCAGATACTCATGTACTGTAAGAAATATTTTGATAAATTGTTGTACAAGTGTTGTTAAATGAATTCCACTGATGGCGGTGCGGTGTGAGATGTTCCGACTGTTTTACGAGTGTTTGTAAACAGTAAATGAATGACTGAATAAATGAATGCAACCGTGTGCAGATAATGCTGCTGTAAGATATAATTCCCTCTGTTGTGCAAGTGTTTGTAATGAATAGGGTTTAAAGCTCCCGTAACGTTACCGGTAAATTACGGTAAGGTAAAATTGCGAAATTACCGGTAAATTACAGACTTTTATTTTATTTTATTTTTTAAAATTTTATTTTACACACATTAAGTGCCATAATAGTCCAGTCAATTTGATTTTGAAACTAAAGCGCCAAAGTCGTCTACTTACGTATGTTAACAGCTATTCTGAGACTTTCAGCAGGATGCACTTCTGTTAAAGGTAAAATATGGGTAATTTACCAGAAATTTAGTAGTAAATTACCGGTAATTTACGGTAACGGTAACATTCCCAATCTTACCGGTAATTATCGAACACTAGTAACGAATGCATGAGCGAATGTGTAATCTCATTGTTTTCTGCAGATACTTGTACTGTGAATGTTTCTATGCGGTACCGGTGTGCAGATCTTGCTGCTGTGAGATATTCTCAATATCGTTCGAGTGTAAGGTATGAATGACTGTGTACTGTGACTATGTCTGTCTGTCTGTGCAGATACTCGTACTGTGAGAAGTGTTTTGATGAGATCGTTGGCGATGAAGTGGAGCTGGTAGATGATCCCAGCCAGCCAGTCATGTGAGTGTTAATGCCACTGTTCGTCCGTCCGTCTGTTTGTGTCTGTCACTCTGTCCGTCGGTGATGAGGTGGAACTAGTTGACGATGCCTGGCATGCAAGTGTTGTTGTCTGTCTGTCTTTCTATTTGTTACCTCCGCCAAGGAGGTAATGTTTTTGCCAGACTTTGTTTGTCTGTCTGTCTGTGTGTGTTAGCAAGATAACTCAAAAAGTTATGGATGGATCTTTCTGAAATTTTGAGGGTATGTCGGGCATGGCATAAGCTGCAAGTGATTAAATTTTGGGGGTGATCCAGCAGGAATCCTGGATTCTGGATCACCTTGAAATTTTTGTTACCATTGTGTTAAAGAGGGCGTAAGGGAACCGCTGGCAAAGCGAAGATGGTGATGTCACCTGGTGAATAGCATTGCCTTGGCGGAGGTACCTGTGGGCTATGACTGCTATCTAGTTTGTTTATCTGTCTGGCTGTCCATTCACCGATCCCCCTGTCTGTCTGTCTGACTGTCTCAGTGTGCTACTGATGACCCCAGCCACCCTGCCATGTAAGTACTAATGATCGTGCCATCATCCGTCTGTTGATGTCCGTTTATCGGCGGATAACCGAAGCCAACCTGTCAAGTTCTTATTGCACACCATGCAGCATCAGTGGCATGACTAATCCCCATCATATGTTGTCTGTTTGGTTTGCCATCGATGCGCAGTGCTGATATAATGTGGTGGGCTGCTTCAGAAGTTAGTACACAAACGATTCTGATATGCTAACTCTTCTTTTTTGCACGCAACAGCAGCTACTGCTTTCAGCGTGTCTTAGCCATCGCAGTTCTATCCGTCTGTCACACGGGTGGATCAGTCAAAAACGGTGCAAGCTAGGATCACCAAATCTTCACCGTTGGCTGCCTGGAAGACTCTAATTTCAGGAACTGGAAAACGAGGGCGCTAAATGAGAGCAGGGTAGTGAAAATTTGCAGTTTTGAGCCGATATGGCATTGGCTGAGCGAGGCAGGTTGCACCCTCTGGTGAGTACAAGTAAAACACTAGATAATCAGCCGCCGGTCGTCTGGCGCCCTCTGGCGACTGTAAAGGACTGGGCTTTTAAACATGCACCGCTGTTGCGCATTCCGCTTTGCATTAGCTGGGCTTTTCTTGTTTGCATAATGCCGATTTTTCCATCTTTTTTATGTTTTTAACCTATATGCGGAGACATGTGTCAAGGAAAATAGATGCATTTGATGTTAACCTTGGGACATGTTTGTTTGTCATGTTTGTAGTCGTATCAGCAAGGCTGAATTCACCAAGACGAAGAATAGTGAACATGAATCAGAACAGTAAGTTCCATTCTGGTGTTTTATTCATACGTCTGTCAACAGGAACTGCAATTGTTGTAGGCTATATGTGACTGTTGAGGCATTATAGAACTGCAAAAGTAAGTTTGTATAAGCAATGTTTTTATATGTAATTTTGTGAATTAAACTAGACTGATTACAAAATAACCATGCAAGTTTTGCAAGCAATATTTGTGTCCAAACTGCCCGTTGCACAAACCTTGCATTTTAATACTCACACTAGACCCTCTTTCGGAATCGGTTATTTGGTGCGGCTTTACTTCAGAACATTGTTTAAAAATTTAACTGGATACCAAATAGCCTTTTTCCTGTAGGAACAATGGCCAGCTGGTCTCCAGTCAGTTAAAGGTGCAGTCTGTTAACAGCCTTGGTCAACCAGCTGGCTTAACCCCTTGACTGCTATCATGACGATGTGCGTCGTCACGATATGTGTATTGCGCCCGGCTGCATGACGACGCACGTCGTCCTAAACTATATATGCTGGGTCGGTACGTGACATTTGGGCGCCGGACGTTTGGGCGCCGTGCTGCATTTCTCCATCTTATATAGTCATTGTTTTCCATATGAATTAACGTCTGCTTATTGCTTCAGATGATAAATTCAACTGCGCTTCTTAAGGCCTATACTAGGCTACTTGAGTGTGTACTAATGTAGGCGTTGTACGTTCTGTTTTATTTGTATGAAATCATACTTGTTAAGTAGC
>Ga0209367_1011810_pt1 | contig 11531 bp, 9 predicted proteins | sample WorMetLIZISLAND2_FD_187412 | JGI IMG/M metagenome (GOLD analysis project Ga0209367, IMG submission 187412) | Marine gutless worms symbiont microbial communities from Max Planck institute for Marine Microbiology, Germany - Olavius geniculatus... ... | reverse complement strand
ATTTCTCGCAAAGTAACACACGCTATTAAGTGCTGATTCTCTAACAATTATTTTTGTCAAAATCTATTGCTATTGAACCAGTACTGTTGGAGTTATTGCAAAAGGTAGCAGGGGTCGAGTTTTTTTGAGACACAGTGTAGTACAAACTATCACGCCCGTTCATTGTGGTGTAAATTAAGGGCTGGAAAAAACGTAGGTTTTCAAAGAAAATTTTTAGGTTTTAGGTTTTTAGTTTTTTTTTAGGGTTTTAAACGTGTTTGAGGTTTGTAAAGGTTTTTTTCGGTTTAGAGTTTAATGAACACCATACACATATTAAGATCCAGGAAAAACATCTTATGCATTCTTATGAGTGAATGACACACTGACGTGATTGACGTCATTTAGGCCTAACTCAAGAGTCATGATTAACATATGAAATAAAATATATATGTAATTAATTTTACATCAAACCAAAGAAAACTTTTAAAAACTTTTAAAATTGGATTTATGAGGTTTTAAGGCCTTTTAAAATTTAAAAACTTAAGTTTTTTTCTGACCAATTTTCCAGCCCTGTGTGAAGTGCGGTGTGTTGTGTGACGATGGGTGTACAGACGGCGTGCTGTCGTACAGCATGCCTCAAGGTGATCACCGCGACGCTGACGTCGATCTGCGCGACTTCACCTACGACGGTCACGTGACCGACCACTACCTCAGCGGCGGCCTGGGCCAGCTCACCGACGGCGTCGAAGGTCACTCTAATTTCCGGCTGGACCCGGACGGCTGGGGTCGGAAGGGGTACGAGTGGGTGGGGTGGAGAAACAACAGCGTGCAGGGGGTCACGACCTCTTCGGACTCCGTCCTAATCCTGTTCCGGTTCGACCAGAGGCGTCGCTTTACCGGTATTCGACTACACGCCAATAACATGTTCACGCGCGGCGTGCGAGTGTTTCGTCGGGCTGTCATACGAGTGATGGGCGATGACGCAGACTCAGACCTCGTGTCCACGTCAACACCGGGGCCCGTGGAGCGGCGGGTCGTCGTGTACGATCATCGACGTGACAGGCTCATCGACTTCGCACGCAACGTCGTCATCACGCTGCCCGACCTCGTCGGCAGTCTGGTCAGCGTCCAGCTCTTCTTCGATGCGACCTGGATGCTCGTCAGCGAAGTCAGATTCGAGTCTGGTGCGCCGCTCGCTTGTTCGCTGTGGCGTAACCAAGGAGGAAGGGGAGGGGGCAAGGGGCTCATCCCCCAATCCTCCAGACAAAACATAAGCATACCTATAAACTGCACAAAATTTGCCAATTTAGTCTGTTTATTCTCGGAAAAATAATTAAAATTGTTGCCACCAGATCTCATCTTATAAAGCTAAAATGCACCAAATTTAATTTCGGCTGCGGCTTCGCCCCAGACCCCGCTGGGGGAGCTCTCGGCGCTCCCCCAGACCCTCCTAGTTAAATTTTAGGAGGTCCTACTTCTAAGGGAGGGAAGGAAAGGAGAAAAGGGGAGGTCAAAGAAGGAGAGAGGAGGAGTAAAACGGAGAGGACAGGGAGGGCAGGGACGAAAAGGAAAGGAGGGGAAAAAAGGGAGACGAGCCCCCCCCCTCAGTTGAAATTTCTGGCTACGCCACTGCTTGTTCGTCGCTCTTCTACCGTGCTTGATCTTGTAATGTCAAATAAGTTAAGCATAAAGGCGCGTACAGAGCGACGTAAATGCGCTGAACTGAACTGGTATGGTTTAGTTCAGACGAACAGTGACCAATGGGCGAGCTTTAATGCATTACAGTAGGAACCATCTGACGGCGTCGGTGCCCCACGTAACTGCGTTTACGCTCATTGGCCAGTTCGTTAAAAACTGAATCGTATCAGTTCAGTTCAGTCACTTCGCTTTGTACGCGGTTTAGCGAACGCTGTAACAGGTTTTACGATGATAACCATTCTTCTTAATTGACTTGCGTTGTGACAGAAAAATACGGTACGTTTACTGTTAACCTTTACGTTAACTTTGGGCATGCTACTTACGTCTCTGTAGTTGTGAGTTTTTTTGGTACGTGTACTACTTTTTATTGTATGTTTGTCAATATCTGATTGAACTGATTGAATATTTCAGTAGCGGATTCATGGGGGTGTAGCCGCCCTTTCCCCCATTGACTGGATGCATCTTATAACCAAGTGAAAATTTTGCACAAAAATGCATCATTTTGGGTAAAATAAAACAAAATCTGGATAGTTTCCTTTCTGACTCCACTCCTACTCTTCTAACCACTCTATTCCAAAATTCTTGATCCGCCAGTGGAATATTTTGTAACTGTATGGTTGTTTACTGCGTGTTAGAACGGGTAGCTGACAACAGCACGACTACGTCTCCTTCGGTCACTCTGTCGCCATCACTGATTCGTCAAATTTCACACATAGGTCTGCCGTCTAACGACACTTCTGCAGGTCCGACTGATACTTCGGATGCCTATTTGATTGTTTATTGCTATCAGCGTGTCGCAGACATACATTAAAAAGAATCAGAAAACTAGTAAGACGACGAAATGTCCGACTGCTTGATACAATATAGACGAAGAACTTGTTTTTTGACTTTTGACTGTAGCGACAATATTATATCATACGACAAACTACGAAGTATGAAGCTTGTGTTAATCGTTTTTTTTATTTCTAGAACTTTTTCCTGTTGTAGCTACGTAGGGGTTGACTAATACTTTGTTGGTTTTGTTAGAGTACGTTACGCATTGTGCTGTTGTTTAGTGTGGTAACTAATATAGCAAGTTTTTTCAACGCAGATTCGACCAGTGAATGTGAATGACGTTATGCCGGTTGTTATTTCGGTTAAGTGAAGGTCAACAGAACAAATATTCTGTTTTCTCCGATGTTCCTGTCTCGGGAAGGCATAGTCTTTAATAGCTCTGAAGGTGCTGCAGTGAGATTCTGAGGAGCTGTCAAAGCTGGGCCGAATGCTGTCTCGTGTGACGTCGTATGTCTAAGGCGACTGGAAGGGTGACTGAATCATGTGCGGAGTTCGTCGAAGCGTGCTGGATGGTCGTGCATGGTATGGTCACCAAGGGACCCGCCCGCCCGGCCAGCGCACAGTCCAAGTACAGTTCGGTCTATATCGGCGGCGTGGCGTCTTGGACAGTGTGCACTGCACTGGGCACGAGTGATTGCTTGTCTGATCGCACTGAGGCGTAGATTAGTGACGTCGCCGGCCGCCTGTCATTAAGTCGCCCAAATTTATCGATTTCGCCAACGATCTGCGTCCTGACGCTGCCGGGACTGTTTGGCCAGTTTTGTGTCGCTCATCGTGCCCGTTAGATTTTGTCCTTATTCTAACAAATGACTGTCCTGTGAAGTTGATAATTAAACAGTTTTGAACTTGCGAAAGGGAGCGCGCGAAATCGAGCGTCAAACTTTTAGTGTGGATATTCGCAGTTAAAATTTTATTAAAATGCGAATGGACAGAGCACGATGAGCTAATTACAGCCAAGTAAACTGAACCGACAGAGGACATGAATACACTTAAATAAATAGCAGCTTGTTTGAACGACTTTTGTCAGACGTCAGCTTCAGTGAAAAAGATGTTCGCAGCAAGACGACATGGGTTGTTGGCTAGAGAGTTAACGACCGCAGGACACATCAGATCTTTCCAAATTCCTTCTTAGTATCACCCATCTGATTCTCCCGTACATTCTTAAAGGTTAAAAGATTAAAAAGTGGTTAAAGGTGGTGCTATAGCTTTTTATAGGAAGCCCATCTCAGAACTACGGAGTGTTACCTGTCATATGGGCTCACACAATTTTACCTGCCACCCAACACAGGCGAACGCGCCCCGTCCGGCCAGATAGGACGGTACTCGATTTACCTACCCCGGAGAGATGGAGGGCTGAGTTGGCCTAGGCAACTGGTTACATACCGAGATGATTTACCTGCCCGCAGGCAATCACCCATCCAAGTACTAACCCGGCTCGGTGTACAGCAACTTTGTTGATCTGACACAACGCGTTACTGCTACGCCAGGCCACTAACCCCATAGCATCACTCTGTGCATCGAAGTAGCCACATAGCGGTCCGCTACACAGAGCATCGAACGCCGATTGTCGACTGACAGTGAGCGCCGGCGCCTGATAGCGTCTAGATTCAGCCAGGCAAGGACCGATGTGTCGGCGAGATGTGGAAAGAATGAGAAACTGTCCGCGAGCGAAAATGAATGGAGCTGTTAATAGCATCCGCTTCAGTGCGTTATGAGTGATGCACACTGTCATTCCGTGAAAACGACGGCACACCGCGATTATTGTCAGATATGCGTGTGGCGTAATGTGATATTGGTACCATTTACAAGTGTTTAGGCCTATACGGAAAGATCTTTAAATTTGTACACGAATAAATTTTTACTGATTAGATTTAGCTCTTAAGTATAGTTTTAGGTTTTAGGCATATATTGTGAACCGGTGGTAGTTTTTGTAAGTGGTTATTTTAAGATTGATTGATCGATTGATAGTGTAATTTTTCCTCTCGGTCGCTGAGATTGCTGAAGAACCGACACGAAAGGTCAGTCATTGATCAGTTCAGTTACGTCGCTGTGTACGCGTCTTAAATGTTGCATTTGCAGGGTTGAACGGCAGTAGCAGTGTAGCTCGCTCGTCCGGGGTTGACGTCTTGCATCGGTCTGTAGCTGTGATGCCGGCAGCGTCGTCTGGGTGGTGGTCTCACTCGTCGACAGCCTACGTCCAGCAGATCGTAGGCTGTTTGTTCGGGGGTGCGCTGGTGCTGTCACTGCTCGTGCTGGCGGCGTTCGTGCTGTGTCGGCGGCGTGATACATGCAGGCATGTGCGCCGGCGACGTACTGCCGGTGCCGGCTGCTCCAAGGGTACTGCTGCAGCGGCAGGAGGCGCTGTCCGATCATCGTCGACGTTCCAACTGTTCTCCGGTAGGCATCGTGACGATAGTGTGACTCTGACGTCCACCGGCAAGACGACATCTAACGGTGGCGTCTCGTCTTTCAGCAACTGTAGCCTCAGCGCCGCCGCCGGCACAGTCGACGACGACGATGACGATTATGACGTCACCACCCTGGCGCGCTGCTTCCGGCTGTCCCATGACGTCATTCAAGCTCGTCAACTGCCGAAACCACCGCCTCCACCACCGCCACCGCCCCCGCACTTACCTTATCAACCGCACTACATCGCAGGTTACTGTTCTTTCTGCTTCGTTTTATCGACTTAACCTCCTCTATGATTTGTCGAGGATCGTAGCTTTCATTTCTTTTCTTTAAAGGCAAAAATTGGCCACGCCTTATCTTTAAAATGGTAAGAACGATGCCGAATAAACTCGCCTGTGGCAACGTAGGATTTCATAAATTTTTCCGGAGGTGACACTGTGAATTCTGCTTCAAGAGCATGGAAAGAGGAGCCAGAAAGGAAAGGGGAAAAAGGCAGAATTTAGGCAAGGGATACGATAAGAATGGGAATGGCTCACTGACAACGGTGTCATTGGTTGAATAAATAGGTGGCCAGGAAGTTGAAATTTTCCGACAGACGCTGCAAATTTCTGACAGAATTTTGACATATAGTATACAACAAACTTTCAACAGCAGAAGTTACGGGAGCTGAAAATTTTAATTCTGCTTTTAAATTTTCCCAAAATGGGAGTTTATGTACTCAAATTTTGCATTCCTAGACAAAAATTTATTGACAAGAAGATTTGCCGGCAATTTTTCGACAGTCTAAAGTTTACGGAGGAGGACAATTGCCTTTCCTCCTGCACCACCCCCTTTTCGGCAGTGGCGCAACTGCCCACACACTAATTTCGGCTTAGAAGTTGCACTGCCTAATTCTATTGCTAACCCTAACCCGGACCGTAATTTTTGGAATAGAGGACTTTCAGAATAGCGGGCCGGTACCATCAGTCCAAGTTGAGCGTCGTTTAACTAGTAATGAAGTTGAACGTTACTGGTAATGTGCGGTGTGATTATTATGTGATGTCAGGTTATTCGACGACGTCGCCGTACGCGGCTATCAGCAATGGTCGCGTACACTACTCGGCTGCATCCGCTTTGCCTCTGACTCTGCTGTCGACAACAACTTGTCATCACCAGCGCGACGTCGGCGCCTACACGCCTGACGCGATGACACTTTCACACGATCTCACGTCGCCACGGTGCACACCCAACAGCGGCGACCACTCGACCCCCGTACAACTGCCTCGCTCCCGGCTACAGTTCATTCGCTCACTCGGACACGGACTCCTTGGAGATGTAAGTATTAGAAGCACCGCTGGTGGATCCATAAGTTGGAAGGGGGCATGTCGAGCGCGATATCGCTATTCTATGAAGAAAGTCTGGGGGCTTAACCCCCAGCGGGAGCCAAGGGCAGAACCCCTAGTCAGGGGTATGAGGGGGCGAAACCTCACCATCGAAGCTGTAAACGCTTCGACATTATTATTTGCGGTATTTCCGCTTAAATATTTTTGTCTTTTTGGAATATCTTTATTATGTCCACACGCTGCTCCAAAGAGAAATGTGGTCGCATTGGCCGTGGATATGACTGGAAGGGGGCATGGCTAGATTGCCCCTGGATTCTTCAGTGAGCAGCTTTTTTCACACAGGATCAGACGGACAGACGGACAGACGCACTGAGTTCAATGCATAGTGCTGCCCTGTAGTGCGAGGAAAAATTTTGACAGTAGCAATCGCACTTGTCAAAGAGGGCCCAGTTTGTTTTTTCTTCGTCAAAATAATGTCTATTTGTATCACTAATTTTGACTCCCGCGTTCATTTCGTACAACACGATAGGCTACTGGTGTTATCGGAGCAACTGAAAGAATTTTTTTTTATTTCTTGTGCGATCTGTCATGTGCATTTGCACTTTGCTATTTTGTTTCAACGTAGCTAATTTGTTACCGCTAAAAAGTACATTTTAGTTATGCGTACGAGACGGCGTTATAGCTTTTCTGCAACAGAGCAAATGATTTCCGAAACAGCAACATTAAAGATTTTATTTTACAGCGTTCCGGGAGGAGTTAATGAGTGGATACTGAACGGTCATCTGTATAGTTCGTTTGGTTCTGAAACGCAGTCCCGGTCCACGTTAACCACAGAACGTACACATTATCATCGTGGTTTTTAGCGGCCAAAGGTGCTAAGAGCTATAAAGAGTTAAAAGCCGGTCGCTAGTGTCCCGGTGTGAGTCGGCGATGGCGTAATTTACATAATATTTGCTGAGCAGGTGCATCTATGTGAACTAATCGGAAATGACGACGACGCTGTGACTGAAGGTGACTTGCTGGCCACTAGCAGGACATCTTACGTCGCCGTCAGAATCTTCAACAACGCTGATCTCCCCATCTCCGTCAGGTACGCAACGCGTCAGATCGATTTCACATACGGATGGGCACGCAGAGTTTTTTAGCCGACCGTGCTTAAGTAACGTCGTCGTCGTCTGTCCGTCCGTCCGTCCGTAACGGATGTGTTGTGGCTAAGCTTTAGGTTGCAGGGGAAAACTTTTTACATCATTAATTAGCCATGTTTGTTGAATTCAAGCATGCAACATTTCAGTTATCTAGTACAAGGAGAACATTTTTAAATTCGGGGTTGAATAGACGTGGGGTGAAAAAATGTGAGCTTTTCAACGGAAAACTGGCCGTATCTCGGAAACGGTGAGAGATACGGCTAAATTTTATATTAATCACTAATAAAAAGTGATATACGCCCTTTTAGATGAAATGAAAATTATCGACCTTGGATGATCTTGAAGGTCACTGACAACCAGTACTGTCGGCTATCCTAGCAGCAGCTGGACTTCTTGTTTTCTTTAAAAAGATATAGCTTATTTGTTTACCATGATCGGTGAACATACGACCTGTGCCCGTTGCATAATTAACTATCAAGCAGTAGATGTATTATTCCTAGAAAATGTGTACCAGTGTTTCAGCCCTGCTCTGATGTTTTTGTTTTGCGCCTTGGCAGAGACAGGTAGAGTTACTCAAATAGCTCACTGGGTTCAAGTTGGTTCATTAACCGCCGCGGGAAAGTTAAGCCGAGCTGAGCGCGCAAATTGAGTACTTCCGTTCACCGCTAACTGAATCTACTAGTTCTTCAGTAGCTTGTCCGTCGGTAATTTTGTTGTCGCCCGGCCGGGGATTTCGCGCTGAAACGTTGTCTGATGAACTCTCATAGGAGTACAAATCTACACATTTACATAACGTCGTTTGCTTCGCGTCGAGTGCGTCGAGTTGGCATTTTCGAGCGAAACGTTATCCCCATGGTTCAGTTTAAGTAACGTTCTAATTGTTGTAACATTAGCCTGCTGGAAATAATGTACATGCAAATTTTTATTTCAAATTCACAAAAAATTTACTTTACATTTTTACACTGTAAAGTTATTTATATAATTCCATGCGTTAATGTCAGATTAGTCAGTATAATGAGCGGCAGTTACTCAAAACACTGGTTGGTTGTGAATTAAAATATTTTGAATACCGATTAACAAGAAACCGAACTGTCGCTAAGATATCCGACCGTACTAATTGTAAGTGACCTTCAAGGTCATTCAAGGTCGATGATTTTTCTTTTATCTGAAAAAGTGTATGCCACTTTCTATTAGTGATTAATAGCAACCTTGGTTGTATCCCTCACCGTTTCCGAGATGTGGCCAGTTTTCTGTTGAAAAATGCACATTTTCCTACTCCACTTTCCATGCACTAGATCGATGAAATTTTGCATGCCTAGGGCTAATTATTCATGTAAAAACTTTTCCACTACGACCTTACTTTTTGCCACAATACATCCGCAACAGACGGACAGACGGACGAACAGACAGACAGACGACAACTTGTACCATAAGCTTGACCGTCACGTAGGTGCTGTCGGCTAAAAACTACGTAATATCTGAATCAGCCTGGCTGCATTACGTGTAAAAAGATTAAGCAGTATTGTTAGTCCAGCGGTCTATACTTAGCCTATTCAGCGAATGTTGTATCACTCACAGTTGGTCAGTAGATTAGGACACATTTGTACGAACTGGTCAGTTGAAAGAGCTGACGTGGCTGGTTTGCTGTTGCAAGCTTTAATGCGTTTCATCTTCGCCGGTTTAAAGTTTGTCGAGGAGAGAAGCAAGCGCTATATGTGTTTATGTGCATGTGTCTGTCGTTTGTCTGTCTTTTTGTTGTATTTTTACGGAGGCACTGAAAATGACGGGCGTGAAAATGGGGGACAAATTAACACAAACTGGCAGGACATAAAGTAGCCTGACATGAAATTGACGGCACAAATTTGATGGACATGAAAATGCGAGATATGTTTCAAGTGGCTGAATACCTCTAGATTGAGCAGACTTTGATTTATCATTGCTCACTTGTAGGTAATTTTAAGTTAACGTTTTCGTATTATTTTATGCGTTTCAACATATTAAACATATGCGTATTATACAACTTATTTTGCTGTTGTGACTTGTGTTCTGCCGTTGTTTTAAAAAGAATTGCACACTGCATTGTAACGTAATTTATTTTCAAACGATATAATTATATCTTGTCTTTTAATTTTTATGTCCGTCATTTTCATGTCCGCCAATTTCATGCCTGGACACTTGGTCCGTCAATTTCGCGTCCGTTAAAATCATGTCCGGCATTTTCAGTCAACCTTTTTATGCATGTATGTGTGTGTGTGTCACACAGGGAAGCATATCGTCGTCAGACGTCGGTCATGTGTCGGCTGAAGCACGTTAACATTACACGTCTACTCGGCGTATGTTCGCTTGACGAGCCACCAAGCGCCGTGCTTGAGTACGCCCGCTGTGGCCACCTTGCCGCGTTCCTGCGATCAAGCCGGGCACCTGACCACCCGGCAGTCGACACGACCACTTGCAACGCCAGCAACCCCAGACCTGCGTTCAGGTAACCTGTGGTTGTTGTTGTTGCTGTGGGAGCCCAAGCAGAGTTGGACACGGGTCAATATTTTTGGACCCGACCCGACCCGACCCGGCCTAATGTCAGCATGATGGTAAGAAATAGGTCTAACTATTTTTTACCTAAAATGACTTACTTTGATTTCGGTAATGTAGCACTTTTTATTACAATTTCGATCCGAAAGACCACACAGACTGCAGAATTCACACACTGGTCGACCCGATCCGCGTCCATTTCTGGTGCTTAACAGCTTTTCTTTTCTCGTCAGATGTCACTCAGGGGCCGGATTCGCAAAACATTTAAAGATAGGCCAAATTTTGTGACATTTTGCACACGTACCGTACGTACAGCAAGGTGAAGAAACTCAGCCACCGCGTTCATGTGGTCGCATAGATCTTTGACTGTGAGTAGCATCGGCTGTGCGGGGCAGTGGAACAGATGCTCCACGGAGTGTGGTGTTACTCCATATACTCCGGACAGATATCTGTCTCCCCGGCAGTATTGCGGGCCTTGTACGAATGGCGAGTGTTTGCGATGGCCGTAATATCGTGTTTATGACCGATAAAGTAAATGTACGCTACTTTGTCGCGCAGAAATCGCAGAAACCCTATCATTTGAAAACAGTTAATTTCACACGACTGTTTCATTTCTTATACTACTTATGAAATACGCGAAAAATATTTTTCTGTCACTGCCGCGAAGCGAAGTAAAACGCACTGAAAAATGCGCGTTATCTCGGTGCCCAATTAATTTACCGTTCTTTGAAATCAATTAAAACTAGAAGGCGCTCGTGAGAGTGCATATCTCCGCCAAGCAAAGTAATTTACACATTTCTACTACTATTACTACTACTACCACACCTACAAAGGTAGATTAATCAGGTACCGGCATATCTGACTGGGGTTAAGGTGGGCCGCGTTCATTTGTGTAGGGTTGGGTGGTAGGTAACGCTGTGCGATCCCATATGGCAGGTGACGCTCCGTAGCTCTGAGATGGGCGTCCCATGAAGTGCTTTCACGTATGAGTTTATGTGCGTGTACAGCTACGGCTGTCTGATATTCATGGCGACGCAGATAGCGTCAGCGATGAAGTACATCGAGTCGGTGGGTCTAGTCCACGGCTCGCTGTCGGCAGCCAGTTGTCTCGTCGACCACGGCTTCGCGGTCAAGCTGGCAGACTTTGGTGCCGCCGTCGACGTCTACGTTGCCGCACTTCGCGATCAGCGCAAGTCCTCGACGCTACTGCCAGTCCGCTGGATGGCTTGCGAGTCCGTTGTCACGGTGAGTTCGCACACAGCTCATACCAATCCAGACAGTGCGGAATCGTTTTTAATTGACGCTCAGATCACATAGACGTCACCGTCGTTTGCTTTATAAAGCACGACTTTAGCCGAAAGTTACGAAAACAGTGCCAGTGCTAGCATGGTTACCAGAGAGTATACAGGGTGGCCCAAAAAAACGAGGCCACTCTGTTATATAGCTTCTAACTTCAGAAATACTGCTTGGATCTACACGATTTTTTGCAGAAATCAAGGTCGTTTCATTCTCAACACGAAAACATAAGTTATTGAAATTAATTATGTGCAACAGTGGCGCCACCTGGCAAATACGAGTTACTATTTCAAATGACGCAGCGTCATGGTGTCGGTCG